>Ga0081526_100258_pt1 | contig 28463 bp, 25 predicted proteins | sample HotLakmasection2_FD_70991 | JGI IMG/M metagenome (GOLD analysis project Ga0081526, IMG submission 70991) | Hypersaline microbial mat communities from Hot Lake, Washington, USA - Section #2 (SPADES assembly) (version 2) | ecosystem: Environmental > Aquatic > Non-marine Saline and Alkaline >... | reverse complement strand
GTACAACTGGCTCGTGAAATGGGGTTTGATGGCGTCTCGTTTTTCTTTTATGAAACCCTCTGGCAAGTTGCGCCCGGAGAAACTCTGGGCGATCGCACCCATGCCCTCAGGCAGTTGTTCGCCGGACCCCAAACCCGCAGCCAAATTTGATTTTCGCGCTGGGTGCTTGATCGGGGAAAGAACTGAACAAGTGCCTCAATATCAGCCCGGACATAACATAAGCCCTAGTATGATGTGTTGCAATTCTTCAGCCTACTGCCTTGGCAAAAAAAACAGTCGGTGACTCGCTAATCCGCATGCTGACTCCTTAATCCCTAAACTCAAACTAAGTAAGTAAGGTGTATTCCACCATCTAGGTTGGGTAACCAGTGCCAGAAATCACCATGGCAAAGCGATGATTCTGAGCTTTCGTCGCAATTTTGGATGAATACATCGTAACTAAAAATTAAATCGTAACTAAAAATTAAATAGATAGAGGCTTGACGGGCGACCCAATCAATTTTGCATACTGTCATTTTTTGCGGCAAGAAATGAACAATGTTTATATCAGTAGATTTGTGGGCATAATTAAATCGGTATTCAAGAAAAAATCACAGCGCTAGCAGTCCTTCTATCCCCTTAAAGGAACAATACAAGATGAAAGCCCTGCTCTTAGGCTATTACGGCTATAGAAACATTGGAGATGATCTCTTTGTCAAAAGCCTGGTAGATTATTTTACTTTAAACAAAATAGGTGCATCTTTCATATGCAATAAAAACTATTACAACTCATATTTTGAGGAAATTGCAAATATTAATTTTTACAGTGATTCGGAAGTCTCTAAACTGAAACGCCTAATGCTAGTCGCAGAAAGTGATTATATTGCTTGGGGAGGAGGAACTCTACAACTCGATAGTAAACCTACAAACTTAATCAACCTTAGAAGAATCTCTAGTTTGTTTAGAAGAAAGTTTGGCTTTTTAGGTGTTGGGCTCGAAGGCTCACGTATCAATGCCGAAAAATCCACGAAACGATTGTTCGAGAATTCAGATTTTATCTATCTGAGAGACAAGGCCTCTTATGAAGCTATTCAAAACAATATGGATTTTGCTGGAAAGGCTTTTTTGGGAGGTGATTTAGCCTTTTTGTCGTTAGGTCAGTACAGTGAATTCCTGAATAAAAAACAGCGTGATTCTATCCAAAATGTATCTTTCTCAGGTAAACATTGGTGGGGTGAAGGTCGAGCCGAGTTTTATTCCAAACCATTGATCAAATTAATTGAAAAATATAATTGTACTGTCCACATGCTTCCATGCTGTCTAGGAGATGGGTCAAATGATAACGAATTTCACGAAAGATTGGCGATTTTTTTGCCTCAAAAAAACTATAAAATTCACACTTGGGACAAACCGGAAAGTTTTTTGAAGGTCATGAGTGAGATGGACTTTCATATCGGAAATCGATTGCACTCGATTATTTTAGCTGATATTCTAGGAATTCCTAATATCGGAATTAACGGTGATCCCCCAAAGATCAGGGCTTATATAGAGAAAACATCTTTATTGGTAAAAGAGAGAACTACAGAGTTTATGGATGAGATTGCACTTGAAAGGATTGAGAAGATATTCAGTTTGTATGAAAGGCCTGATGCTTTTATCGCTCAAGAAGCATCCACAGCGCTTAATGTTTTAAAGGAAATCTTCATATAGAAAAAATTCTTTTTAGAATCCCATCAATTAGATGAAAATGTTATGCCATATGTTCAGCGGCAAGAACTACATATCGTCTCCACAGTCTCTGATGCAATATAGTGCGGCTTTATTTAGCCGTTGCTCCACAAGCGCTTACAATAGTTGCTGTTAAGTTGACGCTGCGATCGCCCCCCATGAGTGAAGACACGATTTTTGGCAAAATCATTCGGCGTGAAATTCCTGCCGATATCGTCTACGAGGATGACCTGTGCCTGGCCTTTCGGGATATTTCGCCTCAGGCTCCCACCCATGTACTGCTAATTCCTAAAAAGCCGATTCCCAAGCTATCGGACGTCACCAGCGCCGACAAGGAACTATTAGGTCATATGTTGTTCACCCTCAAGTCATTGGCAGAGCAGTTGGGGATCGCGGAAGAGGGCTATCGAGTCGTGATCAATACTGGCACCCAAGGCGGGCAGACGGTTTTTCATTTACATATGCATCTGATGGGCGGGCGATCGCTGCAATGGCCTCCTGGCTAATCAACACCAGACAAATAGCGACACTGTGAAGGCAACGGCAAAATGTAAATTCATTTCACCGCAAGAATTACAGAACGTGTCATAAAACGAAGATTCCTATCAAGCGTAGTCAAAAACCCAACAAGAATCTTTACGCTAATCGACAGGTGGGCAACTGTATTTAACGGCGGCTCATCGATTTTTGTCGTAATTATCTGGCAATCATCACTATGACTTCTACTTTGCAAACCCGCGGCAATGTGGGCCTGTGGGAGCGCTACTGCCAGTGGGTAACCAGCACCGAAAACCGCCTGTACGTAGGCTGGTTTGGTACGCTGATGATCCCCACTTTGATCACTGCCACTGTCTGCTTTGTGATCGCCTTCATCGCAGCGCCTCCCGTTGATATTGACGGCATTCGTGAGCCGGTCGCTGGCTCCTTGATGTACGGCAACAACATCATCTCTGGGGCGGTTGTACCGTCCTCCAACGCTATTGGTCTGCACTTCTACCCCATTTGGGAAGCGGCTTCCCTGGATGAGTGGCTGTACAACGGCGGTCCTTATCAGTTAATTATTTTCCACTTCCTGATCGGCTGTTTTGCTTATCTGGGTCGTCAGTGGGAGCTGAGCTACCGCTTGGGCATGCGCCCCTGGATTTGTGTGGCTTACTCCGCTCCTTTGGCGTCTGCTACCGCCGTGTTCTTGATCTATCCCTTGGGTCAGGGTTCCTTCTCTGATGGGATGCCGCTGGGCATTTCGGGTACGTTCAACTTCATGATTGTGTTCCAGGCGGAGCACAACATCCTGATGCATCCCTTCCACATGTTGGGGGTGGCAGCGGTGTTTGGCGGTAGCTTGTTCTCTGCGATGCACGGTTCTTTGGTGACCTCCTCCCTAGTGCGGGAGACCACCGAGACGGAGTCGCAAAACTACGGCTACAAGTTTGGCCAAGAAGAAGAGACCTATAACATCGTGGCCGCTCACGGTTACTTTGGACGTCTGATCTTCCAATACGCCAGCTTCAACAACTCTCGTTCCTTGCACTTCTTTTTGGGTGCGTGGCCGGTGATTGGCATCTGGTTCACCGCTCTGGGCATCAGCACCATGGCGTTCAACCTGAACGGGTTCAACTTCAACCAGTCGGTGTTGGATTCTCAAGGTCGCGTCATTGCGACTTGGGCTGACATCATCAACCGGGCCAACCTGGGTATGGAAGTAATGCACGAGCGCAATGCTCACAACTTCCCGCTAGATCTGGCAACGGCTGAAGCTCCCGAAATTTTGGGTTAAGCCCCAGCGCTAATGGCCGCTAGGCTTACACTTTCTGCAGCCGCCCTCCGCATCCATGCGGGGGGCTTGTTTTTTGGGCGGGGCAAACTCGTGACGTGCAGCCGACGTTAGACTTTTGGCGTTTTGAGTTGTAGCCAGCCCAAGGCCAGCAGACCCAGGGAGATCGAGGTGATGCTGGGGACTACAAACAAACCCCACACAGCCATCACGATGCTGGAAATGTACGCAGCGAGCCCTAGAATTTCATCATTCCGAACCAGGCGATTGCCCAGGACAATCAACGTGAGTGCGGCTGCGATCAAAATGGTTCCGGTTAACATATGTTCCTCAACATTTCACCGAGGCCCAGAGACAGCCGCCAGCAAAAAAAAGAATCAAGTCTATGCGATGAAGATCTGTGATTGATTTAAGTCTATTCAAAAAGCAAAGCGATCGCCGCTCTGCAGCGTAAGTCTTGGTTATAAGCTGCACAAGTTTTGCTTATTCCGCTCTGGCTCAAGGGGAATTTGCCTTAGGCTGGCAGCGGCATAGAGTTAGCGATCGCGCCGTTTGATCGGACTCAAAACTTGGTTGAGGCGACGGAGTTCATCTGAGGTCCCCATGCCGATAACCATGTCGCCAGCGCAGATTACCGTGTTGGCATTGGGGCCGATGATCAGGGTATTGTCGGTTCGCCGAATGGCCAAAATGAGCGCTCCCGATTTTAGCCGCAGTTGAGCTTCTCCCAGGGTCTGGCCGACTTGCGGACAGTTGTCTGCCGAAATCAGAAATTCCTCGACATAAACGGTGCGATCGCCCCCTGACAATATGCCCTCTAAAAAATCCACGACTTGGGGCCGCAACGCGGCTGCGGCCATGCGCTTGCCCCCCGTGATGTAAGGGGACACGACGACATCAGCGCCGCCTCGCTGTAACTTTTGCACCGCTTCTTCGGTACTGGCACGGGCGATCGCCCGAATTTTGGGGGCCAACGTTTTCGCCGACAAGACCGTGTAGAGGTTTTCGGCATCGGAGGGCAAAGCAGCGATCAGGCCAATCGCGCGTTCGATACCGACTCGTTGCAACACCTGATCTTGAGTGGCGTCTCCCTGATAGGTGATGAAACCTAATTGCTGCGCGGTTTGAATGGACTCTTCATCAGAGTCCACCACGATGAAGGGAATTCGCTCGATGGAGAACTCTGCCGCCACTTGCCGCCCCGTCCGCCCAAACCCGCAAATGATGTAGTGCTCTGTCAGTGAGTCCATAAGTTTTCGGCGTTGCATCAGCCGCATGCCGGCCTGAAAATGCCCTTGAATGAGGGCTTCGGAAAACGAGTTCAAAATATAGCCGATCACTACCACGCCCATCAAAATCAGGACGATGGTGAAGATGCGACCCCGCGCTCCTAGCGGTTGCACTTCAGAGAAGCCGACCGTGGCCAGGGTAATGACGGACATATACACTGCATCTAGCCAGGTCCAGCCTTCTACCAGTTTGTACCAAAGGATGCCGGCAATGACGACCCCGCCAAGGGCGATCGCGCCGCCAATCAGATGGCGGCGGGTACGGCGATAAGTGGCCTCAATGAGCGTGTCAGAAAATGTTTGACGCGGCGGGCGGGCGGTCATGCAGTGGCAGACTCAATGTGGGTGAGAAGGCGGGCTCCAAAATCAACCCGTTCTAAATTTTAGAGGGTTTAGCCACGGGGGACAGGGTCTGAAGTGGGACTTTTCTCTAATGGCAATTTTTAGGCGCATCGCAAAAGTGGGCAACTGTGGCTAGCGGCGAGTGTTGCGGACAATAGAGTTGTAGGCTTCGTGGGTCAGCACCTGCTGGGGCGTAATTTGGTGGGAGGTGATGTGACACAGCAGCCGATAGTTGCGGGTGACTGGAATGCTGAGCAGGGAACGGTTACAACGGATTCGCTTGCCGCCTAATTGGCGATAGGAGCCGCCAGCCATCAAAAAGCTGATTTTGTGCCGAGCGATGGGCACGATGTGCTTGGGCAAATGGGTTAAATCAATCTGATCTGGTTGAAAAGCTGCCTGCCATTGCTGTTGTTGCTGAGGGTGGCGATCGCGGCTTTTCCTGGCAGATTGTTTAACCCGTTGCAGAACGACACAGGCATGGCACCACTGACCAAAGCCTTGATGACCACAGGCAAAGGCCTTTTTGTATTTTCGAGATCGAGACATTTCGCATACTGAGTTCGACTTAATGTAGTTAATCAAACTCAGTATTCTGTTTTCCTAAGGAAAGGCTTGCGGTTAGCCGCCTGCTGACCGTCCTCCACTAATCCGGTGGAGGACGGTGAGGTATGGGCGGAGACGCGGTTACGCGGTGGTCGGCGTTGCCCCCGGATAAGGAGCCACGACGCGAACGGTTTTCCCCGTATGGGCGGATTCTTCCGCTGCCGCTGCCACTTGCAGGGCGTATAAACTTTCTTGAGGCGTGACGTAGAGCGGTTTGCCTTCGAGCAGGGCATCCAAAACGGCGGTCGTGTCTTTAGCAAACAGACCCCGGCGAGTACCCACCTCGATCGGACTTTCGCCCTCAGCCGAGAGGAAAGTGCCCTGATCGCCCTCAAACATCAAGGCCCCGCGATCGCCCTCCACCTCCATCCAGCGCTGCGATCGCCAGGTTTCTTCGCCCTTGGCGTACAGCACCTCTGCGACTACCCCGTTCTGAAACCGCAACTGCGCCACACACCGACATTGGGTAAAGAACCCCGCTGAGGAGGGGTGGTACTGTAGCTGACTGGTCACGGAGTCAACTGCGCCCAACAGATTAGTCAACCGATGCACCCGCGACAGCGCCCCCATGAGCGGAAACCCAAATAACTCTGAGTGATACGTCCATTTTTGCGGGGCTGGTCTTTGGGGCACGGCGGTGCAATAGCGCAAATACCGGGGCGTGCCGACTTGGGGCAGGTGCGCCAGCATCGCCTGATGGAGCCCCCCGAGCAATTCGATGTGTTCGACATGCAGCAAGAGATGACGGTGCTGGGCCAGGGCCAGCAACTCGGCACCCTCAGGAGCCGAGAGGGCCAGCGGATATTCCACAATGACAAATTTGCCTGCTTCGAGCGCGGCTCTAACCACCGGCCCGTGATCGACATTGATGTTGCAGATGATCACTCCATCCAATTCAGGACGCGCCAGCAGCGTTGCCCAATTTGCACAAGGCTGAGCGATGTTGTGGGTTTCAGCAAAGGCCCGCGCTTTGTCGGGGTGATGACTCGCCACGGCGGTGACACGGGCGCGACCGTCGGCGACCAGGGCCTCAGCTCGAAGTTTGGCGACAAAGCCCGTCCCGATGAGGCCGAGTTGGGGCGATCGCCCTGATTTGAAGTCCAATCCTGACAATGTCACGATCCCCCCGCAAGCAGCTAATTACAGTTCGACTTACCTGATTTTAGAGTGTCTTGCAATGGCCGATCACCCACGCTCAGGAGACATTTTGATCCCTAAGAGAAGGGAGCGTTGTTAACATCATAGAGGCATACGGACTATGCATAAGCGAAGCTTATGATTTAGTTAATTTTCGATAAAAAGTCACGCAGGATTCCTCTAGGAAACTTCTGAGAGCGATCGCTAGAATCGCTCTGAAGTCCTGTTGCTAAAGGGGTTCGGGGTTGTCTTAGTAAGAGTATTGATAAGACGAAAAGTAGAAAAGAAGATTTCTGATTACGAATCCCATTCAATCAGAAGATGGATTTTCCGCACACGATACAGGTTTTCCCGTAGTATCGATCTGGAAGGCAAACTTATATTAACCGTGTTCTATCTGAATTACGCGGTCTGTTCTGAATAGGTTTGTCTGTTCGACAGTTCCCAATTTTGTTGAGAGGATTGCAGTATGGCATCTTATAAAGTAACTTTGGTCAACGAAGCCGAAGGCTTGGACACGACTATCGAGGTTGCTGACGACGAATACATTCTTGACGCCGCCGAAGAGCAAGGCATCGATTTGCCTTATTCTTGTCGTGCCGGTGCTTGTTCTACTTGTGCTGGTAAAGTGATCAAAGGCACCGTTGACCAGTCTGACCAGTCTTTCTTGGATGATGACCAGATTGAGAAAGGTTTTGTCTTGACCTGTGTGGCGTATCCAACCTCCGATTGTAAAATCGAGACGCACAAAGAAGAAGACCTGTACTAAGGTTTTTGATTCATTAACGAAATTAGTTAATGTTTTTTAGCGAGAAGCTTTAGCTTCTCGCTTTTTGTTGGCGAGATATCTGAATAAACCGCTTAAGGTATATGTCATCGGTGCTGTATCGCCGCTAAAGTGGCCAATAATACATCTATTGATTTGCGGCAGTTCTGATGTTGGAGCACTCAATCGGCATGGTTTCTTCTCCGGATATATTCCAAGCAGCACAAGCCATTCGACCTTATTTGCCTGAGCTGCTCACGCCTGCGGACGCCGACGCGATGGCCCATCGACTAGAGCTAGCGTTGAGGGCGACGACTGACTCAAGCACTCAGCAAGCGGAAATTTTGAGTGTGCTGTCTGCCGCAGATCTGACGCGAGAATGGCTCCGACTTTATCAGGAAGAACAAAAGCCGGCTGCAGACATTCTCAACATTATCCGCACTTACCACCCCTTGCCAGGAAAAGCCGGAGTAGTGGCGAGTCCCCGCTATTGTTGTCCGGTTGCGAGTTGCCATCAAACCTGGTACCGCCGAGAAGCCAGTGTGGAGGTGCCTGATTGCCCGATTCACGGGATCAAGATGGTCCGCGAGAGCAAGGTACAAGCAGGCTGACATCCATGAGGGCTAGGACTTTTGGGCGGTTGGTCGACTACGCTGTTCGATCCATAGCAGTGAACCATTGATCACAAAGGCCAGCAATGCCACGGTAATGGAACCGGCCCAAATTTTATCGATGCGATTGGTCTGAATGCCGTCAAATAGTAGTTTGCCTAACCCGCCAGCGTTGAATTTGGCCCCAATGGTGGCGATCGCGATCGCGACGATGGCCGCAATCCGCACGCCCGCAATAAACACCGGTAACACCAGCGGCACCTGCACCCACCACCAGCGTTGCCACCAACTCATACCCATGCCGCGAGCGGCTTCTAACACTGCCGGGTCAATGCCGGAGAGGCCCACCGTCAAATTGCGCACCAGAATAACCTGGGTGTAAATCACCATGGCCACAATGACTGAGGTCGCATTTAGTCCAAAAACCGGCACCAGAAAAATAATCAACGCCAAGCTCGGAATGGTGTAAAAGATGCCAAGCAGACCCATCACGGGAATGGATAACCAGCGAAACCGCATAATCAGCAACGCAATCGGGATCGCAATAAGCACCGCGATCGCCAGGGTGGTCAGCGTCATTTGCAGGTGTTGCCATAACAGCGCCGCCACTTCTCCGACGTTGTTCACCAGATAGGCCACTAGCGATTGGCCTCCACTGCGCAGTTACGAATATGCTCCAGGGTTAACAGCCCGACGGGTTCACCATCTTTGACTACCGACAGCTCAGGAGCCCCGGTTTTCAAAATCAGGGAAAGGGCATCGCGCAGATTATCAACCGCATTAACGACTGGCTTGTTCCCATTTTGATAGTGATCGGGCAACTGCATCATGGCGGCATTGACCGGCAGTAACCCTAACTGGCGAACCATGTCGTCGGCTCCCAACAGCTCATGCACAAAGGGACTCGCCGGTTGAGTTAGCAGGTTAAACGGCGTATCAAATTGGACGATGCGCCCCGCGTTCATCACAATGATGCGATCGCCCAACCGCAACGCCTCATCGACATCATGGGAGACGAACAAAATCGTCTTTTGCAACTGTTGCTGTAGCCGCAAAATTTCCCCTTGTAGCGCACTCCGGGTAATGGCATCGATCGCCCCAAACGGCTCATCCATCAGCATGTAGTCTGGGTCGCCCGCCAAGGCTCTGGCAATGCCTACCCGCTGCTGCTGTCCACCGGAGAGTTGCGCCGGATAGCGATCGCAATATTCCGCTGGGGGCAACTTCACCAAATCCAGCAATGCTTCAACCCGCGCCTGAATCCGCGCCTTCGGCCACTTCAGGAGCTTAGGCACCACCCCCACATTCTCGGCCACCGTCATGTGGGGAAACAGCCCCGATTGTTGAATGACGTAGCCAATCTGTTGACGCAAGGCTGTCGGTTTCAGCCGTTTAATGTCCTGTCCATCAATGCTAATGCGTCCCGACGTCGGCTCATAAAGCCGGTTCACCATTTTGAGCAACGTCGTTTTGCCACAACCCGAAGGCCCCAAAATGACCACCAACTCCCCTGAGGCCACTTCACACGTCACCTGATTGACCGCCGGACGCGGCATTCCCGGAAACTTGAGGGTCGTTTGTTCAAACAGAATGTTGCCCATCGCAAAACTGCCTAGAAGGAATCAAAAACGAAGTCTGTGCCAACCGTTGAGCAGCACTGTACAAGCTTGGGAGTGGGTGCGTGATAGCCATAATGACAAAATGATGGCGCGATCGCCGGCAACGTATTACTTGGGGCTCAGCTTCATCGCGCTACGGGTGAATGCTCAAGGCCAATGGCTGACGCTCCCCTTTACGACTCACCACCACTGTTTTCTAGCCAACCGGACTCCACTAAAAACTGCTCGGCCACCACTGCTGGTTCTTGCGCTTCGCCCGTGACCTGATAGTTCAGCGATTGCATTACCTCATCAGTGATCAGTGGCGACAACTCGTTCAGAATCTCTCGTACCTCGGGCATGGTATCTAACAATGCTTGGCGCACCACCGGCGCAACTTGATAGGGTGGAAATAGCTGTTGATCGTCTTCTAAAATCACCAGGTCAAAGGCACTAATTTCGCCATCGGTGCCAAAAGCCACCGCCACGTCTGCTTCGCCATCCACCAAACCCTTGTAACGCAACCCCGGATCGACGGCCTTGTAACTCTTGAGCTGAAAGTCGCCATAGGCGGCTTGAAGACCGGGTAGGCCATCCTCCCGAATTTCAAACTCGGGGGGACCAATTAAAGTCAACTCATTCGCTTGGGCGGCAAAGTCAGAAATGGTGGTGATCCCCAATGCTTGAGACTTGGCTTGGGTCATGGCTAAAGCTTGAGCGTTATTCATGGGCGAGGGCTCTAACCACACCAGATTAAATTGGTCTTGATACTGAGTCGAGACGGTGTCGTAAACCGCTGCGGGGTCGCTGTTGACTTCTTCTTTCAGAACTGTGAGTAACCCGGTACCCGTGTATTCGGGATAGAGGTCGATTTCGCCGCTTTCCAAGGCTGCTTGGGCAACGGGGGTGCCCCCCAGATTGAGTTTGCGTTCGACCTGATAGCCCGCATCTTCGAGCACAAGGGCATACATCTCCCCGAGGATGAGCTGTTCGGTAAAGTCTTTTGACCCCACTCGGATAACATCATCGCCGCCCGTGCTGCCGGCACAAGCTACGGTGGCAAATAGGGTGCATAAAAATAGGGCTACCGGTGATAGCCATCGACGCAAACTTTTCATAGATCAGGCTTTAAAGTGTAAAACGTCAGCAAATCCATGCCTTTGAGAATAGCACTTGGTTTTACTGAACGAATCAGCCCCTAGTCGAGGCGGCAAAAATTGAGCCCAAGATCTTTTGGGTGTCGTCAATCGCAACCCTTTTGAGTAAGTAAGAAGGCGCAATCAAATAGCAGACGATGTAGGTTGCGGTTGAAGCCCGCAACCCAACTCCCGCATGGGTTACGCGATCGCTAACCCGTTCTATATGTTAATTGGCCCACCCACTTACACATGACCCCAGTACTGCCGCTGTCGCCATGGGACTTGGTAAGGGATGAGGAGCATTTAACATCTAAGTTTTCGCGAAGAATAGACCTGACCGGACAAGGGACAGCCGAGACGGCTATCCCAACTGATTGAATTTCCATTCCTAAGCAGGGCTGAGTCGCAACGGCGAGGACTCGAAGGCAAACGCCCATCACTCTCTTGGTGCTGCTTGTGCTCCCTCTCATCCATCCATTGCACTTTGATGGATTTGCCAAGGGGAAAGGGATTGTTCCAGGTGATCAATGGTAGCTATCGCGCTTTTCAATTTCTTTGCGGATGCTGTTGAGATCAATATAGCGATCGGTCGCGTTTCGCAACTCCCGCGCGATCATACCTTCCGTGGAAACGACGGTAATGTGAGTGTTTTTAGAGCGCAGCAGTTCGATCGCCCGCTCAAAATCCCCATCTCCACTGAACAAAACGACGCGATCATACTGCTCAACGGTGTTAAACATATCCACCACAATCTCAATATCGAGGTTGGCTTTTTGGGAATAGCGCCCCGAATTATCGTCGTAGTACTCTTTCAGGATTTTGGTGCGGACAGTGTAGCCGAGGCTAATTAAGGCGTCGCGAAAGCCCCGCTGGTCTTGGGGATCCTTGAGCCCGGTATACCAGAAAGCATTCACTAGACTCAGGCCACCATCTTCTGAGGTGAAATGGGCAAGGACACGCCGAGGATCAAAAAACCAACCATTTTTTTGTTGGGCATAAAACATATTATTGCCATCAACAAAAACTGATAGACGTTGTGTTGCAACAGATAAGGGCATAATGTTTCGGAAATCTGACTAACAGGGAAATATCACGGGATAATTGTTGAAATTAACGGAAATCTTATCTTCGAGATAAGGTTTTTGCTCTAAAAATACGACAACCTAACCACAAGCACTTGTAAACACCTAATAAATTTAGGCGGCAAGGAAGTGCTTGAAATTACTTTTGCACTACTGAGCAAATTAAAGACTGACGGGCAGGTAGGCGATCGCACATCACCCACACGGCATCTGAAAATGAGTATCTAAGCAGTAAAAGTGCTTTCTCTGGCAAAATCTGTATATATTAAATCGCCATCTCAATAAAATTTTCAGATAGGTAGTCAATATAGCTTATAGAGGACAAAAGCAACTATATGAGACCTATTATAGCGACTCTTTTGCTGATGTTTAAGATTTTGAACGTTTGATCCCGCCTACTGATTTTCTCCCGATGGCGATTAAGCAGGCCCCAAATGACTAAATCTTGCTAATCAATTGCGGAATCCTTGAACCGATCAGGCGAATTGGGGCTAACTGTCCAATCGAAAAGGCCGATGAATTCACCCTGAATTCAGGCTTGCCCAAGTGGCATCGGCCTCCGGGTGGCTGAGGGAGCAGTACGACCAGGATGCGCCTGGCTGCGCGATAAGATGTGTATAAGCAGCAGCATGCCTTGAGAGGGGCCTGTGGTAGCCGCCCATGGCCTGTGGCGGGTGACCTGCCAGTGAGCCATAACTCGATGGTGCCGATCTTAAGAGGAGTAAAATTTTCAGGGTCTATTTACCCTTGCTCGACAGACGGCGATCGCCCCACTCCAGAGCATCCTTAGAGCTTCTTGTGGGTGTATGCGTGTTGCCGCACGTTATCTTCGGCTTTGACCACATTTTTGTAGTTGAGCACGCGTTTTTTGTCCGTAGAGTAATTGAGGTCGGTGCGCTCAGTGCCCACCGGAATCAGGGTCTGTGCGGCGGGGCGGCCTTGATAGGTGCGGGCGGCGGCAATGACGCGATCGCTAAAGTTTTCGCACCAGTGAACATCGGCAATGCCCAGATCACCCATAAAATTGTCGTTGCCCGATAGGTCACCGATAGTGGTTGCCATCACCTTTTCATAAGAGGTGGGAATGTCTTGCAGCAAAGACTCTAGATAGGCTGAGGGAATCGGCTCTAACACTTTAACCGTGATGAGTTCTCCCTCGTCGCGGCGAAAACAGGTGGCAACACCAACGACGAGATAATCAGCCGCAGAGAGTTCGGGAGCGTTGTCGAGAATAGCCTGGGAAGTCATAGATGAAAGCATGAATGATGTGGGCTAGCCCTAACTTTTCCTACTGGGAAAATCTTTAGACTATGCTCACGCTAACGGCTTTTGCCGATGACTCAGCATTCTGTTTGCAAAACAATAACTTTGCATGGTAACGGGATGGGTACGCTAGCTCATGCCTGCGCCTGAGGGGATGAGCAGATGCAGGGGCTCACACTCGCAGGCGATCGTTCCACCCGTTGCCGGGAGGCGCTCTGCAGTGTAGAAGGAAAGTCCCGGTTGGGCAGATGGGGCTTAGGGATGAGGAGCATTTAAACCTCATCCAGATTCAGAAGTGGAGTTTTGGCATGTGGGAAACCTCACCGCCTGCGGCACCTCTCCTTCTCAAGGAGAGGTTTGACAAGACTCTGGTTCCTCTCCTTTGAAAGGAGAGGTTAGGTGAGGTTCTGCTCGATCATACAAAACTCCAGTTCTCAACTTAGACGGGGTTTAACCTCCAATTGCCGCGAAGAATAGACCTGACCAGACAAGGAACAGCCGAAACGGTGATCCCAACTGATTGAATTTCCATTCCTTAGTCAAAATTGGGGACGATTTCGGTGACGACCTCATCAGCTCCATCAAACAAGACAGTTTGAGCTTCGATGCGGCCTTGAGCCCTGGCACCGCGAATCGTGAGCTGAGGATCAGCCTGTTGGTAGTTCACATTGCCTTCGGCTAACACGCTTTGATCGGCCAAATTCCAGCGGAGGCGATTAGAGGTGAGACGACCGTTATTTTGGACGGTGCTCGCTAAAACGTCCTGGGTAAACACAGCGACTCGTTCGTCGAGGTCAAATACCCCTTGCTGAGAGGTGACGGTAATCTGCTGTTGCGGGTTGACGACGCGCACCGATTGCTTCGCCTGAATTGTTTGTTCGACCACGTCCCAAACCGCCTGATCCGTAGTCATCGTCATGGGAATATCGAGCATTTGCGCTTGCACCGACCCTTGGATATTGGCTTGCTGTGTCGCCAGGTTGATGAGGCTGCGATCGCCGGTGAGCACTTGGGTAATCTGTTGATTTTCAAACCGTTCGGTGCGCACGGGGCGATCGCTGTCTAAGGTTTCGTCTGTCCAACGCCACTGTAAAATTTCTCCTTGTAATTTCAGCCAGGGATCAACTTCAGGGTTTTCCGTCACCGTAGTCGCGACGACGTTGCCGATCAGTTCCATCCGATCTTCGGCATTATAGATGCGCGCCTCGGTGGCCTGCGCCTGCACTTGAGGATGACGTCCGGTCAAGCCATTGGTGATAATCATCAGGCTATTTTCGGGCTGCCACTCTAGATTCTGCCCATTGATGACCATCTCATTCTGAATGCCGGTGGCGACGATATTGCCTTCCAGAAAGATGCGCTGGCCATTTTCCTCAATGATGCCGCGATCGGCTTTGACCCGATAGAGCAGTTCTCCATCCTGGTAGAGTTCGCCCTCAAGATTGACCAAATTGGCGACTTGCTGGTCTGCGCCGTAAGTGACTTCGTCAGCATCGACTTTCCAGAGGAGCTGCCCCGACTCGTCTTGCTGCTCCAAGGTGACATTTCTCAAGGTCAGCCCCGACCCAACCGCCTCCGGATTTTCGGCGTCATCATCCAGCCATGATCCCGTAGGGCTACAGGTTCTCACCCCCACGGCGATCGCAATAAACCCAGCGATCCCCAGCACCAGCCACCAAACGGGACGTTTCATAAAGGTTGCGCGACATTGAATAGAATGGCCTTGGCTAGCTTAGCAATAACCCTTCCCGCTCAGCTAATCTTGTAAAGGCTTCCCAGAAACCTGACGCCACAGAACTTTCAGCCTCTGTAATGGCGGCGGCGATACTCCGAAGGAGTGGCTCCGCCATCGCGATTTTCCGTCGGCTCAAGCCCCGTCGATCACCGGTTGGATAGGCTTCCCAGCCTGCCCTCATCACCGGCCTACTCAAAGACGCTCGTCACTCAGGACGGCCATCCTGGCCATCCCACAAGAACGCATTGGACACATTGATAACATGAGAGCAGCATTGAAACCCCCTACAGGATTGGCCCACTTAGCGAGGTTGCTGCTGAGGGGAATCGAGGTTGCATGCCCAAGACCAGTCAGAGTCAGGCCCAACGGTTAAGAGGGCTGCGTTTTAATTTCTTCTTCTTCGGGCACTGACAAAGGGCGATAGGTGTAGGCACCCTGACGAGGCAGTTTTTTGACTTCCCCCTTAATCTGCTCCAGATCGATGTAGCGATCCGAAACGTTGATCAAACTATCGCTGGTCATCGATCGCAAACTCACGACCTCAATTCTCGCCCCGCGATAGCTGGCCGCATCGACCGCATAGGCCAAATCGCCATCACCACTGACCAAAACAGCGGTGTCATAAAAATCGACCAAGGCCATCATATCCACTGCAATTTCGACATCCAGGTTGGCTTTTTTTGAGCCGTCGGGCAACTGCACCAGGTCCTTAGCAATGACGCGATAGCCATTGCGGCGCATCCACAACAAAAAGCCCTGCTGCTTTTCATTGGTGCGATCGACCCCAGTGTAAAAGAACGCCCGAAAGAGCCGTGAGCCACCGGTCAGCCGACACAGCAATTTGGTGTAGTCGATTTCGATGCCCAACTGCAGCGCCGCATAAAACAAGTTAGAACCATCGATAAAAATCGCCACGCGGCCCCGATTTTCGAGAACTTGCTCAGGCGTAAATATCGGATCTTCACTCAGCATGTCGTGATTATTCAGCATTGCCTGTTATATCCAATTTGTTAAAGATCAGTAAGTATAACTGCTCAGACAACGGCCTGGGCTTTTTGCGGCAAGTCTCTTAAGCTTCCGCTTCAATCCGCTGGAAAATGGGCTGAGCCTTGCCGAGAACTTGACCACCCGGTAGAAATCCCCATTGGCTATGGGTGTCATAGCCGAAATGCTGACCGATGTCAGCCGCATTAAAATCTCCCGCAAACCCCAACTGGGCGTAAATAGCATTGGCTAAACCTGGCACCACGGGAGACAGTAAATACCCGGCTAAACGCACCGACTCCAAAACGGCATAGAGGACTTGCTCAGTTTCGACCTGTTTACCCTGCTTAAACAGCGACCAGGGGGCCGTATCATCCAGATACTTGTTGCTGGCTCTCACTAACGCCAGAGTCGCCTCGCAAGCCTCGCTAAAGGCAAGTTGCCTAAAGGTCGATCGCACCTGCTCGGCTAATTCAGTGCCCTTCTCCTTTAAGGGATTGCCGGCCAGGGCCGCAGCCGAAACTGCGGGTATCTTACCGTCACAATATCGCCCCGCCATCTTGAGTGTGCGATTGAGCAGATTACCCAGATCGTTTGCCAGGTCAGCGTTTAAGACGTTGATAAACCGCGTTTCGTTAAAATCTCCGTCCCGACCAAATTCAATTTCTTTTAAGAAGTAATACCGCACGGCATCGGCCCCGTACCGCTCAACCAGGGCAAAGGGATCCAGTGTGTTACCGAGACTTTTGCCCATTTTTTGCCCATCTTTGGTGAGAAACCCGTGACCAAAGACGCGATCGGGCAAGGGCAGACCGGCAGACATGAGCATGGCCGGCCAATAAACCGCATGAAACCGAAGGATATCCTTGCCGATGAGATGAATATTGATGGGCCACCACCGTTTGAGGGCATTGTCGAGGGTGGGTTCATCCTCAGGGTCGAGTAACGCGGTCACGTAACCCAGGAGGGCGTCAAACCAGACGTAAAGGGTGTGTTCGGGATCGGTGGGCACAGGGAAACCCCACTCCAGGTTGATCCGGGAGATGGAAAAATCTTGCAACCCTTTGCCTACAAAATTCAGCACTTCATTGCGGCGGGTCGCCGGTTGGATGAAATCTGGGTGATCGGCATAGAGCTTTTCCAACTCTTCTTGATAGTTAGAAAGTTTGAAAAAGTAATTATTTTCATCCCGCCATTCAACCTGTTTGTTGGTGTGAATTGGGCAATAGTGATCTCCTACCAGGTCGCGTTCTTCCTTGAACTCTTCGCAGGAAACGCAGTACCAGCCCTGCTGGCGGCCTGCGTAGATGTCGCCGTTGTCCCACACGCGCTGATAAAAGGCTTTGACGATCGCTTCGTGACGCGGGGCCGTTGTGCGGCTAAAGCGATCGTATTGAATATTGAGGCGCTGCCAGAGATCTTGAAATCCGCCCACAATTTCATCGCAGTGGGCTTGGGGCTCAACGCCGCGTTCTTCGGCGGTGCGCTGAATTTTTTGTCCATGCTCGTCGGTGCCGGTGATCAGCAACACCGGATGTCCCATCAGGCGATGAAACCGGGCTACGGCATCAGCGGCGATCGTCGTATACGCACTGCCGATATGAGGGAGCGCGTTGACGTAATAGAGCGGTGTAGTGATAGCAAAGGTGCTGGATTGATGCCCGACAGAACCCATAAATTCAGGAAATCAAGAAGTGTATAGGAGTGATCTTTTTAATCATACAGCAGAGTTCTATTCGGGAAAATTGCTGTCTGCTGGCGGGCCTGCGGATTAACTGTTTGACCTGAGAAACTGAAGGCCTGGAGGGTGACTCGCCAATAGCTCACGCAGAAGAATTGATATTAGTGGGCTCGCGGTTTGTGCTCAGTTTGGGTCGCTTAGGCAGAAAATACTGCCAATTTTTGGTCTGTTAGATTCCATTCTGACCACTCTAAGGGGGAGCATTAGGGCGGCAATATGGAGGTGCCTTTCATCTTTCAAATAGAGCTTGTCGGCGTTGCTTCATCTCAAAAGGTCGCATTCCTAACCAGGCTGATTCTTCCCAATTTTTGATTAATTGCGGTGGCTTGATGGCGGCACGGTTTCGCCGATCCCCCATGAACGGGCAAGTGGGGCTCAAATCCCTCCCTTGATGTATCAATATCAGCAATAAACTTGTTATATTAAGCAATGTAAAGCAAGCGATTGTTCCTATTGCTTTTTATGGCAACACTTTCACTTCCGCAAATGCCCCTTTGGGAGACGCCCGACCCGCTAGATCTCTCCCGTGGATTAGTTCAGTTGATGGGAATTAGGGTGAAAGTGACGGGTCGGCCCAGAATTCCTTACAACGCCCCCATGATTGTGGTGAGTAATCACCGGAGTGCTTTAGATGGGCCAGTGCTGATGGCTGGTCTCAGTCGGGAAATTGCATTCGTTTATCACCAATACATGCAGCATGTGCCGCTGTTGAAAGATGTGGTGCATCAGTTTGGCGCTTTTCCGCTGGATACGCCCCATCAACTTTTTCGTCGGGGATATCAGCGGTTGCGGCAGCGACAGGCGCTCGGCATTTTTCCCGAAGGGGCGCGAGCCATGGTGCAGTTGCACTCGCCACGGCAAATGAATCCGTTTCATCGGGGTTTTGCGCATTTGGCGCTGCGAGTGCCGGTGGAGCCCCTGGCGCTGCTGCCGGTGGCGTTGGTCTCCGATGATGTGGGATTTGAATCGCCGATCCCGCTGAGTTTGTTGGGTTGGTTTGATCCGAGTGAGCCGCTGTTTTTGCAAGGGGGGGGCCATCCGCTGGTGATTTATCGGCGGGTCGAGGTCAAGATTGGTGAGCCGATTTGGGTCACGCAAGCCGATCGCGATCGCTATCAGGGACGCCACGGCACGGAGTTTGCTCAAGAGTTGACCGATAGTTGTTGGGCTGCGGTCCATGATTTACTGCAGTCCTAATTGACGACCACTTGTGTTTGTTAGATGACTTCACACCTGTCTCCCGTATTGTTCGCACCGGTTTTTCCGCAGATTGATAAGCCTCTGATGGTGATGCTGCCAGGGCTCGATGGCACGAGCAAATTGTTTGTCTCGCAGGTGCGATCGCTCTCCCAGTATTTTGATGTGCGGTGTCTGGAGATCCCGGAGAACAATCGTCAAGACTGGCCGGAACTAGCGGGAGCCGTTGTGGACCTGATTCGAGAGGTGAGCGGCGATCGCCTGGTTTATTTGTGTGGCGAATCGTTTGGCGCTTGTTTAGCGTTGCAAGTGGCGCTGCTCGCCCCCTCCTTGCTGTCTCATCTGGTACTGATTAACACTGCTTCGGCCCTGCGACACTACACCTGGATTCGCTGGGCCACCCAATATACCAATTACGTACCCGATTGGCTCTATCGAATTTCGGGGGCGATCGCGTTGCCGCTACTGGCTAATTTCGATCGCATTAACGGGGACAAGCGAATGCTCCTGCTCAGGACTGTCCGCCCCATTTCTCAAGCCTGTGTCGCCTGGCGGATCGACATGTTGCACCGCTTTGAGGTGACCCCCAAACAACTCGCCAACCTATCCTTGCCGACCAGTTTGTTAGCGAGTCAGAGCGATCGCCTCTTTCCCTCCGATCGCGAAGCTCAACTACTCAGCCAATTTTTGCCCAATGCCCAGGTTTATTACCTGCCGAAGAGCGGCCATGTCTGTTTGTTAGAAGATGAGGTGGATTTAAGCCACTGTCTGAAGGGGCTGAACGCGCTGCCGGTGGCTAAAAGTACGCCTTCTCCTGCCAGTCGCTAGTACTCGACGGCTTAAGTCTCGAAACCGATTGAAAGTCCCTCTCCCAAAATTGGGAGAGGGATTTAGGGTGAGGGCCAAGGGTGTGCAAGTTTACGCCACAGGGTCATAGTCTTGCGGGCGAGTTTCCAGGTTCAGCGGGCGAGGCGATCCTCGGTCCCTGCCTGATGATCTCGACATGGCGACGGAGCCGATGGGAAGGGACCCTTGGCAACGTTGATTTTCAGAGCGAGCCGAGCAGATATCGCTATGATGATGAGCGGCATTTACCAGGGGAATTGAATGTGGGAGCAACCAATAGTTTGATCGGCAGTTGGGTGACGATTCCGCTGCTGGCGACGTCACTGGTGGCGATGACGCTGATTTTTGAGCGGCTGTGGTTTTGGCGGCGCATGGCAAAGCGGCAACGCAAACTCGTCCGCACGGTCTTAGAAACCTACGCCCAGCAGCCCCAAACTGCAGTTACGCAGCTCAAAAACCATACCGATCTGCCCCTGGCGCGCATCTTTATCGCGGCCCTGACCCTGCCCGATGCTACCCCTGAGGAATTTCGGATTGCGCTGGAAAGTGCCGCCCAAGGGGAACTGCCCTTACTACAGCGCTTTTCTACGGCGCTCAACACGATTGTCGGCATCGCCCCCCTGCTGGGCCTGTTGGGCACCATTTTGGGACTGGTGCGGGCGCTGTCGGCGCTGGAGCTGGGCAGTGGCGGCAGCGATCGCGCTCTGGATGTCATTGCGGGCATTGGCGAAGCGCTCATCACGACGGCAGTGGGCCTGGTCATTGCCATTGTCACCCTGATTTTTGCCAACTACTTTCAGGGGCAGTATCGTCGCCAGCGAGCGTTCATTCAAGAGGCGGGGGGACAGTTAGAACTGCTGTATCGCCGCCAATATCGCCAACGGATGGGACCATCGCGCGATCGCCTGTCTGGCCACTACCCTTATCCTTAATCCCTACCCGCTCAGGGCGATCGCCTCTTCTGCTACAGATTTGCCAAATAATCCTGTAGCGCTTTGACGCCGAGGGTTTCGGTTTGCAAGGTGCGGATGGCGGCGGCGGTAGCCCGAGCGGCGGCGATCGTGGTGATGGTGGGCACTTTGTAGGCCAGAGCGGTGCGCCGAATTTCGTGGTCGTCCTGCTGGGCCTTGTCGCCGATGGGTGTATTGATGATGAGCTGAATCTGGCTGTTTTTGATCAGGTCGACGACGTGGGGTCGCCCTTCATGCACCTTCAGCACGGTTTCCACCGTTAACCCGTGTGCTTTGAGCACTTGTTGCGTGCCGCTGGTGGCGACCAGTTTGAAACCGAGGTCAGCCAGTTCTTGGGCGACGGGCACCACCGCTGTTTTGTCGCGATCGTTCATGGAGATGAAGACGGTGCCGGTTTGAGGCAAGCGCTGATTGGCTGCCAGTTCCGCCTTGGCAAAGGCTTTCCCAAAGTCCATGTCGATGCCCATGACTTCCCCGGTAGAGCGCATCTCCGGCCCCAAAATCGTATCGGTGCCGGGGAAGCGATCGAACGGCAGCACCGCCTCTTTTACCGCAATGTGGGGGGGAATCACTTCCTCGGTCATGCCGAGTGCTGCCAGGGTTTTGCCCGACATCACCTGGACGGCAATTTTTGCGAGGGGTCGCCCCGTGGTTTTCGACACAAAGGGGACGGTGCGGGAGGCGCGGGGGTTGGCTTCGAGAATGTAGACCTGGTCATCTTTGACAGCGAACTGAATGTTCATCAGGCCGATGACTTTGAGCCGCTGTGCCAGTTTCACCGTCCACTCGCGGATGGTAGCCAGTGCGGCCTCGGTCAGCGTGATGCTAGGCAGCGAGCAGGCCGAATCGCCGGAATGGATGCCCGCTTGCTCAATGTGCTCCATGATGCCGCCGATGACCACTGCGCCCGTGGCATCCGCGATCGCATCCACATCCACCTCGATCGCCTCTTCTAAAAACTTGTCGATCAGAATGGGATGATCGGGCTCCACCTGCACCGCGTAGGTCATGTAGTGCTCTAATTCCTGGTCGGAATAGACGATTTCCATCGCCCGCCCGCCCAGCACATAACTGGGTCGCACCACGACTGGATAGTCAATCTGTCGGGCAATGCGTAACGCCTCGTCCGTGCTGCGAGCGATCCCATTGGCCGGTTGCAGAATGTCCAACTCTTGCAAAATCTGCTCAAACCGCTCGCGATCTTCGGCCATGTCGATCGAGTCCGGCGAGGTGCCCCAGATTTGGGTGTTGCCCTGCGCCCCGACCCCTGCCAGATATTCCTGCAGCGGCACCGCCAACTTCAGCGGGGTTTGACCGCCAAATTGGATGATGATGGCTTCGGGCTGCTCGGCTTCGATGATGTTCAGCACGTCCTCTTTGGTGAGGGGCTCAAAATAGAGGCGATCGCTGGTGTCGTAGTCTGTCGAGACCGTCTCGGGGTTGGAGTTGACCATAATGGTCTCAAAGTCTTCATCTTGCAGCGCAAAAGAAGCGTGACAGCAGCAGTAGTCAAACTCGATGCCCTGCCCGATGCGGTTGGGGCCGCCCCCGAGAATCATGACTTTGCGGCGATCGCTGGGTTTCACCTCCGTCTCTTCTTCATAGGTGGAGTAGTAGTAGGGGGTGTAGGCTTCGAATTCGGCGGCGCAGGTATCGACGGTTTTGTAAACGGGCCGCACCCCGAGAGCCTGCCGCAGTTGCCGCACGGCGTCTTCGGTGGTGTTTTTGGCGAAGGCAATCTGGCGATCGCTAAAGCCTTGCTGCTTGAGGCGATACATCTGTGGCGCTGTCAGGGATTCTAGGGCGTTGCGCTTCAGCCACTTTTCGGTGGTGAGCAGGTCAGCCAGCTTTTGCAAAAACCAGGGATCAATGCCGGTGAGAGCATAGATTTCTTCCAGATCGACGCCCAACTGCATGGCGTGGCGCACCGCAAAGATGCGATCCGGACTGGGGGTACGGAGGAGCGATCGCAAGTTTGAGAGATTCGGTAAGGTTTCGCGGCGATCGCAGCCCCAGCCCGCCCGCCCCGTTTCCAGCGATCGTAGGGCCTTTTGAAACGATTCCTGAAAGGTCCGGCCAATCGCCATGGCCTCGCCCACAGACTTCATCTGCGTCGTCAGTACCGCTTGGGTGCCCGGAAATTTCTCAAAGGCAAAGCGGGGCACCTTTGTCACCACGTAGTCAATGGTGGGTTCAAAGCTCGCCGGGGTTTTCTGGGTGATGTCGTTGTTGATTTCGTCCAGGCTATAGCCGACGGCCAGCTTCGCGGCAAACTTGGCAATGGGAAAGCCCGTCGCCTTCGACGCCAAGGCCGAACTGCGAGACACGCGAGGGTTCATCTCAATGACGATGAATTCGCCATTGGTAGGATTTACCGCAAACTGAATGTTGGAACCGCCGGTTTCCACGCCGATTTCCCGAATGATGCGAATGGAGGCGTCGCGCAGCCGCTGATATTCCTTGTCGGTCAGGGTTTGGGCGGGAGCGACAGTGATGGAATCGCCGGTATGCACCCCCATCGGATCGACATTTTCGATGGAGCAGATGATCACGACGTTGTCTGCCAGGTCGCGCATCACCTCCAGTTCGTACTCTTTCCAGCCCAACAGCGATTGTTCAACGATGATCTGCGAAACGGGGCTGGCGTCTAAACCGGACTGGGCAATGCGTTCAAATTCTTCCTGGTTGTAGGCAATGCCGCCCCCGGCACCGCCCATGGTAAACGCGGGACGAATGATTAAGGGAAAGGTGTTGATGTGAGCCGCTACTGCCTTGGCTTCGCTGAGGGTTTCGGCCAACCCGGATGGACACACCGCCACGCCGATTTTTTCCATCGCTTCTTTGAACAGCTTGCGGTCTTCGGCTTTCTCAATGGCCTCCAGCTTGGCCCCGATCAGTTCCACGTTGTAGCGGTCCAGCACGCCGCTTTTCGCCAGATCGACGGCAAGATTCAACGCCGTTTGTCCGCCCATGGTCGGCAGCAGGGCGTCGGGACGTTCCTGCTCGATGATCTTGGCGACCATCTCCGGCGTCAGCGGTTCAATGTAGGTGCGATCGGCGGTCTCCGGGTCCGTCATGATGGTGGCCGGGTTGGAGTTGACCAGTACTACTTCGTAACCCTCTTCTCGCAGTGCCTTGCAAGCCTGGGTGCCAGAATAGTCAAACTCACAGGCTTGGCCAATCACGATGGGACCAGAGCCAATCAGGAGAATTTTTTTCAGGTCGTCGCGGCGCGGCATAGGCTTTTTTCACCAGAGCAGGGAATACAGGTCCAAATCATTCTATCTGCCGATGTTGATCCCCACCGGGGTAATCCAAATTTGATCGGAATTCGGTGGCAGGCGTGCGGAATTTAGAATGCGGAATGCAGAAATATGTTCGCGGGAGTTTCTGGCGGGGTAAGCAGGCTTGGCATACCTGGGCGGAGGCAGAATAGGCGTGATCTCCAACTGGCCTTGTCCCCGCGATCGCTGCTTGTCTCTACAATTCACCCTGGCGGAGTTTGGCGACGATGCGATCGCACGCCCTGGCTGTAATCGCCATCTCCGTCAGCGTCGGACTCTGCCACCCGGATGAGGTCCAGCACGCGCCATCGGTGACCAGCACGTTGGGCGCTTCCCAGCACTGGTTATCGGCATTGACGACGGAATTTTCGGGTGAAGTGCCCATGCGTGCGCCACCGACTTCGTGGATGTAGTAGCCAGGGGGGGCAGCGGGGGTGAGTTTTTTCTCGATGCGGCGCATGTAGGGGGCGATCGCGGGTATGTGGAACAGGTCGGTAAGGGCGTAGCACTGCCCCCCTGCGGCCTCCACCGTCGCCTGAATCTCCTGGCGCATGTGGGCCACCATCTGATGCTCGTTGTCCGACCAGGCGCAGTCAATGTGGGCAGCGGGAATGCCCCAGGCATCGACGGTATCGGGGCTGAGGCTGACCCGGTTCTCAGGACGGGGCAACACTTCCCCATGGCCAACCAGGAAGCCGATCGCCCCTTCTCCCACCTTTTGCAGCACTGACGGCACCGCAATCCGTTGAATACCGCCCCACAGCCCATAGCCGCGCAAGAACGACTCGGTTTGGGGCGCATCCAGATTGCAGAAGCGGGGAATGAAAAAGCTCTCGCTCCCCGACAGCGGAAAAGGTGCCCCCGATTTGGAAACACCGGGCAACCAGAAAAACTGCGTAGTGGAGACGTGATCCATCAAGTAGCGTCCCAAAATACCGGACTCGTTGGGTAAACCGTGGGGCTGATGGTCGGCGGTGGAGTGCAGCAAAATCCGCACCGACTCGATCGCGGAGGCACACAACACCACCAGTCGCGCCCGCACTTCATGGGCGGTTTGGGTGAGGCGATCGACAAAGGCAACGCCGCTGGCCCGATGGGTGTCGGGATCAAACATCAGGTGACTCACCACCGCGTTGGGCCACAGTTCCACATTGCCTGTCGCCAATGCTGCCTGTAGCGATGACCCCGGACTCGCCGCCCGCGACCAGGGCTGTTCCGGGGTCGGACGATGCCGCGCAAACCCCCGCGAATGAATGAGTTGGCGATCGCCCCAATGCTCCCTGACCAGAGTTTGCAGCGCTGCTTCGGCGGGGGTGAAGGGGGCGGGCGATCGATATTCACCATCGGGCAACTGAGGCAAGCCATCCCGCGCGCCTTGCACCTGGAAGAACTGCTCTAATCGCGCGTAGTAGGGAGCCAGGTCAGCCTGGGCGATCGGCCAGTCTTCTCCCCAACCGTCGCGCTGGGCTGCTTTGAATTCGTAGTCCGACAGGCGCAGGGTGATGCCGCCCCAGGTATGGCTTTTGCCGCCCACCTGCCGCCCGCGAATCCAGTAGAAGGGCTTGTGTTCGGGGGTGGTGTAGGGATGCTCCCGCTCGTCCACAAAAAAGTCGGGGTTGGCTTTCCAGTAGCCGGGATGGGTGGCCTGGTAGGTGTGTTTGCGGGTCGCCAAGTTCACCGCCCGTCGCGCCATATCCCGAGCGGGATTGAGGCGATCGCGCTGGGGATCAACGTCGCGCCCCGCTTCTAGCACCAGCACCCGCAAGCCCCGCTCGCCCAGTTCCTTGGCTGCCACGCCCCCGGTCGCCCCCGATCCCACTACGATCGCATCGTAAGGTGCCGCTTGTTGATGAATCTGCATTCCCACCTCCTACCTAGCCCGAGATGCAGCATCAATTAAGTAGGAAGTCGCAACTAAACGTAAGACGCTGTAGGTTGCGGTTGAGGAACGTTGGCGCAGCCTGGCCGGAGGCAATAAACCAACACCCGCATGGGTTACGCTATCGCTAACCCATCCTACAGTTGCATCAGCCCAGCTACTTACCGTCGTTAGGGAGGTGTCTGGGAAGAGATGGGAAGCGCGATCGTTCATCCGTTTTCGTGGCCCTGCTGAACTCTCAACTCAGCATAAATCCTATTGCGCCTTCTACAATTTGCTAATCTCAGAATGAGCCACCCATCAGCGCAGAATCTTTAATGGGTACGGGGTGCTTATCCTTGAATGAACTTTGAACTTTCTACTCATGTCTACCAGCGCTTAGAACTCCGAAAAATTCCTCTGGAAGATTTGCTCAATGTGCTCAATTCTCCAGAACAGGTGCTCACCCAAGGTGACCGTCCCAGGAACTACGCTGGCTGAGCGAAGTCGAAGCCAAAACTCAGCTAGAACGTCCCCTTCGACTCCGCTCAGGGGACGGTTACCACCCAAGAAGATGGCACAAAAGTCTATCAGTCTCGGATAACTATCGACGACAAAGTTTATTGACTCAGAGCATTCGTGAATGACGCTGTTGAGCCTAATCGAGTGAAATCTGTCTACAGAACGAGTCAAATCAAGAAGTATTGGAGGTCGTCATGAAAATTTCCTATAACGCTGAAGATGATGTGCTCTGGATTGTTTGGGGCGACATTGACGAAAGTGACGAAGCTGAACCTGGCATGATTCTTGACTATGACACTGAGGGTAAAGTCGTTGGTGTGGAGTTGTTGAATGCTTCCCAGAAAATTAGTGATTTGAATTTGCAAGGGGCGATCGCATCTCCTGCTTCGTAATCCAAAAACAGCCATTCTTGAGGGGCGATCTCCTCCTCACGCACTGGCCGCCATTAAGGCGCACCCGCTCAAAAATCTGGCTGACATCGAGCTGTAATTCTGGAAAGGTTGGGGAGATGAGGCGATCGCCCCGACGAAATTGCTGCATCTGATATTCGCCATCTATCCACTCGCAGACGGTCACGGTGGGCTGCTTCGGGACTCCCACATAACGCCGTCCGCCTAACCCCAGGTAGTCCACTATCCAATATTCCGCAATGCCCATCGCTTCGTAGTCGGCCCGTTTATGGTCGTAGTCATCGCGCCAGTTGGTGTTTACTACTTCCACCACCAGCGGCACCGAGTGGCCTTTTAGAATGGTGGACGCTGCTTCCCACCGGGGTTCTTCTGCCAGAGCAGCTTTGTTCAATACGGTGATGTCGGGTTTGTAGCCAGTATTGGGGGCCGCAGGCTTGAGGGTGCAGGTGCGCGGCAACACATAGGGTAAGCCCAATCGCCGAATTTCAAAGTTGAATTCTGCAACGATGAAAGCAACCACTTCTTCATGCTTACCGGTCGGGTTCACCGCAATGACTTCTCCATTGAGCAATTCGTAAATGCCGCCATCCTCTGGATAAGCCGCCAGGAATTCTTCGAAGGTCAGCGGTTGGGTCTGTGCCTGTACCATAGGTGCCTTGCGCCAGGGTGCCTTCAGTTTAGCCTGTTGCTCCCGCGCAGATCTCAGAGATATTTGGGCGATCGCATCTCCTGCTTCGTTATCCAAAAACAGTAACTCTTGAGGGGCGATCGCGCCTTCTTAGTCGGTATCTATGAATTACTGAAGGTGCTGTCGGTAGACTGGATGAGTAGAATGAGCAAAAGCGTAGGCTATCTCAGATGAGCAACATTAGCATTTCCTTACCTGAAGATTTGCTGACCTATGTCGATGAGCAAATCACAAAAGCTGGCTATGCTTCGGCTAGTGAGTATTTTTTGAGGTTGGTGGAGCGCGATCGACAGCGTGAGCAGGCTAGAGAAACGCTCGATAGCTTGCTGCTCGAAGGCATTGATAGTTTAGACCGTCAAGAAGGTATTGAAGCGACGGACGATTGGTGGGAACAGGAAAGAAATGACTTGATTGCAAAACATCAAGGTCTATAACCTAATGCGGAAGATTATTGTCTCAACTCCCGCTCGTTTAGATTTGCGTGAGCAGTTTTCTTACATTGCAGAAACCGATTTTGATAAAGCGCTAGAGTTTTTTGACGCGGCTCGGCAAACGTTTGCTGATTTGGCACGGATGCCCGGAATTGGAAGTCTTTATCCCAGTAAAAAAGAGCGTCTTCAGGGCCTGCGGAAATGGCATGTTAAGGGGTTCAAGCGATTTTTGATTTTTTATCGTGTAAGTGATGATGTGATCGCAATTGTCCGTGTTCTGTACGGAGCACAGGATATTCAAAATCTCCTTGATAGGGAAGACTAAAGTGGAACTACCCTTATCGCATCTCCTGCTTCGTTACAGCGTTTCTCACTCTGGTGAGGTACAGTAACAGCAATTTTTGAACCAGTGTTTGATATCTTTCAAAGAAACTGCTTCGAATGCCTTCTCCAAGGCTTTTGCTAAGTCAGGATAGGTTCTC
>Ga0081526_100250_pt1 | contig 29254 bp, 34 predicted proteins | sample HotLakmasection2_FD_70991 | JGI IMG/M metagenome (GOLD analysis project Ga0081526, IMG submission 70991) | Hypersaline microbial mat communities from Hot Lake, Washington, USA - Section #2 (SPADES assembly) (version 2) | ecosystem: Environmental > Aquatic > Non-marine Saline and Alkaline >... | reverse complement strand
TCTGGTATTGTTTAGCTATCATATTTAATAGATAGGTTGGGTGTACTAACTTCGACCTATCTTTTTTTGTCGGAGCAGTCTGCATCAACCGCTACATAACGCTTTTGACCACCGCTGTCTCCCCGTCAGCTCGCCCCCTCCAGCCTATCTTCCAAAATCTTGATCACCCGCCGCGCCTGGTCATGGCTCAACCACTCCACCCGATCCACCCCACACACCGTCTTACAAAACTGGTTGATCGCCTCATCCCACCGACTCTTCACCAACCCCGCCTGAAAGCACTGAATCCACAACGCCCGCACCTTATCCGCAGGCGTCTTCACCGCCTTCCCCCGCGTCCTGGGCGACAGCCGTTTACCCTTTCCCCCTTCACCCTTCACCCTTTCCCCACCCTTCACCTTGAACCCCATCCCCTCAAACGTCTGAATCACCGCATTCAGTTCACTCAGGGTCATCTCCCCCGCACTCGTCTTCCCCGTCACGCTGCCCAACAACGTCCGATAATCGTCTTCCTTCAACCGAAGCTGCTTCTTCGCGATGTGGATCAATGCCAACATCCGCTGTCTAGTCTTCGGCGGCATCGTCGTCTTAGCCATTGCCCACTGACGCCTCCGCTAATGCTGCATGGGTAGAAGGTGGATTCCATAACCCCTGGTTCCCATTCCATTTAATAGGAACCGAAAGCTTACGAACATTCCTCAGCTCCCACGCAAACCGCCCCGGCTCCCAAAGCCCAAGCGCCTTCTCCAGGGGCGTCTGATCCGCTATCCCAATGAAGTTAAAGGTGTGATTATCCACCCGCCCCTCCAGCATCGGGCGGCAGTCAACCAGCTCGGCCACCGCAATAAAAGACCCAAGCTTCTGCTCTGAAAGATAGGGAGCCGTCAGCCCTGCCTCCGCGATCGCCTCTAAACATGGCTTGTATTCCGCCTCAACAGGTGGCCGCTTAGCCGCATGGATCAAAATCTTGCCCCGATAATCCGTGCTCCAAGAACGGGTCTCATACTTCTTCAACCCTTCCGCCACAAACGAAGCCCACGGTTCCCAAAGTGTTATTGCTTTCATCACTCAACATCACTCATCTAAAAGCCTAAGAACCAAACCCAGGGGGACGGGTGCATTAAAGGCCCCCGTCCCCCTACCGCATCACACAAGCAAATGCTGCGGCGTCACCTCACCCGGAAAGTGCCACTCAAACTGTGCCGACTGCTTAAACGCCAGCACAGCCCGATACTGCTCCTCCGTCGCATAGTTGTGCTCCGTCACCGCCACCACCCAATACGTCTCACCCTCCAGCGTCTCCCGCTCCTGCGGAACCAAATGCAACCAGCAAGCCTCCGAATGCACCGCCTGCCCAAGCAACTGCCCAGACTCAAGCTGAATCAAGTAATCCTGCACATTCACCGCGCTTTGCTTCTTCAGCGAAAGCTGCGACACCACATGCCCCGGCGCATCCACAAACGCCAAATCAAACCACTCCTGCGCCGGACGCCCCCAGCGCAACCCCCCACTCCACTGCGAATAAATCGGCTGCACCCACAGGCTGTCAAGCGCCTCCTCAGTCCCCACCAAAAACAAACCCTTCTCCCCGTCAAACTGGTAATGCCGCGCCGTGCCAAACCAAAACGGATACTGCCGCTGCACCGCACCCATCGCCCAACTCGGAATTCCTACTTGCTCACTCATTTCCACTTCTCCTGTTACCTAGCTTGAACTTTGCTTTAACCTTCTCCAGCGCCGCCTGCGACGCCTCCCGCTCCTCCTCCGACCACTCCGCATCGGGAGAAGGGTTGGAGGTCTCCCGCTCCTTGTTTGCCGCCGCTTCCGCCGCCAACCCCTCCTCCCAGGCAATCTCCAACGCCCCCCAGTTGCTCTCGTTGATCCGGTTCACAATCCAGCGCTTCTGGTCTCCCCGCTCCCTCGGCAGCTCATGCTTCCCCAGGTGGCGACCCACCGCCGCCATCAAGCGCGGGTCAAAGTCCGTCCGCCTGGGGCCAACCCACAGCTCCGCCAACCCCGCACACACCAACTCTGGGTAGGGGTGTCCCGGATGGCTAAACCTCGCATTCTGCAACTCCGCACCGCTGAACATTCATCACTCCTTCGCTACAAACTGCCGACAGCCCATGTACTCCCCATAGGTTGCCGTCGCACTACACAAGCACCCAAACTCCCCAACCCGACAGCGATAAGAAGTCGTCCCCACCGCCTCAAAGTGCCGACACTGCCGAGAATCCACCTTCGGTCGCTGGCGTCCAACATCTCCCTGCCGTCGCAGCTCATCAAAGATGGTCAACTGCACAGTCCTTCCCATACCAGCGCCACCTCCACCACATGTCCCAGATCCGAATCCTGCAACACATCCACCTCATCCACCTCCCACGCCGCACCCAGCAACTCCACCCGCTTCCCCTCCGCCTGGAGGTCACGCCAAAAAATAAACTCCGTCAACGGCACCGTAATCACCATCTCCCCCGTCAACACCTGCGTCCCCATCCCCTTCTCAAAGCCCCTCTCCCCTCGTGGGAGAGGGGTTTGGGGTGAGGGCAAACCCCACTCGGCATACACTTCCCTCTCATACTCGGCAAACCAGTTGGCTAAACCCTTAAGCACTCGCAGCATCCTCAACCCCCTCCACAGGCGCAAAGTAGTTCTCCAACGCCGGAGGCTCACCCCCCGTCAAAAAGTCCTCCAGCGAGTTCACCCGTTGGTTCCCCACAAACTCCAGCAGGCAGGCAACCCCCTCCAACCCATCCACCGCATACATAAACGCCTTCGCCATATCCTCCGAAGGCAAAGCAATATCCAACGTCTCAAACTGGTTCGCTTGCCCGCGCCCCCAGCACGTCCCCCGATACTGCTGGGCAATCTTGATCATCTGCCCCAGCCGATGCGCCGCCTTCTTCTCCAACCGCACCAATACACTGCACCGATTCATCACTCCACCTCCGAGTTATCCACCGAGTTATCTACAACCGCTTCCAGCACCCCACCCAGCGAGGTCGCACTCACCGCAAAAAACACCTTTCCCCCTTCCACCAGGTCATGCGGAACGTTGAAAAACTTGCACTGGTCAAGCGGGAAATCAATCACCACCCCACTCTCCAGGTCTTCAATCAACCCCGCATTCGGATTCGGGATAGACACCATCACCACCACGTCATCCGCCCAATGCACACGCCCACTCTCCGGGCAAATCACCTTGATCACGCTTCACCTCCACTTGCGAATAAACTGCACCGGGGGGGCAATTCCCTTCTTCTCCCAGCTCCAATCCTTCAGCCACACCAGCCAAGCGACAGTTGCCTGATCTGTCCCTGTGGTGTCATCTCGAAAGCGCGGGCGCGGGTTGCAGGTCAGCACGTAGCGCAACTGATCGGCGTGTTCCTCCAGCCACTCCGCCCGCCCATTGCACGGCTCCAGGAAAGTCAACCGCAACAGAAAAGCCACCCCAACCCGCGAATACTCCCAAGCCAGCGGCACAATCTTTTCCGCCTGGTCAAACGGAGGGTTAGAGATCGTCCACTCTTGCGCCCACCGAGACAGATCCGGCTTGTCCAATAGCTCTGCCGAAAACGCACTGTCCGCCCGAATCTGCCACGCCTGTCGCTCCGTCGCGTCCCAGCGCCGACACTCCTCAAACCCCGGTTCAATGTCCAATGCATCCACCCGCGCCCGTTGCCGTCGCTGCATCTCCACCCACAGATCGCCGCGCCCCGCACAGGGTTCAAGAATCCGGTGGGTCAGTTCAATTTCGGGGACACGCTCAAACAGATGGTTCACTAACGGTCCAGGCGTAGGGTAGAAGTCATTCTCCTTGCGAGACTTGGGTTTCTTCAGGAGCCGTTTCAACTCCCGTGCGTCGCGAATTCCCGTCGCAAACTCTTCAAACTGTTCTTCTGGGAGCCTCGCAAGTTCCTGAGCCAGCATGGATAACTTCTTGGTCAGACCCATCTCTTTGAGGGTTGGAGTATTGTGGTTCCCTTTGGGAACCGCAATCGGCCCGATCCCTTTTGCCCCAGGATTCTTGGGGGTCTCAATCAAAATCTTCCCGATCTTCCGCTCCGCCCTTAGCCGGATCTCGAAGGCGTAGCGCTCTGCTTCTTCGCCCAACTGCCGCTGCTTGGCATAGACTTCTGCCGCTACGGCGACATCCATGATCTCTTTTGCCTGTGGCAGCGTCCGCACTTCGGCAAGGATTTGCCGCGCATAGGTCAGCCTTGCCAGAACGCTTGTATCTTGTCCTCCCTGTGGCAGCAAGTTATTCTCCATCTCCATCTGTCACCTCTCCAAACACCTTGTCCATCACGCGCTTTAAGCGCTCTAACTCCACATCTGCTGTCTGTCCGTCCCCTAGCTCCACCTCCACCAAGAACTCACAACCCCGCACCCACCGCGTCGCCTGCACCCGAATCTTGGGCTTCTTCACCGTCATACCCGCACCCCCCGCAGCGCCCAGCTAAAAAACTCCGGCAGGCTATACACCCCCAATAGCTTTCGCCCATCCACCTGCCCCCGCAGCCACTCCAGCGCCCCAGGGCTAATCCCCGCCCCATCCGCCACAATCACCACCGGGCAAGGATACGCCTTGCGGCAGTTCTCCACCACATAGGGGAACACCCGATCAATAGAACCCCTGCGGTCTTGCCACTTCACTTCAATGGCGAGGGGCAAGCTCGGCAGATACAGATCCGCCAACAACCGCCCGCCATAGATGTTCCGCCCCACCAACTCTTGCTGCTTCACCCAGTAACCCTGCTGCCCCAAAAAGGTCGCCAGCATATCTTCAATCGCCTTGCCACTGGTATTCGCCAGCGTTCCGCCCTGGACAGGCAACGGCGGCTCAACAGCGCCAGGCGGCAAAAACTCAATTTGCTCCCCCATCACTCCACCTCCCGCTCAAAAAACTGCATCAAGTGGTCAAGGAATCGCTGCGCCTGCTCCGCGTCTTTCCCCGCAAACGCCACCACAATCGCCCGACAATCAGGACGAATCTCCGGCACCGGAAACGGCTGCATCTCTGCCGACTTCGGCAAACTCGAATGATGGGCAATCACCACGGGCTTCTTCGCCTCTTCTGCCAGCATCGCCAGCAGCCGCGATGCCTTCGATAACTGCCCCGCAATCTCCTGTTGGCTCATCCCCGCTGCCTCCGCTTCATAGTCCGCGCCCGTCCCGTCTTCACCCGCACCGGCTTGGGCAACAGCTTCGCCCCCTCCTCATTGCCCCTCTCCCGTGGGAGAGGGGTTTGGGGTGAGGGTTCCGCAGCTACCTCCTGCCCCTGCTTCAACCGCCACTTATCCAACCAGCCCAGCGCCGAAGCTTCAATCGCTCCCAGCGTCCGCGAGTGCAACTGCTTCAGCCGCAAATAGTTGACCTTCGTCTCAATCGCCACCGCCAAAGCCTTGTTCGGGTTTTCCCGCAAATAGTTCACCAGGCCCGCCAGTTCTACCCGGCTCTCCTCGCTCAAGTCCTGCGCCTGGCTCACAAACTCCAGCGCCACATCCAGCAAACTCTCCGGCGTATCCTCAAACCGCCCATCAAACTCATCAAAAATACTCATTTCCACCTCGGCAATACTCACTCTCTGTTGGCTTAGGGTTTTGGGGAAGGCGTCCGGATCACCCACCCCGCCCAGTTCGTAACCGTCGTAACCTCTGTTTTTGCTTCTGTTTTCGCTACTTTTTTTGGCAGGGCAACGGCTTTCACCGCGCGCTCAGCTTGTGCAGGATGGCCGCCACAATAGCCGCCTAAACTTGTCCACACAGGGGAGAACTTAGCCCTGGAAGTGTTCATCCCTAGCCCTCGCGCCTATCCCTCCAGACAAGGGGCTTCAGCCCCTTGCCCACACCCCATCACCAGTCCTGCTGCAAGTCCTCCAGCTCCTTCGCCAGATCCACCATCTGCCGCGCCAGTGAGTCAATCGTCTCTTCCTTCTCCACCAACGCCGTTTCTCGCTCCAGCGCACGTCCCAGCAGTTCCCGCCGCTCCAGTTGCAGCGCAATGTTCTGCCGCATCACCAAATCCACCTGCTGGTTCAACTGCGTCATTAATTCCAGCGCCGACAAGTAGTTCACAAACTCCACCAGCGCCAGGCGCTTCACCGCCTCAATATCCGAATACGAATTCAGCGCCTGCTCAAACACCCGCAACAACACCTGCCGCTCCGGTGGCAGCGCATCCCGCGCCTCTGGCACCCGAAACACCTGATCCATCTCAAACTCTTTATCTGCCATCACTTCACCCCTTCAAAAACACTTGCACTTCATCCACCGGGAGCTTCGTCAACAACGAAATCGACTCCGCCGTATGCCCCCGCGCCGCCAGTTCTGGCACTCGCTCCCAGCCTTCCTGCTGCCGCCGCTCCAGCTCCAGTTCCCAAATCGCCCGCTGCAACCACACCCGCCGCGCTTCCACCCACGCCAGCTCCGCCCGCAGCACCTCCAGCAGCAACATCACAGATACTCCCCACTGTTCGGGTCAAACAGCCCGCCCTGGCGTTGCTCCACCGGGGCCTTCTCCCCCAGGTCACGGATAATCTGATACTCCGCTGCCCACCCGTTCGGCCCTGGCTTCCGAAAGCGCGTCTGGCAAATCACCCCCGCCTCCAGCAAGCAAGCCAAATACTTAAACGCATTCGCCTTCTGCAACCCCTCCGTCTCCAGATCCGCCCGGCTAAAGGGCAACCCTTCACGGATCAGGTGCCACGCCCTATCCCGTGCCGTCTGCCCAAAGCTTTCGGCAAACTCCTTGTCCAGGTTCGGGTCCCACACATCCTGGGTGTTGTGCCGAGGGATTGGCGGCTCCGGCCCCGAGTCGCGCACCAGCAAATAGCGGTTCACCGTCTCCGCTCCCTTCGCCTCCTCCACCAACCGCAGATAGCCCGCCCCCAAAAGCCGCCGCACATACCGCCGCATGTGGGGGTAGCTAACCTCCGTCACCTCTCCCAGTTCGTCAAAGTCAAACTGCCGCAACAGCCGAATCCCCGCCCAAATCTTTCGCCGCCCCTCCGGCAGTTCCGATCGGTTCCGCCGCGTTGCCCCCGCAGGCCGTCCCCGCTTCACGTTCTCTGTGTCTTGAATCGCCACCATCACTCACCTCACTCATTTGCTGCTTTCAGGGCAATGGCTTCACTCTTGCCAAACGCCCCTTCATCCACCCGCGTCAGCTTCTTCCGCCGCGCCAACACCACACACCGCTTCAGCCCAAACTTGATCCGCCGAATGTTCCCCTGGCTCTCCTTCAAAATCCGCTGCTGAATGCCCTCTGTTAGCTCCAGCCCCGGTGCGTAGTAGCCCGCCAGTGCCACCAGGTCAGTCATGTCCGCAGGCTCAAACTTCACCCAGTGCGAAACTCGGTCTGCCAACTGCGGGTATTTCCGAACATGGGAGTCAACCCCGACAAAGCCAGCGGAACTGCTAGCGCCCATAATCACTACCGGAATCCGGCATTCATCGTGGATGTCCCGAATGCTTTCAAATAGCGCCTTCCGCTCAAACAACCTGTCCCCCTCGTCAATAAAGATCGGGCGAGGGTTCTGACTGATCGCGTCAATCAACTGCTCCAACATCTCCCCGTTGGTGCTGTTCTTCAGGCTGATGCTCAGCTCCTTCGCCAGCCGAAAGATCAACGCCCGCTGGCTACTCCCCGTCAGGCACCGCAGCAAAATCCCGTTTTGTTGCACATAGCTGTGCCCCGCCGCCGTCGTCTTCCCAGACCCCGGAGGCCCATACGCCAAAAGAATCTGATCTCCGCTACTATCGAGCGATTGCAGCGTTGCTAAATATTTTGTTAAGCTTCGCGTAGGTGCGACCATCTTTGATACTCCAAATCAAATTTCAATTGCCAACCTCTGATGCCACCAGGCGTTGAGCACTCAAGCACTTTCTCTAATCAGTTCACGAACCGCTTCCGCCACACCGGGTGCGAGGAACCCTGGAAACGCCAGTTGGGCTGCCAGTAGTTCTTCCTCCCGGTGTTCTCGTATATAGGCGCGATCGGCATCCGTCCACTCCGCCGCTGGGGTCTGCCGCAAGATGCGGATCAGTTCCACTTGCAGCCGTTCTTCCTCGCTTCGCAAATCCGCAGGCTGCAACACCTCCGCCGCCACCAGCGCCGCTTCCCCAATCACCGGGTCACACAGCCCCGGTTCTGGTTCCTTCCGCCGAAAGGCGTGCAGGTTTACCACCTTGTCTACCGCTGCCCCTTCGGGCAACATCTGCCCCGCATGGGCACTGCCCAACGTTCCAGCCATCTCGCTTCCTTTCGCCTCCAATTTCGCTTGCCGTTCCGCTACAACGTCCCGGTCTAGCAGTTGCAGCGGGTCACCCCGCAGCGCCTTGGCGGTGTTCCGTGCCTCCTTCCGCGCTGCCACGCCCTGCTCTTCAATCTGCTTCGCCGCCCGTTGCGCCTGCGCCGTCACCACCGCCAACTCCTCAGCGGTCATGCTTTGCTCCCACTGGGCTTCGCACAAAATCCGTTCCTGCTCCCCATCCAGCACCCACAGGTGCCGAGGGTCTGCCTGGTCAATCAGCGCCCACACCTTCTCGCCGATCAGTTCCCCTAGCTCCGGTGCTACATACACCCGGCGCTGGTGTTTAATGCCTTTCGGGTTCACCGTCACCGGCTTACGCGGCAACGCCAGCACCCGCATCTGTTCTACACTCAGCCCCACGTCCTGGCGCTTCCAGCCTTCGGCTTCAAACTCCGCCAACTTTTCGAGGGGCGAACAGCCCAGGCTACTGTGTTCGCGCCGCTCATACTCCTGCCGCCAGGTATCGAGCCACTCGCCAAACGTCGCCCAGTCCATCGCCAGGTCAAAGATCGCCGACTCCCCCTTTCCCTCTCGAATCACCTGACGATTGGCAACGTTGTTGCCCACATAGCTGGGCAAAAGGGGGATCTTGTCGTGGTTCACCGTGCGAAACAACGATTCAATGTGGGGCTTCTCTTCCGGGTGCCCTGGCAAACAGGGGTCAAGGTCAAACCCCACCGCCGCCGCCAGCCCCCGCACCTGCTGGTTGATAAATTCCCGGCCATTGTCCGGGCGCACAACCACAGGCAACCCCCACTCACCCAGCGCACGGATCAACAGGTCAACCGTCGCAGCACCCCTCGGCGCGGTACTCAATATAAAGAGGCACCGCCGCGTCGCCACGTCGATGACTCCCCCAAAGGAAAAGCGTTGCCGCTTTCCCTCCAGGTCAAGCACCAAATCGTTCCGGCTAAAGTCCAACTCCCAAATCAGGTTGGGCAACAGGTCGCGCGATCGGCTCCCAAACTTCACCCCCGCCGAGTTGCGGTAGGCTTTCGGGTTGCTCAGTTGCAACCAGGTCGCCCGGTGCTCCCGCTTCAGCCAGGTCAGGTAGCGTTGCACCGCCCCCAGGCTCAAGTTCAGGGCTTTGATCTGGGGCAGCTTCAGCAGGTTACGGGCGGTGGCTTTGGTTCCCAGGTAGGCAATCCCACCCCGCAACGCCGACTCAATCTCTGGGTTGCTATGCACTACTCCGCTCAGCCGCCTGTTGTGCCCCCGGCTGTCTTTCAGTTTTTCCACTTCGCCCCTCTGCACCGATTGCTGCCAGCGCCGCAGGGTCGAAGGCGATGGGCATTGCGGGAAGTGTTCTCGGCATTCCTGCGGCACATCCCTCAATTTGCCCGCATCGTAGGCTTGGCGATACTTATCCCAGCAGCCGTGGGCATCGCCCCCCTGCTCCCGGCACTTTGCCACCCAGGTCGCAAAGTGCCCTTGCAGCATCAGCTTCGCCTGCTGCTTGCCACTCGCACTTCCGGCCCGTCCGGGTTTTCCAATGCCTGTATCTCCCCTTGCAGCTTCGTCTTCAAATCCTGAAACTCCGCCTGCAACCGCATCCGTATGCCGATCGGGCACTGCTTCCACGCCTGGTCGATCAGCGTCAACGCCACCAGCGACGACTCCAGCGGGCGCGGCTTCTTCCGCACTCCGTAGCCCACCATCTCCCGATCCGTTCCGTTCTGGTCGTTCTGGTCGTTCGTTCCGTTCTGTGTATTCTGTGTCATTATTAAGTACCTCTGAAATCAACATGGGTTTATCACCTCGGCTTGCTGGAGTCCCTTCGGACTCCAGCAATTTTTGTTGCACCTCAACAGGGAAACTCTCCAGCGGGTAGCCCACTCGCTCCCGACCCCGCACCACCACCGAGGCGGTCTCCACATCGCTATTCACAATCGCCTGGATGTCTTTTCGCTTCTTAAAAGACTGCAAGGTTTGCTTCATGGCTTTTGCTGCCTGGGTCAACGTGAAGTACATGGGCGGGGTCGCTTACGAGTCAGGGTTAGTCCACAGCTTCAGTGCGGGGTTCTTCATCCCGCGCCGGGGTTGGCGGCTTCGGTTGCCGCACCTGCACCTGCACTGAGAGCAACCACTCCGGGTGCTTTCTCAACTCCGCCGCCACTGCTTTAGAGGTCTCGCGCCATCCTTCAGCCATGGTCAAGTTCTCCAAATAGGTAATAGGTCAAGTCTTCGTCGTTGCATCATTCAGAGTGATGTAACGTCGCGCTTTGTCGGCATCGGGCGCGCCTTCAGGTTGAACAACGCCTCAATCGGCTCCCCTTGCTTATCAAGAATGTCGTGGCACACCTTCACCCGCGTCTCAGCCGTTGTCAGCAGTTCCATCAGCGCCCGCAAAAAGCCCCACTGCTCTTGCGGCAAAAAGTATTTGAAGCTTTCAATCATGTGCTGCATCGCCGCCATTTCCGCCGAAATGCCAACCATCTCGCTGCCCATCCATGCCGATGCCACATTCACCGCCAGCACCCGGTTCTTGATCTCGAAATACAAGTCCTCTGGCATGTCGTGATAGCCCAACGCCTCGCCCGCTTCCATCCGCCGCATCAGGCTATCTTTCAACTCCGCACGGCTCTGCTCTCCCTCCAGCGGTTTTCCCTGGTAGCTGCCAGTGGTCATGACCTCTTTCAGCACTTTCATCGCCCAGAGTTGGAATTCTTTCGCTTCCTCTTTGTCTGATCGCAGAACAAGAAAAAGCATCCCTTCAGCCCGAACCGTTGAATATGACTGGAGTCTGCCGATGGTATCACTCAAAGTGAAGTCATCTCCTCGGAACTCATCTGGCATTTTTGAAAGCCGATTTGACAAGTTTGACGCGCTTAATCCCAACACCTCAGCCAAATCACGAGCCACAAACAACGGGTCTTTAGGAGACCCTACGATCCGAACTTCCTTGTCTTGAAAAACCAAATCCAACATGGTCAGACCTCATAAGTAAATGAACAAAAGTCAAGCCGCATCCTCTTCCGAGTAACGGTCAGGGAACACTTCCCAAGGGTGTCGGGAAATTTTGCGGCTAATCCACAGCTCAATTCGCTTGGAACGCCGACCCAACAAAATTCCACTGATGGTTGATTGCTCTACCCCCAGCTCTTTGGCGCAGGCTGTCAGTGTCCAGCCTTGCTTCCTGAGCGCAGCTTTGATGTCTTCGCGGTGCATTCCGAAAATTTTGCGAATTGACGTGTAGTTGTAAGATGATTGTCAATCTTCCTTGATTGACATCTTCGCTAAATATACCGCACTCGTCAAGATTTAGCGAGGCAAAAACTGAAAAAAATGCGAGGTCAATCAGGGTTACATGGGCAAATTAGCTCCGCAAACCCGTTCTAGCGCCGCATTTATGGTTGTTCCTGGCTTTAGTGAAAGACTTGAACTCGCTATTGGTAGCGAATCCATTAATGCATTCGCAAAAAAAGCCGGAATCGGCGAAAGCCTCATCCGGAACTATATAAAGAAGGGCACCACTCCAGGACTTGATAAGGTCATCGCCATCGCTAAAGCCGCAGATGTCAGCTTGGACTGGCTTGTCTTAGGCAAAGGCACCATGCGCCCTGCACCAAAAACAGGAGAACAGCGCGTCTACATCGAAGCCTCAGCCATACCCCAAAGCAAAACCTTTGAGGATCAACGCCCTTACAGCCTCCCAGAGCAAACCCCGCCCAAACTCCCAGAGCAAAAGCTTCCCAGCAGCGTCCCCACTGTTCACGACACCCGCAGCGCCATCCTCCGCCAGCTCACCCGCCTCACCTCCAAAGAGAACCCGACGATCGAAGAGACCCAACAAATCCTCCACCTCTCCGAAGCCCTCCGCGCCCTCCAAATCCAAAGCGACTAAACAAAAAAGCTCCCACCACCTGGCGGGAGCTTGGTTATTTATCCGTTCGACCTTAAATAAATGAATCCAGCAGTACATTCAGTCCAAAAACGACCGCTGTTGCCGCCAGACAGAGCACCGCCCAGTTCAGCTTGTGGCTTTTGATGTGAGCCAATGCCTTAAGGTCATCGATCGTCTCAGCCCAAGTGCGGATAATTGTCAGCCGATACTTCGCCTCTGGCTCTCGATACCAGTCTTCCAGCAGTGCTTCCGGTGCAATCTCATGCCCTGTGGGGCGAGACATAAACCCCCACGCCGCAAAACCTAGCCCCAACATCGCCAGCGCACAGCCCAACCCCTTCAGCCCCAACAACACCCAATACATCCGCCCACCGCCAGGACTGGAAGGTGGCAGGTCAAACGCAAACCTCAGCAACAAACCCGCAAACGCCACCGCAGTTCCAAGCCGCGCATCCAAAGACCGTATGCTTCCCCTCGCCGAATCCAACATCTTCTCTGTGTACTGATAAATCAGCACAACGTTTGTCCCTTCTACCAAATAAGGATCACGACCCATGAGCCAAAACCACAACGCTTCTAACCCAAAGCCTAACGACAAAAACCCCAAGCCAGAACAGCCAAAGACAAAATCCGCCCCTCCCACCCCCAAGCCAACCCCCGACCAACTGCGCGACGCCGAATTCAGCGAACCCCACGACAACCCACCCAACCAGTAATCACCCATCAAAAACCCCCAGCTCTCGCAAAAGCTGGGGGCATAATTGTGTCAGGTATTGACTTTGCAACCATTCTATCTGGAGGCAAAGCAAATGGAATGCACCTTAGATATCCACAACCCCGACCACTTCGAGGCACTAGACATGGTAAAAAACGCCCGACTGCAAAAACAATCCCAGCTCATCGACAGCCTATTCGACAAAGTCGAACAGATCTCCAGCCAGCCCACCCTTTCCCCAGCCGACGCCCAGACCATAGCCCTGCTCTGCACCGCCATCAAAGACCTCAGCACCGCCCCCATCAACCAACTCCCCTACTGACACCCCCACCCAGCAAAAGCCCCTTCCCTACACTTCTCCCCCTGTTTCGCGCCTGCAAAAAACATCCGTACTAGCATGAGAGAAGCAAACTTTAGACGATCCGAGAGACAAGAAATGCGCTGGAGAATCCTCAAATCCCTATACGACCAAGCCCCCTACTGGACAGACGGAGACGTGTTGCAACGCATCGTCGAAGCTCCCCCCAAAGACCTCCACCGTCACATCGACTACCTATCCCAAAAAGGGCTGCTTCTCCTAGACCCACCCCACCTCACCCAAGACAACCCCTTCAAAACCCGCCTCACCGCCCAGGGCATCGACTACATCGAATACGAAACCCCCGACATCCCCGGCTGCGGACGCCCCTCCCACCCCTGACAAAGCCTGTCTACAAGCCCTCTCTACCGATACGCAGATCTGCATATCGGGCTTAGTTCAAACTGAAAGCCCCCGCCATCCGGCAGGGGCTTTCAGTTCTCTTGTACCATTTGAAATATTCGCTGGTCGCGGAGTCGCCACCCCCACCAGCCCTGCAAACCAACCCTTAAACCAAGAGGTTATCAGCTATGTCTAATTTAGATCGCTTCGTCCGCAACGTTCAAAACGAAATTGAATTTTTCACAAATGTCGAAACTGGGGAATCCGGTCTCTCCGTCACAGGGCTAGCAATCCTCTGTGGTGTTTCTCATCAGGCGGTCTCAAAACTCCTCTCTGACCTCGCAACCAAATCGCCTTCTAAATGGCTAGAAGCCTGGGTAGGCATAGATCAGAACCTCGCAACCAGTAAAGCTTCAAAACACGGGGGCAGGGTTCGCGTCCTCAAAGACCTCCTATGCAGCGCCGTAATCAAGCACTACGCATTTTCAGGCAACGAAACAAAGAACACTTCCCCGCTGCATTCAGCCGGGGCGGTGTCTGCCGCTTCCTCCAACAACACCGCCCCGACTCGCACCAACCCCAACTCCAACTCCAGCCCACCCGCTAGAGGACCTCTAGCTCTGGGTCAAATCATGCGATACAAAAATATTTTTCTCGATTTTTCTCTGTCGCAAATACGACGATCTCGCTAATTATTCTCAATAGGCTGAAATCACCGCAGGCAGGTAAATCCATGCTTGTCCGGGATTATCCAGCTTGGGACATTTGATTCGATACAGAACATACACCTGTATTCTGGCAAGGCTCCCCCAAAAATTCCCCCAATTTTCCCCCAATAAATGCTCTAAAGATGTCCAACTTTCTCCAACGCCAGAATTATCTGGGGAAACTTTAGCGACCCCAAAAACTCAAAAAGCCCTCGCAGTGAGGGCTTTTGAAGGATATATTTGGATATTTTTGGAGATGCCAGGAGGCGGACTTGAACCGCCGACACGAGGATTTTCAGTCCTCTGCTCTACCAACTGAGCTATCCCGGCGAGGGATGGTTGGTTGATTGGGAGAGGTGAGTTGACCTTGTGGGTGTTGGCTCGTGAGTGCTCTCTCAATCGCGCTTACCGATAATAACAGTGTGATAAAACGTTTTGCAAGCAGTTTTTTTAATTTTCTGAGATAGCTTGGGATTTTTATTGGAGGAGGGCGATCGCCCGCCCTGCAGAAATAGGCTCAGACAGACCAGGAAGGGCGGTCATGACCTGTCTGAGCGCTATTTCCAGGATGGGCGATGACATTACCAGGGGTTGCCGATCATGGTGAAGGCTGCCCAGTAGTAGGGGTGGCTGAGGGTTTGCCCCAGCACTTCCTGGGCGCTGGCAGGGGGCAGGCTCAGGGGTTCGATTTGTCCGAGCCCCTGGAGTTGTCCGTTTTCATCCACAAAGACCTCGCCCCGTGCCATTGCAAGTTGTGCCTGGCGCAGGGCTTCAGCTTTGATGGGGGCGTTGAGCAGTTGCTCGTAGAACTGGGTCATGAGGGCAGCGGTCGCTGCGTCGCTGACATACCAGAGGCTGGCAACAGCAGATTTGACGCCACTTTGCACAGCCAGTCCGGCAAAACCGAGTTCTGCCTGCTCGTTGCCCAGGGCAGTACGGCAAGCGCTCAGCACCAGCAGTTCTACGGGTGGATCGTTGAAGCCGAGTTCGCGGATTTGGTCGAGCTGGATGCGCTCATTCCAGAGTTGGATGTAGGACTGGTCGATGCCGCCGGATACAAAATCGGCGTGGGTTGCCAGGTGAATGATGCCAAAGGGTTGAATTTCCCTTGCTTCGCGCAGGTTTTCGATGGTGCTGGCTTCGTTCAGGAAGACGCGCCCTCGCCAGAGCTTGGTGGCGAGGGTATCGACTTCCAGAGGAACGGAGGGCAGCGGGGTTTGTCCCTGGGTACTTTCGGCAATGCCCATTGCCAGAATTTCGGCATTGCGCACATCGACATAGCGGGTGTCGGTGAGGCTGAGGCTGGGCATGAGTCCTACGCTGAACTGCTCGATCAGAAAAACCTCGCCACTGTGGAGGGCGGCGTAGGGGAGCGATCGCAGTCCTGCTTCTGGCAAAAATACGAGATTGTCGATTTCGAGCAACTGCAAGTCAGCTACAACGGGGGCAACAAACCACTGGTAGAGTTGTTGCGATGAGGGCAAGTAGCTGGTGGTGCGGACATTGCGGGGGTTGGTGACTTCGCTACGAAACTCGCGGGCGACTTCCATGACTTCTGCCCGTGTCACGCCAGCCAGTCGCCGCCGCACCAAGCCGCCTTCAGCAGTCACAACGACTAATTCCAGTTCGTCGCTATCCTGGGGCACGGGCGACGCATCGCGTACCGTTGTTTCTGGTGGCACGAAGCCGATGTAGACAAATGCCGGACGAACGCCCGTCGCCTCTTCAATCTCTTGAGCAATGGTAATTCCCTCTTCGAGGGTACGCGTTTGAATTGGCTCAATTCCCAAATACTCTGTGAACTCGCGGTTATATTGCTCTTCCGTAGCTCGGAAGATCGGGTCGATGGGGGTGACTGTGGGTGGCGTGAAAGTAGTGGGGATATTTGGAGTATCTGGAATTTGATCGATGCGCGGATCGTCAATGTCGGGGATAAATGTTGAGGGATCCTCGGTTGGTATTTCGGGCGGTTCGGGGGTTTCGGGTGGTTCGGGGGTTTCGGGTGGTTCGGGGGTTTCAGGCGGTTCGGGAGTTTCGGGTGGTTCGGGGGTTTCAGGTGGTTCTGGGGTTTCGGGTGGTTCTGGGGTTTCGGGTGGTTCGGGGGTTTCGGGTGGGGTTCCAGTATCGCCACCATCGCCCGGAGCGTTGCCGTCATTGATTGTGTTGTTGACCTGGGCAACGAATGGAGTAGAACTACTCAGGGTGGGTTCCCCATTGTCCAGGTCGCTGGCAACGACGCGGAGAACCGCAACGGAACCATCCTGACCAGGGGCGGGGGTGAATTCAAACACGTCTGCTGAACTGAAGGGGAAGGTTTCCCCACTGGAAACAGCTACACCATTGCGGGTTAGGGTTGAGCCTGCGGGGAGGGGGGCAACCTGGACGGCTACAGTCAGGAAATCACTATTGGGGTCGGTAATCGTTCCGGTATTTAGAGAGATGATATTGATTTGGACGGGTGCGCCATTTTCGGTAGCAAAGACCTGGAGGGGGTTGGCGATCGCGGGAGGACTATTGACCGAATTCAAGGAAATGGTGGTAAAAGCGGTGCTGTCGAGGGCAGGTCCACCTTCAGGCAAAACTGGAAAGAAAAGGGGTTCGAAGAATTCGGGTTCCGGTTCCAGGGTTTCTAATCCAGTAGTAATTGCTCCTACAGTACCGTTGATGAGTTCTCCCTCAGTGTTTCCGACCTGGAAAGGAACATTTTCAGGACCTCCACGGTGGGTAATCGTAATTGTGCCCCCCTCGCTTGTTGCGATGCTAAAGGGGGACTCCTCAAGAAAACTGGTTACTACAAACAAGTCTGCATCAACCGTGAGGCTACCACCTGCCGCCCCTTCTTCTCCGCCAAATCCCCGGATATCAATACTTTCAACTTGAACGGTACCTGCTGGGCTATCAATGGTGATAGAACCAGCAGCTAATTCAAAGCCATTGGAAACTAACTGCCCTGTTTCAATCAGCCCATCAGCCGTGAGAAGTAAATTTCCCCCATCCAAAATGGGGTCACCATCAGCTGTTAGATTTAGATCACCTGCCTGGATGGTCGCGCCTGAGATTGTTAAATCACGCCCTCCAGTGAGGATGCTGTCCTCGCTATCCATGAAAAACCCTCCGAACCCATCTCCATCGGCATCCGCAGTAAAACGGATTGACTGCAAGAAGGGGCGGAATTCAAAGTCAAGCTCGGTACCCGGCGCAATGGTGATGTCATTGGTCGCTTCAAGAATGACATCTCCCTCCTGATCTTCCAGCGTCTCGGCAGCAATCGTGATGCTTGAGCCTGGAAAGTCTCCCTGTAAAATATCGGGGAGCGCTTCAGTAACACCGGGAGAATCTACGATTTCGCGTGCAATCAAGATGTTGACTGGATCGAGCAACAGCGTACCCGGAATGCCGTTATCACTACCCACATCAACAATTCCCCGAAAAATGAGGCTATCTGCGCCGGAAACCTCGACAAATCCTCCGTCGCCGTTGGTGGCACGGGCGTTGACGTTGCCCAGGAAAACATTCAGTCCATCTGCCCAGAGGATGACGCTGCCGCCATTGCCTTGGCTCAGGCTGTTGGCGTTGATGGTGGTGGTTTCATCAATGACGATTGCCTGTGCGGCGGGGAGACTGTCGCGTCCCTGGTAGTCGCCGCCAATGCGAATGTTGCCGCCTGTGCCGGGGCTGTCGGCATTCAGGCTTGCGCCGACAAGGGCGACGCGATCGCCCAGCACAAAGATGCCCGGTTGTGCCAGTGGGTTGGTGGTGCTGGCATCCAGTTCACCGGAGGCGATCGCCGTTCCCGGTTCGGTGGGAATCGTGGTGCCCGATTCTGTTAGTTGCACTGTGCCATCGGGTTGTACTGCCAATCCCGTCGAATCCTCTATGCCACTACCCGTGAGCAGTTCGGGGAGAGATAGGGGATCGAAGGATAGACCAGAAGTTCCAGGGTTTTGCGGTTCAATTTCCAGGCTTAGCAGGTTGCCGGGTTGGCTCAGGCGCACCAGGTTTTCCCCGGGCACCGCTGTGACGATGATGCTGCCACCGGGCGCGGTCAACTGTCCGGTGTTGATGACGCTACCGCCCAGCAGGGTGAGGCTGGCTCCTTCGGCGACTTCCAGGTTGCCCGCATTGACGATGGAACCAGGGATGCTAGTCGAAAAAGCAAAGTTGGTGGGTGTTCCGACCAGGCTCTCGAAGTCTGTTGTGCCTTCGACATTGAACCAGCCGTTCTCAAAGCCAATGCCCGTAGCGGTGGTGGCGGTGAAGGAGCCATTTAAATCCAATTGAGCATTGGAGCCAAAGAGGATGCCAGCGGGGTTGATCAGGTAGAGGTTGGCGTCGCTGCCTGTAACCCGCAGCAAGCCGTCGATGACGGAGCGATCGCCCCCCACAATCCGCGTCAGAATGTTCTGAATTTCGGGGTTGGATTGGAAGTCGGCGATTTCCTCACGGGTCAAACCCATGCGCTCCAGACTGTGGAACAGGTTGCTGCCATCGCCTGACTGTTGCCCCCCGGTGATGGTGTACTCATTGCCGTTCTGGTTGACGACAGTGCCCGTGCCGTCATTCGCGGGGGTAATGTTTTGGGCGATCGCCGGCATCGCAAAAGCTCCTGCCAGCGGCAGGGCAGTCAGCAGCGTCGCCGCCCATCGACCTGCTGGCTGAGGATGTTGCCGCTCACGGGTGTAGAGGGCAACTTTAGAATGCAGCCGCTTGTTTGGCTGTAGTCCGGGGCGGACATGGAGCGAAAGGCGATCGCTCAAGCCGCGCCGCTCAAGGGCTTCATTCACCGCCCTTCGCGACCAGAGAATCCGTTGCAGTTGGCGAGTCACCGAGCGGCTGTGGGGATGATGACCGTTCTGATGGGGTGCCGCGATGATGCGGATACGGCGATCGCGCTGGGCAAAGTCCTGAGCAATCTCCAATGAGCGATCGGTAGAACCATCGTCCCAAATCAGCAGCTCAAAGTCGGTGTAGGTTTGGGCAAGCACACTGGCGATCGCCTCTCCGAGATAGCCCTCCCGGTTATGGCAAAGCAGCAGCAGAGAAACAGTAGGAGTTTGCATAGGTCACAAAACGGCAGAGGTTCGACAAACTTTGTGATGCAGCGAGTAGCATGCCCTGATTCTGAAACGTGCTTCAGTCCTCAAAGACTGGCACCCAGGTTTGGGAAATGTCTCAGTACGTTTCATTTGAAATGCCTGGTGTTTCTACCCATAACATCTCTAGCTCAGGCATTTCTTGACGGGTGGTAGAGCAGAAGAACCCGTAATAGGGAATATAGAAAATTTAGTCGAGGACAGGAACAAACGGGTAAATTCACACAATTCTTGTTAAGAGCACTCCGAGAAATCAACATGCTCGCCATTTTTCCCAAACCCTTGATCTTGCGTGCGCACTGCGCACGCAAGATCAAGGGTTTGGGAAAAATGGCGAGCATGTTATTGGTTGTAGGACGGCGCACTGCATTGCAACACAACGAATTGGGAGAACCAAAAGTTTTGCGATCGCAAAACTTTTTTACCAGGGGTGGTTAGAAAACAACAAAATGTGTCGAGACTAGGGAGAGAGGCAGATGGATCAGGAGTCTGGATGCAGCCAATCGCTGTACTCCCTGCCGCAGTAGGAAGGAGAAACGACGATGGATACTGGGATTGCGGAACTCGACGCGATTGGGCAATACCTCATTAGCCTGGAACGCCCCGAAAAAAACAAGATGTTGGTCGTAGACGATGAGCCAGATAATCTGGATCTGCTTTATCGCACCTTTCGTCGCGAGTTCAAAGTGCTGCGCTCGGAGAGTGGGGTTGAGGCGCTAAAGATGCTGGCGACGGAGGGCGAAGTAGCGGTCATTATCTCTGACCAGCGAATGCCTGAGATGAAGGGAACGGAATTTCTGAGCAAAACGGTTCCGCAGTTCCCCGACACGATGCGCATTATCCTCACAGGCTTTACGGATGTAGAGGATTTGGTAGATGCCATTAACTCTGGTCAGGTTTATAAGTACATCACCAAGCCCTGGGACCCCAATGAACTCAGGGCGGTGGTGCAGCGTGCGGTAGAAACCTACGAAGTTCAGAAGAAGCGGAGTGAGGAGTTGCGCTGGGCGCAGGCACAAACCCGGTTGCTCGACAGCATTGTGCGGATAACCCATCAAACGCTGTCAGCGGAAGACATGTTGCAGGAGATTGCGATCGCCCTCTGCTCCGTTTTCAATGCTGATGGCTGCATTGTCCAAAAGGTAAAGGACGGTCTCCTTTCTAGCCAGCAAGGTTGCCATCAGTCTGCTGATACCCCGGCTACACCGCTGGAGGATGAGATGAAGGCGAAGGATGCGATCGCCAATAAAGCGCCTCAGCTTGCCTACAACGAAGGGGAAGCGGAGGCTCAGGCAATGTCGATCAATCTGCTGATTCCGGCGATTTTTCAGGGGGCGGTGCGGGCGCTGGTGTCGTTGCAATGGCGATCGCCCCATGCTTTGCGCCAGGAAGAACTGATGTTGCTCTATCTCTCGGTGCAGCACGCCGCCCTGGCGCTTAATTGCGGTGTGGCTGAATAGCTAAGGATTGGAAATGAAGCAGATGCCGATGCTTCGGCAAGGAAGCGTGTCAGAAGCGTAGAATTAACGAGGGCTTGTTGCTTTTTTCTTGCCCATCTCTTGCCCATCTTCACTCCCACGATTCGCTATGACGGCTTCGACAGAATCGGCTCAACAGATTCAGGATCTGTTCGATCGCATTGCCCCGGTATATGACCAGTTGAATGACTGGCTGAGCCTGGGGTTGCATCGGGTGTGGAAGCAGATGGCGGTGAAGTGGTGTGCCCCTCCAACGGGGGGGACTTGCCTGGATGTGTGTTGTGGTAGTGGCGACCTGGCGCGGTTGCTGGCGCAGCGGGTGGGTGAAACGGGAGCAGTCTATGGGCTAGACTTTTCAGTAGAACAGTTGGCGATCGCCCGTCAGCGCACCGAGCCGCATCTCCCCATCACATGGATCGAAGGCGACGCCCTCCATCTCCCCTTCCCGGAAGCCACCTTTGACGGCATCACCATGGGCTACGGACTCCGCAATGTGACCGATATTCCCGCCAGCCTGCGGGAACTGCATCGCGTCCTAAAACCAGGAGCCACCGTCGCCATCCTCGACTTCAACCGTCCCGTCAATCCCACCCTGCAAACCTTTCAGCGGTGGTATCTGGACAATCTGGTGGTGCCGATCGCGCAACAGTTTGGGATGAAGGAAGAATATGCCTACATCTTCCCCAGTCTCGAACGCTTCCCCACGGCTCCCGAACAGGTGGCGCTGGCGAAACAGGTCGGTTTTTCGGAAGTGGTGCATTATGCGATCGCCCACGACCTGATGGGTGTCCTCGTTGCCACCAAACCGTCTAACCCTTCGGATGGCGGCTTGTCTCCTTCGGCAAATGGGTGAATTGAATGATTTTGGTGAGGGGATGGGCGGGTTTAATGGTATCCCTTTGCAGCCCTCAACTTTGCTGAATAAACCCGCCCCTACAAGCCCCTAACCTATTCGATTCCTCTGTCTTTGCCACGCGCACAAACGCCTTGTTTGTTCACACTCCCAACCCCTCCTGACTCTTGACCCCTTCACTCTGGCTACTTATTACCCCTCCTGTTCTTGGTGGCGTCATCGGCTATTTCACCAACGATGTCGCTATCAAAATGCTGTTTCGTCCCTACCGTCCGCTTTATATTGGGGGACGCCAACTGCCCTTCACCCCAGGACTCATTCCCAGCAACCAGGGACGACTGGCGCAGCGGGTTTCCAATGCCATCATGGGGTCGCTGCTGACGCCAGAGGAGTTACAGAAGATTGCCCGTCGCCTGCTCGACCCGGTGCGGGTGCAGAGTGCGATCCAATGGCTGCTCCGCCTCGCACTTGACCAGATTCAGCAGGACAAGGAGCAGCGTACCGCCAAAATCCTCGCCCGCATTTTGGAAGACCTGATCGGCGAATCACTGCCCCGCGCCATCAAAGCCCTGGCACGCCGCGAAGACTTCCTCGAAACCCAGCTCAACCAACTCTTCGACCAGGTATTGCTGGACCTGCAACTGACCGATGCCCAGGCAACTCAGCTCGCCACTTGGATTATCGAAATTGTCTTTCCCCCCGATGCGTTGCGGCAGGGGATTGTGGACTTTTTGACCGATCGCAATATCCAGATCATCGACGAAAGCCTGCGCAACAAAACCAGCGGCACCTACTGGATTGTCGCCAACCTGTTTGGCGTCCGCAACGCCCTCCTGCGCCTCCGCACCTACCTGCTGGACGATCGCGAAGGCGGCAACGCGCTGATCATGGAAGTGATCAACACCCTCAAACTGGAGCGGCGGTTTGGGGAATGGCTACAAAACTTTTCTCTGCAAAACCTGCCCGTTTCAACGGTGCGACAACTCCGCAAAACCATGCGCGACACGGTGCGCGCCTATGTCCAGACCCAGGGCGAAAGTGTTTTGCAGGGGCTAAGCGGTTCGGTGGATTGGGACAAGGTTGCCATTCTGCTGGTGAATCGCCTGCAAGTGTCGGAGGTGGTCAACAGTTCCCTCGAACCCGTGAGCCATGAGCTGGCATTGGTACTGGAACGCTATCTGGAACGTGATCTGGAGCTAATCGTCACCCAAATCATTCCTATCCTCGACCTGGATCGGGTGATTATCGATCGCGTCAACGCCACGTCTCCCGCCGATCTGGAAGCCGCTATCCAGGGCATCGTCCGCAGCGAACTTCAGGGCATCGTCAATCTGGGTGGCATTCTCGGAATGATTGTCGGCTGCATCCAGTCCCTCATCTTTTTCCTCACCGCAAGTCAATAAACTTGCCTGTTAGACAGCTCACTTTGTCGCATTGCTTGTCATTCCTCATCGCTTCGACCGCTATTTATAGCGTTTTGCAAGCGCGTTAAGTACAGCACATGGGAGGGGCGGCACGCCGTGCCGCCCCTCCCATGTGCTGAAGCAACTTGCGCATCGCTATATCTATGGGCGATCGCACTAGTCACAAACGCAGCAATTTCGTCCAGCTTTTTTGGCATCATACAAACGCCGATCGGCTTCAACGATGTACCAGGCACTATTGTGTTCGTCGGAGGTGGGAATTGCGGAGAAAACGCCCAAACTCAGGGTGACATGCTCGGACACATTCGACGCCGCATGGGGAATAGCCAGGTTTTTAACGCTCCTACGAACCATTTCGGCAATCTGGAGCGCTTCCGCTTTTGATGTATTCAAAAGGATAATGGCGAATTCTTCCCCGCCATAACGGGCGACCCTGTCAGTGCCACGACGGCAACATTGCTCCAATTCCCTTGCTACATCAACTAAACATTCATCCCCGCGTTTGTGCCCATATAAATCGTTGTATTTTTTGAAACAGTCAACGTCGATCATAATTAGTGCTAGCGGCTCGCCGCTACGGCGGCATCCCAGAATGCCATGCTCTAAATATTCGTTAAAAGAGCGTCGGTTTGCTAAATTCGTCAGGCTATCATTCATCGCCAGCAGGCTGAGTTTTTGGTTCGCTTCTGTTAGCAAATGCTCATTGCGATCGCGGAGTAACAGCAAATAGCTGATGCCGCCAACAATTACAAGAAGAAATATCACTGTGAAGGTTGCATCCTGTATCCAGTTTTGGGATAGCAAAATGAAATCTTGCTGGTAAAAAGCATTTATGGCGCGAATAGCCATCAAGCCACCCGATGCTGTGCTTAACAAACTCAATACATAGCGGAGGATGGACTTTTCAGAGTTATACAGGATCATCAGGATCGCTGAAGAAATATAGAGGAGTGATAAAAAGGCGGATGCAATAACTACACTTTGATTGAGGTTTTTTTCAACTCCCCAAAAAACAATAACGAATAAACCAAAAAACACTCCATAAAACAGGTCCAGACGTTTATTGGTCTTGTTCAGAGTGATTAAAGTTAGCAATTCCATTGCCAAACCCAAAAATATCAGGGTGTTGCCCCAATTGAGGGAATACACCAGGGGAATCTGCCCGCGCTGGCTCGTTAAATACACTCCAGCGCCTTGCAGTAATCGGCTAACTAGAAATCGTATGTCCGACGTGTGAGGCGCAACGGACTGGATAAGATAAATAGCTAAAGTAGCCGCGACAGAGACATGCGCAAGCAGGAGACAGAATAAAACTGTGGGAATATCCAGCGAGAAATCGCCCATAAAGCTATGTCGTCCAAGCCACTATCATAGGGATTACCTATCCTAAAAGCGCATTTCCCGCACACATGGCTTGCCGCTGCGTTTTCCCGCTTCAATCGTGATGATGTTCTGATAATCCATCCTGTGTTGAGTTTGGGAAATGACCACTGAGTTATGATGCCAGATTCATTAAGGTGATGTTTCCTCCTCGGGATGGAGCGCGAGGGGTTAGCATGATGGCGAATGACAATTCGGTGTTGAACACCGTCAGGAATGGGTGATGAAGAAGCGATCGCGATGGGGTTACTGGGGGCTGGCGCTGCTGGGGGCGATCGCCGCTCTCTTGTTAAGTGGCACAGCAGGTTGGACGGAAGCCATTTCAAGCTATGACCTGAGCCAGCAAGCCTCTTTCAACCAGCCCAGCCATTACCCTCTGGCAACCAATGATCAACGGGTGGAACGCAATTCGCCCTATCGTCCTGCGGCGGAGTGGATGGGGCGACTGATTTTGCCGGAAGCGCCCCTGGAGGGCGACTGGGTGTGGATGGAGGTGTACCACGCGCCCGCCGATGCGCAGGAATTGGTAGGGCAGACCGTGCGCCTGGAATGGAGGGATGGAGATTTTGCCCAACATTATACCCCATTGGTTGCGACGGATGTGGAACTGAGCCAACTGGCATTTCGGTTTCAAACCATGGGGAATGTGATTCCTACGCGGTTGGATGGGCGATCGCAGGTTGGTCCCCTCCAATCCCTCGCTGGCTCTCGCCCTCACGACGACCTGGAGGTCAAGCTGGAGCAGGTTGCCCTGGCAACGGATACCGAAGGCAATCCTGTTTTACGCATTGACCATGAACCCATCCAAATCACCGGACGCTGGTATGGCTTGGTGGACGTTCTCGAACCCGATGCCACCCGTCCTGCGCCAGAGGTCTGTCCGGGAGGCGATCCCTGCCCCAGCGAGTTCTTTCGCGTGCGCCACTACAATCCTGCAACGGGCGCATTCGACGGAAGTGAAGAGGTCATTCGCATTCCCCAGCAGCCGCGCGATCGCAACAATCGCTTTCTCTCCACTCCCCAGCGGCTAGAAGACTCACCGGAAGGGGAAGCGGGCTGGTATATGTATGGAGCCTATGATGCCGATGGCATGTTCACGGTGCAGGCAGTGGAGCCGCGATCGCTCCATCGCTTGCAACCCCAGCAAGTCATTCTCGGCAGTCGGCGCGGGCACAACTACATTACCCAGCGCAACTGGCGCGATACCCCAGACCGCAAAGGCACCATCCAATCTGTGCTGCTTGACCCGGTGGATGATACGGCGGAAGAGGCGATCGCCGACTGGCAGGAAGGCGACATGGCACTGCTCATCCACCTGTTTGGTGGCATTGGGGGCGAAAATGGCGAAGGTTCGCCGGGGTGGATGGTGACAGGGCACTATGCCTACGGCATGGCGGAGGTCATCCGGGAACCCATCACCGAAGAGCTAAAGTTTGCCGTGACCTATCAACAGGTGTATGCCAACAATCCTAATGCGATCGTGTCGGGCAGCCTGGACTGGACGGCTTACATGGGCGACTTGCAGCGGGGCTGGCTGGGGAGCCGTCCCGTGTCCGATGTCATCGTCAAGCTGGATGCCCTGGCGCGTCCCTTTCAGTTTGGCGATCGGACTGTTTCGGTCTCTATTTTGCGGGAGCTGGTGCTGCAAACCCAGATTATGGCAGCCCGCTATCGCACTGGGGATGGCAGGGGGATCGCTGCCGTGACCCCGGCGACCTCCTGCGTTCAGGATTCCAGTCAGGCGCTCTTTATTGCCCTGGCTCGGTTGCAGCAAACCATTTTTGGTGATGAAGCGTTGGTTGCCTGGTTGCGATCGCACCCCGATGACCCAGAAGTGCTGCGGTTTGCGCGGGTGGTGGAGTTGGGGCGCAATCTCAATCGGTTCCTCTTACCACGGGGCACCGTGCGCCCCGACTGGCAGCAAAACGCCGAATTTCTGGAAGGCATAAGCGGCGAAGGTAGCCTGGGCAATCAGCCAACCATCGCAAATGCCTTGCTGAGCTGGCGATCGATCATGCCCCGCCAGGCACACGATGAAATTAGCCGGATCTTGTTCCATTCGGGTGCACAACTCTGGTTCCTCCGCAGCAATCAGGTGGGCGGCTTTGACCCCAGCATCGCACCTGTCGCACCCACGAAGGTACTGGGACAACTGCCGCTGGTTTCTCTCGCAGCGAATCGGCTCCTCAGTGCCATCCTGACCCCGATGAATGTACGGGATTGGGCAATTTTCCTGGTAATTTTGGGAATTTATACGGCGATCGCCCTCCCCATTGGCTTTAAGACTCATTTCCTCGCTGTCACTCGTCATCCTTCCTTTCCCTGGTGGAAAACCCTGCTCACCGTTGTGCGCCTGTTCTTCCTCCCCGCCCTCTTCGAAGAAACCGTCCGGGTGCTCTTGCTGCCGCACCCCACAGAAGGCGTTTCCTTTGTCTTCTGGGCATTTTGGGCGATCGCTAGCATCGTGCTGTATGTGATTTACCACCCCATCAACGCCCGCACCTTCTACCGGGCAGGCTATCCCACCTTCACCCGAATGCCCTTCCTGGTGCTCTGTACCTTGCTTGGCATTGCCTGTACCTTGCTCTACACCTTTACCGGATCGCTGCTAGCCCTGGTGCTATTCCACTGGCTCGTCGTGGTTATCTGGCTCTTTCCGCTTGGCGGTTTTGGCAAGCTTGGCTATACAGAAAAATCCTTATCAACCGCAAAGCCTCCCGCCTGAGAGTGCCCCAAGAAAACAAAAACTCCCTTTGGGAAAGCAGGTGCGGCAATGCCACACCTGCTTTCCAGAAACATGACAAAAATTTTGCTGACTGAAACAGGCTGTCATGGTCTGCTGGCAAGCATTTGATGGATGAGGCGATCGCCCTCCCATGCTCAAAATTGCCCTGTCAAAATTCGCTGATGTATCCGATCCATCAGACAGCGATCGCAATTCCGTCTAATTTTTTTTCGAGACGAATGTTGAGGGTTGATAGCTTTGGGGATGCCTCCTCTGCGTTGACAAAGCGATGCCCAAAACCCTATCAAGCGCTGTAATCCTCGATGGAGCCATCATGACGCAATCCAACCCCAAGCTCTCGCCCCCGCCCACCGAACCTGCCTCAGAACAAACCCTCCCCAGCTTATTTGGGGATTTGCTCTATGGTTTGGAATATAGACCACCCGTGCCCGAAGCCCTTTTTGTGGCATTGCAGCATGTTTTAGCCTCCTTCGTTGGCATCATCACCCCCCCACTGATCATTTGCGGTGCCATAGAAGCATCGCCAGAAGTCACGGGCTACATCATCAGCATGTCGCTGTTTGTGTCGGGAATCGCCACTTTCATTCAGTGCCGCAAGTTTGGACCTGTGGGTTCGGGTTTGCTCAGCTTGCAGGGCACCAGCTTTGCATTTTTGGGACCTATCATCGGGGTTGGCACCGCAGAAATCGCCGCTGGGGGCACACCGGAACAAGCCCTGGCGCTTATCTTTGGGCTGTGCTTCTTTGGGGCGTTTGTGGAAATCTTCCTCAGCCGCTTTCTGCACCTGGCAAACCGCATCATCACCCCCGTCGTCTCCGGTACTGTTGTGATGATCATTGGGCTGAGCCTGATCAAAACGGGCATCATCAGCATGGGCGGTGGGACGATCGCCCAGCAAAACGGCACCTTTGGCAGCAACCAAAACCTGCTCCTGGGTGGCTTGGTGCTCGCCATCATCGTGTTGCTAAACATGACCGGAAATCGCTATCTGCGGATGGGGGCGATCGCCATCGGCTTGATCGTTGGCTACGTCATCTCCCTGGCACTGGGACTGGTCAACCTTGGCGGACTGAGCAATCTCCCCATTGTGCAAGTGCCCATTCCCCTGCGCTTTGGCATGGGCTTTGACTTTGCCGCCTTCATTCCCTTCATACTGCTGTACTTGATAACGGCGATCGAAACCATCGGCGACCTCACCGCCACCTCTGCCGTCTCCCGCCAACCCGTCAAAGGCAGCCTCTACTTCCGGCGCATCAAAGGCGGCGTTCTGGGCGATGGCATCAACTCCTTGCTGGCTGCCGTCTTCAACACCTTCCCCAACACCACCTTCAGCCAGAACAACGGCGTTATTCAAATGACCGGAGTGGGCAGTCGCTATGTCGGCTACTTCGTCGCCGGAATCTTTGTATTGCTGGGACTGTTGCCCATTGTCGGCGGCGTTTTTCAAGCCATCCCCCAACCTGTTTTGGGCGGAGCCACCATCGTCATGTTCGGCTCGATCGCCGTCGCTGGCATCAACATCGTCGCCTCTACCTACATCGATCGCCGCTCCCTGATCATCATCGCGGTCTCCCTGGTGCTGGGCTTGGGCGTCGTCTACGTCCCCGACCTGATGGCAGACAAACCCGCCCTGCTCCGTAATGTTTTCTCCTCCGGCATCTCCACTGGCGGCATTACCGCCATCCTGCTCAACTGGCTCCTGCCCCGCAATATGGATGGGGAAGGCTTGCCCGTGGAGTTGGGGGATGAGGCAGAGCTTTAGGCGCTCTCCAAGAAAGAAAATCCCCGTTTTTGAGAGAGAAGGCTGGCTCTGCCAGGTATTTGTTTAGCGTTTTTTATTGCTGGGGGGGCTCCAAGGAGATCGCTTGAGCGACCAGGTCAACAAAGGACTCGCCTTGCTGCTGGGCAGTGGCAGCCACAGAGGATAAAACTTCCCAGGTATGAGCGCCCGTGAGCGTTTTGTTGCCACAGGAAATTTTGCGGGTGATAACCGCCGGACG
>Ga0081526_100244_pt1 | contig 30508 bp, 18 predicted proteins | sample HotLakmasection2_FD_70991 | JGI IMG/M metagenome (GOLD analysis project Ga0081526, IMG submission 70991) | Hypersaline microbial mat communities from Hot Lake, Washington, USA - Section #2 (SPADES assembly) (version 2) | ecosystem: Environmental > Aquatic > Non-marine Saline and Alkaline >... | reverse complement strand
GGGAGAGGTCTCTTCATCGGTAAGGGCATCGTGAGCCAAGCCATCGCCAAGATTCTTGTAGAAGCGCAGGTAGACATCCGTCGGCATCGCATCTAAGAGCCGCTGAAAGGTCGATATCCGCACATCGCGCCCCTGATTCCGCATGAAAGAGAGGGTCGCATCCGTCACGCCAGCCGCTTCTGCTAACTGAGTGGCCTTGAACCCTGGGGCTTCATCGATCGCGGCAAAAAAGGCATCTTTAAACCGAACCCGCTCGGCAGCACTGGCTTCATCTACGGATACTGGGGCTTGAGTCTGGTCAGGCTCAGTCGGTTCAGTCATGACAGAACGATTGGCGATCATCGGGACAGCAATCTCTCAACAAAATTTGAGTTAGCCAATTCGGATGCACAAACAAGAAAAATCGGAGAGTCCTTACGTCTTCATCATGCATCCCTGCGCTCTATTTATAGTCCCCCATCAGTCGGGATTGATCGAGATCACATCGCAAAGCGTCATGAATGCATGAGATTGAGCAAAGCAAACGATAAACGGAATACCGCTGATCTAAACTTCACAAAAAATTTTATCTTTATCGGTAATTTGCAGTATGATCGGGGCGGAAAACTGCGATCGCTTCCCCTTTGCATCCCTTTAACAGGGGCAGCAGGCGGCGAAAGCTGTTTCCAGCAGCGCATCTCGCGCTAATCTTATACGCAATCTGCGACAAAGGAGGTGAAAAAACGCTTTAAAAGTCAAAAACTCTGGCTGCGACCAACAACCAGAGTTCAAAGACTACCGCTATTGCGGAAAAGATGATTCGGAATAGACCGACGAGGGACATTCAAGACCAAGGCAAAAGGCACCTTGAATGGCTCACAGGATTAGTGTGTCTATATTATCATGCCTTTCGGAAATGGCAACACTTTTCGAGGGTGATGGTTGGTGATGCTCTGCCACGGTCTATTCCTGCTCTGCACAAAAGGAATAGAACACCATGGAAGCAACTCTCATGCCGAGCGATACGACCTATCGCTTCGGATCAGACGGTGCATTGCAGTCTTTAGAAACCTGGATGCTGGAGGATTTCCGGCACTCCGCCATCCCAGATTGCCTGACCACCGCTAACGTCCAGATCCTCACAGGGGATGCCGCTATCCAGGTAATCCTGGAGGACCGGATCGCCCAGTCGCAAAAGGTCACCAGCTACGTCACCACTGGCGTACAGCGCCTGCTTGAGGTTTATGAACCCTTGCGGGATGGCCTGTGGTGTACCCGCGAAGGCATCCCTTATGCCAAGCCGATCCATCCGCGCCCCGACCCGCACAAGCTCGGGAAGACCATCAAATACGAAACACCCCCTGGCGCAGTGGCAGAGCCGGTGATGCCCATTGTTGATAAGGAGACTGCCGCGCTGATTTACGATCGCTACGACGTCACCCCCCTCCCCGGTCAGGATTTCTGGACCGTTGTTGAGGAATACGGTCTGCCCGTCGCCATCACCGAAGGCTTGAAGAAGGCCCTCGCCCTCATCGCTCACGGCCTCCCCGCGATCGCGGTGCGCGGCATTACCCAGTGGCACATCAAAGGCAGCCTGCAGCTGCACGCGGCGATTGAACGCCTTGCCACCAAAGGTAGACGGCTGTTCATTATGTTTGACCAGGACAGCAAACCCAAGACCATTGCCAACGTTCACCGGCAGGTCAAGCAGCTCGGCATCATCCTGGAGGGGAAAGGCTGTGAGGTGCGCTGCCCCATCTGGAATCCGCGTGAAGGCAAAGGGATTGATGATGTGCTCTACCGCTACACCGATGCGGCCAAAGCTGCCGGACTGTGCGAAATTGTTGAGCTGGCCACGCCTGTAGCTGACAGCGAGACCAGTAAAGGCTTCAGTGATTCGCCGCGATCGCTCCAGCACCGACGCGATACCAGCAACGACCTGCTCCCCGACAATGCGCTCGCACTCACCAGCACAGAACGCCTGCATGAAATTCTGAGTGATGCCCTGACGCTGAAGCAGTACAAGCGCAATGGCCGGATTGCCGCAGCCCTGAACGCCATCTATCGGCACAATGCGCTGACCTTTCCCATTGAGCGCACCACCGAAGGCAACTATCTGCCAACTTTGCCCAAACTGACGCCCAGCGCCATTCATGTGGTGGATGCCACCATGAACACCGGCAAGACTTACCGGATTGGGCGGGACTGGGTACAAACGGCCCTTCAGGAAGACAAACATGTCCTAGTGCTCTCACCGCTGAATTCCCTGGGGCAGCAAACCGCCAAAGACTGGAACATTCTCCATATCCACGACCAGGGCGCAACGGGGCAAAGTCAACGAGACTTCTGGGAAGCGGCTCGCCAGCGCCCCGGCATTGTGCTGTGCCCGGACTCTATCGCCAAGCTGCCCGAATGGTTCTGGAGTAAGCCTGTGGTCCTCATTGTGGACGAAGGCAACCAGGTTACTGAGCATATCTGCCAAGGCGATACCCTCAAAAGTCGCTATGGAGCCATCCTGGAACGCATTGCCAGTGCCGCTAAGCACGCGATCGCCTCGGGTGGAGCCATTGTATTGAGTGAAGACGGCATTCCAGATCGGGCCGTGCGCTACTGGCAGGCCCTCAGCGGCACCCTGGCCGTACGCTGTTTTCGCCATCGGAAAGTGGGTTTGCCGTGGGATTGTCAGGTCTTCTCCGGCAAAGCCTCCGGGTTTCGGCAAAGGCTGCTGCATCGCATTGAGCAGGGCCACCGCCTGCTCTTGGTGACCAGCTCCCAGCGAGAAGCCAAACGGGTGGACCGCATCTTACAAAGCCAGGGCCTGCGCTCAACTCGCATTGATTCGGAAACCAATGAAGGGGGAGCCTTCAACCTGTTCTTCAAAGACCCGGACCACTGGCTTCAGGTGCATCAACCGGACGTGCTGATTCTCTCCCCCAGTGCCAAGTCCGGCGTCAGTATCGAAGGTCGCGTGGCGGTCGAAGATGCCTACTTTGATGAAGTGTGGGCTTACTTCCCGGCCCTGAGCACCGATACCCACCTGCAACTCCTCGGTCGCTACCGGCCTTCAGTGCCACGTCGGATTTTCATTCCGCCCTTTATCACCGGCACCGCTGATGAAGCGCTGGGCAATCCTCGGGCAATCAAACAGCGCCTGAGCCAAAACCTCACAACCCTAGCTCGCCTCTTTGACCTGGGAGCCGATGATCACGAGCTGGCAGGGGTCGAAGCCGCGATCGTGGATTATCTGACGACCGCTCGCACCGTTAGCGGCAGCCAAAAGGCGATCGCCCAGGAAGCCTTAATTGATCGCCTCGAAGGCGCTGGCCACCACGTTACCGCTGACACCCTTAAGGCCGATGAGACGACTGCCGAACTCTGGCAGCTCACTCAAGAGCAAATCTGGCTTGAGGAAGCCGTCGAGATTGCCGAAGCTGAGCCCGAAGAGGCCCATACCCTCGACTGGGCACACCGCACCCTTGACAGCATGGAAAGTGGCCGTGAGGCCCGCCTGATTGCTTATAAAGTGCTGTGCCGCGATGAGTTCCCTGGCATTGCCTTTGATGACGCTGAGGAATGCTACGAAGTGCTCTGCAAAGACTACGGCGCTCTGCGGCGAGGCGTCCTGCTCCAGGCCCGCGCTGAGAATCTAGAGGCGGTCAAAGCCAGCGATCGCAACGCGGTTGAGTCGATTCTCGCCAGCTCCATTCGCGCCCCGCACCGGCTGCCACGCAGCTATGTGAAAGCGGCCATCGTCGCCAAACTCGGCGTCCTGAATCTGCTCGACGGCAACCCGTGGACTAACAGCGACAAACGGGCGATCGCCATCAAGCAGACCGCCCTCCGGTTTATTGATGAAGTGCGCTACTGGCTGAATCTCAATATCAATCCCGACCAGACGCCCTGTGAAATCGTCAACAAGCTCGTCAAGCGCTTAGGACTCGATGTGGCCGCGATCGGTCGCCCTGGCCGTCGCCGCCAAAAGCGAGCCCGCCTGTACGCACCAACTGACCTGGATAATCCGATTCGGCTCCGGCTGTTGCAGGCCATTAAAGACAAGCTGTTCGCATCGGTGTCCACGATCTCTAATAAAGATCACTCCCTAGATCAAGAGATCGTGGACACGGGGCTCCCAACCATCCCAGAACCTTCACCCACCCAGCAGCTAGGCGGCTGGCAGATTGGCGATTGCGTACAGTTTGGTCAAACTCTTGGAGCCTGGGTCATTGAGGGGTTCGAGGGGGCGCTGGCGAAATTGAGCCATGCGGAATGCCCCGGCTATGGCTCCATCGTGCAGCCCTTAGCGGCGCTGAGGAGGGCGTATGGTTAACTGTCAGCGTTCCACCTGCTGGCTGCTAAACTCCCTCTGATGATGCTCATTCCGCTGTCAGCGATACTGTTGAAACATTTCGACTGCCAGCAAATATGCTGTTTGCCGACTATCCATAGGAACAGCCTTTGCCGACTTCTTGAACAGGAAATATCCTGGTGTCCTGGTCGTGGCTTGGCGTGTTCCAAGCAATCTATATGTACTAGGTACAATGCAGAAGGTCTGAGTCAGAAAGCCTAGTCACGTCAGACCAAAAAAAGGGGGAGAGAATGCCGAAATCGAGTTTGATGCCGGATGAAGGTAGCTACAGTGTCTTTCTGAATGATGTGAAGACCCGCATCCGTTCTGCCCAAATCAGCGCCGCCATCTCCGTTAATCAAGAAATGACCTTGCTGTATTGGCATATCGGACGAGAGATTCTACTCCGGCAAGAGCAGCAGGGTTGGGGCAGTAAGGTAATTAATCGCCTCTCCCAGGATTTGAAGCGAGAGTTTCCTGATATGAAAGGATTCTCCCGGTCCAACCTGAAATATATGAGGGCATTTGCGGAGGCTTGGCCTGATTTTCAAATTGGCCAGCAGGTGCTGGCCAATTTACCGTGGACGCAGAATGTGGCCTTACTGGAGAAGCTGAAAGACGAGACTCAAAGGCTTTGGTATGCTCAGCAGTCCCTTGAGAATGGCTGGGGCCGTAGCATTCTAATCGCTCAAATTGAAACTGGGTTGTACCAACGCGAGGGCGGAGCCATCACCAACTTTGAGCAGACGCTGCCGCCTGCCCAGTCAGAGTTAGCCCATGAAGTACTCAAAGACCCCTACCAGCTTGACTTCCTAACGCTTTCAAAAGACGCAGAAGCGAAAGATTTGAAACGCGCATTAGTCAAGCACATGCGTGACTTTTTGCTGGAACTGGGAGTGGGCTTTTCCTTTGTGGGGCATGACTACCGGGTCACTGTAGATAATCAAGACTTCTACATTGATATGCTCTTTTATCACATTCGATTGCGTTGTTTTGTGGTGATTCAACTGGAGTTAGGCGATTTTCAACCAGAGCACTCAGGCAAGATGAATTTCTATCTCTCAGCCGTCGATGATCAAGAGCGTGGCGAGTACGATCAGCCTTCCATTGGCATCATCCTTTGCAAAGCTAAAGGCAAAACGATCGTTGATTATTCGTTGCGCCACCTCCAGAATCCCATTGCGGTTGCGACACACAAATTGCCGAGTGCTGAGCGTCTGCAAATCGAGCTGGACAATGCCGTGCAGATGATTGAGGGCCATGAAGAGGATGCTTGAGCAACCTGTGCAAGACGATGGCGCTGGCGGAATATCGCTGGCCGGAAGATCCCCGGATACCCTACCCAATGTCGAGCAGCTGGAATCCGATGGGGACTTGTAAGACATCCTGAACTTTTGGGACACTCTGAAAGCACTGCGAGAAGGTCATTAACACCTCCATTGAGTCCTATTTGGGACACCCTTTTAGTTAACGTAAGTGGCTTCTTGCCAGTTGGGGATGCCGAGGTAATCGCGAGCGATTGCTTGCAGCACCGCATCTTTATCCTGCACTGAGCGATTATGCCGACTACCAATCATGTAGCGCTCGTGGATCTCCTCAATTTCCGCCTCCTTCTCAGCAATAACCTCTTTGATGGCAGGAAGGTAACTGGCCCCCACCAAAACCGCCAGACTACGAATCGACGGAAAAGAAATGCGTAGCCGTAGATCCGAGCGTTCTTGAGCGGTGTTCCACTTGATGATGGCATCAATGACATCGGCAACTTTGTCTGTCGAGTCAGCCTGACTGGAGTGACGTGAGACGGTCTCTGTTTTCGGAGTCGTCGCCGGTTGACTCGATACTGGCTTCTCGGTGGGCGCTGGCTTAGAGACTGGCTTTTCTGTTGCCATTGCCGCTGGCTTGTCTTCCTTAGACCGTGCCGTCCCACTGCGGATGCCTCCCAGAAGATCCTGGATGGCGTTGAGCTGCGATCGCGTCTCCTCCAGTTCCGCTGCCAGCTCCGCGTTACGCTCCTCTAGCTGGGCATTGCGCTCCTTTAAGGCGGCAACCTCATCGGTGTCTGCTGGCCGCGATGCTGATTTTTGGTGCTCCTGTTCCAGCGCGTGATACTGCTGCCGCAGGGTTTCAATTTCCTGTGTGAACCAGTTGATGGCCTGCGCGAACTCGCTCGCCGTTTTGATTTCCTGCCTGTGCTCCTGAGCTGTCTTGGCCTCAAACTCCTGGAGAAAAGCGTGGAACACATCGGTTGTGGTCCCTGTGATGCCTTGTTGGGCCATCAGATCGGTGATGCGCTCCAGGTCATCCGCATAGATGTTGGGGCGCTTGAGAGTCGGTTGCGCAACATCAGATTTAGCCATTGTCGGTAATTCCTGGGCGTGTAGTTCTGTGGGCGTGTCATCGGGTTGCTCTGAGTCAATTTCTGGGGCTGCTTCAGGTTCCAGACTCTCTTCGGCAACGGCAGCTTCGGTGCGATGGTATCGAGGTTGCTGAAAGACTTCGACGACTTCCAGATCGGGCACCTGATCTAACTTGATGCCTAACCGACCATCGCGATTACCTTGACCATTGCCAATAGCGTAGTCGTCGTAGTTTGAGCGAGCCGCATAGTTCGGGAGCTTTTTGCCGTCTTGGGTAATCGTGAAATGCCCTTGAATTTCTGCCTTAAACTGATGTTCCGGTACCGAAGGCGGACAGTACCAATGCGCGGCAATGGTGGCGTAGACAGCTCTAAAAATATGGGTGTAGAGAGTATCCTTATCGGTTCTGGCAGGCACCAGGTCGCTGAAATGCTCATGACACTTGTCCGCGATCGCCCCGCTGTAAAGTTGATTGACTTTCTGCTTCGCTTGCCGGTCTGATAGCCCCTGTAACTTCAGCTCATCGGTTCTCAATCCCTGTTGTAGGCGCTGAATGGCCGCTAACACCTCTGGGGCGCGTGCTAGCGTCGGAATCTCAATCGTGATGTCCTGCGTTTCTTTACGCTTGGCCATCTGGCTAAAATTCAAGCTCCAGGCCGACTTGTGTGAAAAGGTTGAGATCAGGATTTCGCTGATCCGCCGTCCAATGAGGACAGCCAAACCAGCCCCGACCTCCGACCATTCCGCACTGCCGATTAAGGCTCTGGCCCGTTCGACGATCGCTTCAGCGACTGCACTGGTAATGAAGCGAGTTTCGCGATCGGCAATCCGCTCCCGCTGCTGGTCGTTGAGGATGCGGTATTGCTCCGTCGAGAGCGCAACTAAATCAATGGCTGGATGATTGGGGTCAAACACCTTAATGGCTTGCACCACATTCGAGCGATAGTTTTTCTGCTGAGCAGGTGTATCGAGTCCTCTGGAGGCAAACTCCTCTTCCAATTCATGGGCAAACGCTTCTGGACTGAGTCGTTCAGTCTCCAGTTCCAGAACATAGAAGCGAATGAACTGCTTCAGCCATTTGGTAGAACCGCAGTTTGCCGCAGACTGGAGCCAGTCCTCGGATAGTGGTTGCGCTGTAGGCATTATCCTTCCCTGTTTCAGCTATCTTGATTGTAATATTTTCTTTTCGCTAGTCAAGATAAGAACAAAACAGCCTGGTTACTCTGGTTCGCTTTCATCAATTTCATCTAAGTTCTGGATCGCAAATTCGCTGATGTAATCTCGCACGACTCTTTCAAAGAAGAGGGGGGCTGGCAGGATAGCCCAGTCACTGTAATGCCCAAAGCTGTATCGCAAGGACTCTACTAAAGCAGCAAGCTGATCAGGGTTATCGCTGGACTGACGAAGAGTTACGACGATTTCCAGAGGATTGGGCGTTGGCCATTGGTCAAGGTGGGGCGCGAATTCATGGAGATGATGTACAGGTAGGTTGCCAGCATTAAGCAAATTCCTCTTGCTATTTGGGTCTTTTACGGCTGTATTGATTTCTGTCGAGTGATAGCAACTTAATCCCCTTTTGTTGTCATGCAGTCTTTTACCGCCAGGGGAAAGATACGTTATGCACTCGGTTTCATTAGCTACTGTTAACCGAAATAACTTAGATGAGCTTGAGGCACAGGGAATGACATGGTCTGGTGCTAACAGCTTCAAAGCGGCTTTGGAACGCTCATCTTCAAGGGAAGTTTCGACAAGCTGTCTTTGAGTTTTATCAATAATTCCAGGAGCGAGGCCCTGGCGAATCCGAACTATTCTTGCGCCTTGCCACTCTTGTTGCATCCATTGATGCTGTTGCCCGAGGTTAATGTGTGTAGCATTCATGCGAACATCAGCTAGCCAGTCCCAAAGTTGAACGCAATTGGAAGAATCAACCATAACTAAAGGCTGTGCCCCAGCTTCTACAGAGCCAGAAATGACTGTACGCACAAATTCCATAAAACGAGTTTTTTGACCTACCCGCTTATCAGCTAATTTGACGGGAGAAATGCTTGCGACGACACCAATGGCATCAGGAAAAATGCTCCAAGGACTGATTTCTAATTGGTTAGCCCTTTCATACGCGCAGCACATATCACATCGACCCGTTTCTACATTTAGTCGAATTGCGATCGGCAGAAACGTGTTCTCAATTCGGCCTCGCTTACGCCCTTTTTGTTTTCGAACGATAGTGATCCCGATAATTTCTTTGGGTCTATTGACTGCTGGAGTATCCCTTAGGCATCGCTCAACTTTTGCTTGAACGTCGTCAATTCGGCCTGAATGGGCAAAGAGGAGGTCCTTTAGTGCTGATTGAGCTCGATGAAAAAACTTTTCTAAGTTGAGTTGACTGGTAGAACGGCTACGGTCCATAGGCAGGATAAACTGCACACAGGAACCCGCTAATGCCGCTAATGCTTGTCGGGTTGAGGACTTATTGACACTATCGTCGTGCTTGAATCGACCGTGCTGTTGCGAATCTGGATAATACTCTTTTGCCATCACCAAGCAAAAGATTCTTTGTTTACGATTTTCAAGTTGCTGAGTAATAGGTTCCCAGGCTTCCCGGCGCAATTTAGAGCGTTCTTTTGCATTTAAGTGGTTTCCAGGCAACTGTGCTTTAGGGCCGTGAGTGTTAGCTGGTAAACGATTTATTAAAATCTTGATTGCATCACCACAAAGCAGCTGAATAAGAGTCTCTAATAATTTCACATCCGTCTGTAAGTCAGATTCATAGAAGATTACAAGCAGTATTTTGTCGTCCGGGTAGAGTCGTCTTAATGCTGATTGATTGGCTTCTATTAGGGCTGAAAGTTCTTCAGTTTGACTTTTTGTAGTTGTATTAAACTGAAGTGACTTTCTACCCGCGTAAATCTGCTCTAGGGATAGGTTAAAGTGCTGATTGAGTAACTGATCGAGCTGGTCATCTTCAAAAGAGGCGATAAACTTGGGAGTGAAAGTTGAGCCATCAGCTTTTTGAGGTTCCAGCATTGCTCCCAACAAGGTCGGTAAATTAATTGTGCGCGAAGCAGAGTCATTTTGAATTTTTCTGTATGAAACAGATTCATAACTTTTGAATGGCTGTAATCCTAGAGGATCAAGAATTTTTGCTATCGCTTCAAATGCTTCTAATTTGTCAATTTCAGGTACTCCAGCCTTGATGCTATGCTGTCCAGATGTCGTACCGAGTCCGTTTCGATAGGTCAATAGGAACTGACAATAGCTAGTATCAGCCTGACCTGAAGCAATTTCTTGAGGGCGATAAGGCTGCATTGGCAGTTGAAGTTGATTTTGAATCGCGGTGAAATCGCTATCGGTTTGCCATTGTTGATTATTATCTTGACCCCGCTGACACGACACCTTAAAACTAAAAGCGCGATCGCCATATTTATCAGAAAAGGCAAACGCCCTGATATTGTTGCGGTCAAAACTTGGGCTTCCAAGCTTTTCTAGCCATCGTCGCTTAGAAACATCAATCTTTAGCAACGGTTGATGCAGTGAGGGAAAGGTAATGACCTCTAGGGTGACAACCAGACTAAATTTTCCCTTATCAGTTATTGAGATGGGGTTACTGATGAGTTCTGCCGACCCTGAAGTGAAGCTGCCAGAGGCGAGAACTCGTCTCATTGGCCCCAAGCCCTTGAAAATTTCCTGCCCAGCAATAAGTCGAGCAGCATAGTCAACTAGTGCCAGAAATGCATGTTTATCTTTTACTTGTGTGGTGCCTGTTTGTGATTGCCAGGTCCAAGGCAAAACTTGGGATGTGAATGGCGTGATACTGATTAGTTGATCATGCTCCCATAGCTCCTCTAGTGGTTCTAATCGCTCAATTGGTACTTGTTCCTTTTCTGTAAAAGGTTTTAAGTAATGAACAATCCAATTATCAAGAACCGAGCGAAGTAACTGACGGGTGGCTGGCACCTCAGTGGTATTTAGGTAGGCAAAGGGAGGCGGATTGTCTGAGTATTGAGGGTAGAGCAGTGCTCGTTGAAGCCCAATGCCAGATTCTATCCGTGCAGCTTTATCTAATCTGACCTCAAAGAGCCCACGTAGCGAAGCATAAGGTAAATTTTTAATTTGAGCTTGGCGTTCACTGCGAGTTGATTTCTGAATGTTCGCTAGTACTGCGAGGGCCTGTTTGCTCCAAGCGAGAGTGACCCCAGAAATAGCAACTGGAGGAGTATCATCAGAGACTGTGAAGGCCAGCGCAATCGGTCTGTCGTCAACAGGCTTAGGATTGCCGAGTGGAATATATAGCGTGTCTGAAAGCTTATCCATAGTGAGAGACTCCTTCATCTTTCCCTGAGAAACGGCTGTATCAAAATCCTGATTATTGATTGACTTTTGACTCATAACCTATAGCTCCAGTAGGGGGGAAAATTCTTCAAACCCGTCATCTTCTAGTAACGCTTCTGGTTGCTTTAAGTGCTTTGGATAGACAATCCCTTCAGCCCTTTGCAAAGGGTCTAAAAATGCGGTGTAGAGTTCCTGATAGATTGCCTGTATGACCGGATCCGGATGCTTGACGCACTCCTCTAAGATGATCCTCATTTGCACTAACATGCTGTCTCGTCCAGAGTCCGGTTTGTCTTTGGTTGACTGGATCGCCCAAGCAGCATCGACAAAGTACACCGCTACCGGGCAGCCGTTTCGCATTCCCCTTCCAATCGTCTGTAAGATGGCAACCATTTGGTTAGCTGTGAACGGTTGAAAGAGTTCTGTGCCTAATCGGCTCGCCATCAATGGTTCGCGTAACAAGCGGTTGGTGTAACGGGTCAGATTTTTCCTCGCAAGTCGCCAAGCTTGAGTGATTGCTGCTAAGTCATCCTGGTCCTGGAAAATTTGCCCATCAAACTCCTGTGTTGCCCGTCCCGCTAAGCTATACAGAAGCTGCATATCATCGGTTGAGGGATGAGGACGGGTCAAGAAATATATAGAACCAACGGCGGCGTCTAGTTTTCGAGGTCCCTTGGTGAAAACGATGTTGACGCCTCGTCCAATTGCCAGCATCGGAAAAATAATAACGTCGCAAGCATCATCGTCGCCCAACGCCTCGCACTGAGCCGTTGTCACAAAATCAGATGGATATTCCCCCTCACGAAGCGAACGTACGACTGCTTTGGTCCTGCGTCCGATCTCCGGATAGTGAGTATTGAGGTATTTCTTAATTGACCGACCTTGTTCATAGCTATTAACTACAAAGGCAGCTTTGCGATAAATGCCATCTCGCTTATCAAAGTTATAGATGGATTTATAAACCTCAGATTTGCTTGTGCCGCCTTTTACTAGCGCATCCACCATCCGTTCTAAATTGCGATCGCGGAGTTCTCCAGCACCGCTATAGCGCAAGGGCTCATCCCCTCTCTCGCGATCTGGTATCCATTTGAAGCGATAGATACTCTGGGTTAAATCATGCTGGGATTTCAGGGGTTTCAACAGATAATCAGGGCCAGCATTGATGTGATAAGCCGGACTGGCTTCCAGAAAAGAAGTCGCAGATGTCATGAGAACGGCTGGTCCTGGATGGTTGCCATCGGCTTCAAATAAGCGGTGGAAACGGTGCATCAGGAGTCGGGGGGCACCGACAAAAGTAATGTAAGACAGCTCGACATTACGAGCCGTAGTGCGAGTTGTGCTGGCTTTTAGGAACTGGTATCTGACTCCTGAAAATGAACCCAGAATACTTTCTGGAATCACTCTGCGGAGTTCTGGTGTTGCGGTTGATCGCACAATAGGGTCACGAATCAGTCCTTCTGCGACCATTGTTCTGGTGCCTGGTACAATCCGCTGGTAGCCCAAGATCACAAAGGTGACAGCGACCAGCAGTGTCACGACATCCTGACTATTACTTGGTGGTACGCGGTCAGGAAAGCAAAGGTTGAGAAATAGCTCGGCAATTTCTACGACAATTTGGTCACGCTGCTTGATCGAGTTTTCGGCTAGATATCGACGAAAATGGCGAATCAGTAGCAACCATTTTTTTTCAAGGTCGTCTTGATCCACTTCAAGGGCTTGAGCCGCGAGCGATAGCTTTGCCCACTCAGGTCGCTCAGTTCCTGTGCGATCGTAGAAAGCGTGATAGGCACTGGTTTCCCAAAAGCTAGAGAGCGCGCGGTTTCGGGTAAAGCCTAATTTGGCTTCCTGCTCATCGAGCCAATCACGTCTGGATGACTTCTCCAAACCATCTAGCAATTCACTGACAATTCTCAAGACTGTGAGTAGTTGGTTTTGGTATCGTTCTCCAACTCTTGATGTGGTGAGATTTTGAACAACTGTGATGAGCGAAGTGTTGTGGTTGCCAAATTCTGCCAAATCACGACTATAAAGTTCGATATCTCGATTGGATAGTCGATGATTTTCGCCTCTTGCAAATCGATTGTGAATTTGTTCCTGGATAACGCGATGGATTGAATCTTCCGAACCGGAAATACTCAGAGTCGCAGCTCCATAGCTATCTAGATTGGATTGCACCATATCTGCTTCGTCGAAGACGACCAGGTCAAAGGTGCGAGCAATCAACTCAAAATAGCGGACCTTTTCCTCGATCGCGTGTGCCGGAACTTGGGTGTCCATTGACCGAATATGCCCTACCCAAATATCGGCCTCCACGAGTTCTCTGGCAGATTTATTGCGGCCACACATAGTCCATACCGGACACAAATGTTTTTTCAAACGCCCTTGTTTATCTCCACCTTGTAGGATTTCCTGGCAAGGGGCGTGGCCAAATCTCCAATCTGAGGTCTCAGCGGTTGAAAAAGCTGGTAGAACGCAGTTCAGGCTGAAATATTCTGAGCCGTCAATGGTGTGAGCGAAACCGCCATTGCCGCCTGTTGCCGCGATCGCTTCGGCCAAATTATCGGCATGTTGTCGCCGCGTTTCATTGCTCTGACCAACCAACATTCCAACCTTGACGCCGTGAAATGCTAGATCGACCAAATACTGCCGTGACACTTCAATGGATGGAAAGACGAACATGGCTTTATAGCCGTGCCGCCCCAGCCAAACTGCTATCAAGACCAGAAGAGTCGTCTTACCAGCGCCTGGGAGTCCAATCAGATGTTTGATGGTATCTAGTTCAATCTTTGTTTCTTCACGCAGGCCCTGTCCATGGTGGGGAACCATGAGGGCAAATCGCTCCAGGCGGCCAGCCCAGTTTCCCTGCCTTCGTTCAGGATGTTGAGCTTCACGGGCATCCATCTCGACTGCCAGTGAATGCAACTCGCTAAGTGGAATTTTGATGGCTCCTTTAGGCTTTCGGCTCAACGTATGAGTTTTCCGTTCTGCTAAGGGCGTAGTGATCGGCCCAATAGGCACTCTCGCGGCAGTTGAATCTTCACCTAGTGCAATCGCCATTGGTTGATGAGCGTTGGCTACCTTTACTGTTTGTAGTTGATAGGAAAGTGGATTACATAAAAGCTGACGGGCTTTCGAAATCAAGGGATCCTCTAAAGGATCAGTCCTTTGAAATTTGAGCGTTTCAGCATCAATTAGATAAGTACCCTGGGTGTTTTGACAGTAGTGATGGTCGTTGTAAAGGGCGACGGCATGTTTGATTGATTGCACTGTTGTAAAGGCAGATGACGTTTGTCGCAAGTTGAAAATGGCCTGCCGCGCTGATTCGAGAGCCGGGGCATTGAGTACACTTGCCATGCCAGACAAGATGACTGGAGCATCTTCGAGACAGTTAGTACCGATAAATTCTTCCATCAAAGTACAGAGCCAACAGATCCGATCTGGACCCTGCCAAAAATCAGGTTTAATTCGCATTTGGTAAATCCTTTAGGAATTTAATGACTGAGGAGACGGGCAAGATTTCCAGGGTTGTGGGATCCCCTTTCTTGTCGAGTGCCGAATGGAGAGTCTTCAGATAGCCTGGATTATGCTCAACTAACTCATCGCTGATCGCTAAAATCCGACGGCGGTAGTATTGCAAACCGCCAATGCTTTGGTTAAGGCGCAAGGCGAGAGAGACGGGACTTAGATAAGACTTCGCATCAATGCCAATATTGCGTCCATTAATCGAGACATCACACAGATCAGAATCGGGATATAGCTCTGCATTGAGCCCGCGTTGTCTAGCAAAGTCAAAAATAGCTAGCTCATCAATGGCGGGGCCTGTCCAATAAGTAAGAATCTGAGGCTTTGCAATCAATAAGCGATCGTGAGTCGGGTCAAGTTTTTCCGCCACTTTTGGACCATTTGCACTGTTGCATTGACGGATAGGACAGCGGCCTTCCGGAAATTGTTTGGTATCTGGATGAGGTCGCACTAAGGTACCGCAATGGCCACATCGGTGCGCTAAGCCACTAAACAGCCATACCTCTGGAACGGGATCGAAGAATGTATCGCTCACCATCGTTTGTAGTGGGGTCAAATCATGTTGAGTTAGGTAGCTCCAAAGTTGCCTTTCTGAGATTAGAGAATACCTTCCCACAAGCTCTCGTAGGGCTGTATAAGCTTTGTGTTGTCGCCGACTGCCGAGTTGTTCAGAGGCTTGCCTCAATCGGCTGTGGAGTCGATATTCGATAACGTTATCCTCACCTTTTCCGCTAAGACGAGCGATTTCTACACAATCTGAGGTTGGAACCCGTAAATCGGGATCGATCAGAATGACATCGGAAAAGCGGAATGCTGGCTGACGAAAGATTTCCAAATCCCATTGATCGTCTAAGCGATACCGCGCACGCTCTAACACTGAGTGAATACAAGCCGCTTTGTCAGGGAGTCCTTGTTCGATATAAAGACGACCTAGTTTACACATAGACCGATAAATTTCAGGCGGCATACTATCTTCCTGCCGCACGATTTCCCGGTTCAGTACTCGTGCATATTGCTGCAAGATTCCTTGCGCGAGTAATACAACTGCATCTTCAGCAAGGTCAGTGCTGGGGCGCTGCTTTTTCTGTGAGGTCGTGAGTTTAGTCGGTGACCAAGAGGCCGAGGTGCCACCTGCTTCAGCAATAATTTGTCGCTCCAAGTCTTCGTCTGAAAAAGAAGGGAGTACTTGCCCAATTGCTGCCAGTGTCCAGCCCTTCTCTAACAGCAGAGCTGTGGACAGTCCTTCCAGGATTTGCCGGAAACTAAATTCTTTTCCCTTTGGCTGCGACAGAAGTTGCTTGGATCTCCATAACCGAACAGTACGTACGGCAGGTGAGTCAACTGACAAATGAAGCTGCTCAATTTGACGTTCTATTTCTTGTGCTAATGCCTTGGCAGTTCCCTGCCACTGACGTACGTTTTCAAAGTGCATGTATAGAGCACCTGTATTTACATTGAATGATGATTTACATTAAACGATGTAAAAACAGTCGTCAAGTATTCAATCAGTTTCCTTTGGACGCTGTAATGGATAGTTGGGCAGTTGCCTTGGGAGAAAGGCTATGGCTTAGTAGGTGATGGTCAGACCGCTAACCAGCTGCCATCAACTCGGGGTTGTTTTTGTCGTTCTTCGCGCCCTTCGCCAAACACAGCAAGGTTCGCAGTGGTTTGATGTGTTTTAGTTTTTCCTCTAACGAGCGGTCAGGATTATGTGGCCGCTCCTCGCCTAACCAGCTTTGTCCTTTTGTCGTGTTTTGTTCTATTTGCCAAACGACACGCTTTTTGCTGAAAATCCCTTACTGATGCCACAGCTAGCCTTATCTCAATTTGTACTGTCTCTTGAGCAGCACTGTCGGTGAACGATGCGTTGTTCTGTTTTCCTGAAAGCTATCGAATTACCTGGCCTGCTCCAAGTCAATGAACTCATGGGCTCATTTCGTCACTGAGCGATCATCCTAAAGTCATTGTCATCAGATGAACTCAAAAGATCTTTATTGTGTGTTGAGCCTGCTGAATTTAGTGCCGATATAATCCAGGAATTTCGCGCCATTTGTGAGGCTCTGTGGGATGGAAAGTTACCGAGAGGAGACGGAGTGGTTCCATGTGTATGCGAATGCACCTGGGGTGCATGGCCGTTTGATGGTGACGGTAGAATCGGCGGAATTAGGCAAGCAATACTTGCAAGAGATGTACGAGATTCCATTGGCATCCTGGCAAGCGGTCTATGTTTCTGAAGATCTAAGCCAGGTGGATATTTGGGTGAGCCGGGAAAGTGAATCGCGGCATTTGGAAGGCGAAGAACCGGCGACGCATTTTACGATCGAGCGTGTGCGAGTTTTGAGAGCGGGGCTGTCGCCGAATCAAGTCGCCGGTTTGAAGCTGGGGAAGCCAGAGAGCCCTGGGTTGCTATGAAGTTGCGCCTTCGGGATTGCTTCTCCCCTACTTATCCGTTGTCCTTTTTGTCGTTTGTTATTTTCTCAGCCAAACGACAAAGATATTTGGTTGAGCCCCCTGCACTGATGTCGGAGTTGGCCTCATCTTCAATTTGAGCTTGTTCCAGAGCCCATTTTGGATCTTGAAGTTGAGCGATTAGAGCGCGAGCTAATTTAGCGTCATCAGCACGTTGCTCCACCACTACACCCCCTTATCAGTGAATGACGGTTTTGGTGGTTGCCACTTGTGCCAAATGTTGAATGTCATGAGCGATGTTTTGAGCGGCGATCGCTGATATTGCCTGCCAATCTTCTTCAGTGAACAACTGAGCGAGCCAAGTGGTTGCCTGAGCCCGTATTACCTTCTGCTCGTTTGGTATTGCCTGCTCCGCTTCAGCTAATAGCGCCTCAATCCAGTCTTGCTGCTCCGACGTCAGCTGCTCCAGATGCCTGTACAAATGCTGCTGCGCTTCCATGTACACCGCCTCAAAACTACGGCCAAGCTGCCATGACTCTAGCCATTGCTTCAACTCCGGCAACAAAATGGATAACACCCGGACATACCACCGCTGCCGCCGTAGCGCCTCCGGCGAAGCTCCCTGGATCAAATCTACATAAGGCTGTAATCCCAGGCCCGCTTCCACAAAGTCTTCCTCATCCGCATTCCGCACCCAATCGTCATCATTGAGTAAATCCAAAAGGTTGCCCGTTTTTCTCAATTGCTCAGCCAGGATTGCATCATTCATGAGCGATTTCAGTGCTTAAAGGGTGAAAGCAGCGTACTCGAAGTATACCAACCCTCCTTTGTCTGAGTCAGGGCCATAGTCCGGCATATGGTAACGCTGATAAAAAGCTTCCGCGCCCGGAAGCGAATGGAGCCCAACCCGACCGCTATAACCCAACTCCAAACTGCGCTGGCGGGCAAAGAGTAAAAGCGTTCGTCCGACCCCGACTAGATAAGGCGGATCCTCAATCAACCGCCGATTCCACGGTGCCGAAGCCAAATACTCGACATAGACCAGCGGGAACCGCTGCGGTAACCAAGAACGATGCCATTGCGTTTCCAACAAGATGACGCCTTGCAGTAGCGCCTCCAGCTCGATGCCGTAAACTTCATAACGCTCGTCATTCACCGCCAGCCGTAACTTATAGGCCCAGTTCCAATCCGCATCCGGTTGCTGTGTTGCTCGAAGAATGTCTTCCCAAAGGTCATCAATTTGCCCGACCTGTTCCTGAGTTAACGAACTAATTGTCGCAGTGACAATGTCGTTGGGCGGTTTCGTTAATCGAATAGACCAGGTCATGGGAATCGCAACGCAATGCCCTCCAGCATATCAATGCAGGCTACCTGAAAAGCCCCCTTTTCCCTATCCAGAACGATGCACCTTCCTGGGCGCGTCACCCGGCTCATCTAAAAACGCCGCGATCGCCTTCGCACTCTCCACACACCTTTCATCCGACGACCACTCCTTAGCTTCCGATAACACCCTCGCCGGAGCCTTCGCGAGATGCCCCCTGTCATGCTGAAACACCATACAACCGCTTCTTTTGGGCGTAATCCAATGACTGGTATCGGAACTCGCGACAACAGGCGCTAACTCCTCAATGGAGCGCTCCCAACAATTGCCAAAGATATGAGTTCTGGGACCATAACGCTGATAGAGCGCTCGACAGAGATCGTTCAACGCTTCAAAGTTTTCCGTCCGTTGTTGCTTTTCTGCCTTGCTGCGAGCCTTAAGCCAAGGCTGACAGCCCCCAATGCCGACGACATCAGCCCACTGCATCAAGACCGGCAATAATCGTGGCGAAGCGCTCCACTGCCAGACCGCCATGATCCAGGGCCGCTCCTGCACATCCAGCTCAACGAAGCGCTGCTCGAACTGTGCCAGAAACCGTAACGACTTGAGGACCGACGCGATCGGCTGACCGATGATGTCACTGGCCACCATGCCCGTCAGCCGCTGCCGGTGCGCCATCACGAAGTTAACGAGCTGCTCCACAGCAGTTTAGACTCCTTAGAAGCCACTCCGGAAAGATAAAGCTTCTGTAGTGCCATATCTCTCAGTCCCCCTCTCCAAACATAGGCGAGCAGCTGGCAAAACAGGTTTTCCGGCACCGCTTCGCTTATGCTGGGAGAACGGGTTGGGGGATGAGGGGAAAGACAAATTAGCAGGGATTTCGGAACTTATGTGTGCTTATTAGCGGCCTTTGCGAGAGGGCTAGGGTAAGGGTTTGCGGAGCGTTCATATTCATATTCAAATTCAGCAACGCTCCTTTTGATTTAGTGGCCATGTCCGGCGGCGGCGGGCTCCTTAGCAGGTTGCAGCAGGCTCAACAGATGCCCGTCAGGAGTTCGCATGGCGGCAACTTTGCCAAAGGAGGGTTCACGCACCTCCCCTTCCATCGATGCGCCAATCGCTTCTAGGGAGGCGATCGCAGCATGGACATCGTCGACGTGGAAGCTCAAAATGGGGGAGCTACCCACCGAGCTTTCAGAAGCGGCGTGCAGGGCAATGGTGGTGCCGTTGGCGTCCAATTCGGCCCAGCCAGGACTGGCCATCTTGACGGTAAGGCCCAACCCTTCGCTGTAAAACTTCACGGCGGCCATGACATCTTTGACCATCAGCATGACGTGCTTGAATTCTGCTGCCATTTTGGGTTCCTCAGTAAGTAGTTTCGGTGATCGGTTTCAGGACAAACAAGTCAGAGCGCCTTTAGGCAATCTAACCTTCCATTTGGGCAAATTCAATGCGTTGCTCAAGGTCGTGGTAAATCTCCTCAAGCTGCTGCCGTTCTGCAGTGGTGGGCTGCCAGTAGCCGCGATGCTCGGCTTCGCCCAGCTTTTGCACAATTTCGGCGGTAGCAAAAGGATTGTTCTGCAAGAGTCGATCGCGCATGGCGGCATCGAAGGCGAAGCGTTGGGCCACTTTGCGCCAGGTGGCGGCTCCGACGCTGCGGGTGGTGGCTTCCAGACCCACGAGATATTCCACCCGGTCGGCAATGCCCTGGGCTCCTTTGTGGTCGTGCTCCAGCATGGCGTCGATCCATCTCGGGTTAAGTAGCCGACTGGTGACTCCTTGGCGCACGGCCTCCTGGATGGTTTTTACCTGGATGCGCTCTTTGGTGGTGTCGGCAATCAGCACGTCGGGACGCTGACCGCTGATCAGGGTTGTGGCCTGGGCCATGCCGCCAAAGAACTCGTAGTAGTGGTCTACATCCGTCACTTCAAACTCGTGGGAGTCTCGCACCTGGGTGACGAACTGGGTTCTGCCCAGAGCTGACTCAAACGCCTGCCGCGACTCGTAGCCTGCCATGCGATCGCCATAGACATACTGGGTGCGCTGAATGTACATCCGTCCCAGATCCGACTCATCCTCCCAGGCGGCGGTTTCAATCAGGGTGCTGAGGCTGTTGCCGTACTCACCGGGCGGAGGGCCAAAGATGCGGGCAGCGGCGAGGTGCTGACTTTCGGGCACATCCGCCAGCTGGGGCAGCAGGGCCTGGGCATGGCGGCGCACGGCGTTCATTTCCAGGGGTTCATCCAGCTGGGCCACGGTCTGAAAGGCCAGGTCAATCAGCCGCACCAGATTGGGGAACAGGTCGCGGAAGAAGCCGCAGATATTCACCGTCACATCCACCCGAGGGCGGCCCAATTCCTCCAGGGGAATCACCACCGGCTGCATGAAGTAGCCCTGCCCCCGCTCGACCTTGACACCGATATAGCGCAACACCTGGCCGATGGTTTCGCCGTAGGTTTTGCAGGTTTCAAAACCCCAGAGAATGCAGCCCACGGCATCGGGATAGGTGCCTTTTTCCGCCCGGTAGCGTTGCAGGGTTTCTTCCGCAATCTGTGCCCCCCGTTCATAGGCGCTGTCGGTGGGTAGCTTGGTGGGGTCAAACTGGTAGGTGTTGCGTCCGGTGGGGTAGGTGAAGGGCGATCGCACCGGGTCACCCCCCAGTCCGGGCTCGACATAGCCGCCCTCCAGCGCATGGAGCAGACTGCCCATTTCCTGGGTCGCCTCCACCTGAGCCAGCACCGATTTCAGGTAGGTCAGGGCTGGAGCCAATGCTGTCGATTCCGGAACGGTGCCATCCACAAGCTGAGCGATGATTGCGCGACTTTCGACAGCCAGGGCCTCGACTCGGCGATCGGCACCCTCCAGCAGGTGGTCGTAGCTCCATCCGTGACGCTGAGCCAGCAGACGCGGGAGGGAAGGCGATTCGGGGCGATCGTAACGGGCAACCAAATTCAGGTAATCAATCAGCCCATCCCCCCGCAGCCGCTGGCCAAAGGTGTGAAGCCCCAGGGGAATCGCCACCCGCTTCAGCTCAAACAGGTCACCGTGAAGCTGTTCCAGAGCCGCTTCATAGGCTGCCAGGGCGGCATCATCATCGGGCATCTCCCCCTGCTGGAGCGGGTGTCGCAGCTCATCGGACAGATCCAGGGGCACCGCGTGCTCATCGCACAGAGCCACAATTTGCTTGAGGATGCTCCAGCAGCGGGGCAGGCTAACGTTCTGCTGCTCGTCGTACTCGGCCATCAGGTCTTCTAGATGGCTCAGGTGTTCGTAGAGTCCCGCCGGGGCAAAGGTGGGGGAGGCGTAACTGATGAGTTGGGCGTAGCTGCGCCGCTTGGCGATGGTGCCCTCCGACACGTTCACCACATGGTAGAGGTAGGTGTTGGGCACATTCCCCAGCATGGCATCGGGAGCAGAATCCGCCCCCAGGGCCACCTGCTTACCGGGCAGAAACTCGAAGGTACCGTGGGTGCCGACGTGGACCACCGCATCGGCCTGCCACCCGTTTGTCTCCTCCAGCCAGCGGTAGAAGGCGTAGTACTGGTGATGGGCGGGCAGACTGTCGTCGTGGTGAATCTTGCTGGGGTCTTCGTGGACGCCCCGAGAGGGCTGCACCGCCACCACCACATTGCCGAACTCAATCCCAGCGATCAGAATATCCTCGTCATCCACCATCAGAGCGCCGGGGGGCTCGCCAAACAGCGCCTCGGTGGACTGTCGCAACGGTTCCGGTAGTTGGGCATACCAGTTGAGGTAATGCGGCAACGGGACTCGAATGGCATGTTTCGCCGTCACATGGCTAGAGGTGAACTCTCCATTGTGCAGCAGCCCCCGCTTCAAAAACATCTCTTTGAGGGTGCCAGGGGCCGGAGGCAGGACGGCGTAGCCCGCTTCCTGCAAAGCCAGCAGCGTATGTTCCACCGAAGCGAACACATCCAGAAACGATGCCGACCCCAGGGTGCCCTCACTGGGCGGATAGTTGAAGATGACGATCGCCACCCGTTTCTCGTCATTGGCCTTCCGCTTGAGGGCGATGCGCTTAAGAATACGTCCCGCCAGCCGCTGGCCCCGTCCCTTCACCGGCGCAGCAATCTGTCGGGTGGCGGCATCTGGCCCAGTCAGACCATAAACCAGCACCGGATCGATCGCCCCGTCCAGTTCCGGGAAAGCCACCGTCGCCAGGGTTTCCACTGGGGGCAATCCCTCTGCCGTCTGCTCCCACAGGGCAATCTCGCGATTGTTGGAGGTAATGGCCACGTAGTAGGGCACATTCAGCCGCTTCAGAAGCTGCACCGTTTTTTCGCCATCTCCCCCCAGGGGTCCCCCATCCAGTCGAAACCAGAGCATGGAAACAATCGCATCGCAGATGGGCTGGCCGTTGTGGATGAAATGCTGCTCGATGGCGTCAGCGGTGCCAATACCGTCGGCAAAGAAGGGCAACACGTTTGCCTCCCGAGCCAGTTCCTCAAACAACTCCTGACCCCCGCTGAGGTTCGCCGCCAGGCTGGTTTCGCCATACACCAGCAGGGCCACCGTGGGTCGCTGGGGATCAAGGGGATGGGCCTCAACGTAGTCGGTATAGCGGGTGTACCGTTCCCCGGTATGCCAATCCAGAAACCCAAAGTCGGGATAGACCACCGGATCGGCCACGTCAATGGCCAACCCACCGTACTCACGAGCCACAAAGCGGAACAGATTCGCCAGATTATCTGCCCCGGAGTTAGTCCAGTACTGCATGCAGGTGGCCCAGTTTTTGGCTTGCCGCTGCAGGTGAGGCGGCATACCGCTGTCCATGTGCTCAATGCCCTGCCCCGCCTGCTTCAGCTTCCGATAGTCTGTCCCCGGAGGCGGCCCGCCATTCCCGGCAGAGGGACGTTGCCCCGGAGCGCTGCCGTTGCCAAAAGCATTACTGGACGGTCTGCCGTTGCCAGCAGCATGACCGGGAGTCCCTTCATTCCCGGCAGAACGCCCCGCCATCATCCCCGCCATAGAAAACTCGCCCATGCGGGTCAGGGCCAAAATGCTGGGTCCCCCGCCAAAGACGGGTATGAAGGCAATGTCTTCCCCCTCAGTTGCCGCCAGCGCCTGCTGTACCAGGGAAACGGCTCGATCCGGATTGCCCCGCAGGTCAAACAAAACAGCATCAGACTGGCGAATCTGGTCTAGTAATGTGTTGGATGAAAAGGCTGGATCTTGCAATTGGTGGGTGAAGAATGGCGAAATCTCCAAACAATCGCCGTTCTGCTCCCGAATTTGATCGATGGCTTTGGAGAGATTAGCGAGCGGTGAGGCCGAGGAAATCAACGTCAGGCGAGGCAGGCGATTGGTCATAGTTTGCACCGCAGTGGAATCCACGAAGTCGTACCGGATTTTTAGAAAGATTGGGCAATACGGTGAATGCAGCGTTGATAGTAAGTGGAAAAATCTAGAGTGTGCAAATTTTTCCTCTCTCTTCAAAGTTGCGCTGTCGCTTTAGAGAGTCGGAAGATCTAAATTCTTCTTTTAACGCAGATATTTCGAGCAGCGGCGCGTGCGCCCGAACAGTTCCATCATTCAAGTAAATTCCTGTGAAACTGCCAAACCCAATCTCGGGAACACATTTTCGACAAAGTTATTTGTCTTTAGCAAATTATCAGATGGCTCAGTGAAGTTCTATGCCCCCAAGGGGTATCAAGCGGCGTTAATTGGAGAGTACAGCGCGACTAATCAGTCCCACTATTCATTCACTTTGATCACTCTGGCGTCCAATAACTCTGCTATAGCTGGGTCGTGGCTGGTCAACAAGAGGGTGCCTCCGGCTTCGGTGAAAGACCGTAGCAAATTCAGCATTAGCTGAAGCGATCGCGCATCCTGTCCCACGGTAATTTCGTCTAGCAGGCAGAGCTTGGGTTTGCGGGCCAGAACGGCTCCCAGGGCAAGGCGGCGCTTCTGGCCCTGGGATAGGGATTGGGGATGCTGCTCGGCGCGTTCCTTGAGGTTGAGCTGGGTCAAGATGTGGTCAGCGGTTTGGGGGGAGACACCGGGCTGCTGGACTTCTTGCTGCACAGTTTCGGCGAAGAGTTGGTGATTGGGGTTTTGCAGAACAAAGCCGACGGTTTGAGCGATTTCTACAATGCGCTGTTTGATGGTGCTGCTTCCGAGTAGCTCAATGCTGCCCGTAGTGGGCTTTATCAGACCGCTGATCATCCGCAGTAGGGTGGTTTTGCCGCTGCCGTTGTCGCCTTTGAGCAGGACGGTTTCGCCAGGGTCGAGGGTGAGGTCGGGGTAGGGGGGGTAGGGGTGGAGGGTGAGGGAGTGGGTTTGGAGGAGGGGAGAGGGGTGGGAGAGTGGGAGGGTGGAGGGGTGGGAGAGGGGGAGCGGTTTTCGGGGGATTGAGACCGGCATTCGCCGTTCGCCCCTACGGGATGGGTTAACCTGGCAAGTGCTTCTGCAACTTTTGCAGGGTCTTGTACATTTCCGGCAGGCGGCGATAGACGGCGGAGGCTTTAAGGAAGACTTTGTGGGGTAGGGCAGGGGTACCGGTGACAATTTCGCCGGGGGCGATGTCGCTGTGAATGCCGGCTTTGGCGGTGGCGATCGCACCATCTCCAATATTGGCCTGGTTGGCGACGCCCACCTGACCGGCCAGAATCACCCGGCTACCGACGGTAACTCCCCCTGCCAACCCCACCTGGGAGGCCATGACTGAGGCTTCGCCGACGTGACAGCCGTGACCAATTTGGACCAGGTTATCAATTTTGGTGCCCCGGCGGATGCGGGTTTCTCCTACGGCGGGGCGGTCAATGGTGGTGTTGCAGCCGACTTCTACCCCATCTTCGAGAACGGTGATGCCGGACTGCTCCATCTTCTCCCAGCCGGTCTCAGTGGGGACAAAGCCAAACCCTTCGGAGCCAATGGCGGCACCGCTATGGATGACGCAACCGGCACCGATTTGTGACCGCTCGTGGATGACGCAGTTGGCGTGGAGCACGGTGCCATCCCCAATGCGCACGTTGGGGTAAACCGTGACGTTGGGATGAATGCAAACGTTGTGGCCCAGATGGACCCCTGCCTGGATTACTGCATGGGCACCTATGGAGACGTTTTCTCCGCAGGTGGCCGATGGGTCGATGACTGCCGTGGGATGAATTCCCGCCGCAGGCCGATAGGGAGCGTAAAACAACCCGATGGCGCGGGCGAAGGCCAGCCGCGGATCGGTTGTACTCAACCAGGCGATACCCCGTTCTGTCGCCTTTGCCTGTAGCACCTCATCCTCGGGCAGAATCAGGGCGCTGGCGCTGGTAGTTGCTGCAAAGGCAGCAAATTTTGGCCCCTCAATGTAGCTCAGGGTGCCTGCCGTCGCCTCGTCTACCGGGGCTACCCCGGTAATCTCAGGATCGTGATCTGGCTGAGAGTTGAGGCTAGAGGCCTGGGTAATACCAATTTTGTCGGCAATGGCGCTAAACTTCATAGGGTCCGGAATCAAAAGGATTGCGCTACTACGCTACCAGAATTGCCACACATTCAACGTGGGGAGTTTGGGGAAAGAAATCTGCCGGTTGCACCTTCAATAAAGAATAGCCTCCCTGATCCCGAAGAATTTCTAAATCTCTGGCCAGGGTGGCGGGGTTGCAGCTCATGTAGACTATGCGAGCCGGTTTAAGGGTAATCAGGGCGTCGAGAACGGCGCGATCGCACCCTTTCCTGGGTGGGTCCAGCACCACCACATCAACTGCGGTGGGCAGAGACTCTGCGACCTGGGGCAGTAAGACCTCAACGGACCCAGACCGAAACTCCACGTTATCTATGCCATTCAGTCCGGCATTGATTAACCCCTGGTCTACTGCTTCGGGCTGGGCCTCCAGGCCAATCACTCGCCCAGCCTGCCGGGCCAGGGGCAGGGTCAAGGCCCCAACGCCGCAGTAAGCATCAATCAGGGTTTCGTGCCCCTGCAGTTGGAGTTCGTCCAAAATCCAGTGCACCAACCGTTCGGCCTGTTCGGTATTGATCTGGAAGAAGGTCGTGGCATGAATGCGAAACCGTAGCTCTGCAAATACTTCTTCCACATAGGATTGACCATCAATGACCAGGGTCTCATCCCCAAAAATGGCATTAGTCTTTTCTGGATTGAGATTGACACAGACTCCCACCAGGTTGGGATAGCGTTCCATCCATTCCTGAGTCTGCAGCTCAATGTCTTGGAGGTTGGGAGCTGTAGCCACCAGGGTCAGCAGCATCTGCCCGGTACGACGACCAATTCTCAAGCAAAGATGTCGCAGACGACCCTGATGTCGCTTCTCGTTGTAAATCGACCAACCCCGCTCCTGAATATCTTGCTTGACCTCAGCCAGCAAGGGGTCTAAGCGTTCGTCCTGCACCGGACACTGGTTAAGGTTCACCAGCTTATGGCTACCCTTGCGAAAATATCCGGCTTTGACGCGCCCTTCTGGCGATCGCAGCAGTGGATAGGTGGCTTTATTTCTGTACCTGAGCGGTGTTTCAGCCCCAAGGATGGGCAGTACCTGGGGCTGCTCAAAGCCGCCGATTCTATTCAGGGCATCTACAACTTGTTGTTGTTTTGCAGCGAGTTGAGCCGGGTAGCCTACGGTTTGCCACTGACAGCCGCCGCACTTATCCGCCACAATGCAGGCTGGCCTGATCCGGTCGGGGGAGGGTTGCAGCAGTTGCCGTAGCTTACCCCGGGCAAAGCTGGGTTTAACCTGCACCAACCGGGTCCGAATTCGGTCTCCTGGTACGGTATCGGGTACAAAAACAACCCGATCCTGCCATCGTCCCAGGCCATCGCCGCTGCTGCTGAGGTCAGACACTACTAAGTCCAGGGTTGCCCCCTGGTGCCACGCTTCTGTCATGTTTGGTTTCAACCTTTTAACAAATCTCCAAAGTTTTTAAAACAGTAAACTCTGTACCCAGCCCAACTCTCACACTGTAGTTTTCGTAGTTTTCTCTGGCAAAACTTTGCTTGCGGGTTTGGGTAAGGTGCCTTGCTTTCGCAGGGATCGTGCTTGCTCTCAATGCTTGTGGGGCGACGGCCTGTATGCTGCCGCCGACAAAAGTTGTACGCACTCACCCCCAACCTCTCTTCCAGAGGGCGAGGGGAGCCGATCAATCTTGCCAGTTCCCTTTCCCCTCGGGAGCGGGCTGGGGTGTAGCTTGCTGCCCGGAGGGTGGGCTTTCGGGGATTTGGTTGAGAGGTTTTGTCAGTCAACCAGCCCCTTCTGGACTTGGACGAGGTTTAAAGTTTGTTGTTCTGCTTTCTGCAATCTGTTGTAACGTAGGATCTATTTCCCTATTCTCTTCATTATTTATTGCCTGAATCGTGATGATTTCCTGAATCGTGCTGCTGTCCATGTTAGCAATTTAGAGGAATGCAACCGTGACCTCTCCAAACGATCATCTACCTGAGCCTCCAAAGCCCCAACCTACCGTCACTCAGCCTGGCAACGGCAATGGGCATCATAACAGCAACGGCAACGGGCATCGCAACGGTAACGGCAACGGACATCATAACGGCAATGGGCATCGCAACGGCAAGCCCCAGGCCCTACCAACCTACGTACCCATCATGTCGCCCACCCCGGTGGTGGTGGATAACGGTGAAGATTTTGATCTATCCCATCTCCTAACGCTACTCAAACGACGGGCCTTAACCTTTGTGGGAGTGACATCGGTGGCGGCGTTGGGGTTAGGCTTCTGGCATTTAACCCGACCGGTGCAGTATCGCGGTGGATTTGAGCTGCTGGTTGAGCCCGTAACGGTGGTCAACGAGCTTGATTTGGGGGCAGCCCCTTTTGTCGGAGAAGACCGCACGGGGCTGGATTACAACAGCCAGATTCAGGTGTTGCGTAGCCCTGCGGTACTGGAACCCATTGTAGACACCATTCAAGGCCGCTACCCCCAGGTGAGCTACCAGAGCCTGAGTAGCAAGCTGGCCATTAATCGCAAAGGCGATTCTAAAGTTTTAAGTATTGACTATAAAGACGCCACCCCAGAGGTGACAGAGTTTGTGCTAGAACAGCTCGCCAAGGGGTTTATTCAATACAGTGTTAACGACCGTCAGGCGGACCTGCGCCGTGGGCTTGAGTTTTTAGATCAGCAACTAAACGAGAAATGGCAAGAAGTTAATTCCCTACAGTCAGACTTAAGCAACTTACAGAAACAGCATGACCTGGTAAACATTGAAACCGTCAGTGCCAGCGTGACAGAACGCATGAATACCATGCAGGCAGAGCAGGAGGCGCTACAGGTGGAAATGTCATCGCTGCAGGCCCTGAACAATAAATTGCAGCAGCAGGTGGGCTTACCGCTGCAGCAAGCCGTACAAATTACAAATTTAAGCGAGTCACCCCACTATCAAACCCTGCTTGACGAATACCGCCAGCTTGAGCAGGCCATTGCCCTCGAGTCTGCTCGCTTTCAAGCCGACACGCCGATGATACAGGCGCTGGAAGACGAGCGACAGCAGCTGTTACCCCTGCTGGAGGCAGAAGCAGAACGCATTGTCGGTGCCGACGTTGTCGATGTTGACAACGTTAGTTTTCAAGGCCAGCTGAGCCAGGGCCTGGTGCAGCAAATGGTGGATACGGTCAATCAAATGCACGTGGTGCAAGCCAAAAATGATGCGATCAATCGGGTCGTTTCCCATCTGCAAAATGAGATGCAGCACCTGGCAGACCTGGGGCGCAACTTTCAGCAAATTCAGCGGGAACTGAAGGTGGCCGAAAGCAGCTTTAATCAGTTGCTGGCCACTCGTCAGGAGCTGCGGTTTCAGATGGCCAGTCAGAATTCCCCCTGGGAACTGATGACCTCTATGGATGCCTCTAATGTGGCCGCAGTAGATAATGTGAATCGCAAGCTGGTGCTCAGCGGGGTCGTTGCCGTGCTGCTGGGAGCAGCGGTGGCGCTTTTGCAGGACAAACTCGACCGGGGCTTCCACAGTACCGAAGAAATCATGGAAATGACAAAGCTCCCAGCCCTGGCTACGGTACCTCATACAAAAGCCCTGAAACAGCGGGCGTTATTGATGAACTCAGCCCTGGTTTCTTCGGTGCAAGATCTGATCAGCCAAAAGCCCCTGTTGGTGAACGAAGAAGACCCCTCGGCCATGGCCTTTGCCGAAGCGTTTTACAGTCTGCGCACCAACCTAAAGCTGCTGGGGAGCGATAGCCCGGTGCAGGTTGTGACCATTACCTCTACCCGACCGGGGGAAGGCAAATCAACCCTGGGTGCGCACCTCGCCATTGCTACCACCAACATGGGGCAGCGGGTTCTGATCGTGGATGCAGATATGCGCCGCCCCAGCCAGCATATTTTATTCAGCCTGTCGAATCGGCAGGGGCTCAGCCACTATTTGTCAGAACCGTCGACTACCCTGAGCGATGTGCTGCAAACCGTGCCGGGAAATCCCCGACTACAGGTGCTGACGGCAGGGCAGCAGCCTCCTGCCCCGGGAGGGCTGTTGTCGTCCAACCGCATGCGGCAGCTCATCGACCAGTGTCGGAAACACTACGATATGGTGATTATTGACACCCCTCCCCTGATGAGCATCATGGACGCCAAGATTGCCTCTACCAGTACCGATGGCATATTGCTCGTGGCAGGCATGGGGAGTACCCCCAGGGAAGACATTGCCAGCACTCTGTCTGACTTGAACACCACGGTACAGGCCCCTCTACTGGGGCTGATTGTGAATAACGCGGTCTCCAAACGGGGCAGCAAATATTACGAGAGCTACTACCAGAGCACTGGCAGCTACTCCGTTGGTTGATCAGTTGTGCACAAACAACATCCCACTCGCGGGCAGCAATCCACACCAGAATGTCACTGCATTAAGCTGAAATCAACCCCTGCAGTTCGAGATCAGGCACGACCGTTGAGATTTCACTGCAGCTATCCCCTCCTGGGAGGGGCAGGGGTGGGTTAATCCCGGCATTGAGCCGTTTTATCCGTAGTCAATGGGGTATCTGTGGTCGTAGATTTGATCCACCCCGCCCTCCGGGCACCCCTCCCAGGAGGGGAAGTTGCTCAGCATGTCCCTATCGGAAGTTGTCCCGAACTGAGGTTAAAAAGAGCAAAGCTGGGGGGATAAACCCGAGTATTTAGCCTCCAAGCAAAGATGTGATAAGCGGCAGAGAGGGACTTTGACTCCGGCTCCCCTTCTCCCATTTTGGGAGTAGGCCGTTGCTTGCTGTCCGAAGGACATAGGACGCGCGTAGGTCTGAGACCGTGCGAAGCAGCAGGGGTTGGGGG
>Ga0081526_100237_pt1 | contig 31214 bp, 23 predicted proteins | sample HotLakmasection2_FD_70991 | JGI IMG/M metagenome (GOLD analysis project Ga0081526, IMG submission 70991) | Hypersaline microbial mat communities from Hot Lake, Washington, USA - Section #2 (SPADES assembly) (version 2) | ecosystem: Environmental > Aquatic > Non-marine Saline and Alkaline >... | reverse complement strand
GTGTCAGGAAACATTGGACGAGCTTTTGCGTATTAACCGTCGTTGGATCAACTTTTACAAGCAGGGACAGCGGGCTATAGAGCTTGCTATGTCTACGTTCTGAGCCCGCTGTCGCCCTGACAGGTCCGACATCCATTTCATTTTGTCGTTCTAGATGCATCTAGGAATAGGATTTGCCGTTAGCTTAGTTACTAATCTCAGCCCATTGACTTCCTGATATGCGTGTCAGGGAGTAGAGAAAACCTCTCATAAATGTTACACTTGTTCATAATTCGGAACGAAATCTTAATTCTTCAGTGGGTTGCGGTGGGGATTCGAGATTCCTCGTGCTAAGTTGAGTGTCCAACTGTGGTGGGTGCGGAATAACGAGTCTTTCTGATCTGGCTGTATATGGCTAAAGCTGATTATCAGTGCTGCCTGTCGGTGCGCATTTAGGAGGATGTTTTCAAAACACTGGCTGAGTTCACACATTGGGTAGATGGCATGCTGGAACAAATTTTTTACCATCTAGGTACAGGTTTTGTTACGGTCGTCTCAGTTTTCGATAAGCCTTGTTGAGTTTATTTGCTGTTTGTTACTTACAGCTTTTTGTCTCTTTTTAGTACAATTGTTTTAACCTCAAGGTCTGGGCGAGGTATTTTCATGAAAAAAACGAAAGGTTCAACAGATCCGGTGCGTGCTTACTTGCGCGAAATTGGGCGAGTTCCTTTGCTAACCCATGAGCAAGAAGTCATTCTGGGTAAGCAGGTTCGCCGGATGACCCTTCTTCAAGAAACACGAGCGGCGTTGGAGTCAGAGTTAGAAACTGAACCGACGCTGACTCAGTGGGCAGAGCAAGCAAAAATGTCTGTTGAAGAGCTTGAGCGAATTTTGCTAGAAGGCGAACGTGCCAAGCAAAAAATGGTTGAAGCAAACTTGCGACTGGTCGTATCCGTCGCAAAGAAGTACATCAAGCGCAACGTAGACCTGTTGGATCTGATTCAGGAAGGCACGATTGGGATGCAGCGGGGCGTTGAAAAGTTTGACCCCTCAAAGGGGTATCGCTTTTCCACCTATGCTTATTGGTGGATTCGTCAGGCGATTACACGGGCGATCGCCGAAAAGAGCCGCACCATCCGCCTCCCCATTCACATTACCGAGAAACTCAACAAGATCAAGAAAGCCCAGCGCCAGCTAGCTCAGAAGTATGGTCGCTCGGCAACGGTGAATGAACTGGCGGAAGAACTGGATCTGTCCGTGAAGCAAGTGCGGGATTACCTGGAAAAAGCACGTCTGCCTCTGTCGTTGGATTTGCGGGTGGGTGATAACCAGGATACCGAGCTGGGCGAGTTGCTGGAAGATACGGGTCCGTCGCCTGAAGACTTTGCGGCACAGGCTTCGCTGCGAAGTGAATTGGAAACGATGATGAAAGACCTGACGCCCCAACAGCGGGAAGTGCTGGCATTGCGGTTTGGGCTGGAGGATGGGCGATCGCTCACCCTGGCAAAGATTGGCGATCGCCTCAGCATTAGTCGGGAGCGGGTACGCCAAATTGAGCGGGAAGCCCTCAACAAACTACGGAAGCGCCGCTCAGATATTCGGGAATACCTGGCTAGCTAGTCAAGTGGATGAATGTTGAGTGTCCTTATTTGCTAGTTGCAATGAGCTGACCAAAAGCGGTTTATTGCCCTTGAATTAGGAATTTAACTGACATTGCTATCAGTTTTATTGACTGGGAGGAAACATCTCTTCCCAGTCTTTTTCATTTTCCTGGAAACACCTCTATACCGATCACCATTTATTTCAAGACATCTTAGGCGATCTCCAAAAAAGAATATCCCGATTTTTTGAAGGAGGGCGAGGCTTAGCCGCGCCCTCCTTCAAAAAATCGGGATATTCTTTCTCAGAAATGTCCTTAGATGGGCTCAAAGTCCTACATAATCACCCATTCGCCAGGTTGAATCATCTAACTGGGGGAATTACAGATTAAATTTCATTTGACAGAATAGGTACACATGATTGGTCAAGATCAAGCTGATTTAAGCTTCAAAGATTTTTTTGAGAAGGTTTGGAAATCAAAAGACTTCTATTCCGGCTGAGCTTGTGTGATTTTTCACTCTTTGCCTATTCATCAGTCCCTTTAAGTTTTCCGTTTCAAAACGTCCAAGGTTATGAAAACGTCTGATCGAGAAGTATCCGAACAAGAGACCGCGACCAACGTTGAGAAACAAGTTATGTCTAATCCAATGCCTCAAACCCTCAGCCCGAAGCGCACTTCCCAGAACCGATGGGTGATTTGGGGAGGGAGTGCGATCGCCCTTGCCCTGCTTGGATTAGGCGCGTTTCGCCTGTTCGCCGCTCAGGTGGGGGAGCCAGAACCTGACCCGGCAGCGCTAGAGGAAGCCTTACCTCAGCGGGTAGAAGTGGTCGCGCTGGGGCGGATCGAGCCGCAGGGGGAAGTGTTGCGGATTGGGGGACCCAGCGGCGAGCGCATCGCGGAACTGCGGGTGGCAGAAGGGACAGAGGTGGAAGCGGGCGATGTGCTGGCGGTGCTGGAAAGCAATAGCGAGCGGCAGGCGCAGCGGGATCTGGCATTGAGCCAGTTGCGGGAAGCCGAGCAGCGGTTAACGGCTGAAACGCAATTTGAGCGATCGCAAATTCAGGAAGCGGAAGCCCGATTGAGCAGTGTATCGGACCCTGCCGAGTATCAGTTGGATGCCCAGCAGGCGCGGATTAGCGAGATTGAAGCGCAGTTGGCGCTAGCAGAGCAGGATTTGCAGCGGAATCAGGATCTCTACGCAGAAGGAGCGATTTCGCAGCAAAGTCTGGATCGGCAGCGGACGGAGGTGCAGGAGTACAACGAGCAACTCCGCAGTGCGCGGGCAGAACTGGCGCGGTTAGAGCGATCGCTCGCCGCCGAAATCCGCAATGCCCAGGCACAGATTGAGACGCAGCGTGCCAGCCTGTCGCTGTCACAGGTGCGGGCGGCGGTGGCGTCGGCGCGGGAAAACCTGAACCTGGCGGAGGTGCAGTTAGAGCGGACGCTCATCCGTACCCCACAGGATGGACGGGTGTTACGGATCATCACCGATGCGGGGGAGGCGCTCGGACAGGAGGGGCTGCTGGATCTGGGCGACACGAGCGAGATGTATGTGGTCGCCGAGGTTTATGAAACAGATATTGGGCTGGTGGAACCGGGGCAGCGTGCCACAATCCTCAGCCGTAATGGCGCGTTTGAGGAAACCCTAAGCGGCACGGTGGAAGAACTGGGCTGGCAGATTTTCAAGAATGATGTGCTGGATGATGACCCTGCCGCCAATGCCGATGCGCGGGTGGTGGAGGTGAAAATTCGTTTGGATAATGGCGAAGTGGTGCAGGGGCTAACGAATTTGCAGGTAGATGTGCGGATAGATGTGGAAGCGTAAGCCATGCGAACGCCATTAGCCTTGCTGAATCTGGTGCATGAGAAGACGCGATTGGGGGTGGCGATCGCCGGGGTTGCCTTCGCTGTCATCCTGGTGTTCATGAACCTGGGTTTTCTGGGTGCCCTCAGCCAAACTGCCGCCGCCTTCTACGCCCAATTCAACGCCGACCTGTTTCTCATTTCTCCGCAAGCCCTCGAGATCACCAGCGCCACGCCCTTTCCCATCGAGCGCATCTACCAGGTTGCCGGGGTAGAAGGGGTGGAGGATGTGATGCCGCTGTATGTGAACTACATCCAGTGGCGCAACCCCGAAACCCGCGAAAACCGCGCCATCTTTGCCTTTGGCATCAACCCGGATGATCCCGCCTTCTTGCTACCCGAACTGCAAACGCGAGAGGGTCGCGACATTCTGCGCCAACCTAACACCGTGTTTTTCGATCGCCTCTCCCGTCCCGAATATGGTTCACAGGAGACAGGGACGCGCACGGAAGCGGATCGGCGGGATGTGGTAATTGGGGGGCAATATTCCCTGGGGGGAGGGTTCGCCGCCGATGGCACCATCATCATGAGCGACCAGAACTTTCGCCGTTACTTCAACCCCTTTCCCCTGACCCAAATTAGCGTAGGGCTGATCAGGCTGGAGGCAGGGGTGGACCCAGAAACCGCGCGGCTAGCGGCAATCGAACTCCTGCCAGCAGATGTGGATGTGTTTACGAAAGAGGGAATTATTCAGCGCGATCGCGACTACTGGATCAACACCACCTCCACAGGCTTCATCTTCGGCATGGGCGTTGCCGTCGCTCTGGTGGTGGGCGTGGTGATTGTGTACCAAATCCTCTACACCGACATTTCCAGTCACATGAAGCAATATGCCACCCTCAAGGCGATGGGCTACCGCAGCGGCTTCCTGTTCAACACCGTGTTGCAAGAGTCGGTCATTCTGGCGGTGCTGGGCTTTATTCCCGGCTTTATCCTGTCGATGCTGCTGTATCAACTGACGGTGGCGGCAACCAGTGGCACGCTCCCGGTGGTGATGACCCCGACCCGCTTCGTCTTTGTGCTGATTCTGACCCTTATTATGTGTGCCATTTCGGGGCTGATTTCGGTGAACAAAGTGATTCAAGCCGACCCAGCGGAGGTGTTTTAGCCATGCGGTCTCCCCTCCGAACTCCCCTAGCCTGGTTTAATCTGACCTACGAGCGGCGGCGGTTGTTGACGGCGATCGCCGGAGTCGCCTTTGCGGTGCTGCTCATGTTCATGTTTCGCGGCTTCGAAAATGCGCTGTACGACAGCCAGGTGCAGCTACTCAAGTTGCTGAATGGTGAAGTTATGATTGTGAACCGCATCAAAAGCAATATGTTTGTGCCTGAACAGTTTGCTCGCCAGCGGTTGTATCAGGCGCAAGCGTTCGACGGGGTGGAAGATGCTTATGCACTTTACACTACCACCGCCAACTGGAAAAACCCCGAAACCAAGAAGGTGCGTCCTCTGCGGGTGCTGGCATTCAACCCATCCGATCCCGTGTTGCCCCTTCCCGGCATTTTGGAAAATCGGGAAGCCCTGGAGTTACCCTGGACGGCGCTGGTGGATGAAAAATCTCGCGCCGAAGTCGGACCAACGGAGGCAGGCATCGAGTCCGAACTGGCAGAGCAACAATTAACCCTGGTGGGAACCTACTCCCTGGGCACCGACTTCGCTTCGGCAAACGGCAACCTGGTGATGAGCGACCAGAACTTCCTGCGCTACTTCTCCAACCTGGGACCGGAAGCCGATAGTCGTACCCTCAGTACTGTGGATATTGGGCTGCTGCGCGTGAAGCCGGGCACTGATGTCGATCGCCTCGTCACCGTTTTACAAAACAGCCTGCCCAATGATGTGCTGGTTCTCTCCAAAGAGGATTTTGTGTTGAAAGAACTGGATTACTGGCGCAACAACACCAGCATTGGCTTCATCTTCTCCCTGCTCACAACCATGAGTTTTGTGGTGGGCATCATCCTGGTGTACCAGATCCTCTACACGGATGTATCCGACCATTGGGCAGAGTACGCCACCCTCAAAGCGATGGGCTACACCAACCTGTATCTCCTCTGGGTGGTGATGCAGCAGGCGCTTTTGTTGGGTGTAATGGGATTTATACCGGGGTACTTCATTTCACTGGTGTTGTATCGGATGACGGCAAATGCGACGGGGTTGTTGATGCAGATGACGCTGTTTCGCGGGGTAAATATTTTGCTGGCGACGGTGCTGATGTGCCTGATTTCGGGGGCGATCGCCGTACGTCGCGTGCAGGCAGCAGATCCAGCAGAGGTTTTTGGTTAAGGGGGAACGCAGGATGGACGCCGAAAAACACAACGAAGCAGCGGTTTTACCCGCCCTTTCAACCCACTCAACGACGACGGTTGCAGAACCGGCTGCCGTGCAAATTCGCAATCTCAACTTTTTCTTTGGGCAGGGCGACTTGCGGAAACAGGTGTTGTACGACATCAACCTGGATTTGCCCTACGGTCAGATCGTCATCATGACCGGACCTTCGGGTTCTGGAAAAACAACGCTGCTGACCTTAATGGGCGCACTCCGCACCGTGCAGCAGGGCAGCCTGAAAGTGCTGAACCAGGAAATTGTTGGTCTGGCACGTTCCCAACTGGTGAATGTGCGCCGCAATATCGGGTTCATCTTCCAGGCGCATAACCTGTTCGGTTCCCTCACCGCTTCCAAGAATGTGGAGATGGCGATCGAACTCACCGATGACTGGCAGGAAAAACGGGAGCGGGCTGTTTCCATGCTCTCCCAACTGGGACTGGAGGAGCGAGTGGACTACAAGCCGAAGTCCCTTTCGGGGGGGCAGAAGCAGCGGGTAGCGATCGCCCGTGCCCTGGTCAACCAACCGCCCCTCATCCTCGCTGATGAACCCACCGCCGCCCTCGACAAAAAATCTGGTCGCGATGTAGTCACCCTCATGCAAAAACTCGCCAAGGAAGAAGGGCGCACTATCCTCATGGTGACCCACGACAACCGCATCCTCGATGTCGCCGATCGCATTATTACAATGGTGGATGGACGGTTGGAAACCGACGAAAACCTGGCGCAATTTGTCTCCAGCCACGATCCAAAAGCCCTCGATCGCCGCATGTTCGTCATGTAGCCAATACCCTAAGCGGTCCTTCAAAAATCGCCCTTCCCCCACAACAACTTCCTCAAACTTGAGTTTGCAAGCTCAATTGTTGCGATCGCTCCCCCCAACAGGTCGTCCATCAAAATCCAAAATCTAAAATCCAAAATTCCATGCCTTCTTTGCTTTCTTTTGCCAGCGAAACCGAAAAGCTGACCTACGAAAAAATTGCCGAATATTTCAGCAACTCAACCCTATTCAGAAATACCGTTAAATCTTCCGACACCAAGCCTCGCTTTGATCTGACCTACGGTTCTGCCCATGTTACCGTCGAGATTTTGCCCTGGGAAATTCATCCCTGGGAAGAACGAGAACTGGTGCTGGTGCATGTGATCAGCGGCGTCACCTGCAACACCGAAATCACTCCCGAATTCATGGAGTTTTTGTTGCGAGAAAATCAGCGTATGCGTTTTGGAGCCTTTCATCTGGGAGAACACGGAGAGGTTTTGTTCTCCAATAAAATCCTGGGAGGGGAAGAGATGGGTTTGTTGGAATTGCAATCTTGCATTCTGGCAGTCGTGACGATCGCCGACACCTACGACGACATCATTGCTACTCAGTTTGGTGGACAACGCGCATCCGACAAAACATTAGAAGCGATTTAGGAATCTGCTCATTTTGAGAGAGGAGGCTGGCTGTGCCAGCCTCCTCTCTCAAAATGGGGGATTTTTAATAATTTCTAAAATCTTTGATTTTGCGTGCGCTCAGCCCACGCAAAATCAAAGATTTTAGAAAATTAGCGAAGGTATTTTAATAAGAAGAGTTCCAGTCATCCTTCAATTCATTTCCCTTCCAGTGTACCCATCGCTTGCAAATAAGCAGGATGAGTGGTGAGGATGACTGGAACTCTGTCAGCTACAGGTAGGGCAAGCAAGAAATGAGAAAAGCGTGCCCCAGCTGCGCTTAGTAGCGGTAGCCGCTACCAAAGCTGTTGTTGCCGGAGTTGGGCTTGTGCACGATGAAGAACATCACCTGGCACTGACGGATGTTGTCAAAACCCACAACTCGCACGAAGCAGTTGGAGTACTCCGAACGACACTGCTGTACCTCGGTCAGCACTTCCTGGGGAGTCTGTGCGTTGAACAGGGGCAGCTTCCACATGGTCCAGTAGTGGACTTCGGGGTCAGAGGTTTCGTTGAACTCAACGCAAGGGATGTAGCCCTGATCCAGCATGTACTGGATTTGGCGGTTGATCTGCGCATCCGTCAACGGAGGCAGGTAAGAAAAGGTTTCGTAACGAGTCTCTTTGGGTAAAGTCTTCATGGTTTCTCTTAGTTTCTCAATAGATCAAAAGACTGAGCAAACAGTTCAACACCAGGCTGAGCATGTTTGGAAACAGACGAGGTGAAACGGAGGTGAAACGATAGTTAGCAAAGACGGAAATACCTAAACGTTGCAGCGCAGAAACGCATCTGCTTCCTTCCCCTTCAGGCTTCGCTCTCTGGTTCGACAGAGGGAGAATCTGTGGGGCGATCGCCAGCATTCGCGTCAGCGGACTCTGCAGCATCGGTTCCTTCCGGCATAACCTGGGTCATGCGTTCTAGCTGTTGACAGCGGAGTTGCAAATTGGATTCTTGAATCCCGGCTTGCACCATTTCTGGGAGAAATTCGCAAATTTCATTCGCCAGATATTCCCGCACTGTCAAAATCCGAAAGCCGAGCGCCGCCCGCTCTTGCAGCAAACTTTGCATATAGGCTTCGCCGTCTTGCACCCGTTCGCGCGTTGAAAATTGCTGAAGCCAGATTGCCGTGGGCGGATCCGTTTCACTCAACTGAGCAATCACCGTTCTCACCGCTTGATAGGTGAGGTAACTGATGACCGTCTTCACGGTATCTTTGGCGATTTGTTTTAGATCCATAGCCTCACGGGGGAGGGGAAGCGGGGATGGAACGGCAACGCCCCTCCATTCCCCAGAATCCCGCATCCTACAGCCTCAGACGGTATCTACGGCTTCAAATCAGACGGTATCTACAGCTTCGAACTCGAACTTGATTTCCTTCCACAGTTCGCAAGCTGCTGCCAGTTCAGGAGACCAGCGAGCCGCTTCACGGATGATGTCGCCACCTTCACGCATCATGTCGCGACCTTCGTTACGAGCCTGGATACAAGCTTCCAGAGCCACCCGGTTAGCAGTTGCGCCCGGTGCGTTACCCCAGGGGTGACCCAGCGTACCACCACCAAATTGCAGCACGGACTCATCGCCGAAGATGTCAACCAGAGCAGGCATGTGCCATACGTGGATACCACCAGACGCCACAGCCATTACACCAGGCATAGATGCCCAATCCTGGGTGAAGTAAACACCACGGGAGGGGTCGCGCTCGATGTAGTTTTCGCGGAGCAGGTCGATGAAACCGAGGGTAACGGCTTTGTCACCTTCCAGTTTGCCCACAACGGTTCCGGTGTGGATGTGGTCACCACCAGAGAGACGCAAGCACTTGGCGAGAACGCGGAAGTGCATACCGTGGTTCTTCTGACGGTCGATTACCGCGTGCATGGCTCGGTGAATGTGGAGCAGAATTCCGTTGTCGCGGCACCAGTGGGAAAGGGTGGTGTTAGCGGTGAAGCCAGCCGTCAAGAAGTCATGCATGACGATGGGCATTTCCAGCTCTTTGGCGTATTCTGCCCGCTTCAGCATTTCTTCGCAGGTGGCAGCGGTCACGTTCAGGTAGTGACCTTTGATTTCGCCGGTTTCTGCCTGTGCTTTGTGGATGGCTTCAGCAACGAAGGTGAAGCGATCGCGCCAGCGCTGGAAGGGCTGCGAATTGATGTTTTCGTCGTCTTTGGTGAAGTCCAAACCACCACGCAGACACTCGTAAACGGCCCGACCGTAGTTCTTCGCCGACAGACCGAGCTTGGGCTTAATGGTGCAACCCAGCAGAGGACGACCATACTTGTTCAATTTGTCGCGCTCAACGGTAATTCCGTGAGGCGGTCCCTGGAAGGTCTTGAGGTAAGCGATGGGAATCCGCAGGTCTTCCAGACGCAGAGCTTTCAGAGCTTTGAAACCAAACACGTTACCCACGATGGAGGTCAACATGTTGGTAACGGAGCCTTCTTCGAACAAGTCCAGCGGGTAAGCAATGTACGCAATGTACTGGTTATCTTCGCCGCGAACGGGTTCGAGGTCATAGCAACGACCTTTGTAGCGGTCGAGGTCAGTCAACAGGTCAGTCCACACGGTGGTCCAGGTTCCGGTGGAGGATTCTGCGGCAACGGCTGCGCCTGCTTCCTCGGGGGGAACTCCAGGCTGGGGAGTCATCCGGAAAGCCGCCAGAATATCAGTATCTTTAGGTGTGTAGTCGGGGGTGTAATAGGTCAGGCGGTAATCTTTTACCCCAGCCTGATACCCACTACCCGCCTGGGTTTTTGTTTGTGAATAAGACATCGTTTCCCTTCCTGTGAACTGCAATAGACATGCAAAAATCGCCGTGCGTTGCTCTGCAACACACATCGAGCAAACCCACCAATGTGAAAAACGAGTCTCACATGCTGACAGGTATTGATCTGAAACTAATCATGAATTGGTGAAGCTGTGAATACAGGGTATGAGCGTTCAAATGGCAACTAAGACTAGACTGACAGACTGAACGAACTGACAGACAGCGACAATTATGTTCGGTTTACCCTGCTTCGTTTGCCCCGCGTGATCGGTTCAACACAAAATATATCAGCTATCCAATAAGGCTAACGTTGAATCTTCTTTGATTATTCATAAGTAGAATTTATCTTTTCTTGCGGTTTGTAAACTTGGCTTAGCGAATGTTCGTAAGGGCGATCGCTTTGTAAATAATCATGTGAAAAGCCGCCTGAAGTCCCCACTTTATGTACGGGAATTATCTATTCAAAAAAATTGTTGAAAGTCTTACTGAGAGGGGGTTGGAGGTAAGCTACCATAGCAGGTTCCTTCCATGCACTTCATACCAACCGATAAAGACAGATATACAAATAAAAAGAAATTTAAAGACGAGAAGATTGGGTCGAGTGGCGTAGAAAACGTCACAAAAAAGGAGCAAAGAGAAAAAAGAATAGGCAAATAACGGCAAAGTTTTGTGATAAGAAGCAATACCAATTCCATAGCGGGACTATCATTGCCCAATCCACCTGAGGATCTGCGGATGAATAAAATCCCAATTTTTGAGAGAAGGCTGGCTATGTCAGCCTTCTCTCAGAAATCGGGATTTTATTTTCTTGCAAGTCCCCTACATGACGCAAAGGATCACGTACAAAATTCCAGGTTTTATTTTGTACGCGATCCAGAGTGGGAAACGGCGGGTATTTAAATGCACCACACTGTGGTCAGTTGTTTTCCCAAACCCGCGATACGGTGTTCCATGATTTGCGCGTGCCGAGGAGACCATCATGCTGGTGCTGAAGGTGTGCCTGGTGGCGGTGAGTCTCAGTGGGACCAGTTTCGCGGTGGGGGTACGGGAGGAAACGATTTTGCACTGGTTGCAGCGGGCAGCCGAGCAATCGGAGCGGGTCAACGCCCGGCTGGTGCAGGAGGTGCCGATGAGCCAGGTGCTGATGAGCAACGCAAAATCAAGCATCTCGAAATGAGAAGATAACTATGAGATTGGGCATCCTGGGAAAACAAAATTCTCAGGGGAGGCAGGAAACGCTGAGCGCCATACATCTCTCAAACATTCGTCAAAAACCCCCGATAAAAAAAGTATTTATATGGTTTGAGCAAAAATTTCCAATAGATTTCAATAGATTTCAATAGAGCAGGCAATCAGGACGGATTGACAGGAACGGAATGTTTAGCAAAGGAAACGACGGCGTGATCACGACAATTCAGCAGGTGTTGATTCCCGATGGCGATCGCTACCAAACCGTAGATGTGCGGCTAGAAGGCGAAAAAATTGCGGCGATTGCCCCCAGTCTTGAAGTTCAGGGACGCCTGGTTAATGGACGCAACAAGCTGCTGCTCCCCGGATTTGTGAACGCCCACACCCATTCCTCAGAGATGTGGGTGCGGGGTTTGATTGCGCCCCTGCCGCTGGAACTGTGGCTGGCAGAGCTTTACGACAAAATTCCTACCGATCCAGAGCAGATTTATCTGAGTGCGATCGGTACGGCGGTGGAAACCCTGCTGTCGGGGGGTACAACGGTGGTCGATCACCTGGCGATGATCCCAGGGAAGGAGGAAGAGTCTGTCGCCGCCGCCGTGCGGGGCTATCGCGAAGTCGGCATCCGTGCCTATGTGGGTCCGCTGATCCAGGACTTTCCTCTAGCCGCCGGGTTGCCCGCCAAAGATCGCTTGCGGGAGCTACCCCCTGCTGACCAAACCACCGCCGAGGTGCTGGAAATGCTGGCACGGATGATCGACGCCCATCACCGTCCCGCAGAAGGCATCTCCATCATGGCTGCCCCCACCGGGCTGCAACTTTGTTCAACGGATTTGCTGGAAGGTTGTGCAGAGTTGAGCGATCGCCACTCCCTCTGCCACCACACCCACCTGCTCGAAACCAAAGCCCAGCAAATGCTGGCACTGGAGAAGTATGGGTGTAGTGCCGTCGAATTGCTCAACAAAGTCGGCTTTCTCAACGACAAAACCTCCCTCGCCCACGGTGTCTGGCTTAACGACACTGACATCGAACTCCTGGCGACCACCGGATCGACCGTGGTTCACAACCCCCTCAGCAACCTGCGCCTGGGCAGTGGCATTGCCCCCATCCTGCGCTATCGGCAGGCGGGCGTGAATGTTTGCTTTGGCTGCGATGGCGCTGCCAGCAACGACTCCCAGGATTTACTCGAAGCCATCAAAATTGGTTCCATCCTGCACAACGTCACCGATTTTGAATATGAAAACTGGATTCGTCCCATCGAGTCGGTGCAAATGGCAGCCCTCGGTGGGGTCACAGGGCTGGGCATGGCAGACCAGCTTGGCTCTCTGGAAGTAGGCAAGACTGCAGATCTGGTTCTGTACGACCTGACCCAATTGTCGCTGCTGCCCCGCACCGACCCCATTGGCTTGCTGGTGCTAGGACGCCCCACCAACGCGGTGCATAGTGCCTGGGTCAACGGCAAACTCCTCATCTTCGAAGGCGAACTCACCACCATCAACCTGAAGGAACTGCGACAGAGCTTATTCGAACGCAGCCAGTGGGCAGGATTGGGGGAAGCTCCAGCCTCCAACAACCTTTCCCATGAGCGCGAGATAACCGAACCCCACTACCGCTATGTCATGGGTCTGACCTAGATACCGGAAGCTGACGAGTACTCCAAAGAATCTATAGCGGTGCGCAAGTTGCTTCAGCACATGGGAGGGGCGGCGCGGCGCGCCGCCCCTCCCATGTGCTGTACTTAAAGCGCTTGCAAAACGCTATATGAAAGCAGGGTTGGCGTTGCCACCCCTGCTTTCATAGATTCTTTGATTGGAGCACCCTAATGGGGCGGCTGGGGCAAAATGTAGCGGGTGAGGATGCTCATCACCTCCCCAGGATTGGGGGCAGGCAACAGCGGGCTCCACTCTGACACCTCCGCAAAGCCAAGCCGATAGAGCGTCTGAATGGTGCCGATGACACCTTTTCGGGAACCAATCAACAGCACGCGCAAGGGCTCCCGCTCTGGGGGCGGGTCGCCCGCATCGGGAACGGGGTCAGGAGCCGGAGTGGGGCGCGATGTTTCCGCTGCCGTCAAAGCGGAGGGGTCAAAGCGAACCGAGCAGGTGAGCGAAATAGGATGAAGCATTGGGAAGCACCTCCGCAAGTCATTGAATAAAATTGAATAAATAAGTCAGTCATTGAATCAGTCATTGAATCAGTGGGTGGATAGGCAAAGGGCAACGCAACGAGTTGAGGCAAATCGACAGCACGATATTTGCCCTTTTGGCTCTGCTGTCGATGGGACAGCAAAACCCGCTGGGGCACTTTCCCAGGCAATCGAACAGTTGGCGAGACTCTCAGCGAATCGCCGCACGAATCCTGCCCCTCCATCCGCACAAGGGGCAGTGGCAAGCCTTTACCGACTCGCCAAGAGCTGGAGGCTTCCGACAGGGAAACCAAACAGCACGAAGCGAGGGCACAGACAGCACCAACCTGCCAGCCTTCAATAACCTTGAACGCCAGGGATTAGAACTCGATGAATTCTGATAGATTGCAGTGAAAAAAAATTTGGAAGAATTTGTCGAAACAGGCTTAAACCGAGTAAACTCAACTCGTTTACGGTAATTTTTCTGACTAAATTGAGCGTTTGCTGAATCCAGCCAGTTACCCGATCACCTGACCTAAATATAGGCGCTAGGTAATAAGATGTCAATCCGTTGATGTCTAATTCTTTATTCGTCAGATTTTGCTGGAGCTGTCATTTAGGTAGCAGGTTGTTTGGGTGAGTTCGGGGTAGGCTTTGCCTGATAAATGCCTTCCTGGAATCCTCTGGTTGAATTTTGGAAATCAGGAAATGTCTGCTCATTTTCGAATCAGCGACCAGCGCATGATCAAGCAAAATCTCAGAAGAGGTGGGGTGTGAGGCAACACGGGTTACTGTTGCGATGGAGTTGTGGGATTGGTTTGGGCGGAGCGATCGCCCTCCTCCCTGTTGCCGCCGAAGGCAAATCTCAGTCGGTGGTTTCCGACCTCCCCAATCTGGCGCAATCCGAGTCGTTGCAACCGAGCAGCACAGCGGTTTTTACACAAGCAGTGCTGACACAACTCGATGCGGTTGATCCAGCGGTCGATCGATCGATCGATCCAGCGGTCGATTCAAAAGGCGAACCAATAAACGCTGCCAATCCCATTACAGGTAAGACAGCCGACTTCACACAAAATCTTCCCCAAATCGAAGCAGAACCGCTCCAGTTAGCCCAGAACTTCATCGCGCCAGAACGCCCGGAAGCGCCCCTTCCCGACGAGCCACTGCCGCCCCTGCCGCCACCAGAAGAATTGCTTCCCGTGCCCGATGCGCCACCTGCCCCTGGAGAGCCTCCAGAAGGCGTGCCTGAACTCATTCAGGTGGATCGCTATGAAGTGCAGGGCAGCACTATTTTTGATGAAGCGGAATTGGCAGAAGTCACGCAGCCATTCACGGGAGCCGTGACCTTTGCTGAGTTGCTGCAAGCCCGTGCTGCCGTCACGGAACTCTATACCGAAAACGGCTATCTCACCTCTGGAGCCTTCATCCCCCCGCAACCCCTGGAAAACAACGTGGTGATCATTCGGGTGGTCGAAGGACGGCTGGAGGATGTAGAAATCCAGGGAAATCGACGGCTGAACGATAGTTACATCCGCAGTCGGTTGCGGTTGGCAGGTCGTACGCCCCTGAATGTGCCGCGATTGCTGGAAGGGCTGCAATTGCTCCAACTGGATCCGCTGATTGAGACCATTTCGGCAGATTTGCAGGCTGGGGTGGAGCCGGGGACCAACCGCCTGGTGGTGTCTGTCGTTGAAGCTGACAGCTTTGCGCTTACGCTGTTTGTGGACAATGAGCGATCGCCCAGTGTGGGCAGCATCCAGCGGGGGGTCAGCATCGAAGAACTGAACCTGACGGGGTTGGGCGATCGCGCTTTGTTTGAATACACCAACACCGATGGCAGCAACAGCATTGACCTCAGCTACCGGGTTCCCTTCAATCCCCGCAATGGCACCATCGAACTGTCCTATGGGCTGGCAAACAGCGATGTCATCGAAGAACCCTTTGATGTGCTGGAAATTAACTCTGACTCCCGCTACTACGAGTTGGAAGTACGCCAACCACTGTTCCAGTCGCCCACCCAGGAATTGGCGCTAGACTTTGCCTTCTCGCGCCAGGAAAGCCAGACAGAGCTGGGGATTGAGGAAATTGGTCCCTTTCCGCTGTCGCCGGGAGCCGATGAAGAAGGACGGACGCGCATTTCGGCGCTGCGATTTGGGCAAGATTGGGTGCAGCGGAGTAGCTTGCATGTGTTGGCGGGGCGATCGCAGTTTAACCTGGGGGTTGATCTGTTTGACCCGACCATCAACGAAGATGCCCCCGACAGTCGCTTTTTTAGCTGGCGCGGGCAGGGGCAATGGGTGCGATTGCTGGGGCGCGATACCCTGCTGTTTGTGCGGGGCGACGTGCAGTTGACAGGAGATAACCTCCCCTCCTTCGAGCAAATTGGGGTGGGGGGGCAGGCAACGGTGCGGGGCTATCGCCAAAACGAACTGCTGACCGACAATGGAGCGCTCATTTCCGCCGAAGTCCGGTTGCCCGTGCTGCGTGTGCCCGAAGTGGATGGGCTGTTGCAGGTCGCGCCCTTCTTTGATGCCGGAGTGGGCTGGAACAACAACACCCCTGACCCCGATCCCAACTCTCTGGTAGGACTGGGGCTGGGCTTACTCTGGCGCATGGGCGATAATTTTACGGCAAGACTCGATTGGGGCATTCCGCTGGTGGATACCGATACCGAGGGAGATTCATGGCAAGAAGACGGTTTGTACTTCTCGATTCGCTTCAGTCCTTTCTAAACACTAACGAACGAATGAGAAAAACACCCCTGGGAAAACAGTTGCGGCTTCACCGCAACTGCTTTCCCAAACCTGTTTTTTCTATTGGTTGGAGCACTCTCAAGCGCTGGGGACGCTATGTGCTGCTGGCAGGGCTGGTGGCGGGCATCTGTGCGATCGCCCTTCCCGGTGGAGCCGTCGTCCATGAACCGCTTGAAGCTTCCCTGGTTCGTTCATCTCAAACCCTGGCACAGGCAGGCGATGCCCTGGCACAGGGACGCGACCTGTACGCCGCAGGTCGTTATGCCGAAGCAGCACAGGTTTTAGAGACAGCCGTGGAGACAGCGGTGAACCCTCGCCAGGAGGCGATCGCCCTGCGCAATCTGTCCCTGGTCTATCAATACCTGGGGCAGTGGGATGCGGCAGAAACCGCCATCAACCGCAGTCTGGAGTTATTGCAGAGCGAGCCGGAACCCGATCCACAAATCCTGGCGCAAACCCTGGATGTGCGCGGTCGGCTCCAGTTTTATCGGGGAGATGCCGCTGCCGCGCTGGCAACCTGGGAAGCATCGGCAACGCTGTATGACGACCTTGAGGACACCGCCCCCGCGACCCAGGCGCGGCTAAACCAGGCAGAAGCCTTGCAGGCAATGGGCTTCTACCGACGGGCGATCGACCTGCTCAGCGAACTGCAAGAAGCCGCCGCCGCTCAGCCCGACTCTGCCGAACAGGTGGAACGCTTGCGACGACTGGGCAATGCCCTGCGGGTGGCAGGCGACCTGGAGCGATCGCACACCACCCTCAGCGCCAGCCTGGAAATGGCAGAGCGCCTGCAACTCACCACCGCCCTGGCTTCCATCTACGACAGCCTGGGCAGCACCGCCTATGCCGGGGGCGACTTCGACACCGCCCTAACCCACTATGATGCCGCCCTGGCACGGGTCGAGAGCGATCGCCTGCGCGTCCAAATTGGCTTAAACCGTCTGCGCACCCTCATTGCCCTGGAAAACCCCAGCGCTGCCCAGGCACAAATTTCTGGCTTGCAACAGGAAATTGACACGCTACCCCTCAGCCGCTTCAGCATTGATGCCCGAATTAACCTGGGCGATAGTTTGCTGCAACTGGCGCAGTTAGACCCGGCAGGCGCGGTGAACCAGGCAGCCCCACTGCTGGCAACGGCAGTGCAACAAGCGCGAGAACTGGGCGATCGCCGCACCGAATCCTACGCCCTGGGAACCCTGGGCAAAGCCTACGAACAGGCAGGGCAGTGGGACGATGCCAAACCCCTCACCAACGAAGCACTGCGCCTGGTGCAGGCGATGGATGTGCCGGAACTGCGCTACCTCTGGGAATGGCAACTGGGGCGCATTTTGAAGCAACAGGACAATCGGGTGGGGGCGATCGCCGCCTACACCAGTGCGATCGAAACCCTGCAAGCGGTACGCCGTGACCTCGCCGCCATTAACCCCGAAGCGCAATTCTCCTTCCGCGAAAGCGTCGAACCCATCCACCGGGAACTGGTATCCCTGCTGCTGGCTCCCGATGCCGAACCCACCGATGCCGAACTGGAGCAAGCCCGCTTCACCATCGAGTCGTTGCAATTGGCGGAACTCGACAACTTTTTCCGGGAAGCCTGTCTCAATGCCCGTTCGGTGCAGATCGATGCGATCGACCAGAAAGCGGCAGTCATCTACCCCATCCTGCTCCCCGATCGCCTGGAGGTCATCCTCGCTGTCCCCGGCGCACCGCTCCAGCGCTACTCTGCCCCTGCCGCCGCCGACACCGTTGCCGAAGTCAGCCGCCAACTGCTGCGCAATGTCCGCAACATCCGCACACCCATCCCTGCCGTCCAGCAATCTGCCCAACAACTCTACGCTTGGCTGGTGGCTCCTGCGCGAGCAGCGCTCGATGCCAGCGGCGTCGAAACCCTGGTGTTTGTGCCCGATGGCGTTTTGCGAAACCTGCCCCTGGCAACCCTGTATGACGGGCAGGAATACTTGATTCAGAACTATAGTGTGGCGATCGCCCCCACCCTGCAATTACTCGAAGCGGGAACCCTGGAAGCGGGTTCTCTCAACGCCCTGATGGGTGGGCTGAGCGAAGGGGTGCAGGGCTTTTCGCCGCTCCCAGGGGTGGAAGCCGAGTTGACCCAACTACAAGACATCGTTTCCGCCCAGGTCATCCTCAACGACAACTTCACCACCGAGGAAATTTCTGAGCGCATCCGCGAAGTCCCCTTCCCGGTCGTGCATCTCGCCACCCACGGCGAATTCAGCTCCAAAGTCGAAGACACCTTCATCCTCACCTACAACGATCGCCTCAACATCAACGAACTGCGCGAACTCCTCCAGACTGCCGATGTAGACCGTCCCCGCCCCATCGAGCTGCTGGTGCTGAGTGCCTGCCGCACCGCCGTAGGGGACGATCGCGCCGCGCTGGGGCTGGCTGGGGTTGCCGTCCGCTCAGGGGCACGCAGCACCATTGCCTCCCTCTGGTATGTCAGCGACGAAGCCACCTTCCGGCTGATGGTCGCCCTCTATGCCAACCTCGCCAGTGTCGGCACCACCAAAGCCGAAGCCCTGCGGCAGGCGCAACTGGCAATGATTAACGGCGAAACGGAATTTGTAGTGCGGGGGGGCGATCGCGGTCCTTTCCGCACGATCGACCTCGGCGATAATCCCAGTCAAGTCAACCTCAACCTGGCTCATCCCTATTTTTGGAGTGCCTTTGTCCTCATTGGTAACTGGCAGTGAGAGAAGGAAGAAGGAAGAAGGAAGAAGGAAGAAGGAAGCACCATAGAGGCACAGAGAGCACAGAGAGCACAGAGAGCACAGAGGGTTCAGCAAGCAGTTGGGGCACTTTGTCGTGACCGGGCGTGGCGGCATTTCCCCCCGATGAAGGCTTCCCGATTTCCTGGCAGAAATTGATTTTCTGACGTTTGGATTTTCTGGTGTCTGCAAATAAATTCACCCTGTCAGAATAACGGTGATATCCACCTCTTGCATTCCCCCTTTCATTCACCCGTCCCATAGAGACACGCTCTCAAACCACCCATGCGAACGTTTTTTCCTGCGCTTGCTTTCGCCCTGCCCGCAGTCTTCGGAGGGCTGCTGGCGTCGCCCCCCGCCCATGCCCAGCTTCCCCTCGAAGCCGACAACACCCTCGGCGGCGAGTCCTCCGTTGTGATTCCAGCCGATGGCTTTCCCGGCTTTTTTATCGTTGGAGGGGGGGCAGTCCGGGGAGAAAACCTGTTCCATAGCTTCGAGGAGTTCAACGTCAACGAAGGGGGTGGAGTTTTATTTTTTGACCCAGAGGCGATCGACAATGTGATCACGCGGGTCACGGGCGACAATCCCTCCAACATCCTGGGTGCGTTGGGGATGTTGAATGATGCGAATCTGTTTTTGCTCAACCCCAACGGCATTATTTTTGGCGAAGGTGCCCAGCTTTTCATCCAGGGGTCATTTCTTGCCACCACTGCCGACAGTTTTCTATTCCCAGACGCTCCCGCCTTTAGTGCCGCCAATCCCGATCCCAACGCGCTGCTCTCCATCAACGTGCCAATTGGGTTGCAGTTTGGGTCGCAGCCTGCGCCGATTACCAGCGAGGCGATTCTGGCAATGCCAACCGATAGCCGTCTGATACTGGCTGGGGGTCCATTGGTTCTGGACAACAGCACCCTACTACTCCAGATTCCTGAAACCCAAGATGTAAGTTCGGGACGGATAGCGCTGGCAGCCATTGGAGGAGAGGGAACCGTCGATTTGTCCACCGATGAAGTGGGTTTAGCGCTCAATCTACCCAATACGCTTCAGCGGGCAGACATTACCCTGAGCGGTACGTTTCTCAGCATTTTTGGCAACGGTGGCGGCGAAATATCCCTGTTTGGAGAGGATGTGAGATTTCAGGATGGAAGCATCATCAGTTTTGCGATCGGGGATGGTTTGGGCAGGACGGATAGCCAGCTTGGAAATGTGCGGCTGGATGCGACGGGGCGTGTGGTGTTGACGGGGGGAAGCAGCATTGGCAATTCTGTCTTTGCCGGGGGAACGGGTATGGGGGGAACTATCCAAATAGACGCGGCTGACATGGAGGTGCGGCAGGGGTCGCGGGTGAGTACGAGCACGGGAGGGAGGGGAAATGCGGGGAATATTGCAATTCGGGTGCGCGATCGCCTCCTGCTCACCGGAAGTCGCCCTGATGGAGCCCCCAGCTTGATTTCCAGCCAAGCCTTACCCAGCGCTGAGGGGAACACTGGCGCGATCGCCATCGAAGCAACCGACCTGGAGGTACGGGATGGCTCCAGCGTCGAAACTATCACCGCCACTCAGGGCAATGCCGGGGAAATTCGCATTCAGACGGGCGATCGCCTCCTCATCTCTGGGGTAAGTGCCGAGGGTCGAATCAGCAGTGTTTCTACCACGGTGTTAGCGGATGCCATTGGCACCGGAGGCAATATTTTCGTTGAGACCCAATCCTTAGAACTGCGGCATGGCGCAACCCTCTCTTCCCTCAGTGCGGGCGAGGGGAATACGGGAAACATTCGGGTGCGAGCAGGCGATCGCATCCTCATCACAGGTACATCGGAGGACGGAACGAGCCTCTCGTCCCTGGTGAGTAGCATGATAGCGGGCAGCGTGGGGCAGGGGGGAACCATTCGGGTCGAAACGGCAGTGTTGGAGGTGCGCGATCGAGCCTCTATTAATGTGCTGACGAATGGGACAGGAGATGCCGGGACATTGCGGCTGAGAGCCAGCGATCGCATTCGCCTCTCCGACAATGGAACGAGCATCCTTAGCTCCGTGGGCAATCAGGCGAATGGTAACGGGGGCAGCATCGAGATTCGCACCCCCAATCTGGACGTGTTGAACGGTAGCCAGGTCAATGCCAGTACCTTTGGTCGGGGCAATGCCGGACGGATCGTGATTCGGACGCGCGATCGCCTGCTCCTGGCAGGCAATGGAGCCGACCCAGAACTGGGCAGCATCATTACCAGCGGCGTTTCCAGCCTTGGTGAAGGCAATGGGGGGAGCGTTCGCATCAACACAGGGGTGCTGGAGGTGCGCGACGGGGCAACCATTGGCACCGACACCTTCAACCGGGGACGCGCCGGGCGGATTGTGGTGCGAGCGGGCGATCGCATCCTCCTCACAGGCAGAACTCCAGCGGGCAACCTGAGTAGCCGCATTGGCAGCACCGTCCAAACAAACGGCAGAGGGAGCGGGGGCAGTGTTGCCCTCACAACCCCAATCCTGGCAGTCCAGGATGGCGCACAAATCCTCGCCAGTACCTTTGGGCGGGGTGATGCCGGGAATGTGGTGATCAACGCCAGCGATCGCGTCCTTTTTGCAAGGGGCGCACCGGATGGCGACCTGGCGACTGGAGCCTTTAGCAGCGCTGGACAAGCTGCCATTGGCGATGGCGGCAATGTGGAAATCAATACCGCCCGCCTGGAGGTGCGCAGGGGGGCGCAAATTGGAGCCGACACCTTTAGCACCGGGGATGCCGGAAATGTGGTGATCAATGCCAGCGATCGCGCCCGCTTTATCGGCAGATCCGCTAATGGTGCCAGCAACAGCGCCGCCCTCAGTGGCGTCGAGCGCACCGCCAGCGGCAGGGGAGGTCGCGTCGAAATCAACACGCCCCTTCTGGAAGTCCGCAATGGGGCACGCCTGGGAGCCAGCACCTCCGGGCAGGGCGATGCGGGGAATGTGGTGATTCGAGCCAGCGATCGCGCCCGTTTTAGCCAGGGCGGCAATGCCCAGAGTGGCGTCCGAGCCGGAGCCGTAGGCAATGGCGGCAATGTTGAAGTGGAGACTCCAAACCTGCAATTACTGGACGGTGGGCAACTGTTCACCAGCACCCAGGGAGAAGGAAATGCGGGAAATGTGGTAGTACGGGTGGGCGATCGCCTCACCATTGCGGGTCGCCGCCCCGGCAACCCCGATGTGCGCAGTGGCATCCTCAGCCGTGTGGTGGCAGGGGCAGTGGGTGATGGCGGCACGATCGATGTGCAAGCGGGGGCGATCGATTTGGATGATGGGGTGCTGTCGGCACTCAGTCAGGGGGAAGGCACAGGCGGCAACATCTTCGTTACTGCCAACACCCTGCAACTGGAAAACCAGTCCCGCATCGACACCGAAACCCTCAGCACCGATGGGGGAAATGTCATCCTCACCATCGAAGACCTGCTTCTCCTCCGCGACAACAGCCTCATCTCCACCTCAGCGGGAACCGCCCAGAGTGGCGGCGACGGTGGCGACATCACCCTCGACAATCCCGATGGATTTGTGGTGGCGGTGCCAGATGAAGACAGCGACATTGTTGCCAATGCCTTCGAGGGACGGGGCGGAAATATCCGCATCACGACCCAGGGCATTTTTGGACTGGAGTTTCGGGATGCCCGCACCCCCTTCAGCGACATCACCGCCAGTTCCGAAGTCGGCATTGATGGCGAAGTCGAAATCATCACCCCCAACGTTGACCCTACTCAGGGACTCGTCGCCTTGCCGACGGATGTGGTGGATGCGGCAGACCAGATTGGGCAGGTCTGCCCCACCGGACCTGGAGCCGCCGAGCAGTTGGGGCGCTTCGTCATCACAGAACGGGGCGGCGTCACCACCAGCCCCCTGGATGTGCTGAGCACGTCAGACATCGAAGTAGACTGGCTGGAGGACAGCGACAACCTCCCCGCCGAAACCGCCCCCCCCCTCCTCCCCCAAAGCCAGCAAACCCCACCCCCTCTGGTGGAAGCCAATGGTTGGTTGCGCAGTGGGGACGGTCGGGTACATCTGGTGGCAACTGTCCCCAATTCAGAAGGTGCGATCGCCCCTCCCCCCCAAAGTTGCCCCTAATACCTGCGTCATGTTTCTAAAGCCCTTGATTTTGCTTACGCTCTGCGCAAGCAAAATCAAGGGCTTTAGGCGTTTTCCGGAAAAGAACATACCCCGTCATTCCCACGTACGCAGGAATCCAGAAAGGCTGAATGGCTATGACCGATAGGCTTGTAATGGATGCCCATTTTCATGGGCATGACGGAGCGCTCCTGTTGGGATCGAAAATAAAATAAAACCCGGAATTTTTGAGAGAGAAGGCTGGCAGAGCCAGCCTTCTCTCTCAAAAATTGGGATTTTATTAATCCGCAGATCCCTAATGGGGTAAGTTTTGGGTGAAGCTTCCCACGCAACACGCAAAACTCCTCTATGCGTAACCTGTCGTTTGCCTTTGCTCTGCTTGCCTCCAGTGTGGCTGGAGTTGGGGGGATGGCGCTGCCAGCGATCGCCCAACTCCCCCTCGAAGCCGACACCACCCTGGGCAGCGAAGCCTCGGTCGTCACCCCGGCAGGAGCCAGCCGCAGCGACATCGAGGGCGGCGCAACACGAGGGCGCAATCTATTTCACAGCTTTCGAGAATTCAATATTGAGGCGGGCGATCGCGTTTATTTCGCCAATCCCGCTGGCATTGAAACCATCTTCAGTCGGGTCACGGGGGAAAACGAGTCAACCCTCCTCGGCACTTTGGGGGTGTTGGGCGAGGCAGACTTGTTTTTGCTCAATCCCAACGGCATCTTCTTTGGAGAAAATGCCCGCTTAGATATTCGTGGCTCCTTCGTGGCAACCACAGCAGACGCCCTCCAGTTTGGGGACGTTGGCACGTTCAGCGCCCGCAATCCCACTGCCCCGTCGCCGCTGCTCACGATCGATCCATCCGCGTTTCTCTTCGGGCAGGTGCCACCCGGACTGATTGAGGTGCGCTCAACGGCTCCGTCTGCACAAGGCGAAACCCTGGGGCTACGTGTGCCCGACGGCGATCGCCTCCTGCTTCTGGGCGGCGATGTGGTGAATGATGGGGGCATGCTGACAGCACCGGGCGGACAGATCATCCTTGCTGCCGTGGCAGGGGAAGGCAGGGTGGCATTCGACGAAGTGAGCTTAACCCTTCCAGCAGAGATACTTCGGGGCGATGTGGTGTTGCGGGACGGGGCGATCGCCGATGTCACCGCAGCCGGCGGCGGCACGATTCGCCTCTTTGCCCACACCATTGAGCTGGCGAATAGTGGTTTGTATGCTGGCATTGGCGAAGGTTTAGGAAACCCAACCCGACAGGCGGGAAATATTGAGCTAGATGCCAGCGATCGCATTCGTCTGACCCGCACCAGCCAGATCTTCAATAACGTGCTGGCAGGAGGCACAGGCACCAGTGGCAACATCCGAATCAGCGCACAGGACTTGCAAATTCTGGAAGGGTCGCAAATTAGCGCCAGTACCTTCGGCACAGGCAATTCTGGGCAGGTTCGGCTGGTGGCGGGCGATCGCATCCTCCTCGCGGGCATTCGTCCCGATGGGCTGTCGAGCAGTGCCGCCTTCAGCAACGTAGGCAGTGGCGCTGTAGGAAATGGCGGCGATGTCATCCTGGTTGCTCCAATCATCGAGCTTCGCGACGGGGCACAACTGAGTGCCAGCACATTGGGGCGGGGCAACGCCGGACGCATTCGGTTGGTGGCGGGCGATCGCCTCACGCTTTCTGGCATCAGCCCCACCGCACAGTTTGCCAGCGCTGCCCTCAGCCGGGTAGAAGCCGGGGCAGTAGGCAATGGCGGCGGCATCCGCTTCACCGCTGCGGTGATCGAGGTGCGCGACGGGGCACAGGTCAGCGCTGCCACCCTGGGGCAGGGCAATGCAGGCACCGTGCAAATGCGGGCAGGCGATCGCCTCACCTTCGCGGGAACCAGTGCCGATGGGCGCTTTCGCAGTGCTGCCTTCAGCACTGTGGGTTCCCAGGCAAGGGGCAGCGGCGGCGATTTGCGATTCACCACACCCGTGCTGGAATTTTTGGATGGCACGGGCTTCAGTGCCAGCACCTTTGGGCAGGGCGACGCCGGGGATGTGCGGATGCGGGTGGGCGATCGCCTCACCCTTGCCGGAACCAGTGCCGATGGGCGCTTTTCCAGTGTTGGCTTCAGTCGGGTAGAAGAAAATGCCGTCGGCAGTGGTGGCACTCTGTTCATCACCACTCAACAACTGGAACTGCGGGATGGAGCAGGACTCACCGCCAGCACCAGGGGCAGGGGCAGCGCCGGAGATATGCGGATACGGGTGGGCGATCGCCTCACCCTCAGCGGCAACCTGCCGGATGATCCAGAGGTGCGCAGCGGCATCTTCAGCCAGGTAGAAGAGGGGGCGATCGGCAATGGCGGCAACCTCAACATCCAGGCTCCAACCCTCGAAATTAGCGGTGGCGTATTGTCTGCCCGCAGCGAAGGCACAGGCACAGGGGGCAACATCACCGTGACCACCGACATCCTGCGCCTCCTCGACCGGGCAGAAGTCAGCACCGAAACCTTCAGCACCGATGGCGGCAACATTCGTCTTACGGTTGGGGAATTACTAACCCTGCGCACCAACAGCCTCATTTCCACCGCAGCCGGAACCACCCAGAGCGGCGGCGATGGCGGCGACATTACCCTCGACAACCCCAACGGCTTCATCACCGCCATTCCCCAGGAAGATAGCGACATCGTTGCCAATGCCTTTGAGGGGCGCGGCGGCAACATCCGCATCACCACCCAGGGCATCTTTGGGCTGGAGTTTCGCGATGCCCGCACCCCCCTCAGCGACATCACCGCCAGTTCCGAAATCGGCGTCGATGGTGAGGTGGAAATCATCACCCCCAACACAGACCCAACCCAGGGATTGGTCGCCTTACCCACCGATGTAGTCAACGTCGCCGATCAGATTGGGCAGGTCTGCCCCACGGGTCCCGGAGCGGCTGGGCGGTTGGGGCGTTTCGTCGTTACTGGAAGAGGTGGCATCACAACCTCTCCCCTCGAAGTCTTGGATCACCCCACTATTGCCGTGGATTGGCTGGAAGATAGCGCTGCGGTTCCTGCCACCGAACGCATTTCCCCGCCGGAAGCTCAGTCTCCAGTCGCCTGGGTAGAAGCCAACGGCTGGCAGCGAAGCGAGGATGGTCGGGTTCATCTGGTGGCAATTATCCCCAATCGTCCCCAAAATCCGAGACACGCTCTACTGCCCTGCTATGAATAAGACTTACGCGATCTCCAGAAAAGAATATCCCCATTTTTTGAGAGAGGGCGCGGCTAAGCCGCGCCCTCTCTCAAAAAATGGGGATATTCTTTCTCAGACATCTCCTTACGCCGTCAATTGAAGGAAAAATAGTCGTCATTGCCAAGGTTGGGGGGGCTTTCGAGCGATCGCGCTTCCGACAAGGACGGCACATTCAGCTCTCGACGCAAACCATCCGTCACATCAGGATCAACCTCATAAAGCTGCCAGCCACCGTAATCATCAATCCGATACTGCGTGCCAAACCGTTGAGGACGCCCCAAACTGATCAAAAACCGATCTTCCGTTGCCGCTGCCAACCAGCGTGCCCGACTATCACCTTTGATCATGCTTACTATACAAAAGTCATGCGCCAGCAAGTAGTCTTCAACCGAGTCGTTACTGTGTTGTAGGATGAGCGCAGCATAAAAATAATCCGCTCCAGTACGAATTTTTCCTTCGCGATAAAGTTCTTTCACCCGCTTGAGTCGGGCAATATCTCTAGCCGTTACAGTGGAGAGATCAACAACCTGATCGTCGGTGGGGGTACGTTCACGTTGGTCATCCTGAAACAACTGCCAGAGTTCTTCGTTATCTTGCATGGAGCTTTGTTATACAAAGGGGGCAAATAAGCGCCTATCCGAACAATTTCTCAGGAAGTTTGGTTGCCAAAGCACGGAATGGGTTCTGCGGATAGGATCAGGGGCGTAACAATACTGGGGAGGCTAGCGAAAGACATCAGAAATAGGGACACCAAGAGAAAGCAACCCATAGGTCAACTATCTAAGGGGAGAGATACCTATAACCCGTTGAGCATTATCCTTCAGAGACCAGGAAATTTTCAAGCTTTCTTTAAAGATCAGCAAAGGAAGGGTTTAGAGGTTTTTAAGAAGTACTCGCAATTTCATTGCCGATCAAGTTTGTCCCTGTTCCCTTAAGAACCTTTTTCAGGTCATGGCTTTGTTGGTAGCTCTGGGGGCAAGCTGAGCCTGCACCAGTCACATTCAGGACTTCTGCAGCATCAGCCACCGGAGATACTCAGGACTGGGAAAGCCGTTAGGGGCGATCGCCCACCATCTCATACCTCCCAATGGTCTACCAACAACCGGGCTAGACATCAGTTTTTGGCAATAATCCATCTGGCAATAATCCATAATCCATTTCTGGCAATAATCCATTTCTGGCAACAATCCATTTCTGGCAACAATCCATAAAAGTCTCATGAAAGTGCCATGGGGAACGCCATGAAAGTGCCATGAAAGTGCCATGAAAGTTCCCAAACAAACAGTTGAGGATCGAAGGTATCACATCAAACAGTAGTTCAACGCTAACAAAAAAATATGGCGGATAATACACCATTCTCGCCATTTCTCTGAACCCCTTGATTTTGCAGATGCTCGAAGCCCTTAAAATCAAAGGATTCAGAAAAATGGCTAAGGATCATGTACGCAATAATCTGTAATTCTTTGGGTTAAGAGGGACGACTGCCGTCCCTCTCACTAATACCTTCGCCCTTTTTCAAAAACCCTTGATTTTGCGTACGCGCCCGCAAAATCAAGGGTTTTTGGAAAAATGGCGAGCATGTTGTAATCAGAAGAAACAGTAAAAACAGTAAAAAATGATATGGGAGTGAGGAAAGGGAATGCCGCGTCAAAATTATTCAACCGGAACGCCGTGGGAAGAACGAGCCGGATACTCCCGTGCTGTGCGCATAGGGGCATTCATTTTTGTATCTGGCACAACGGCAATCGATGCTAACGGGCAGATTCAGCATCCTGGAGATCTGTACGGGCAAGCAATTTACATTTACAACAAAATTGAGGACGTCCTGCAAAAATTGGGGGCTGATTTGACAGATGTGGTACGAACACGGGTTTACATTACAGACATGAGCCAGTGGGAGCAGGCAACACGGGCACACCAGGAGATGTTTGCAACGGTGCGTCCGGTAAATACGCTGGTTGAAGTGAGTGCCCTGGCAACCTCTGACATGCTCATAGAAATTGAAATTGACGCGATGGTTGAGGAGGCAATAACTTGAAAACCTATGACTGGATTGTGGTTGGCGCAGGCATTGTCGGCTCAGCATTTGGCTATGAATTGGCAAAGGCAGGCTTTTCTGTGCTCCTGCTCGATCGCTCTGCCCAATCGCCCAATGCCACCCGCTACAGCTATGGCGGGGTCGCCTACTGGTCAGGAAATACGCCCCTCCTCTCCCAACTTTGCGAAGAAAGTAAAACCATCTATGCCGAACTGACCGCTGAGCTGGACTATGACATTCAATATCGGGATTTGGATTTGCTGTTAACGGTGGATGCCGATCGCGATCCGGCGGCGATCGCCCCCAACTACGACGGCTTCTACATTCCCCCCACCCAACTCGACCCGGCAACAGCCGTAGAACTAGAACCGCTGTTAGCGAAGGAGGCGATCGCCGCTGCCTTCCACACCAAACATGGCAATGTTTGCCCCAGTGCCCTCGCCCAGGGCTACCAGACGGCTATGCAACGCCTGGGGGGAGTGGTGGAAATTGCCACGATCAAAAAATTTGAGCGATCGGGCGATCGCATTCAGGGCGTACAAACCGATCAGGGCGTCTTCCTCGGAACCAACGTACTGGTATGCGCTGGAGGCTTGAGCCGATCGCTCTTGCAGCAGATGGGCATCGCCGCCAGGGTTTACTTCACCCAGGCAGAACTAATCGAGACCCCACCCCTGGCTGAACTGCAAATGCAGAGTATCGTCATGCCTGCCGAACTCGATCGCATGGAGATGGAAGCCAAAGCTACCCAGCCTGGTCAAGACCCGCTCTGGGATGAACCCGGACATGAGATGGCTCCCGCTGTTCTGGATGCGGGGGCATTGCAGTATCAGGATGGCGTGGTGCGTATGGGGCAGATCAGCCGGGTACTCACCGATCCCCAGGCACAGGTTGATGCTGCCCTTAGCGAAGCCCAAATCCGCGCCGATATCGGTAAAGTCCTGCCCGCCCTCCAGGATGTACCGGGAACCTGGGCATCATGTTTGGTCGCGTTTAGCGGCGATCGCCTCCCCCTCGTCGGCGCACTTCCCCACCACGAAGGCTTACACCTCTGTTCGGGCTTCAACGGACCCTTCCTGCTGGCTCCACCGCTGGCACGGCACTTCGCCCAGTTCCACCAGGGCAAACCCAGCGATGTGCTGCCCCAACTGGCTCCCGATCGCTTCTCCAAAACCTAAAATCCTCATGGATCAAAAACCACAGAGGCACAGAGAACACAAAGGGGCTTCTCCGTGCCCTCCCTGCCCTCCATACCCTCCGTGCCTTCCGTGCCCTCCGTGCCCTCTGTGCCTCCGTGGTTCATTCCTTTCGCCTATTCCTCCTCCGTAAACACGGTCTCATCCTCTTTCCGCCATGCCGGATCAACAATGCAGATGAAGATCAACGGCTCCGAACCAGGGTTATGGATAAACTGCCGCGCATTGGGTGGAATGTAGACAGCATCTCCGGGTTGAACCCGTTGCGTTTCACCGTCAATGGTCATTTGTCCAACGCCGCTGAGGATGTAGTACACCTCCGAGGTGGTGAGGGCATGGGGTGTGGACGTTTGCCCCGCAGGCACAGTGGCATGGGCAAGGCTGTAGCGCAGGGCGATCGCCTGCTTGTCGGGATGCAACAGTTCTCGCAGGATGGTCTGGTCGCCTGCCATGAACTCCTCACATTCCATTAGTTTTCGAATCAGCATGGGTCTGCACTCCCGCTCGATGATTCTGCCTATCCTACCCCAGGCGTAGTGGTGATCCAAAAATCATTTCCCTTTGGATCACGTACAAAATAGAACCCGGAATTTTTGATGAGAAGCGCGGCAGTGCCGCGCTTCTCATCAAAAATTCCGGGTTCTATTTTATTTTTAATCCTTTGAGGACTACCCCAGGCGGATCTTGTATTTCTTGCTCAGCTCTAAACCCGTCCTTCGGGTGAGGCAGCCCTCCGTCAAAGCCCAGTGATAACGTGGGAGAATCCAGATACCTGTTCTCCCTGGCTGCGCGCTGATTGTTGCCCCTACCCCCATCTGTCCTTGCTGGAGGATTGTCATGACTGCCCTCATCCCCTGGTTGGTGGCGATCGCCCTCAATACTACCCTGGCGGCGATCGCCGCCGTTATCCCCAAAAAGTTGCTCACCCCTGCCGGGCTGTTTCACGCCTGGGCACTGGGCATCATCATCTGGGGAACCCTGGGCTGGCAGGGCTATTTGGTGATCTTGTTCTATTTCCTGGTGGGATCAGTGGTCACGCGCATCGGCATGGCGCAGAAGGAAGCCGCAGGCATCGCCGAAAAGCGCTCTGGGGCACGGGGACCCGAAAATGTTTGGGGTTCTGCCCTGACCGGAACCCTGTGTGCATTGGCAGCCTATCTGCTGGCAACCGCTGTCCCCAACTCTCCCTGGATTGCATGGCTGCTGCTGGGCTACGTTGCCAGCCTCAGCACCAAACTGTCGGATACCTGCGCCAGCGAAGTCGGCAAAGCCTACGGCAAACACACGTTCCTGATCACCACGCTAAAACCTGTACCACCGGGAACCGAGGGCGCTGTGAGCCTGGAAGGAACCCTGGCAGGAATTGTGGGCAGTGTAGCGATCGCCCTGGTTGGTTGGACGGTTGGATTGATCCCCGCCATCCATTTGCTGACCTGTGCGATCGCCGCTTTCATTGCTACCAACCTGGAAAGCCTCATTGGTGCAACCCTTCAGGATCGGTATCGCTGGCTGACCAATGAGCTGGTGAATATCATCAATACAGCCCTGGGGGCGATCGCCGCCATCCTCATTGGTCTTCTTTTACCGTTGTAGAAAAGGGCGTTGCTTAATCCAGGGATGAATTTTTTATTTGGAGCCGCGCGGCGCGGTATTTGTTTAGCGTTTTTCTTTTCTAACGCTGGAGGGAGGAAATCAAGGGGCTGAATTCTTTAGGGTAGGAGAGAAGAGAGCACAGGCGGGACGAATTGAACGGGTGATTGGGCGCAACGATGAACGACTACAATCGATTCCATCTGAGCACCGTCCCCCGATTGAGAGGACGGTAGAGCTGATAGGTGTCATTGGGCGCGAACAACTCGCTCGGCAACCAGAATGGTTGGTGGAACGATTGGAGCAGCAAGCGTTGAGTATTGCCAGTGCGCAGTATCATCTG
>Ga0081526_100224_pt1 | contig 33015 bp, 19 predicted proteins | sample HotLakmasection2_FD_70991 | JGI IMG/M metagenome (GOLD analysis project Ga0081526, IMG submission 70991) | Hypersaline microbial mat communities from Hot Lake, Washington, USA - Section #2 (SPADES assembly) (version 2) | ecosystem: Environmental > Aquatic > Non-marine Saline and Alkaline >... | reverse complement strand
AGTCATTGTGCTATTCCAAGTGCGTAAATATGCTGAAGCACTCCATCCGTTTGCTACTCCACTATCTCAAATTTGGGGAGGTGCCCGTCCCAGCATAGATTCATACCCTTATTCAGCAACGCCTTCTGGGGATACCGTCCCAACAAAACAGATTTTCAGCAGGTGTTCTCCGCCTATCTCAATCCTCATTTGCCTCCCGCTACACCGTTGATCGAACCGTTACCTACTCTTGAAAACGGATTACCCCAACTCACCATCCATCAACTGGACGGAACGGTGCTGCAATATCTGACTCTGGCCTTTAACGGTCAAACCTACGCCATTGCTCACGTTGACTATCTACCGGTTTCCTATGAGTAGCCCCCCACCCATCTTTCAGCAGCTTGACGCTACGACCACCATCCTGAAGGACGTGGTCCAATCCCTGATGGACTCCGGTATGGGGTTTCTATTGCTGGGAGTGACGATGCTCTGGGCTGCTCTCTCCTTTCTGGATAACGGCTCATCCAACAAACTGGCCACCGGACGTTTTGCCGGTAGCGCCGAACGTCGTACGGCCAGAGCCCTGGGACGGTTGCAGCAGAAACAGCGCCAAACCGCCAAAGTCGCATTGAAAGCCGGTTCACTCGATATTCCCCAGGCTCAGCAGAGCGTGGTTGTCGCGGGTGCGCCCGATTCCGGAAAAACCTACAGCATCATCGATCCAGCCATTCGTTCCGCCATTGCCCAGGGACTGCCTATACTGGTGTATGACTTCAAAGGAAGCCAACTCGAAGCCCATGCCGCCTGGGCGTCCAGCCAGGGCTATCGAGTCGATGTCTTTGCTCCAGGGCAACCCTACACAGGCGTCTTCAATCCCCTCGACTTTCTCGAAGATGAAACCGACGCACTGATGGCGTCCCAACTGGCCTATGTCCTGCAGAAAAACACTCAGCGAGACGGCGGCTATCGGGAAAACGATTTCTTCAACAGTGCCGGAACCAATCTGGTCGAAGCGGTCATGCTGCTGGCCAAGTTGACGCCTTACCCGGATCTGTTGATGGCGAGTAAGATTCTCAACCTCTCGAATCTACCTGCTCGCATCAAACAAGCCTGGGAAACCGGCTACATCCCCGAATGGACCATGGAAAGCTTCAGTCAGCTATTAGCCTCTGACGGAGCTGAAAAGCAAATTGCCGGAATCATCGCCACCGCCCAGCGCACCTTCAAAACCTTTACCGGCAGGCAACTGGTGTCCAGTTTCTGCGGGCAAACCACGATTCCACTGGATATGCAGGGCAAGCGCATTCTGTTTTTGCAGGTGGATATCGAGAAGCGCGATGCGGTGAGTCCCCTGATTGCCGCTATCCTTCATCTGATCATCACCCGCAACTTTGCCCAACGTCGCAAAGAGCCCCTGATCCTTGCGCTGGATGAGCTACCCACCCTGTATCTCCCCGACCTGCCTAAATGGATTAACGAGTTTCGCTCCAACGGATTTGTCGCCCTGTTGGGCTATCAGAACTTTGCTCAGCTGCAGCATATCTATGGTCGAGACCTCTCGCGGGCACTCTTTGCCGCCTGTGGGACCAAGGTGTTCTTCAATCCTAAAGACCGGGAAACGGCGCACGAATTTTCCGGATATCTGGGGGAGAAAGAAGTGCGACTGTTCACCCACTCTCGCAGTCAGGGGCGTTATGGGGGGCAGAGCCGTTCAGAGCAGGTGCAGCGAGTTCCGTTGATGACGGCAGACCAGATTCTGAAGCTGAAGCAGGGGGAATGTGTCTTCATCAATCCGGCCTACCAGGGGCGGGGAGAGGCTTCAGTCCCGCTGAAGGTGCGAGTGCGGCTTTCCAAACGAGAACGCTGGGTGCAGGACCGCAGTACAGAGCTGTGGCACAGCATCGTCAGAGACAAGCTGATCCAGCGCTGTCAGCAGCAAACCCCTCCAACCGATCTGGATGACGAGAACACAACGCGGAAGACATTGGCCGAGCAGCTTTTTTTCCTGCCGGTTCCTGGAGTGAATACAGACACCAGAGAGCTACCGCATATCGACCCCGACCTTACCGAAGACGAGTTTGAAGAAGCGATGACTTAGTGGAGAAACTTACTATGAATGCCCCTGTTTCAACCCATCCAGACCTTACAACTTGGGGACTGTCGTCCCAGGCCATCGAGGTCTTGAGCCGAGAACCCGCAATTCTGGATGACCTGGCTCAGGCCAAATCCTTGCCCCCTTTACCTCCGGGCTACAGTCCGGCAGTCATTGAGGTGCTGTTCGAGGACGTGCCCTACCTGCGTTCAGAGCAGGGGGTGCTCTCCATTCTGCGAGAATGCTTGCCTGATTATCAGCCTCGTTTTATTGAGTATCGAATCGACGATGAGACCGCTTTCTTCCAGATTGGGGGCGAGATTGTCGTGAATCGATTGGAAGCCATCGCTCACCTGATGGGGAGGGTTGGGTGATGCCATTTGTCATTAATGCCCAGGAAGCCCAGGCCATGCAGGAGGACGAGGTTCAACTGGTGATGGCCCTGGCTCAGATAAGTCAGCGATTGTCCATGGCTGTTCATAGTCCAAAACCGCCAGAAGCGAATCAAGAGGGGCAAGATACGTTCCGAATCTTTCTGGGGCGACGGTTAGTCTACGGTCGCCTAGCCGATGGTACCCAGCGTCATGAGCTAGATGCTAACGGCCTGAAGGTAGTTCTCGAAGCCCTGCAAAAGCTCGTAACTGAAGGGATAGAGCCGGATCAATACAAGAATAAAGTTCCAGCTATTGAGATCCGTGATGGAGAAACCCTGCTGTTTCGTGAAGAGCGGGATGGTGCCGTCACCACCAACCAGATTCAGCTTCAGATTGGAGAGGCCGAACAGAAGTTGACCGATGAATCTCCTGCATTGAAAGCTCTGGAGGCTGTAACCAGCCTGAATGGTCACAACGGCTCCAAGCCTGAGGTGGAGACAACAACTCCTTCTATTGATGGGGAACGAGTGGCTCAAATCGCGGCTCGGCTGATCAATCCCCTGAATGAGTCTCAGCCCATGTATGACGCTGTCGCGGTTAGCGACTATCGCATCAAGCAAAATGGCCATCACCTGGCGGTAAGGCGGGATAACACCCTGATTTTGGTGGTACGGGATGGAGAAGTTATCTCCAATCAACTGACAGAGTCCGACTATGCCGCCTTTCTACAGTTGGAAACTCAGCTTTCGACCGTTACAGCGGCAGAGCAATACCAGGAAAAGACAGCGCCAGAAGTTGCCCAAAACGGTCATCATGCTTCGGCTGTAGCCGTTTTAAAGCAGGCCACAGCGCAACTACCCGATAGTCCCACCAAAGCGCTTTTACAGAACACGATTCCGGACTGGCAGCAGCAGACTTCAGAGCAATCATCGGGATGGTTTGCCTCCAGGTTGGAAGACCGACATAATCAGCAGCTGGCGCGAACAGTTCTGGAACTCTACCAGCGAGGCTATGAACGAACTGGGGAACGCGCCTACCAGGTAGGAGACTACACCCTCAGCCAGAAAGAGACCAATCTCTACAGCCTCCGGGAGAAACGGGGCGTGCTGCTCCAGTTTCAGACGTTGCCTGGTAAGGGATTGGGCTGCAAGGTAGAGGTCATGACTGTAAGCGATCGCCTCAGTGAATTTGATCGACTGGAGCTGAAACGGATGCGCCAGAACCGCTCCTTTATGCCCCAGGGAAGGCTGGATAGCGAAGCCACCTATGCCGCTCGCACCCGACAGGTCGAGCATACCGTCCGCGAATTCCTCCAGCACCACGTCTACGCCAATTCCTGGAGCAAAGACGGTGGTCAGTTCAAGCTGGAAATCGGCACCGATGACCTGGTGCGCATCAGCGATAAGTGGGGGCGAGGGGTTGTGTTCCAACGTCACCACAGTGAGGTCAAGTCCCGCCTCACCCAGAAAGACCTGGCCTATTTCGACCGGCTATACAAACGAATGCAGGTCGTCAGGCAACAAGCTCAGAACAAACCCAAGAGACAGCTTGAAATGGGCTGAATCTCAGGCAGAATAGCTCCTTTTCTGCCTTTTGCCTTTTGCATTTCTTCCCTCCTCCGGCATCTACCACCCTGTCCACAGCCCGGAGAGCGCTATGAGCCATCCCGAACTTGCGGAGGCTTTTGCCCAATATTTCATTTCAGATCAGGGTTTCGCGTCCATTGTCGAAGCCCGGCGCTTTGCTGAGTCTGTCCTGGGAGGACCCGTGCGACCGGGAACCGCTCTGGCGAAGGTGGTGGATGAATCCATCGAAGCGGCTGTGGTGCGGGCGGGACGGTGGTGGGTGCAGCAATCTTCCACCACGCACGACACCTATGATCGCCTGGTGGATTTGCTGCAGCGACAGCCCAACCTGAGCGTCAGATCTTCCACCTCCGTACTTCAGCAGGCCTACAGTACTCCGATTCCCATCGCTTACCTGGCTTCCTCGTTAGCGAGGATTGACGGGACGACCACCGTTTATGAACCCACGGCTGGAAATGGAGCCCTGCTGATTGGGGCCAATCCTGACAACGTCATCGCCAATGAGCTGAATCAGGACCGATTCGTAGAACTGAGAACACGGGGTTTTCAGCAACTCACTCAAGAAGATGCCCTATCATTCCAACCCGATGCCCAGGTGGATGTGGTCATCTGTAACCCGCCTTTTGGCTCGGTTAAAGACGAACAGTTCCGCACCCATCGCTTACCTATAGCCGATACCTGGACCACCCAGGTGGATCAGGTCATCGCCCTGAAAGCCCTATCGGTGATGAAACCTGATGGAAGGGCTGTCCTGATTCTGGGTGGGAAGAAAGGAAAAGAGGAGTACATCCGTTCGGAACGCTACAACACTCGCGAGAGTCGAGCGTTTTACTACATCCTTTACCAGAACTACCGGGTCACCCAACACTTCTCCATCTGGGGAGACCTATATCGCAAGCAGGGAGCCGGTTTCCCCATTGATCTGATCGTAATTGAAGGAAGAGGAACATCTGAACTATCCCTCCCCGCCGCCGAAGTCCCACCCATCTACAAATCCTTTACCGAACTCAAGGAGCGATTGCCCCATGAACTCACCCCAAAACACCCTGCCCCGCTGGATGTATCCCTTTATGACCTCCCGCTATCCCAACTTCCCCAACCTCTGGAAGCCAGACGCGATGGGCTCACTCTTCATCGTCAAGGTACCTCCCGACCTGGAGATGCTGGACCAATCCACCTACCTGGCTCTGATGCAAACCCGCCTGGACCGAATGATTCAGGACTCCGTCTCGGAAACCTCCCAGCCCGAGACGCAACAACTGCTAGCGACCCTCCTCAGCGAATTGGACCCGGTCCAGCACACGCCAATCCTGGATCCGGAGGACGACCCGGACTTCGCCCTGGAGTATTGGCGACAGCAGTGGGTGGAGACCTTGATTCGGAGCAACTGGCGGTTTCGGGAACGACTGGGCTATTACGGAGCGAGCTTTCCGGCAACACCCCTAACCCCCAGCCATCCGGACTATCTGGACTGGCTGAACCTGCACGACGAGACCACGCTGGAGGCGTGGCTGGCCGACCTGAGCCTGTAGCCCTTCACCCAGAACTCACCATGAATACTTCTGTTTCAACCGGCGCGACTGAGGTAGCGTCGGCAGACACTTATGATGTCCAGCCCCGGCAGGTGGTCTATGTGCCCAAAAGCAAGGGCTTTTCGACTCAGACCCTGATTCCCTTCAACATGGCCAGTGCCGCCCAGCAGGCGCTGGAGCGATTTGAGCAACAGCACGGCGATATCGATGCCTACCTGGCCACCAGACTAGGCTATGGCTCTGTTTCTGAACTACACCAGTACTTCAGCGCAGAGCAGGTGGATGCTTCAGCTCTGGCCATCAGCAATATTGAGCGGGGGGCTGGGTTCATTACGGGCGACCAGACCGGCATTGGCAAGGGCCGCATCTGCGCCAGCATCATGCGCTATGCCCAGCAGCAGGGAAAAATTGCCCTTTTTATCACCAAGGACAAACCCCTTTATGCCGATATGATGCGGGATGTGGGCGACATTGGGATGCAGCGGTTTACCCCGTTTATTACTGACAGCAGCACTGAGATCCCGTTGCCCAATGGAGCGGCGCTGAAAACGGCAACGGCGGCAAAGCAGAAAACAGAAATGCAGGCGATGATGCAGCAGGGCAATCTGGGCCGCTATAGCGCTGTCTTTACCACCTACAGCCAGCTTCAGACGGTGGGCAAAAAGGAACCCCTGCGGCGCAACTTTCTACGGAAAATGGCCCCTAATGCCATCTTGATTTTAGATGAAGCCCACCAGGCAGGTGGCAGTAAAGGTGGGTGGAAGGAAGCGGGACCACCGGATCGGGCGGACTTTGTGCGCGAGTTGATCGACAAGTCCTCCGGCGTCTTCTACTCGTCGGCTACCTATGCTAAACGGGCTGATGTCATGGATCTCTACGCTCGGCGCACTGACCTGCGCCTGGGCGTCAGCAGCATGACCGCGCTGGAGAATATCCTGACTCGTGGGGGAGTGCCCCTACAGCAGATTGTCGCCAGCAAGTTTGTCGCATCTGGGCAAATGCTGCGCCGGGAGCGATCCTATGAGGGGATTTCCTTCCAGGCCAAGACGGTGTCGGTGGATCGGGAGGTGGCGGATAACTTCTCGGCGGCGATGCGGGCGATTAAGGATTTTGACCGGGCCAAACAGAAAGCGGTAAAGACCATCAGTAAGGAGGTGAAGGCTGAGGCGAAGGCACTGGGGGAAGATGGAGCGATTGGCGAGGTGGGAGCCCGGAGTACTAACTTCACCTCGCTGATGCACAACTGCATTGAACAGGGATTGCTGGCTCAGAAAGCAGATGCCACAGTGCAGGAGGCGATCTCAGCGCTCCAGCGGGGTGAGAAGCCTGTGATTACGGTGGCCAACACCATGGGCAGCTTCATCGAGGCCTATGCGGAGGCCCAGGATTTGAGCCCTGGGGATGTGCTGAGTTTGTCCTTTGGCGATTTGCTAGAGCGGTATCTGGAGCGATCCAGGGACGTGGTGGTGAAAGACTACCGGAGCACCTCCACCCGGATGCGACTCAGCGATGACCAACTCGGGGCCGATGCCGTTCTGGCCTATGAATCCGCCCTGGACTGGATTCGCGAGTCCGACTTCAGCGGCATTCCCATTAGCCCGATTGACTATATCGAGCAGCAGCTAGAGCGGGCAGGCTACCGGGTAACCGAAGTCACCGGGCGGACGGCGGGCATTGAGTATGGGGCTGATGGCACCATGGCCTACAAGGTGCGGCAGGGGGAGGAAAAGAAGGCCAAGGGCAGGATCGATGCCGTGGCCAGGTTTAACGCTGGGGATGCCGATGTCATTCTGCTCAACTGCTCGGGCTCCACAGGGATTTCGCTCCATGCCTCGGAGAAGTTTGCTGACCAGCGTCCCCGCCACATGATTGTGGCCCAGGCAGAGCGGGACATCAATGTGTTCATGCAGATGCTGGGACGCGTACATCGTACCGGGCAGGTGGCACTGCCCGCCTACACGTTGCTGATGGGCGATCTTCCGGCAGAAAAGCGACCGGGGGCCATTCTCTGTCGCAAGATGGCCAGCTTGAATGCTAACACTACCGCCGCACGGGAAACCGATATCTCCCTGAACAACGTGGTGGATTTTATGAATCCCTACGGAGAGCAGGTGGTGACGGAGTTGCTGGCCGATGACCCGGAACTCAACGCCAGGCTGGACTTCCCGTCGGCTCAGGGGGATAGCAGTGCTTCCGACATTGCCCTGATTAAGAAGGTCACCGGGCGGATTCCGTTGTTACCGATTGAAGAGCAGGAAGGACTCTACAGCCTGATTGAGTCCGAGTACCGGGATCTGGTGGATCAGGCCAGAGCCATGGGGGAAAGCATTCTGGAGGCCGACCAGCTGGATCTGGATGCCCGTCCCCTGGCGCGGATGGAGGTGGTGGCTGATGAAGGCAGTACCCGAAGTGAGTTCACCGGTCCCGTCTATCTGGAGATTGTCGATGCCAAGAGCCAGACGAAGCCTCTGACTCAACTGCAGGTGATCAATGCCGTGCGGGAGCAGGTCGGACTGGAAGGAGTAAAGACGGTTGAAGCGCATAACGGGCAAGTGGTCGAGACCCAGGCGCTGGCGCAAGTGAAGACGACGATTGCTCAGCTGGAATCCGAGACGGAGCAGTATCGGCAGGGGGCATTAGCTGGGAAACAGGACGCCAAAGCCATCGACAAGTTGAACAACCGCATTAACCAGCAACTGGATCATGTCGCCAGTGTGCTGGAAGAGTTTCCATCGGGGACGCCGATTCGGCTGATCACGCCAGCCAGTAAGAGCATTTTTTACGGCGTAGTGGTCGGCATTGATGCGAAAAAGCGTTCGGGCAGTCCAGCGGCTCCCAACCGCTGGAAGATGCGGATTCTGGTGGCGGATTCAGCCCGGCAGTTGACAGTGCCCCTATCCAAGTTCAACACGGGACGAGGTGGGTCGCTGGAAGCCACGGTTCAAACCGAAGATTGGTTCGGAAATGATGTCTACTCCCTATTTGACAAGCAGCAGGAAGCGGGGCGAGTCAACCGGCAGATTTTCACGGGCAACCTGATTAAGGCGTTTGAAAAGTACCCCAATGGCAAGCTGGTGAACTACACCGACTACCAGGGGCAGGTGCGTCAGGGGTTGATGATGCCCAAAGGCTTTGATATTCAGGAGGAATTGACCAAAGAGCCCGTGGCCTTCAGCACTCCTCAACAGGTGATGACCTTCATCACGGAGTTGACCAATCGTCGGGGGATTGTGAAACCCCTGGATGAGCTGCTGATTTTAAAGACTCAGTTCAATGGCGAGGGGTTCGTGCTGCAAACCCCCAAGGCCAAGGAATCGGGAGGCAAGTATTTTCTAGATGAAGGGCTAATTGCGGCAGCAGGGTCGGATTTTTACTCAGTCAGTGACCGGATGGAGGTGGTCATCCCCCCCGAGCGGTTGGAGCAAACCCTGGCGGTCCTGATGAATCAGCGCAATTACACCCTGGCGGCATTTGAATCCAAAGACATCGCCCGGCAGTTTCTCGGCGTGACCCTGCCGACGCTGGAGAAGGTGGAGGTAGAAGCACCCACAATTCAGGCAAGACCTGAACTACAGACTCTTCAACCTCCGGTATCCAGCCCACAGGTTGAGACACCAGAACCAGGTTCTCCATCAAGTGTCCCGACCCCAACGACCCCACCTGTTCCCAGTCGTCCCCAGATGGGGCAACTCGAAAAGCGCATTCTCCGGTTTTTGAAAACAGCGGGGATTGAGCAGGTGGTGATGGAGACGGAAGAGTTTCACCAGCGAATTGAGAATGAGCCCTTCATTCCGCTGGTCGTGGAGCGGCAGGGGGATGAACTCTACCTGACCCACTACCTGACCCAGAACGGCGACATGTTCATCGATGCCGAGATGGTGTTTACAGTGCTGCCCGAGGGACAGTTGCAGTTTAAGGAGACAGCAGTCCAAGATCCACGGGGTGGTGAGTCGCGAATCCCCGACCGGCAGTTTGCCCAAATCTTCTCGAAGAACATTCTGAAGCAGGGATTTGCGGAGGCAGCAAAAGCTCAAAGGGAGCAGGTGCAGGAAACGACAGAGCCTGAGGCGGAGATAGAATCGCCCGCTTACAACTACAAGCCTGAGATTGACCGGCAAGTATTGCCAGCCGATATCCGGGGATACATGGAGTTCAAGGACCAGCATCTCGATGCCCTGGTGCTGGTCCAGACGTCGGACCAGCGGTTCTATGAGACGTTCTTCGAGGATGCGCAGCAGTTGGGCCAGGCCCTGGAGTTGATTCTCACTAGCAAGGAGTCAGGGATTCCTGAAGTGGGCAGGGTGGTGGCCGCAGGCTTTCCAGTCAAAAGCCTGGACAAGTACCTGGAACCTCTGCAAGAGAGGGGAGCGTTGGTCCTTGTGGACAGGGATGGTCAGCCGGTCGTTTATTCTCATCAAGTGGCTGAATCCGTCGAAACAGAAGCAGCATCTCTACCAAAACCCGAATTGACCCCTGAGCCGCTCCAGGAACGAGATTCCTCGGATGCCGAAGAGCCAGAATTTCGAGTTCAGAATCTATTTGATGTGGATCAGTTCAGTTCCAGTTCTCACAATGGTCACCATGCGCCTTCAGGAGCTGATCCGGCCTGGAAGCCTGCAGCGGAAACCAAACAGGTTTCACCGCCAACAGAACAACCGAAAGCCCGACCGGTAAAGCCATCCATAACGCCAACCCCGGCACCTACTCTTCAGGAAATCGCCGATGAGGTGCGAGAAGCTGATCTGGAAACGGTTGCGGCCAACCTTGGCCTGGAGTTAGACCGGCACGACAAGCACAAATGGCGAGATGGGGACCACATCATTAGTATCAGCGGTCCTTTATTCATGGATTGGCTGGCCGATAAGGGCGGACGGGGGGCGATTGACCTGGTGATGCACGTGCAGGAGGTGGAGTTCAAGGAGGCCGTGGAGTGGCTCTCTGGGCGGGATTTGTCTCATCGTCCCGTGCATGTCAGTACTCACATTCGTGAAGAAGATAGTGAACCTCGACCGTTAGAAATGCCAGCAGCGAATGATCATAGATGGGATGCGGTGCGGAAGTACCTGGTAGACACTCGCAAACTCCCGGCAGTACTGGTGGACCGGCTGCATGAACGCGGTCTGGTTTTCGCCGATGATCATCAGAATGCGGTCTTTGTTCGTCATAGCCTGACAAACAATACCTGGGTACGAGGGGAGGTGACTGGAGCCAGTCTGAGGGGTACCTGGGGAGAAGACAACCACTTTCATGGGCTGGCTCCCGGTTCTGCCAGGGATCAGGGATGGTTCTGGATTGGTACCGGTAATGGCCCGGTACGGCGGGTATTGCTTACAGAGTCCCCCATCGATGCCATGTCTCTAGCCTTGCTGGATAAGGAGCGACGGGTTCAGCCGGGAGTAACGATATATCTATCTACAGACGGTTCTGGAGGGTTTCCAGTTGAAGGGCTAAAACCCATTCTTCAGAATGGGGGGACAATTGTCGCGGCATTTGATACCGATCAGGCGGGAGAGTTGATGGCCTGGCGGTTGGCTCAACAGCTACCGGGGATAGAACGGCTGACGCCCAACCAGAGTAAGGACTGGAATGAGCGGTTAATGCATCCTGAGCAGCTGGGCAAGGTGGCTCAACCAACGGAAAATCAGGTGCAGATGAATCAACTCTGGCAGTGGCATTTAGCGGCTACAAAGCTTGGGAGGCCAGAAGCTTACTTGAACCGAATTACCGAAGTTGCTAAGGAATCGGTCAAAGGAACTCACCTATCTGAAAAAGCAGCCGTAGCAATGGCTAGAGACATGACCCAGTTGGCTCAAACCCTGGGAAAGCCAAGGCCCGTACCGAAACCTGCCCGCTCTGTAGAAATAGAGCGGTGATAGGAGGAGAGCTTCAAGAGGGTTTGACGGCCAAGGCGACCAGATCATCCTGATCATCCAGTCCCTGGCGGGGGATGGTTTCTGAGTGAGCGATCGCAAATCCTACCGCCGTTAACTCTTCGAGAATACCTTCCGCAGCACCAATATAGCGAGTCGCAATTCCCTCTCGATTGATGGTGCAGCAAGACGTCGGATCGAAAAAAGCTTTCATGGGTGATTCGTCCATGACCGCACCGCACATGCTCTGCACTAAAAAGCCTCCTCCCGGTTGCAGCACTCGATAAACACTGGCGAGGGTTGCCGCTCGGTCTGGGCCAATGATGCAGTGGAGGCACCGCCCATCAACTACCAGATGGAAAAAGTTATCTGGGTAGGCCGCCAGGTCCAACACACTGCTAACGGTGAATTGCACCTGGGACTGCTGGGCTTGAGCTTTCTCCTTAGCCCAGGCGATCGCGCTGGGGGCAATGTCCATTCCATACGCCTCATAACCCTCAAGACCAAGCCAGATGGCAATATCTCCCGTACCACAGCCCAAATCCAAAATACGGCTACCGGATGGAATGGATAGCTGTTCGATAGCTTGCAGGATACGGGGGCGAACCACCTGGGTATGGTCTTCTTCTGACGTCCAGCCATAGGCCCCTTCCGCTTTCAGGCGCTGATAGACGCTGTCATGACCGATATAGTTGGTTTCCATCAAAACTGATACCCCAGTAGGTCAACCATTCCGCTGGGCCAAGCCTTTCCGGAGAGTCCCTTCACCATCAGTTCTGGTAGAACTTCCTCACCAATGCCAAGGATTTGATGCTCATGGATTTTGAGCCAGCGTAGAGGATTCATAGGAGCATAAAACCCATTGCGACGATAGAGGTCAGGTTTGAGCGCAAAGAGAATCATGAAATCGACCCTCGAACTCTGCCCCAGATGCTCCAGCCAGGTCAACATTTGAGTAGCGATGCCCTGATTGCGGCACTCCGGTGCAACGCACACATCAATGGCCCCAAAGATGCGCAAAGGGCCATCTTGAGAACCAAGGACCCGGTATTCAACCCCCATTTGGCCAACCAGAGACTGGTTTTGCCAAACCAGCAATCATCGGGGAGGTACCTGTTTGTAGTAGATTCGCGTCACGGTTTCTCCAGGTGCAGCAAAACAGACCTGTAATAGTTCCAGAATCTGACCTTGCTGTTCCGGCGTAATCCGAAACTCGTCAATTAATTCGAAATTCAGGGGTTCAGAGGGCATTCCGGGTGTGACCGTCTCTTGATCTTTAAGGAGGTATATCAGCTGATTCAACAGCAAACTGTCAATTTCCTGATACAGGCTGCAATTCCCTGAGGATATGTTGTTCACCGTTTTCTAATACCATGAGCATGGCCAGAAGATTGGCTTTTCAATGCTTTCCGGTTGCTCCTGCACCTGCGTTGGTTTTGACCCAAAACTAATTCACCTCTCCATCACAACACCATGGGCTACATCACAGAGTTCACCACCTTCGCCGTCAAACTGGGTAAGGAAGCCAGGGCAGAAGAATGGATGCAAGTTTTACATCAACGCCAGGCCGAATGCGTGGACACCCTTGGACTCCAGTTGGTACGCTTTTTCCAACCCTCGAATCACCGATTCACTGCGCCGATAGTCCCAGGAGTCGCTGATGGTCTTGCCATCGATCAGGCGAATCCGACTGGCAACGATATGAATGTGGTCATGATCCTGATCCGTATGGCGATACACCACGTACTGACATCCCTCAAAACCCATTCCTTTAAGGTAATCCTGGGCGATCGCCATCCACTTCAGCGTATCCAGATATTCTGATTTGGGAAGTGATAACGAGGCATCATATATCGCCCGTTGAACCCGCCGATTCTGTTGGCGACTGGAGCTAAACTACGAGGCTAAGGTTCTAGGATTCTGCCCCACCATATTACCTCCAAGAAGCTCTGCGCCTTCCTTCTCATGGAGATAGTTCAAGACTCCACTAAATGAGGTTCCCTTGACCTGATTGCTAATCATCCCTTGCCCTGGCAATCTCCCCAGGAAACCCTCACTCCAGGGCGCGTTGCACAAGGCTTTGCCAGTATTTTAGCGGCTATTGGTACTTCGGCATCTGCGCCTAAACCTCGCGAAAAATCTCCAGGACGGAGCATGGGCGAACGGCCTTCTCCGCGTCCCCACTATCCAATGGAAAAAACGAGCCTCTAAACGCAAAAAATCCGAGTCATTCCCGGATCATTCCAAGCCAATGACAGTTTAATTTCGAGCTTCTTTGTACTCGATGCCTCGGGTTCAATCGCAAATAAGCGGTTGAACAAATTTTCTATGTCATTCTGCTGGACAACACGGAAAGCCATCTAGTTCAAACTAAAGTTATTACCGAGATTTGCGAATCCACTCCAATACTGTTGGCGTAATCAAGACCCCGCTGCTTGCTTGTATGCCTGACCCACCGTCACTATGAACTGCAACTAGCTTGCGAAATGTCTTCCCCTGATTTTTGAATGTCAACCAAACGGGGCTGCCAGAATGACCATCTTCGGTTTTGATCTGATAGCCTAGCCTCATCCATCCGTTCTTGATCGCCTTAGAACCTGGGGGCAAGTCGGCGTTGTCTACAGATCCGCAGCCCTGCCATTGATTAATGCCGTGATTAGACAGTTTGGAGGTTGGATAGCCTGAGACACACACCGATTCCTTATTCAGAAACGATCGCTCTGCGGTAGCGCCTAACAAGGTGCCATTCCCCCAGCGCGAACTGCCCCAATAACCAAATTTTCCGCCAGCCCAGGGCAAACTACCTACACTGTCAGCTAATTTAATTAATCCAATATCAAAAACTGAAGAACCAGACGGGTTGAATTGGGGATGAACTTTGTAGCTGGATGCAGCAAAAGAACCGAGCGATCGCTGACTTAGCATCAGCGCATTGATCAGATTAGTATCGGTATCATCAGCATATGATTTGGGTGGCTTTCTCAGGCTGTGGTGCATAGGCGTAACAATTACCATTTCTGCCTTGAAGCGACCGTCAGCGATAACCCAATCATTAGATAAGACATGAGCAGCCGTCAAAACATGTCGAAAACCAATCAATGTCCCGCTTGCTGGTCCAAATGTTAGCGCGACGCCCTGACGGGTGGGATGGGATACTGTAACAACAAGAGAGCAAATAAATCGAGAAGGTGCCAAGTTCGGCTTGCTAACCTTCCTTAGCTCTCTTTTTTCCTGAATTTCTTCTTGCATTTCTTCCTGAATTTCTTCTTGCATTTCTGCCTGCATCGTAGAGAGAGCAGTCTCGTTTTGGAACGTTTCGAGCTCAGCAGACAAAATATTGTCATTCGGCTTGAGCAAGGCAAACAAAACACTTTCGGGCAAGTCAACTGCTCTACCTAGTGTTGGATGAGTATAAGTTTCTTCGACTGGGATCCAAATTGTAGCAAAGCATTTCTTTTCTCCCTTACGAGCAAGCCGCTGTTCTTCATTGCAGGTAAAGGCAGGGCTAAACCGAATAATCCCTCGTGAAAAGGACTTTTTTTCAAAGGAATTATCAGGCTTCCTCCAAAATTTTCGGTTTAGGGGATGATTATTAATTTGCTGAGCTCGCTTAAGTCGCTCGGCTTTAGACTTTGTCTTGTACGCTCTCTGAGCAGTTGTCAGAAGCCCTCCTTTGCCGTATTGAATTTTGTAGAAACGGCCTGGTTTGGGCTCGTTCGTAGCAGGGAATTCTGACTCATAAGGAACATTAAAGTTAATGCCTGAACCTTCTTCAAACTCTGTTTCTTCAAACTCTATCGAGGTCAGCGCTTGTAGCTGTAATTGGTCTTCGATTGTATACTCTTCTTCATCTAGCTCAGTGTCGTAGGTGTCTTCGATTTCAAAGCCTATAAAAGAGTCTTCTAGCTCTAGCTCCGTCATTTCATGATCACCTTCACTCGGCCCGTCTTGATTTGACTCACTTAAATCGCCATTTGGCAGGTTGGAGCCTGCATTAAGCTCATCTAAAATCAGTCGGCCTGAAAAGTCGTCGAAAGCTTCGAAAGCCAGCTCTTCGCTGTGGTCGATGTCAAGACTACCTGAAAAGTTTTCAGCGCCATATAGATGTATCTGAGAGTCTATGTTTCTCGATTCATTGGAGATAGCGTAGTCGTTGACTTCTCGCCGCGGTGTTTTTCTTAAATTTTTCTTTGTATGTTTGCGGATAAAGCTCGTAACATCTCTATCAATTAAACGCCCAACCGAAAACTGTCTTCCGTTGATTTCTTTTATTCCAAGCACAATTGCAAAAGCGAACCTGCCGCCTAAATTGTGATTGCGAGTCACCCACAAAGGGCTGCCGCTCATGCCGGGTTGTATGTTGTTTTTAAAGAACAAAAAATTTCTTTGCTCGCCCCTACTGAGGGAACTAAAGTCTCCCTTTGACAGCTCTACCGTATCGTCATAGCAATGCCATTGAGTTTGTCCGTCCCAGGTACTTAACGCAGAGACATTGTTGGGATAACCACTCACATTGAGTTTATATCGTCCAGGCTGCCAACCTGATATTTCACCCACTACAGAACCCCGAGAATCAAACTTGTTTTTAGGCGTTCCCCAGAAGCCAGGTTCTTTAGAGAAATCTCTTTTTGTCTCTAAAAGTGCAAAATCATTAGGCGTGACTTCATCGCCCGGTGTAAAACCAGGTGATGTAATGATTCTAGCGATGTTGGAAGATTCAAACGGAACATCCGATTTATTTAAAGCGGGATAAACTGAAACATTGTCAGGATTGATAAGGCGGCCACCCTCTACGAGAGAGTGAGCTGTTGTTAAAATATGCCTGGCGCCAACCAGTACTCCGGTGCTAATCTCAACATCATTAGAACCGACTAAAGCCGTAATTTGACAAATATACCGAAATGGAGCGGCTTCTGTATCGCTTACTCGTTTTAGCGAGTCAGTCGGAGAATATGCTTGGGGAAGGTTCATGATTCGCACCCAATTAGGCGGCGTCAGGCTTTCTTGAAGCACACCTATTTGACGGCGAGTACTGCTGCCAGCTAGCTGTCTAGGGTCATTCAGGCGCTCCCAAACGACCTCTGGCTCCAATCCCGCCTCCGGATCGGCCCAAAGTTCGGCGCGAGCTTCTTCTTCATTCCAAAACTGTATAGCATCTTCTTCCTCAAACTCTTCCTCAAACTCTGTCTCATTATCACTATCACTATAGTCATAATGTTCATGTTCATCTTGAAACTCTGCTGACGGCCTTTGCCAAAGTTCTGATTCATCAAGAAAAGGGCTTTCTACTTTGCTAAATGTAGAATGACGTGATTCCCAATTTTGTGAGGCTTGTGCAGCAGCTTCATGGGTAAAAAAGTCCTCATTTAGAAACGGTGACTCAAACTCATTTTCAGGTTCATAAGGTTCAGAGTAATTAGAGGAAGTCATCAGCTATTTACCCAAATGCATGAGGATTGCTTGGACGAATCAGAAATGGATTTACGCTTTGATCAACTTTGGACGGAAACAGGGCGAGTTTTAACCTTCATGTTTCGACCTGTCGCTTGTGACCAGTTATGAATTATGCCTCTCATGACTGGTTCAACAGGTGAACCTGGATTGTACAGTGCACTGACAGCGGCTTCATTGTTATAAATTCCAGTTTCGATTTGAGTCAAAAGCCATGACATTGGACTAGCCAAACGAAAGAAGTAATAAGATTTACCGTGAGCTGGCAGCCCTACCCTTTCAGAGATTTTCTTTAATCTTTCTTCTTCGCTAAAAGCTTCAGCGCGAACTGAAGCGACAATTGGAGAATTGAATTCAACGGTTAAGTGAAACCAAGACATCATTGAAACGGCCCAGAATTCTTCACGGGAAATATTGCCATTGGTTCGAATTGCCATCAACATGTCATGCAACCTGGTGAGTAAATCACTTATGGCTGCATCGTCTTGGGGATTAGAACCACTAGTGTTGTTCTGATTTTCAATAGCTTGCCAAACCTCTCTAAGAAATTCTTCTAAGGTGTTAACAAACTCGCGATTAGAGGCTTCTGGCTTGACGTAAGGATATTCTTTGCCATCATCCATGCCGTGGTTAAGATCCATCCCGAACATGCGGTAATAGGCATTACGCCTGGTGGCCCCAGAATCTGGACGAATATAACTAGAAATTGAATAAATTGTGAAGGGTGCTGGATCTCTAAAAAATAGCTCTTCTGTATTCCTAAGCCAATGCTGAGAACTTGCTAAAGGAACTCCCAATTTTTCACCATGTCGATATTCATAAATAACCCTTCTCAAGATCTCGAAGATACGAGTGTTCTCTATTAAGTAAGCATAAATTAGATGATCCCATAGCACACTACCTTCTAGTCCTAGTCGTGCTCCTAGGTCACCACCTGGTACAGCAAATAAGTTGCGGTTGTCATCTGCAAATGGGAAAAAATTGAGTAGATAATCTGGTAATTGGGAAATATCGCTCCGCCGATTTGGTCTTCCCAATTCAAAGTTGGTATCGTATATCCTCAATTCCCAGGATAGCTCTAGCAGAGCTGAAATCTCAGCAGGATGTAGGCGAAACAAATCTAATGCCTTTTGCTGTCTAGTGCGAGTGTCGCTTGAACCAGGTGGTGATGGAGCCGTAAATCGTCTGAACATTTTTCTTTCTCTTTTTCTAAATAACTACTGAAATATAATCTTTCTCGCTTGGAGCTTGAGAGTGAAAGCTAAAGCTGTGGTCGAGGGCACTACGGCTGACTATTTTCAGTTCTTGGATGTGGCTCAGGAAGTACCCAAACCGGCTCTGTTGGTTCATTTCCCACTAGTGCTTGTTTAATGATTAAAAATTGAAATCGAGCGAAAATCTCCTCTGGCGAAAGAGGCGCTTCCTGATTGGTATTATTTTGAGATTGTTCCGGAACATTTAATTCTGGAGGTTGTTCGTTACCTTGCATAAATTCTCCTCGTTGACTTATAGACAATACAGTTCAAAGCTAAGCCGCTTTGAGTGATAACCCTAACTTCACCATCCAATCACGTTGCTGTTGCAAAACCTCTAATGATTGTTCAGGTAATGTTGCGGCTTTATAACCAGAGAGAGCTAACAATCTTAAAGCTTCTGTCTGTACCCAATGGTGGGACGTATAAAGAGCTGGCCCAATCTGATATTCCAGCTTTATTAGCGTGGATGGACTGACTTTTTGGGGATCAATAATATCTACTAGCGCTTTTCCTCCAAATGCTTGCATTGGTGTAGACAACACTAATTCACTGATTTTTGGCAGTAGTGATAAAGAACCTTGTAAGATTTCCCGTACTGTAGGATCGGCATAGTCTAAAGAATGACTGTGCTGCCAGGAATAGGCAAGATTATCCCAAGGTCCAGTTCCAAAAAACTGGCGACACATTTCTACACCCAGCAATACACGGATATAGCTAATAGGATGAGGATTACCAAGGACAAAACTAAAAACGAATGAGTTCCCGCCCGCCAAGACATCGTGCAATGCAGCAATCGCCGCATATCCGGTATAAACAAACGCGATCGCATCCGCAGCAATTTCCGATGCCCAACTGGCCCAAATCTCTGCAATTTCACTCGAGGCTGACGAAAGGGTTTGATTAAGGGCTGATGCTAACTCCTGGTTCCACCCCAAAATATGAGAAATTTGATGGCCTGATTCATGAATTAAAGCCGTAGGGCGGTAAAGGTTGTGCCGCACTATCTTGATTGCTGCAACAGCACTTTCTGTTTGACCATCCCAAAGTCGTAATCCCGCCTTAAGGATGGATGCCCCTAATCCCTTATCAATATAGGTCAGCACAGGAGGTACAGATTTACCCATTGGCTGGAGTAGTGGGGCCATGCTTTGGTGGCAGAGTGCATCACACCCCCGAAGTAAAGCCGCTATGGTTGGATTTGTTCGTGTATTAATTGCATCTGTATAGAAGTCCAGTAAAACCTCAGTTCTCAAGTATCGTTTGCGAAATTGGACAAGTTGATGCTGAATTTGTCGATAATCACGAATGGTTTCTGCAGATTGCCATCGAACTTGTAAAAACTTTGCTTGCTGTTGCAACTGATGAACGGCAGTAAGTAGGTTTTGGCGAAGTACAACTCCTACATACCGCTCTAAACCTTCCCACGCACTTTGAGACGCTAAATCTTCCAGGCTACCAAGGCGCTGGGCGGCCATTACCCAATGCGCCACCTGACGAGCAATCTGCATTTTTATCGTTTCGATTGGCGGGGAATTCACTGTACTCACCCTCAGTAAGCGGCTCCTAAACTACAAAATGATCGTGCTCTATTCTCGGGAGAAGCCTGCTGAGACATGAACGTTGGCTTCGGGCATCCCATCTGAAAAATTAAAGCTGTACAAACTGATCGGCTCTCCTCGCAACGCTCGCCCTAATGTTGATAATCCAGGAGGATCGTTCAGGCGTGCAGTTAGCGTGATACCATCGGCGAAATCTTCTGCTGCAGTTATCAAGTTCTGGGGATATTGCTTCAAATAGTTACTAAAAAATACCCCTAACCAATCAGTAACCTGTTGAGTAAAACGTTCGGTGACTGCTTGGGGTAATAGTTTGAGCGCTGGTCCTCGTGCATATTCAGGAGTGACCGCTCCGTGAATGATTTTGACATGACCCGCAAATTGCCCCGACAAAACCACTTTCAGTTTCGGGCTGAATATTGAATGTAATTGTGCAATGACCATGCCAATAGGTGCCCTTCGACGCAATTTCACAGCGATAGATTGGGCATCAGCTTCACTGAGAAAAACAAACGTTCGTAATTGATTTGCTGGGAAGTCAATCACCACATTGACCTCACTTGCATGTCGTGCCACGGTTTCACCTTCAGGAGTTGGCATCATTTGGGGATGCGCCCCTGGAATTTCTAAATAGTAAAATCGCTGTCCAACCGCTGTAGTGGGTTGATGATCGAGATATTTGTGAGAGACTTCACGCCCCAGACCCGATTCCCCTAAAATCATCCCCGCAGCTTCTGGAGTTAGAGGATGAAGTTGAGATCGAGCTTCTGCCGTACCTAACCCTGAGACATGGGTTTCGCTTTGGCAAATCTGACCCAGCCTTGTGCCTGGAATTGCTTCATATAAGTGAATCCGCGCTTTGACTGGACGACCCGGAACTAACCCCAGGCGATCTCGCAAAAAGACCGATAAGGGAACACCACAAAACGTTTTGACCGTTCGAGCAATTTCTGGAGTGATGTTAACTTCAGCAATCCGACTATATTTCTTGTAGTTGTAGCGCTTGCGGCGACGATTGAGGGGGTGAAGCAGCCAAGTACCTCGTATCTTACTTGTTTCGCGGAGTTCTGGGTGCTTCTCGTAAGTACTTTCAGACAATACAGGGGGGAGATTAGCAGCGGCGGCTTTTTCAAAAGCTTCTAATACAAAGCCTTCTAATAACTCCTCATTATCCAAAACATAATCAGGTAGTGCTGCAACCTGACGAACCGTGTCTTCAACCGTAGCTGCAACTGCTGCCCCAGCGATGTTTGCTTCGTCTTCAGGCATTACCTCATTGCCAAGAAGTAATCTTATTCCTAGGTTTGCTATTGCCTGAGATAGTAAAGGTGCATATTTCTTACCAACAAACTTACGGATGAGCTTTGCAATCAGTTTTGCTAGGAACTTAACAATTCTCTGACGACCGATTAGCCGCAACCCCAGTCGCAATGCTGTCATGATTCCAGGGATGAAGTTCTCAACTACTGGAGTAGGATCTTCGCCCTCTTCTAGCTGGCTAATCTGATCAATGAAATCCGCGCGAGCACGATTTAACTGATCAACAGCGTCGTCTGCAACTATCTGCTGTGCCTCAGCTTCATAGTGTGCCACAGTAGCATCCATATCTGCTTCGCTCTTAGCAAATAGGAGCTCAGCTACTTGTTCATCAAATTCGTTTTGAATCGTTGCGATGTTCTGAGTAGCCTCTTCTTCTGCTTCAAATATCTCTAGTTCTGAAACCTCTTTTCCAAATAGGCGTTTATGCAAGTTCTGCGCAGGTTTACGGTATTTGGAAGGCAAACTGTTCAGCGCAAACTTTAATATTCTATTTATCAGTGGCTTAACAAGTTTCCTTAGGAATTTAAGGATTCTGCGACCCCCTTTCTGGAATCCTTCTTTAATCTTCTCTCCAGCATTGCGAAACTTTCTGCCAACTGCTTTTGCAGTATCTTTTACTTTCTTCTTAAGCTTGTTAAAAGCTCCTCTTGCCTTCTTTCTTAATTTCTTTAGAAAACCTTCAAATTCTGGTTCATATTGGTCAATAATTCTATCCATCTCTGATGCGCTTATAGCATCAAGATCATGTTGTTCAAGCTCGTGAGTTAATCCTTCGACAAAAGCTTCTGACTCACTAACCAGAGGATTGAAGTGGGTTTCTAATAAGTAAGATGCTTCTCGCTTCTGAAGAACTGGATCCCCATACTCACTTTCAAACTGATTCTGGTAAATTTCAGTGGCTTCATCTGCTAAATCGGCGATCGCATCGTTGAACTCTTCATCATAGAGTTCATTAAGAAATGCTACATACTCTTCCATCTCAGGAGCTACGATACCCTGGGGTTCTAGGGGATTTTCTAATTCATATATAGACGGGAATGGACTATCAGACTCCACAAAGCGTGAGTATTCTTCCTCATTGAGGGATTCTACCGGCTCCTCGCCGAAAGCCTGGAAGGATGAAGGGAAAGGCGATTCGACCATTGCGCTTGAAGTTGAGGCCTCGGAGAATTTATCAGCAGGTGATGGCATAGGAGCCTCCTCGCAGATATGGAATTTATCTCAGTTTAAAGAAATAGATCGAAATAGGAAGTACCCTCGCGGGTACTTTTCAAAAATATTTGAAAGTATATAAATATTCATTCGAAAATGTTCTGATGAAAGTCAGTAATTTAGCAGCTCTATTTCATTGCCTCGCATACTGATCGATGCTGCGCAACTAGAACTTACGCTTTGTGTCTACCGGCTCAAGTCACTCCAGTTTTTTGCTTTGGCAAGTAGGCAAATGAACCTGCCACAGAGCCACATGTTTCCCCGATCAGCCAGTCGTTCGAGAACATCTCGATGATCTACACTCCCCCTGAATACAGTTGGCGTGGGTATGGCAAAACCCTGACCCCTGCCCTGACGCAACGGTTACTGGAGGCGGGGCAGTGCCACTGCTGGCTGTATGCCGATAAGAAAAATGTACTTACCAATCAGATGTATCAGGCTATCGGCTATGAGCTGATAAGAGAAAGCCAGGATTATCAGTTCATTACGCCGACCTCTGACAAGCCTTCAAGGTAGGCGATCTTGCCTTCGTCATGGACCGTCCAGTACCCCAGCCTGGTTTTCATAATGTCGCATCATCATGCCGGTGGCTGGAATCATCTCAAACTGGCTGTAGAACCCCTGCAAGTCTGGATCACAGAGCAAGTCCACCATGTAGAGATGCCGTAGCTTATCCAGCATCCGCTCCACTAACTCTTTACCAATACCCCGGTGCTGATAGGCCGGGAGGACTTCCAGCAGGGGAATGTAAGCCGACAGTACCTGATCAGTTATGGCAGTGATAAAGCCAGCCACGGCTCCAGTGCTCTCTTCAACTGCCAGGATCACCTCATCACTGGTTTGGAGCAGCTTTAGATGGGTGGCTGGGGAAGGGGAATTGGGCCATCCCACAAAAAAGCCTTGCAGCTGGTCAGGGGTGAGGGTGTCCAGCGAATCCGTGAATAGAACCATAGGAATTCCTCTGATGCTACTGGTACAATCATCTGGCTTTTGATGACCTTGCGTCCGAAATAGAGTGGGTTGCCCATGTAGCATTATCGGTATGGAAACAGCACCTGGTCCTTAACCCTACAGAGGGATGTTGATGCTTCGTCGAGTATCAGCAATGGACAGACCACTACGCCTTTGTGGCTTTGTCCACAGATTGAGGTTCGCTTGAGACTCGGTTTTGAGTTGATAAGCGTACGATCGTGGCTTATCGGCAGGGGATATTGAGCTACCTCAAGAAGTCGAGAATTAGGAAATAGGGCAAGGTTTTGAAGTCTGCTGGGTCGTAGACTTCAACACTAGGGGACTCAAGGTATTTCGAGACCGTAAAATACCATTACTGACAATGAGTTATTGGAGTGGGGAATATGGAGAATCACCTTCCTACCTTCGATCTTTCGAAGAAAGATGGCCTCTCTCAATTTGTCCCTTCTACCTCTTCCATATCAAGTCATGCTGCAGGCTGGGAGGGGTTCCATCTTGAATTTCATAAGGTGTCTCCCTTCGAAGTTCCCGAATGTGTATGTGAGCAACATATTATTACCATCCCAACAATTAATGGTCTCAAAGTTGAGCGCATAGTAGAAGGAAAGAAAGAGGATGTTATTTTTCATCCTGGGGACTTTTGCTTCTCACCTGAAGGAATTTCTTTACAAACTCGATGGCATCAAGATCTGGAGGCTATTCATCTCATTCTGGAGCCAGATCTTATTGCCCAAGTGGCTTATGAGTTGATTGACCCAGATCAAGTAGCATTTCATTGCCACACTAAAGTGGCTGACCCCCTGGTTTATCAGTTGGCGCTTACTCTTAAGCGGGAGTTAGAGACTTTTGGCCATGATAGCAAGCTCTATGCGGCATCCGCTGCAACGTTTCTAGCTATTCATTTGCTGAAAAAATACGCCATCCGCAAACCGAAAATGAAGACAAATCCTGGTGGCTTATCGCCGATTCAACTAAGGCGAGCGACTGACTACATCTATGCTCATTTGGCTGAAGGTATTAATCTGGATACTCTTTCAAGCCATCTGGGGCTAAGCCGTTACTATTTTTGCCGTTTGTTCAAGCACTCAACCGGCTTCAGTCCCTATCAATATGTGATTCGATGCCGGGTCGAGCGGGCAAAGGAGCTACTGAAGCGGGGCGGTTTAACTCTAGGCGAGGTTGCTCTAGCCTGCGGATTCTCCCATCAAAGTCACCTCTACCGGCACTTCAAGCGGGTTACAGGGGTTACTCCAAAAAGTTTTGTTAACTCTTAGCAAGAATGTGCATGAATGGCACGTCTGTGCAAGACATCTGCTGCTTTTCGTTATAGATTGTGGCAACAGAGATTCAAACAATCCATTTGATTGCAGCAAGAATTGCACAATGTTGCTGGGTTGCCACTAATGGTGCAGTTTGAGCCTCAGAAATTCAAAGCTTTTTGGGGCTAGTGATTGGGTAAGCCCATGAGTAATAAGTCGGGCACATCTAATCAAATTATTTCCCTTCCCCAGGGGGGAGGTGCGCTGCATGGCATTGGCGAAACCTTTTCGCCGGACCTGCATACTGGCACCGGCAACTTTACGGTCCCGATCGCCCTACCGCCTGGACGCAGTGGCTTTCAACCAGAGTTGAGCCTGGTCTACAGCACTGGCAATGGTAACGGTGTCTTTGGCTTGGGCTGGGGGTTGAGTGTTCCTGGGGTGATGCGCAAGACCTCGAAAGGCATTCCCCGCTACAACGATGAGCAGGATACCTTTGTTTTGTCTGGAGCAGAGGATCTGGTGCCGATTGAGCGATCGTCCGACGTTACCCGCTACCGACCTCGTACAGAGGGGCTCTTTGCTCGCATTGAGCATCACCATGGGTCCGGCAACAACTACTGGAAGGTCTGGAGCAAAGACGGCTTAGTCAGCTACTACGGGGCGACTGAGGCACCGCAAGTAAGTGCAGAACCAGCCATCATTGCCAATCCAGATCCGCTGCAACGAGACAATATTTTTGCCTGGAAGCTTTTGCAGACAGAAGATCTCTTTGGCAATCGCATCCAGTATGAGTACGACCGGGATATGGACCAGGATGGTCCCCACCGATGGGATCAGCTTTATCTAAGACGTATTCAATATGCAGACTTTGGAAACCCAGAACAGCCTGAGTTCTTCGTTGAAGTCACCTTTGAATACGAAGACCGACCTGACCCTTTCTCGGAATATCGGTCGGGCTTTGAAATCCGAATGCGCCAGCGTTGTCGGTCGATCGAAGTGAGGACTCATGCGGATGCTGAACGCTTGGTGCGTACCTACGAGTTTGTTTACTTAGACCAGCGGAGTGATCTGCCAGATTTAGCTGAACGCTTACCGCTAAATGGGGTATCTCTGCTCAGTCAGGTGCGTGTTGTTGGCCATGATGAGGATAATCCAATCCCTGACCAACGTCGAGAAACTCTACCTGCTCTGGAATTTGACTACAGCCGCTTTGAGCCATTGGGCAGAGACTTCTTTCCGGTGGAAGGGAGGGATTTACCGGCGCGATCGCTCGCCAATCCAGAGCTGGAACTGGCCGACCTATTCGGCAATGGTCTGCCCGACCTTCTGGAGATGAATGGCACCGTCCGTTACTGGCGCAACCTGGGGAATGGTCGGTTTGACCTGCCCCGCGAGATGCGAACAGCCCCAGCAGGACTCACCCTGGCTGATCCCGGTGTGCAGATGATTGACGCCAATGGCGACGGGCGAATTGATCTGTTGGTAACAAATGAGCGGCTATCGGGTTACTTCCCCCTGCGGTTTGGAGGGCTTTGGGATCGCAAGTCATTCCAGAAATATGACGTGGCTCCCAGCTTTAATCTGGAAAGCCCAGATGTGCAGTTAGTCGATTTGACGGGAAACGGGGTAACAGATGCGATTCGTTCAGGCAGTCGGCTGGAGTGTTTCTTTAACGACCCCTATGAGGGCTGGACAGAAACTCGTCAGATAACGCAGGGTGACCTGGCAGATTTTCCCAATGTCAATTTCTCTGACCCACAGGTGAAGTGGGGGGATATGACCGGCGATGGTCTGCAGGATATTGTGCTGGTCCACGACGGCAATGTTGAATACTGGCCAAATCTGGGGTACGGCAAATGGGGGCGGCGGGTTTCTATGCGCAATAGCCCCCGCTATGCCTATGGCTATGATCCGCGTCGCATCTTAATTGGCGATATTGATGGCGATGGTCTGGATGACATCGTTTATGTCGATTTCAACAAAGTCATTCTCTGGATTAACCAGAGCGGCAATGGCTGGAGCGACCCCATTGAAATTAAGGGCACTCCCCCGGTTTCGGATATGGATGCCGTGCGGTTGGTGGATTTGCTGGGGACGGGGATCAGCGGCGTGTTGTGGAGTGCGGATGTGCGGCAACTCGGTCGCAGCCACATGTACTTCCTGGACTTCACAGGAGGAGTGAAGCCCTATCTGCTGACAGAAATGGATAACCACATGGGGTCTGTGACTCGGGTGGGCTATCGATCGTCGATTCAGTTTTATTTGGAGGATGAAGCTCGCCCCACAACCCGCTGGAAAACTAACCTACCGTTTCCAGTGCAGGTGGTGTCGCGGGTAGAGGTGATCGACCAGATTTCCCAGGGCAAGCTGACCACAGAATACAAGTATCACCATGGCTGCTGGGATGGTACAGAGCACGAGTTTCGGGGCTTTGGTCGCGTTGAGCAGTGTGATACGGAAGTTTTTGAGGACTACAACAGCGTCGGCCTGCATGGAGAATCGGCAACCTTCTTATCTGTAGATGGAGATCAGGCGGAATACTTCTCGCCGCCGACGCTGACCAAAACCTGGTTCCATCAGGGGCCAGTGGGAGATGAGTTTGGCGAGTGGGAGGAGGTTGACTACAGCGATGAATACTGGGAAGACGATCCCCAGGTTTTGGATCGACCCCAGTCCATTACAGCTTTTCTGAATGGGTTGCCTCGGCGAGTGAAGCGTGATGCGCTGAGAACCCTGCGGGGGCAGGTGCTACGGACAGAACTCTATGCCCTGGATGAGACTGAGCAGCGTGATAGGCCCTACACCGTTACCGAATCAGTCAATGGGGTACGGGAGGAATCTCCACCTGACCCAGACAATCCAGAAGATGCAGAGCGACTGCATATTTTCTTCCCTTTCTCTATCGCCCAGCGCACTACTCAGTGGGAACGGGGAGAAGAGCCGATGACTCAGGTCAGCTTTACGGCTGACTATGACGACTTCGGTCAACCCCGAATGCAGGCCAGCATTGCAGTACCGAGAGGGCGTAATTATCGGGAGGCGGCGGCTTCGGCGGAGCCTTACCTGGCGACTCAGTCGGTAATGACCTATGCCCAGCGGGAGGATGAAGAACACTACGTCGTGGATCGGACTGCCACAACCGAGAGCTTTGAAATTATCAACGATGGCACTTCAACTTTATTTGAATTGTGGGAGGCGATTCAGGTAGGAACAGCGACGCGCGATCGCATCGGCCAGAGCCTCAACTACTACGATGGCGATGCATTCGAGGGTCTGCCGCTGAGAGAATTGGGTGACTTTGGGGCACTCGTGCGGACTGAAACCCTGGTGCTGACGGAAGCTATTTTGCAGGAGGCGTATCGCAGCGGTGAAGCGGTTCTGAACCCTCCGGAAATGCCGCCCTATCTGGAGCTAGATGGGATTCCCGACTGGTCAGCAGAGTATCCCGAGGCGTTTCGTTCTACAGTACCGTCTCTAGCGGGGTACGAATTTCAGCCAGGGGATGCTGACCATGCCCGAGGGTATTTCGTCACTGTGGCCCGGCAGCAGTATGACTTTCAGAACCCATCCGCTAACCCTGATAGGCCGGTGAGAGGACTGCTAGAGGTCACTCGTGATCCCTTAGATCGCGACACTACCATTACCTATGACGCATTCGATCTGCTACCGCTGCAAGTAACGGATAGCATCGGACTCACCACTACCGCAGCTTATGACTATCGGGTGATGCAGCCGGAATTGGTGACTGACCCGAACGGGAATCGGCAGCAGTTTGGGTTCACAGCTTTGGGGCTGCTGGCCTGGATTGCGGTCATGGGCAAAGAGAACGAGCAACGTGGTGATACGGAAGAGGTGCCGGGAACGCGCCTGTTCTACAACTTTCTCGCGGTCGAGAATAGCACCTCTGAACCCCCAGAGCCGATTTCGGTGCGTACGGTTCAGCGGGAGCATCACGTCAACGACCTCAATGTGCCGCCGGAGGAACGGGATAGCACCCTCGAAACCGTTGAGTATTCCGATGGGTTTGGGCGACTGGTGCAAACTCGCACTCAAGCTGAGGAGGTGGTGTTTGGGGAGCTGCCCTTTGGCGGCAATGTGGGTTTGCCTGCGGATCAGACGGTAGCAGTAAGCAATGCCGTTGGGCAGGAGATAGTTTCAGAAGACAATCCCCGAGTGGTGGTGAGCGGCTGGCAGGTCTATGACAACAAAGGCCGCGTGGTGGAAAAATACGAGCCGTTTTACTCGGTGGGATGGAACTTTGCCGAACCCACTGAAGCAGAACGGGGGCAACGGGCAAGGATGTTTTACGACCCACGGGGGCAGGTGATTCGTACTTTGAACCCGGATGGCTCGGAGCAGAGGGTGATCTATGGAGTTCCAACGGATTTGGCTGATCCAGAGCAGTTTACGCCTACGCCGTGGGAAGCCTACACCTACGATGCCAACGATCTGGCTCCTCTCAGCAACGGCAGTCTCCCAGATGGCACACCAGTCAACCTGAGAGATCGAGCACCGGAGTCCCATCACTTTACCCCCGCTAGCGTGGTTGTGGATGCTCTGGGGCGCACGGTGGAAGCGGTGGAGCGCAATGGCTTAGCGCCAACGGATCAGTTTATTACCCGCTCGACCTACGACATTCGCGGCAACTTGCTGACGGTGACGGATGCCCTGGGACGGGTGGCGTTTCGCTACAGCTATGACCTGGCGAATAATCCTCTGCGGACGGACAGCATTGACGCGGGTGTGCGGCGGACGGTGCTGAATGCCCTGGGGAATGTGATCGAAGGGCGCGACAGTAAGGAGGCGCTGATTCTCAGTGCCTATGACGATCTAAATCGCCCGACTCGGCTTTGGGCCAGGGACGACGAGAATAGTGACGTAACCCTGCGGCAGGTGATGGAATATGGCGACGGCGGCATTCCGGATCAACTCGAACCTGACCGAACAGCGGCTCGAGAGCTGAATCGGTTAGGGCAACTGGTGCGTCACTACGACGAAGCGGGACGGCTAGACTTTGAGGAATTTGACTTTAAGGGCAACCTGCTGCTGAAGACGCGGCGGGTGATTGCGGATACTCCATTGCAGGCGGTCTTCGACGCGGCAGCCGACAATAACTGGCAGGTCGATGCTTTTCGGGTGAGCTGGCCAACCACGGCAAGCCCAATTCCAGACAATCTAGTGGAGGCATTGCTGAACCCCACCGAGTACGTCACCTCCATGGCCTACGATGCCCTGAACCGGATGAAAGCGATGCAGTATCCGGAGGATGTGACCGGCAATCGCCAGGAGCTACTACCTCGCTATAACCGGGCCGGGGCACTGGAGCAGGTGACGCTGAACGGCCAAATGTTTGTGCAGCGGATTGCCTACAACGCCAAGGGGCAACGGATCTTGGTGGCATACGGGAATGGCGAGGACGGCAACGGGGTGATGACCCGCTATGCCTACGATCCGGAAACATTCCGGCTACTGCGCCTGCGGACGGATCGCTATACCCACAACGACCTTACCTACCAACCCAACGGTAGCCCCCTGCAAGATTTCGCCTACACCTACGACCTGGCGGGCAATATTCTTACCCTGGTGGATCGCACGCCGGGATCGGGGGTGAGCGGCAATATCGAAGCGCTGCGGTTCCAGAGCAGCAACCCCGAGCTGGCCCAGGCGCTGCTGGCCGGGGATGCCCTGTTCCGGCAGTTTGAGTATGACCCGCTGTATCGACTGCGATCGGCCACGGGGCGAGAGTGCCGCGATATTCCCCGACCGCGACCGATGGCAGATGACCTGCACTGTGGCTTTAACCAGGGCAGCCATGGCACCCCGACCCAGGACAATGCCCCTGACCTGACGGCTTTGTACCGTGAAACCTACGACTACGACCCGGCAGGCAATATGCTGAACCTGCGCCATCAGCAGGCGGTAAGCAGCAATGGGGGCACATCGTGGGAAACCACCTGGTCACGTAATTTTGGCATGGGGCTGGCACCGGAGGACTGGAACCAGGAGTGGGCTGCGCGACAGCAGGACTGGGTGGGGCAACGGCAAACCTGGGATAACCCGCTGTCGAATCGGTTGACCCATGTGGAGCAGCGGTTAGCCAGTGGTAGTAACAATCCGCCCGTGGTGCCCCAGACTCACTTTTTTGATGCCAATGGCAACCTGGTGCGGGAGAACGAGGCGCGACATTTTGAGTGGGACCACAGTGACCGCATGAAAGCCTTCCGCACCCAGACGGCAGGGGCAGAACCGTCGATACATGCCCACTATGTCTACGATGCGGGCGGGCAGCGGGTGATGAAGTGGGTGCGCCGCCAGGGGGGGCAGATCGATGTGACGGTGTATGTGGATGGGGTGTTTGAGCACCATCGCCGAATTATGCCGGGTGATGTGCAAGAGAACAATACGCTGCATGTGATGGATGACCAGTCGCGGATTGCCCTGGTGCGGGTGGGTGAACCGTTTGATGATGACGAGGATTTACCAGCGGTGAAGTTTTATTTGGGCGACCACTTGGGCAGTAGCAATGTGGTGGTGAGTGATACAGGCGATTGGGTGAACCGAGAAGAGTTTACACCCTATGGAGAGACCAGTTTTGGCAGCTTTAGAAAGAAGCGATATCGGTTTACGGGGAAGGAGAGGGATGAAGAAAGTGGGTTGAGTTATTACGGAGCAAGATACTATCCGCCGTGGTTAGCAAAATGGGTAGCCCCTGATCCGATTGGCAGCATAGATGGATTAAACCTCTTTGAATATGTACGATCAAATCCGTTATCACTAAGAGACAATACTGGAACTTTTGCACTAAGCCCGCCTGAAGTTTCTGGCACTACAGGCAGTGTTGATGAAAGCACCACAGGCGATCAGAATTCGGCAGGCTATGAAAGCACTACAGGTGGCTCAGAATCAGAAGAAGTTCCGGAGTTTGAAGCCTCAGATGTATACGCAGAAGAGTCCTCATCTGACACGCCTGAAGAAGCACAGGAAGCTGCTGACGAAACGCTTAACCAATTTACTGGATTAGCAAAGATTGGTGGAATTCTAATAGCATTTTCTGTCGCCCCATATGCTACAGCAGGTTTTATCCTTGGATACAAATTAGGAACCGCCCAAGCACAGTATGACAAAGGTGAAATAACTTTGGAGCAATTACAAAGTATTCAATCTGAGGCTTTTACAGACACTGCTCTAGACTTAGTTACTAAAGGACTAAGTACCTCCTTACAAAAACTTGGTCCTGTAGGAAGCAGAGTGAAGCATTTGAGTGGTGCTATGGGTAAGGCTTTATCTGCCAACAATGCGAGAGCACGTGGGGAGACCATACTGGGTGATGAAGTAACTGTCCATGTCAGGTGGATGAATAAAAGTGGAAAAGTTATCAAAACAAGAGTCACATTGGATCTAACTACAAAAACATCTTCGGGAAAGACCAAACTTATAGAATCCAAGTTTCTCGAAGAAGGTAGAGATCCCATACAAGCTAGAACATCTGGCCAGAAGAAAGCTTACGGAGCTATCGAGGATCCAGATTTCAAAGTTATTAGCATAACACCTGTCGGTAAAAAGGCGAAAGAGGCAGGCTTTGAAACGAATAAGCCTTTAGAAAATTGGGAATTTCAACAAGATGTCTTTTATTACCCGAAACCACAAAAGCGTGGGTGATAGAGGTCATTCTATTTCAGATCTTTCTGAGGTCTAGAAACCAAAAATGTCTGATTTTAACTATTAAATGATTAAGCCATGTCACTCGTATCTGGAACAATCACATTTGCCCCCGACATTGACACCAGACCACCTATCATCGTCAAAGCCTATGACGTTGACCTGATCAGCAAACAACTTCTTGGCCAAAGAACCCTCGGTCCTTTCAGTGCCAGTGAATCTTTTGAAATTACGTACACCCGACGTGACTTTGGGGCAGACGAAGGCACTGGCAGAGCCGATGTTAAAGTCGAGGCCATTTCTGAAGATGGCTTATTCGCTGCTGAATCCAACATTATTTTCAACGCCCCAGAAGAGGTACGGAACCTGCGCCTTGTGCTGCGTCCGGTCGAAAACCCTCTGTCTGAATTTGAGCGTTTAGTCGATGAACTGACACCCCTCATGCAGGGCGTTCTCCCAGAGAACCTGACAACCGAGCAAATGGCCTTCTTAAACCGCGACACTGAGGGGCGACTTGAACGGATTATCGCTTGGCATGAAGCGGCTGTTCTGACTGAGGCAACAGAGATACCCGTCGAAGCTGGCTATGCCTGGCGACGGCTCAACATTCAACCCCTCACTGTAGACCACCTGCTCACCGAAGAAACCCCCGAACGCCTGCGCCGCGCCCTAACCGCAGGGGTTAATGCCAACGTCATTCCAGACATTACCGATCAAATAGACGACATCCTGACCCGGCTCAATGCCCTCCGCAAACGAGTCGTCTCCGGTTCAATCACCTTCGATTCCCCGTTGAATCTCGATATCAACGAAGACATTATCGTCCAGGCCTTCGATAAAGATCTGCGTAGCGAAGAACTTCTGGGCGAGACTCGTATCCGGCTATCGTCA
>Ga0081526_100221_pt1 | contig 33377 bp, 27 predicted proteins | sample HotLakmasection2_FD_70991 | JGI IMG/M metagenome (GOLD analysis project Ga0081526, IMG submission 70991) | Hypersaline microbial mat communities from Hot Lake, Washington, USA - Section #2 (SPADES assembly) (version 2) | ecosystem: Environmental > Aquatic > Non-marine Saline and Alkaline >... | reverse complement strand
GGGCCCGCCGGCGGGCCCCCGGGCGGGCGGCCCCCGCGCCCGCCCCGGGGGCGACGCTGGCCGAGGCGATCGACCGCTACCCCCACGACCCCGCCTTCGCCGACCGGGCCCGCCGGCACCTGCTGCGCGGCGACCAGGCGCCGGTGCTCAGCGCCGCCTACGGCGCTCTGGCGCGGCAGGCGCGGGCCCGGCGCGAGGCGGAGTCGCAGCGGTTCGCCGGGCTGCTCCAGGCCTGGCTGAAGGCGCCGCCGCAGGACGACCCGACCCTGACCGTCGAGGCGGTGCTGGACCGGGTCGTGGCGCCGCTGGCCCGGCAGAGGCCGGTGCTGCTGCTGGTGCTGGACGGGCTCAGCCTGCCGGTGTTCGTGGAGCTGCTGCCGCCGCTGCTGGACCAGGGCTGGAACGAGCTGTGGCCGGCTGGGGCCGAGCGCCGGCCCGCCGCCCTCGCCGCACTGCCGACGATCACCGCGGTCTCGCGGGCCAGCCTGCTGACCGGCCGGCCGGTGCGCGGCGCGCAGCCGCTCGAAAAGACTGCCTTTGCCGGCCATGCCGGCCTGCGCGTCGCATACAAGACCCGCAAGGCGCCGAGGCTGTGGCACAAGGGCGACCTGACCGGCCCGGACGGGCCCGGCCTGGCCGCGGACCTGCGCGCCACGCTGGCCGACCCGGCGGACCGGGTGGTCGGCGTGGTCTACAACGCCATCGACGACCACCTCGCCGGCTCCGACCAGCTCCACCAGACCTGGGCGCCGGACGTGCTGCCGCCGCTGCCGGCGCTGCTGCACGAGGCGCGCGCGGCGGGACGGGTCGTGATCCTGACCGCCGATCACGGCCACGTCCTGGACGAGGCGACCGTGCTGCGGGCCCAGGACGGCGACGGCGGCGACCGCTGGCGCCCCGCCGATGCGCCGCCCGGCGACGGCGAGGTGCTGCTGCAGGGCGCCCGCGTGCTCGCCCCCGACGGGTCCGACCGGGTGGTTGCGGCCTGGAGCGAGGCGGTCCGCCATGCCGGCAAGAAGACCGGCTATCACGGCGGCGCGGCCCCGCAGGAGGCGATCGTGCCCGCCTGCGTGCTGTCGCCGGTCGCCGAGGACCTGGACGGCTGGCACCTGGCGCCGCCGGTCGAGCCCGGCTGGTGGCACGGCGGCGAGCCGGCGCCCGCCCCGCGCCGTCCCGCACCGCGGCCGCCCCGGCCCCGCGACGACCGGCAGCCCGGCCTGTTCGACGCGCCGCGGCCGGCCACCCCGCCCGCCGGCTGGATCGACCGGCTGCTCGCCAGCAGGACCTACGACGTCCAGCGGCGCATGGCCGGGGCGCGCAGCGTCGGCGACGAGCAGGTGCGCGCCCTGCTGGCCGCGCTGGCCGAACGGGACGGCCTCTGGCCGTTCGCCGCGCTGGCGCAGAGGCTGGGCGACCCGCCGTTCCGGCTGAACGGGCGCCTGGCCCAGGTGCGCCGCCTGCTCAACGTGGACGGCTATCCGGTGTTGACGGTGGACGATCCCGCGAACACGGTGACGCTCAATCGCGACCTGCTCGAGGTGCAGTTCGGCCTGAAGGACGCCTGAGCCGATGCCGAGCCCGCAACGCCGTACGGAAATCATCGACGCCCTGCGCCGCGGCACCGTGCCCCGCGCCGGGCTGGACGCCTTCGCCGTCGGCCTGGACCGGCTGGGCGACGCGTTCGACCGGGAGCTGGACACGGTCCGCCTGGGCGGCAGCGTGTTCAAGGCGGTGCGCGGGGAGTACGGCAGCGGCAAGACCTTCTGCGCCCGGTGGCTGCAGGAGCGGGCCCGGGCGCGGGGCTTCGCCACCGCCGAGGTCCAGATCTCCGAGACCGAGACGCCGCTGCACCGCATGGAAACGGTGTACCGCCGCCTGACCGAGCGGCTGGTCACCGCCGACGGCCGCGAGGGCGCGCTGCGCGACATCGTCGACGCCTGGTTCTTCACGCTGGAGGAGGAGGTGCTGGCCGCCGGTGACGTGGACCCCGCCGACGAGGCCGGCCTGATCGACCGCACCGGGCAGGTCATGGAGCAGCGGCTGGCCGCCGTCACCCGCTCCGCGCCGGCGTTCGGCGCGGTGCTGCGCACCTACCGCCGGGCGCTGGCCGCCGGCGACGAGACCACGGCGGCCGGGCTGGTCGCCTGGCTGGGCGGGCAGCCGAACGTGGCCGCGGCGGTCAAGCGGCAGGCCGGGCTGAAGGGCGACATCGATCACTTCGCCGCCGGCAACTTCCTGGCCGGCCTGCTGGTCATCCTGCGCGACTCCGGCGTGCCGGGGCTGGTGTTCGTGCTGGACGAGGTCGAGACCCTGCAGCGCATGCGCGGCGACAGCCGCGACAAGGCGCTCAACGGCCTGCGCCAGCTGATGGACGAGATCGACGCCGGGCGGTTCCCCGGCATCTATCTGCTGATCACCGGCACCTCGGCGTTCTTCGACGGGCCGCAGGGCGTGCAACGGCTGGCGCCGCTGGCGCAGCGGCTGCACGTGGACTTCTCGACCGAGCCCCGGTTCGACAACCCGCGCGCCGTGCAGGTGCGGCTCAGCCCGTTCGACCTGGACCGGCTGGCGGCGGTCGGCCGCAGCATCCGTGACATCTTCGCGGAGCAGGCGACGGCGCCGGAGCGCATCCGCGGGCTGGTCGGCGACGACTACATCGCGCGGCTGGCCGGGGCGATCGCCGGCGACCTGGGCGGGCGCGCCGGCGTGGCGCCGCGGCTGTTCCTGAAGAAGCTGGTCGGCGACGTGCTGGACCGCGTCGACCAGTTCCCGGACTTCGACCCGCGCCGGCACTACGCCCCGACCCTGGCCGAGGTCGAGCTGACGGCGGCGGAGCGCGCCGCGCGGGCCGCAGCCGACGTCGACGAGATCGAGCTGTCGCTTTGACGGCGCCGGCGGCGTTCGAGCGGCTGCACCCGGCCGTCCAGTACCACGTGGTCAACTCGCTCGGGTGGTCGTCGCTGCGGCCGATGCAGGAACGGGCGATCGCCCCGATCCTGGCCGGCGAGCACGTGCTGCTGCTGGCGCCCACCGCCGGCGGCAAGACCGAGGCGGCGGTCCTGCCGGTGCTGTCGCGCATGCTGACGGAGCACTGGGCCGGGCTGTCGGTGCTCTATCTGTGCCCGATCCGGGCCCTGCTGAACGACCTGGAGCCGCGGCTGGCCCGGCTCGGGCAGTTCGTCGGCCGCTCGGCGGCGCTGTGGCACGGCGACGTGGGGCCGGCGGCGCGGCGGCGGATCGAGCAGCAGCCGCCCGACCTGCTGCTGACGACGCCGGAATCGCTTGAGGCGATGCTGATCTCGGTGCGGGTCGACCACCGCGCCCTGCTGGGCGAGGTGCGCGCCGTGATCGTCGACGAGCTGCACGCCTTCGCCGGCGACGACCGCGGCTGGCACCTGCTGTGCCTGCTGGAGCGGCTGCGCCGGCTGGGCGGCCGGCCCGCCCAGCGCATCGGCCTGTCGGCGACGATCGGCAACCCGGACGCGCTGCTGGCGTGGCTGACCGCCGGCCGCGACGAGCCGCGGGGCGTGCTGGCCCCCGCGCCGGCCGGGGCCGCGGAGGCCGACGTGACGATCGACCACGTCGGGTCGGTGGACAACGCGGCCCTGGTGCTGAGCCGCCTGCACCGCGGGGAGAAGCGCCTGGCGTTCTGCGACAGCCGGGCACAGGCGGAGCGGCTGGCCGGGGCGCTGCGCGACCGCGGCGTGGAGACCTTCGTCTCGCACAGCTCGCTGAGCCCGGACGAGCGGCGCCGCGCCGAGGGCGCCTTCGCCTCCGGCTCCAACTGCATCAGCGTCGCCACCAGCACGCTGGAGCTGGGCCTCGACGTGGGCGACCTGGACCGGGTCGTCCAGGTCGACGCGCCGGGCAGCGTCGCCGGCTTCCTGCAGCGGCTCGGCCGCACCGGGCGGCGGGCGGGGGCGCGGCGCAACTGCCTGTTCCTGACGACGTCGGAGGACGCCTTCCTGCGCGCCGCCGGCCTGATGCTGCTGTGGTCGGAGGGGTATGTCGAGCCGACGGTGCCGCCGGCGCAGCCCTGGCACATCTTCGCCCAGCAGGTTCTGGCGCTGTGCCTGCAGGGGGCGGAGCTGGTCGCGGACGACTGGCGGGACTGGGTGGGGGGGGTGCCGGCCTTCGCCGACCGGGCCACGGCGCGTGCCGTGCTCGACCACATGCTGGCGGCCGGCATCCTGGCCGCGCCGGACGGCCGGCTGACCGTCGGCCCGGCCGGGGAGCGGCTGTTCGGGCGGCGGCATTTCCTGGACCTGGTGGCGGCGTTCGCCACGCCGCCGCTGGTCCGGGTGCGGCACGGGCGGCAGGACCTGGGGGCCGTCCACCCGTTCTCCTTCGCCGCGCCCGAGGGCCGCGCGCCGGTGGTGTCGCTGGCCGGGCGCAGCTGGGTCGTGACCTCGGTGGACTGGTCGTCCCGCACCGCCTGGGTGGAGCCGTCGGCCATGCCCGGCCGGTCGATCTGGGACGGCTCCTCGCGGGCGATGGGCGCGCTGCACTGCGCCGCGGTGCAGCGGCTGCTGGCCGGCGCCGACCCGGCGCCGCGGCTGTCGCAGCGTGGGCAGCGGGTGCTGGCAGACCTGCGCGAGGCTTACGCCTGGTGCACCCCGGACGCCACGGCGGTGGTGGCCGAGGCGGACGGGGAGACGCGCTGGTGGACCTTCGCCGGCATCGGCGCCAACGCCGCCGTGGCCGCCGGGCTGGCCGCGGCCGGCGTGGCCGTGCAGCGCTTCGACAATTTCGGCCTGACGTTTGCCGGGCGCCCCGCACAGGCGGCGGTGGCAGGCGCGCTGGCCGGGCTGTCGGCGGCGGACCTGCGCCCCGACGTGCCCGAGGCGGAGCGGGACCGCCTGAAGTTCTCCGCCTGTCTGCCGGACGGGCTTCGGCGTGGGATCGCTGAAACCCGGACAATCGATCATGCCGCCCTGGTGCGATTGCTTGCCATGCCGGTGCGGTTCGTGGAAATCCATTGAGGGGGGAGACCACCACGATGCTGGCGCTCGCCCCATCGGTTCCTGGCATGATCACCAGAACTGGCCGGCTTGTTGCGGCCTCCCCTGTTCATCGCCAAGCTCTGATAATGCCGGGATTATCATGTCGAGGCGAAGCCGTCATTTCACTGAGGCCGCAGCTTGAAGGCTGCGGATGCGGCAGTAGCGCCTTGCGTCAACCGTGAGCGACTGATTATATGGCCATATATGGTCATACCGGAGCCCGCCGATGCCCCACGTGCCGATGAACGAGGCCAAGACCCGCCTCACCGAGCTGGTCGCTGCCGTCGAGCAGGGCGAGCGCGTCATCATCACCCGCCATGGCAAGGCCGCGGCGGAGATCGTCCCCTGCCGGGGCTCCCGGGGCGTGCGGCTCGGCGACATCGGCGAGCTCAAGCGGCGGCTGGGCATCGGGCGGATTGTCGAGACCGTGCCCGAGGATTTCGACGTACCGCTCCCCGAGGACATTCTCATCAGCCCGATCGACTGACGATGCTGGTTCTGGCGGACACCCATGTCCTGGTCTGGGCGGCCGAGGAGCGCCTGGACCGAATCCCGCCGGGCTTTCGCACCATCCTGGCGGATGAGGGCAATGCGGTGTTCATGAGCGCGGCCAGCTTCTGGGAGCTGGGCATCAAGCATCGCCTCGGCAGGCTCCGGCTTCTGGTCGATCCGGCCGCCATCGCGACACTTCTGGAGGCGGCCGGCTTCCGCCACCTCGACGTCACCCACCGGCACGCAACCGCGCGGCTGCAGCATGAACCGGAGACACGGGACCCGTTCGACCGGCTGCTGCTGGCGCAATGCAATGTCGAGGACATGCAGCTGATGACGCTCGACCGCGCCCTGCAGAGCCTCCCGCGGGCTCTCAAGCCGCAGTGACCTTCCGGCCGCGCCGGACGTGCCCGTCGGCACTGTCGACTTGACGAGGGTGGAACGGCAACCTCGGCCCAGGTCGCGAACGCCTGGGCGCGGGAACTGGAGCGGCGTGGCCACGAGGTGCCGGCCGATCCGTGCCCGCCGGAGGAGTGGCCGACGATCGCGGCCCGGCTGGCGCGCCGGTCCCCCGAACTGGTCGAGGCCCTGCACCGGATCCTGGTCGAGGGCCGGCCGGTGGGCTGGGTGTCGACCACGCCCGCCATGCGGTGCCGCCTGCAGCGCATGGCGGGCGACCTCGGCTGGCGGGCCGTCCACGACGACGAGGACCAGTAGGCGGTGCAACGGCTGCCGTCGCGGTTTTCCGCTGCCCCTTTGCCCGGGAGGCACAAGAGTTGACGCCGAAGCGGCTGGGAGCGGACCTGCCCCCGGATGCTGGAGGAGCATGAAACGACAGCAGCGCGGCTGGAACACCTCCGGCGGGCCGCCGAGGCCGAGGGCAAGGCGGAGTATGCACGTCTCGCCGAGGAGATCGGGGTGCATGCCCGGACCGAGGAGCTGGTCCTCCATCCCAGCGCGCTCATGATCGGCGAAGCCGTCCGGCTGCGCCGCGGCGGCGATCAGGGGCAGGACGGATCATCGGACCTCTGCACCCCGCCCCTACCGCTGCCAAGCCAGCCGGCGGCGGTTCGACGGACTGCGCTTGCCGCAGCCGCGATGGCCGCCATGTCATGGCAATGAAGAGGCGAAAGCGACAAAAGACGGTGCCGCTGCCCCTGATGATGGCCGAACTGGCATTCTCGTCATGGGAGACGATTGGCCGTCGATCCTGGATGATGACCCAGGGAACCTGCTCTGCTGCCGAGTATCGGCGCATGGTCATGGAGAAAGTGGAGGCGGCCCGGCTCAGCGGCAACGCCGTGGGAGTTCCCGGCGGCAAGGGCAGCGCGACTGCCGTCCTGGCTCCCTGGCACCGCCGGGCCATGGCCAACAGCAAGCGGTTGCGCAAGAAGACGCAACCGCGGTGAACGACCTGGTCCGTCCTGCTCTCGGCCTGGCGCTCGTTGGTGCACGAACCGGAGCAGCGCTGCTCCCAACGGCCGGTGGATGCCTGCCCGCCGGAGGAGGGCCGGCCATCGCGGTGCGGCCGACCCCATTGGCCGGTCCCGGCGGCAACCATCGACAGCCGGAGGCGCTCGCGATCCGCGGGCACCCTTTCCTGCCATCGTCAGCCCGGACTCCCGGCGTCACGTGACATCCCCCGGCGACGCCGATTGTGGCGCGCTCACGCCGGCCTCCCGAACAGCTCCCCGAACAGGCGCTCCGCCTCGCGCAGCCCGGCGTCGGTCAGGATGACCGATTTCGCTTTGCAGACCGGGTCCAGGATCATGCCCTTGTCGTGCAGCCGGTTCATCGCCTCCCAGTCGAACGTCTTCCAGGCCCGCACCCCGTCGTGCAGGGTCAGGTAGAGCAGCGCCAGAACGGCGTCGTCGATCCTGTCGGTGTCGATGTCCATCGCTCCGAAACCCTCCCTCCAGCAGGTGGGCGCCGGCCTGCCCGGTCGTCGCCCCTGAAGTCTACCCTCCCGGCCCTCTCCGCAGGAGCCCGATCGTGCACCGGATGGACCCTGTTCCGGCTGGACGCCTGGCGTGGTTTCGCGGGGAGGACTGGATTGCAGTTCATGCGGACGACAGGGTCGGGCGTCGCCCTGCGGGCCGGGCTCTACTCGCCGCCGGCGGCGGCTCCCGAAGCCCCTGCGGGTCTTCGCCCTTCGGGTCACGATCCCTGACGCGCGCGGCTGGCGCCGCGGTGAGCGCGCGGACGCCCCACCCGGAGGGCGGGGCGCCGGGTGGCGGCCCGGCTGCCGTTGCGGCGGGACCGGATCAGGTCGAACCCTCGTCGATCGCCCGCCCGAGGCACCGGGGCAGGGGCCGGGAAGCTCGGGTCGTCGAGCCTGACCGGATCGTGCCTGCCATCCCACGGCATCGGGTCCACGCCGCGCCGCACTCGACCGGGCCGGCGGGGCAACGGCCGAACGCCGTGCCGATGTCCTCCGCGGCCGGCGCCCGGTTGGCGTTGACGGTAAGGGTCTTGAGCCTGCCGATCGGGGATCCGGCCTGCTCCCGGCGGGCGCCGACGGCCGCCACGGAGCGCCTCCTCCCCACGCCAGCCGTGCCGCGCCCACCGCGACCTCGATGGCTTGATCTGGCCGGAGGGTCCGGGCTGCGCCCCGATCGCCTCCGCAACGGCGGACCGTCAACTTTCTTCCCCTGCCGCTGCGCGGCATTCCTCGCGAGACAAGAAAGCCGCCGGCCCGCCATCCTCCGCTGCGCTCCGGCCGCAAGCGGTGCGCAGGCGATCGCCCTCCGGCCGGACGATCGCCATCGAGGCCGCGGTGGGCGCGGCCCGGTCTCAGCAAGGAGACGCTCCATGGCGACCATCGGCACCTTCACCAAGACCGGCGACACCTTCACCGGCACGCTCAAGACCCTCACCATCAACGCCAAGGTCAAGATCGCGCCGAACGAGAAGGACACCGACAAGGCCCCCGACTACCGCCTCTTCGCCGGCCCGGTCGAGTGCGGCGCGGCGTGGAAGAAGACCTCCCAGGGCGGCCGCGACTACCTCTCGGTCAAGCTCGACGACCCGAGCTTCCCGGCCCCGGTGTTCGCCTCGTTGGTCGCGGTCGAGACCGGCGAGTTCCACCTGATCTGGTCCCGCCGCAACGGCAGCTGAGCCCCGCTCCGACGCAGCGCCCCGCCCTCCGGGTGGGGCGTCCGCGCGCTCGAAGAAATGTGCAAGGACCCCGGATCGCCCGGAACAACACCGGCGCTCCGGCATGCTCCTCGAGATCCCGCAGCGGCAGCCCGGCGCGCTCCTCGGCCCGGCGTCCGCCATTGACCGCCTGAGGTCTCGGGGTGCCCAGGCCGATGCGCACGGGAGCAACGGCTCCGTCGAGCCCCGGCGGTCAACCGGCCTGGAGGTCGCCCCGTCACGTCCGTCGTCGTGGCCGCGCCGCTCCCACCGAAGACCCCACGGCATCGGCAGCGGCGGCCCGACCCGGGTCGCGCCCTATCGGACCCGGTCAAGGGACATCCATGCACCTGCGGCCGCTGCCTGCCGTGCCGGAGGCGGTCATCGGAGTCGCCGGCCCCTGCAAGCCCGTCGAGGCTCCGGTTTTTGGACAGACGCCGATCCGGTGGCCGTGGTTTCGGCATGAGGGGTCTGGCACCCCTTGCGCAACGCACTCCGGGACATCGGCGGAGTCCAGGCGGCCGGGCGCATCCTTTCCGCGATCCAAGGATTGAACGCCCCACGCCACGATCACCGGCAGGAGCGAAGGCGTACGGGCGTCGCCCTGCGGGCCCGGGCTCTACTCGCCGCCGGAGGCGGCTCCCGAAGCCCCTGCGGGTCTTCGCCCTTCGGGTCACGATCCCTGACGCGCGCGGCTGGCGCCGCGGTTGGCGGGGCCAGCAATGGCGCCGCGGCCGCCTTGCCCGATCCGGCCGCACGGCCGGCCGGTCGGCCCGCGGCGGCCCTGCGGATCCTGTTCCCCGTGAAGGCGAGGCCGGCCTCCGCCTGTCCCGCCCGCCCTTCGGATCCGGGTGCCGGCGCGTGGGCTTGCCCCCCGGTGCCGTCCCGGTCGGCTGCTGCCGGATGACCGGGAACCGCCGTCGCGGCCCGGCGGGCAAAAGCCATCCGGGTTGCCGCCAGGGCTGTGACGAAGGCGGCGCGTCCCGACCCCGGCCGGGCGCCGCAGCGCGCCGGCCCCCGCAGCCGGGCCGACGGGGGCCAGGCCGGTCCCGGCCCCGGCGGCGCGCCGGAGAGGAAGAGGGCGATCGAGGCGGTGTGACGGGCCGGGAGGCGGGAGAGAGGCTCTCGCCCGCCCGTCGCGAAGGATCCGCCCGATGACCGGCACCCTCGACCGCATTCCGCTCGACCGCCTGTTTCCCTCCAAGCACAACGTCCGCAAGGCCCCCGACACCCCGGCGGCGCTGGCCGAGCTGAAGGCCAGCATCCGCGCGCACGGCCTGCAGCAGAACCTGGTCGTCGCCCCGGCCAACGCCGACGGCCGCCATGCCGTGCTGGCCGGCGGCCGCCGCCTGACCGCGCTGCTGTCGCTCCGCGCCGAGGGCGCGCTGCCGGCCGACCTGACGGCGGTGCCGTGCCTGGTGTCCCCCGGCGATGCCGCGGAGCTGTCGTTGGCCGAGAACGTCGTGCGCCTGGCCATGCACCCGGCCGACCAGGTCGCCGCCTGGGCCGCGCTGGCCGGCAACGGCCTGAGCGTGCCACAGATCGCCCGCCGCTTCGGCGTCTGCGACGCCCTGGTCCGCCAGCGCCTCAAGCTCGGCGGCGTCGCGCCCGCCGTGCTCGAGGCCTGGCGCGACGACGCGATCGACCTCGACATCGTCACCGCCTTCGCGCTGAGCGACGACCACGATGCCCAACTCGCCGTCTGGCAGCAGCTGCAGGCCCAGGGGTACGTCTTCGCCCCGGCCGTGCGCCGGCTGCTGACCGCGGCCAGCGTCCCGGCCGGCGCGCCGCTCGCCCGGTTCGTCGGCCTCGAGGCCTACGAGGCCGCCGGCGGCCGCGTCACCCGCGACCTGTTCAGCACCGCCGACGACGTGTTCCTCGACGACGCCGCGCTGGTGCGCCGGCTCGCCCTGGCGCGCCTCGAGGCCGCGGCGGCTCCGCTCCGGGCGGACTGGCACTGGGTCGAGGCGGTGGTCGAGCCCGACCGCCGCTTCCTCGCCGGCTGCGGCCGCATCCCCGCCCAGCCGCTGGAGCTCCCCGAGGCGCTGGCGCGGGAGATCGCCGCCGTGGACGCCCGACTGGCGGCGCTCGATGCCGAGGAGAGCTGGGACGCCGCGCAGGAGGCCGAGGCGGAGCAGCTCGCCGCCCGGCGCGACGCGCTCGAGCGGGACGCCGAGGCCTGCATCACCTATGCCGCCGACGACCGGGCGCGGGCCGGCTGCCTGGTCACGGTCGGCCGCGACGGCGCCATCGAAGTGATCGCCGGTCTGGTCCGCCCGGAGGACGCCGCGCCGGCCGCCGGCACGCCCGCCCCGCCCCCGGCGCCGGCCGGCCGCCCGGCCTCCCCGGAACGGGCGCTGCGCCGCGAGGCCGGCCTCAGCCAGGGCCTGGTCGACGACCTCAAGGCCCACCGGCTGCAAATCACCAAGGCCCACCTGGCCGGCGACTTTACCGTCGCCTTCGACCTCGCCCTCCATGTCCTGGCCCGCGAGGTGCTCCAGCCCTCCTGGCAGCCCCGCCCGCTCGAGCTGCACGCCACCGCCAGCCGCGAGGCCAGCACGCTCGACGACCTCGGCGACACGCCGGCCGCCCGGCAGCTCGCGGAGCACCGGGCCGGGCTCGCGCTCGACTGGCTGACCCTGCCGCCGGCCGAGAGCTTCGCCGCCCTGGCCGCCCTGCCGGCCGCGGCCAAGCAGGCGCTGTTCGCCTGGTGCGTCGCCCAGTGCCTGAAGCCCCAGCTGTCCTTCGAGGACGGCGCCGACCCGGTGCTCGAGGCCGTCGGCGCCCGCTTCGGCATCGACGTCGCCGCGGCCTGGCGCCCGACCGCGGCCAACTACTGGAGCCGGGTCACCCGGGCGCACGGGCTGGACGCCGGCGCGGCGGTGCTCGGCAACGGCTGGCGCCGCCGCCACGACGGGCTCCGCAAGCCGGCCCTCGCCGCCGCGCTCGAGGCCGTGTTCGCCGGCGCCGCGCCCGACCCGGCGGCCCGCGCGCGGGCCGCCGCCTGGCTGCCGCCCGGCCTGGCCTACGACGGCCCGGCCGCTGCCGAGGCCGACCCCGGCGCCTTGGACGCCGGCGACGACCCCGCGCCGCTGCCGGCCTTCCTGACCGGGGATCTGTCCGGGGACCTGCCCGGCGAGCCCGCCGACGCCTGATCCCTCCTCTCCCGATCCCAATCCCGATCCCGCACGGGCCGGCCGCCTCCGGGCTGCCGGCCGTCGTGCGTCCGGCCCAAGGAGCCGCCCATGCCCCGATCCTCGCGCACCGCCGCGCCGGCCCCCGCCCGTTCCGAGGCGCCGCAGGCCGGCCTCTACCGCCGCATCACCGGCGAGATCGTCGCCGCGCTGGCCCGCGGCGTGCTGCCCTGGCGCCAGCCCTGGCGCCAGGGCCTCCCGGCGGTGGCGCGGCCGCGTCGCGCCAACGGCGCGCCCTACCGCGGCATCAATGTCCTGGTGCTGTGGAATGCCGCGCTGGCCCGCGGCTACGGCGCCACCGTCTGGATGACCTGCCGTCAGGCGCAGGCGCTCGGCGCCCACATCCGCCGCGGCGAGACCGGCACCCGCGTGGTCTATGTCGGCCGCCTGCGCCGCACCCAGCCCAACGGCATGGGCAACGACGTCGACGTCTGGATCCCGTTCCTGCGCGAGTACGCCGTGTTCAACGCCGAGCAGATCGCCGGCCTGCCGGCGGAGGCCTACACGCCGCCGGCCGCGCCCCCCGAGCCCGAGCGCATCGCCCGCGCCGAGGCCTACTTCGCGCACATCCCGGCGGAGGTCCGCCACGGCGGCAGCCGCGCCTGCTACGCGCTCGACCAGGACCTGATCGAGCTGCCGCCGTTCGCCGCGTTCCGCGACGCCGCCGCCTACTACGCCACGCGCGGGCACGAGACCCTGCACTGGACCCGTCACCCGACCCGGCTCGCCCGCGACTTCGGCCGGCGCCGCTGGGGCGACGCCGGGTACGCCGTCGAGGAGCTGGTCGCCGAGCTCGGCGCCTGCTTCCTCGCCGCCGACCTCGGCCTGACCCCCGACCACTGGGACAACCACGCCGCCTACATCGGCTCCTGGCTGGCCGTCCTCGACCACGACCCCCGCGCCGTGTTCACCGCCGCCGCCCGTGCCGAGCAGGCCGTCGCCTTCCTCGCCGCCTTCCAGCCCGGCCTCGCCTGAGCCGCGCCCGTCCTCCCGCTCGCCGCCCCGCCCGGCAAGGCCGCCGGGAGCGCGGCCCGGCCGCCCCGGCGCCCCGCCGCCGGTGCCGGCTGCCGCGCCGGGACCAGAGCGAGAGGGCGGTCGCGGCCGTGTGACGCCCGCGCCGAGGCCGCGAGAGGTTCGCCGCCCCGGCGCCGGGCGCTGCCCGTTCATTCCGGAGACCCCTGCAATGCCGATCGCCGCCCGCCGCGCCGCCCCCGCGACCCTGCTCGCCCTGCTCGCCCCGCAGGCCGAGGACACCGCCGCCGCCCTGTTCGCCGCCGCCACCGCGCTGGCCCGCCGCCTCGACGCCGGCCGCCCGCTCGACCCCGCCAGCCTGCGCGCCGCGCTGCAGGCCGCCACCGGCCGCAGCGACGCCGCCGGCGGCTGGGCCTGGAAGGACGCCTACGACGCCGCCGAGGCCGCCCAGGTGCTGTTCCTCGGCCGCCACGGCCCGGCCCTGCGGCCCCATCTGGCGGCGCCGCAGCGCCTGCTCGCCATGCTCGACCGGCTCGCCGCCCTCGGGCCCTCACAGACCCGGCGCTCCGAGGCCGGCCAGGCCCTGCAGCAGTTCTCCACCCCCCTGCCGCTCGCCTTCGCCGCCGCCCGCGCCGCCCGCCTCGCCCCCGGCGACCGGGTCCTCGAGCCCTCCGCAGGGACCGGCCTGCTCGCCGCCGGCGCCCGCCTCGCCGGCGGGCCCGGCCTGTCGCTGATCCTCAACGAGCTCGCCGACGCCCGCGCCGGCCTGCTCGATCGCCTGTTTCCCGGCACCCCGGTGACCCGCCTCGACGGCGCCCAGATCGACGACCGCCTGGCGCCCGATCTGGTCCCCACCGTCGTCCTGATGAACCCGCCGTTCTCGGCATCTGCCGGCTGCGCCGGCCGCGACCCCGCCGCGGCGGCCCGCCACGTCGCCGCGGCGCTGGCCCGCCTGGCCCCCGGCGGCCGCCTGGTCGCCATCACCCCGCTCGCCCTGGCCCCCGCGGCCCCGGCCTGGCGCGACGGGCTCGCCGGCCTGCTGGAGCACGCCCGCGTCGTCTTCTCCGCCGGGCTGGCTGCCGCCGCCTATGCCCGCCACGGCACCGCCACCGCCACCCGGCTGACCGTGCTCGACCGGCTGCCGGCCGCCGATCCGCACGCCCTGCCCGATGCCCACGCCACCGTCGCCAGCGTCGCCGAGCTGCTCGACCTCGTCGAGCGCCACGTCCCGCCGCGGCCCGGCCCGCCCGGCGCCCCGGCACCGCGGCCCGGCGAGCCCCTGCCCGCGGCGGCCGCCGCCGCCGCCGCGCCGGACGCGCCGGTGCCGTTGCGCCCCGCGCCGGGCGTGGCCGAGCGGATGATCCTCGACGCGCCCGACGCCGCGGCGATTCGGGTCGGCGATGCGGACCTGCACCGTGGGCGGGCCGCCCGGCTGCGGCGCGCCCTGCCGGACCTGGCCGCGCGCCTCGCCCGCGAGCCGGTCGACGTGGTCGAGTGGCTGCCGCCCCTGCTGGCGCCGGAGGTGGCGCTGCCGTCGGGCGGCCGGCTGACCGTCGAGCAGACCCGCGCGCTGACGGCGATCGACGTGGACACCGGCGCGGCGCGGTCCGCCCTGCCCACCGATCTGGAGGCGGCGGCCGAGGCGGCCCGCCAGCTGCGCCTGCGCAACATCGGCGGGCTGGTGGTGATCGACTTCGTGTCCGAGGCGCCGGCCGCCCGGTCGCAGGTGCTGGACCGGCTGCGCGCCGCGCTGAAGGGCGACCCGGCGCAGGTCCGGCTCGGCGGGGCGACCGCGCTGGGCCTGGTCGAGCTGGCCCGCGAGCGGCGCGGGTTCGGCCTGGCCGAGGCGACCCGCAGCGGCGGGGGCTTGTGATTGCGGCACCGCACCCCCATCCTCCTGGCCATGGCGAAGGCGGACACCGATCCCGGCCGCGGCGGGCCGCGCCGGCGCTGTCCGGGGTGTGGAAAGCCGGCGCAGGTCGCCACCCGGCCGTTCTGCTCCCGGCGTTGCGCGGATGTGGACCTCGGCCGCTGGCTCGGCGGCGTGTACCGCGTCCCCGGCCGCGACGGCGAGGCGGAGGAGCCGGCTGCGACGGATCGCGACGGCGAAGGCGTCTAGACAGCGTGTTGCGGTTTTCCTATAAGCACCGGATCACCCGGCGGCCCGCACCCGACGCCCCCGCCGGACCGCCCGCGACGCCCAGGTAGCTCAGTTGGTAGAGCAGGGGACTGAAAATCCCCGTGTCGGTGGTTCAAATCCGCCCCTGGGCACCATTCCTTTGCTTCGTCTTGTGTTTTTCCCTGCCTTCTTGGCTTCACGGCTCCAGCAGTGCCGGTGCCCAGCTTCGCGATGGCGGGCCGGGAATGCGTTCCGAAAGAAGACTACAGACGTTGCGCCCGGAACCGCCTGACATGAGCCTTTCGACCCAGGGCGGAACTCACACCACCGGATCGCGGGAAGGCCCCTATCTTGCCGAAGTGGAGGCGGCACTGCCGCGCCTTTTGGCGTGTTTCGATACGGACCCGCTCTCACCGGCATTCGGGGTGGGCGATCGCCTGCATTGGGCCTGGAAGCTGATCGACTTCGGCAACGCCACCTTCCAGGGGGCGGCGCACGGGCTGGCACGGCTTGCCGCGACCGGCCTCGCTCCGGACTGGCTGCCGCCGGCCCGGATTGCAGAGCGCATCGCGGAGATGACGGACGGCACCTGCCGCCTTCTGGCCGCGGACGGTAGCCTCGGCGAGGCATTGCCCAATGAGGGCAGCTTCTGTGTCACGGCGCTGGTGGCAAATGATCTGATTGCCGCCGCGGACCTGAAAGAGGCGCCGGTGGATGCCGCCTTGCGGACCCGGATCCTCGATGTTGCGGCGCCGATGGTCCGGTTCCTGGTGACCCATGACGAAACGCACGGGCTGATCTCGAACCATCTCGCCACCGCCGCGCTCGCCCTGTACCGCTGGCACCTGGCCACGGGAGAGCCCGTCGACCGGCGCGGCCGCATGCTTCTCGACCGCATCCTCGATCATCAGTCGGACGAAGGCTGGTTCAGCGAATACGGCGGCGCTGATCCCGGCTATCAGACCCTGTGCACCAGCTACCTGGCGGCGTTGCACCTGGTGCGGCCGGACCTGGGGCTGGAGGAGCCGCTCGGCCGCTCGATCGCCTTCCTGTGCCACTTCGCCCACCCCGATGGATCCTTTGGCGGCCTCTATGGCAGCCGCAACACCCGCGTCTACTACCCTGCTGGCATCGAGGCTTTGGCGGGGGCGCATCCGGAAGCGGCAGCCCTGGCGGCGCACATGCGTGCCGGCGTCGCCGCTCGGCGCACAGTGACGCTGGCCGCGATGGACCCGCCGAACCTCGTGCCGATGTTCAACGATTACGTCTGGGCAGCCGAGCTCGCGGGATCGACGGCGGACCGCGAGGCGGGCGACCCGCCGGCCCTGCCGTTCGGGGCTCCGGCCTTTCGCCGCGTGTTTTCCGAGGCCGGCCTGCTGATCGATCGCGGCGTGACCCATTACACGATACTCGCGCTGCGCAAGGGCGGCGTCTGCTATCATTTCGTCACGAAGCCGGCGGCCGGACGCCCCTCGAGCGAGGTTGTTTCGTGCCGTATCGACGCCGGGCCGGTGGTCGAAGACCCGCGCGGGCGCCTGCTCCAGGCCCAGATCCCCGACGACACGGCATCTTGGGCGGACGATGGAGACTGCATCCGCATACCGCTGGTGTTCCGGCCGATCGCCAACCGGCTGCCGCGTCCGCGGGATTTCATCGTGCTGCGCCTGCTGGCGATGACCGTGTTCCACTCCGGTGTGCTGCGCGAACGCGTCAAGCGGATGCTGGTGCGCCTGTTGATTCGCGGCCGGCGGCGCGGTTTGTGGGGCGGCTGGCGGCATGTGCGCTTGGGCGCGGAGCTGACCGTGGACGACCGCTTGGAGGGCGCCGTGGCCGCCATGACGCGGCGGGATCCGAAGCGGCCGTTCGCCGCCATCCACATGGCCAGCCAGGGTTACTGGCAGCAGGGGGATGACGCGCCGTGATACCGCGGTTCCGCCCCACGATCGGACTGGCCGAGCTGACAGCGGCTTTCGGTCCCGCCGGCAACGATGCGGTGGCATCGTTCGAGGCGGCGTTCGCCGCGCATATGGGGCAGCGCCATGCGGTCGCGTTTCCCCACGGGCGGACCGGGCTCTGCTTTCTGTTGCGCGTGCTGGGCCTTCGGGATCGCGAGATCATCTGCCCGGCCTACACCTGCGTCGTCGTCGCCCATGCCGTCGTCCACTCGGGCAATCGCCCGGTGTTCGTGGATGCGTCCTTGCGCGACTGCAACATGGATCTGCGTCTGGCGCGTCAGGCGATCTCGCCGCGGACCGGCGCGATCGTCGCCACCTCGCTGTTCGGGCATCCGGTCGACCTCGACGCGCTCGATGCGCTGCGCGCCGATTATCCGGACATCCCGATCATCCAGGACTGCGCCCATTCGTTCGACGCACGCTGGCGCGGACGGCCGGTGCAGGTGGAGGGCGTTGCCGCCATCTACGGTCTCAACGTGTCGAAGCTGATGACCTCGATCTTCGGGGGCATGGTGACCACCGACGACGACCGGCTGGCCGCGGAATTGCGCCGGCTGCGCGAGGTCGCAATGATTCGTGGAGGCGCGGCACTCCGCTGGCGCCGCCGGATCTATCTGCTTGCCTCCGCGATCGCCTTCACCGCACCGGCATACGGGCTCGTCAATCTGCTTGAGCGCAGCGGCGTTCTGGATCGGTTCGTCAGGTACTACGACCCCGGCCTCATCGACATGCCGGCAGACTGGTTGACCCGGATGTCGCTCGTGGAGGCCTCGGTCGGCCGGGTCCAGCTTGACGCGCTGCCGGGCATCATCGAGGCCCGGCGCGCCTACGCACGATACTATCGCCAGGTCCTGTCCGGCGTGCCGGGCCTTTCGTTCCCCGATCTGCCCGACATCGATGGCGCGACATTCTCCCACGTCGTTGCATCGACCCCGGGCAAGCGGGCACTGATCGCCTCCGCACAGCGCCATGGCATCCAGCTCGGCGAGGTCGTCGAGTATTCGGTTCCTGGGCTGGGCGCCTATGCGGGCCCTCAGGACGCCAATGCCCTGTTCCCCAACGCGGCCTACCTGGCCGACCACACAGTCAACCTCCCGGTCTCCGGCCGGTTCGACATGGCGCGCGCTCGAAAGGTGACACTGACGCTCGGGCAGGCGCTTGCCGATCGATGTGCGCCGACCCTGCGCGCGGATCCCGCCGGTCCACGATCTATCGGTTGACGGGCCCGAACCGGTCTCGTTAAGAGGTGTTTCCTGCAGAACATCATGATTTTGCGCTCCGCATCGACCGAACACACGCGAGCAGCGCGTGATCGCTTGCCGGATATGGCGATGATGGTGCCTGGTATCGCAGGTACGCCCGCACGGGGCGCGGTTCACGGATCCGGAATATCCACATGTCGTCTTCGCCTCGGCTCACCCTCGTCATTCCTTGCTACAACGAAGCGGCAATCATTGCGCGCAATGCGAGCGAGCTTGTCTCCTGGATGGCCGAGCACATGCCGGAAACGGATTATGAGCTGCTGCTCATAAACGACGGCTCCAGGGACGACACGGGCGCCATATTGGATCGGCTTGCCGCCGGGACCCCGAATATCCGGGCCGTGCACCACAAGCGCAACTTTGGCCGCGGCCGGGCGATCCGCACCGGCTTCGAGAACGCGCGCGGGGACTACGTGATCTGCCTGGATGCCGATCTGTCGTACTCCCCCGAGCACATCCCGCGCCTGCTGGACCCGCTGGTCTCCGGTCGGGCGGACATCACGCTGGCGTCCGCCTACCATCCCGAGGGAGAGGTGGTGAACGTCCCATTCCTGCGCGCCCGCATTTCGCGGTGGGGCAATGCCTTTCTGCGCTGGGGGACTTATGGTCAGCTCTATACCGTCACCTGCGTGGTCCGGGGCTACACCCGCGATGTTGTCGACACGCTGGAGCTGATCAGCAGCGGCAAGGAAAGCCACCTCGAGGTCGTGCACAAGGCCCCGTTGCTGGGCTTCCGTCTGGTCGAAGTGCCGGCGCGGCTGGCCTGGCGCGACCGCAAGCGCAAGGGGAGGCAATCCCTCCTGTCGTCGCTGCCGGGGTTCGGCAAGGGCTCCGTCTTCACCGACCACCTCATGTATAATTTCGTCTTGCGGCCGAGCCTGCTGGCTCTTGTCCCGATCGCGTTCTGCGTGATCGCTCTGCTGCTGGGCACGGTCTCCCTGTTTGTCGCCTTCATAAACAGGTTCTCTGCGCTGTCCGATGGCGGAATGTTCGATCGGCTGTATATCAGCTTGCGCGAGACACTGCTCGGCGGGCAGGTAACGTTGACCGTCATGATCGTTGCTTTGATACTTCTTTTGTTCTTCGTCGTGCTGACGGTCATCGCCCATATCAACAAGCGCAATTTCAACGAACTGTACGTCCTGATCAGCCGGATGAACCGGAGGATCAAGGCGCTCCAGCACGAACGAGACGACTGATGTGCGGCATCTGCGGGATCGCCGGACCCGAGGCGACCCCGGAGGCCGCCCGCGGCATGGTCGACCGGCTCGGCCATCGCGGACCCGATTCCCGTCAGGTCTGGTCGGCACCGGGGGCGGCCCTGGGGCACGCCCGGCTGGCGATCGTCGACCTGTCGCCGGCCGGCAATCAGCCGATGATCGCATCCGACGGGCAGCTGGCGCTGATCGCCAACGGCGAGATCTACAATCACCTTGAGACGCGAGGCGAGCTGGAACGTTTGGGCCATGCCTTTCGGTCCGCCAGCGACAATGAGGTGCTGCTGCATGCCTACCGCCAGTGGGGCCTCGACGGCTTCCGGCGGCACCGCGGCATGTTCGCCTGCGCCATCTGGGACGGCGCGGCGCGCCGGCTCGTGCTGGCCCGCGATCGCATGGGCATCAAGCCGGTCTACTATGTCCAAACGGCGCACGGCCTGCGCTTCGCGTCCGAGATCAAGGCGCTGCTGGCCGGCGAACGGTCCTGGACCATCGACCGCGAGGGCCTGGATCAGTACCTGACCTTTCAGAACCAGATCGGCGACAGGACCCTGTTTTCCGGCGTGCGTCTGTTGCGGCCGGGCTCGATCGCCGTCTGGAGCGACGGCCGGCTCGATGTCCACTCCTTCTGGAGCGTGGAGCCGCCCGACCGGCCGGCGGTCACGCGGTTCGACGACGCCGTGGCGCTGTATCGGGAGACGGTTGACGGCGCGGTGCACCGGCACCTGATGAGCGACGTTCCGGTGGCCGCCTACCTCTCCGCAGGCCTCGATTCGACCAGCGTCGGCGCCCTGGCCGGGCGCGCCCTCCCCGGCCGGCTGACCGCGTTCACCGGCGGCTTCGATGCCGGCGCCTGGTATGACGAGGTCACCGGCGCCACCGCGGTTGCGCGCGATCTCGACTGCGAGCACCGGGTCGTCCGGATGGGCGCCGACGACGTCCGCAACAACCTCGACGGCGTGATCCACGCGCTCGACGAGCCGCGGATGGGCATCGGCGCCTTTTCGCAGTACATGGTCGCGCGCCACGCCGCCCGGACGCACAAGGTCATCCTGACCGGCCACGGCGGTGACGAGTTCTTTTCCGGATACCCGGTGTTCAAGCTCATCCAGGCAAGGACCGCGATCCGGCGCGGTCCGGCGGCCGCGCTGGAGGTGCTGCGCCACTTGCGGCCCGCCGAGATTCCCCATCTCGTCTACTTTTCGCGGCCGAAAGCGGCGCCGGAAGCGCGCCACTTCCTGCCGGTTCTGTTCGATCGAGGCTTGAAGCGCCGCGCCCTGCTGCCCGAGGCGACCGCGAGCGATCCCGAGGCCGCCGCCCGTGCGATGGATGCCGAAGTCGGGCCGGCCGACACCGCCTATGCCCGGCTGCTGCAGGTCTACGCGCGGGTCTACCTGCCCGGCCTGTTCGTGGTCGAGGACAAGATCTCCATGGCGCATTCCCTCGAGTCGCGGACGCCCCTGGTGGACGACGCGCTGATCGACCTGTCCCTGTCGATCTGCCCGGAGTTGAAGCTGCATGGGGGGACCTTGAAGGCGATTCCCCGGACGGCCATGCGCGGCCACCTGCCGGACCTGCTCTACACCCTGCCGAAGCGCGGCTTTCCGACCCCGCTCGCCCGGTGGCTGCGCGGCCCGCTGGCGGACTGGGCACGACAGCGCATCGCCGGCCGCGACAGCACCCTGACGGGTCTGTTCCGGCCGGACTTCCTGACCACCGCCTGGGAACGCTATGCCGGCTCGCCGTACCGCCACGTCCGTGCGCTGGACGAGATCCAGACGCACCGCATGTGGATGCTCCTGTCCCTTGAGGCATGGCTTCGCACGTGGCGGGAGCGGTCGGGAGTAGGACTTACCTTGTAACGGCATCCGCGCTATCGTCTTCAGAGAGATGCATCAGCGATAGGTAGCTTGGCCTTGAATAAGCCATTCGATCCAGCCGGGAGTAGGCAAGTGTACGAAATCAATGACGTACGGCGGTTCTGGGACAGCAATCCATTGTTTTCCGGAGAGTCGGCCAAGGCAGTAGGATCAAAGGAATTCTTCGAACATCACAGTGATGTGTATTATAGAGATGTTTTTGCAGGCAGACTTGACGATCGCCTGTTTTCAGGCCGTTTGGACGGCTCGGTTTTAGATCTGGGTTGTGGAATTGGCTTTTGGCTTGTCGAATTGTGGAAGAGAGGAGCCAGAGATATTATCGGGGTGGATATTTCAGCGGTTTCCGCAGCCCTGGCGAAGACGCGCTGCAATCTGTACGGCGTCAAGGCAAAACTCATGGTTGGCAACGCAGAAAACCTACCGCTGCACGACAATTCTTTTGACCATATCAACTGCCAAGGAGTTATCCATCATACGCCCAGGCCAGAACAAGCCGTATTTGAGATATGCCGGATCCTTCGGCCGGGAGGGAGTGCGCTTATATCGGTGTATTACAAGAACATTGTTTTGTCCGGCTGGCCGCTCCTGCGACATCTAGTAAGATTCTTACCTATCGGCCTTTCCGGCCGAGGACGGGATAGGCTCTCATCAATGAAAACCGTGGATGACTTGGTGCGCTATTATGATGGCGCCGACAATCCGATTGGTAAATGTTACTCAAAGGATGATTTCATAAGTTTGCTCCGGCCGCTGGTCGTAAAGGATGTTTTCTATCATTTCTTCCCTGCGCGTGCCTTGCCGGTCCGAATCCCCGGTTTCCTGCATCGCCGCACGGAGCGGGTTATCCCGTTCATGATCTTTGCGAATGTCATCAAACCTGCCGACCTTTAAGCCGCCGGCCAGGTTCATATCATTCAGCGGCAGGCCCTGTTCCTCAACCGGCACTCGCATGTCTCAGTACATGCCGATAGGCATCGCCCCAACCGTAGTCGGCATGGAAGACCCGCTGGTGCCACACCACGCTCGCCTCTCCGCCGACGGCCGACACCTCCGCCAGCCAATGGTCGATCGTTTCCTGGCGTCGGTCCCCATCCTGAAGACCATAATCGAATAGGTGCGAATCCATCAGCACCAGGGGCAGGACGCGCAGCGTGCGCGGCGCCTGCGCCTCGCCGTTCCACGGCAGGATCTCCAAAGCCGCGCCGTTGCGGAACCCCGGCGTGTCGTTGAACCCCAGCGTGGTGTCCAGGCGCAGGCCCGCCGCCTCCTGCGCCGCCCATGTCTCCGCCCAGGAAAAACGCAGCCAGTGCTGGCGACACCTGGTCACGGCGGTGCGGGCGGCAGCGGCAACGCCAGCCGCCTCGCGGCGCATGGCGTCCGCGCTACGCCAGCTGTCGAAGGCCTGGTGCAGGCCGACGTGCCAGCCTTGATCGATCAGCTCTCGCATCAGGGCCGCGAGCCGCGGCGCCGACACATCATAGAACGGGTCCATGAGCACCCGCTTCGGCGACCGCCGCCAGCCGCCGCGACCGCCATAGAAGTGGAACGTGCTGGTGACCCCGTGGGCGGCCTCCAGTGCCATGATCGCCGGGAACTGCCAGTAGTCGCCCGGCAGCAGGCCGAACCGCGCCGCCTCTCCCAGCCGTGCGAACGCCGAGCCCGGCCGCCCGCGCGTCGCCAGCCGGATTGCGTTGATGCCGCTGAACGCGGTCTGCTTCACCCGCGTCGGCAGGGCCTTGGAGACGGCATCGACATCGTGCGTCAGGTCAAAGCGCGGCCTGGGGATCGGCGGCGGTCGCCCCGTGGCCCAGCGGGCGAGCATCAGGCAGATCCAGTTGACCCATGGCCGCTCGAACATCGGCCAGAGCCCGCGCGGAAGCCGAAACCGGTAGGAATGGATCGGGCCATGGCGCTGCTCATGCGCGCGCTCCGCGGCCCCCGTCAGCATCAGGAAGGCCGCCCGCCACCAGTCGCAACGCTGCCAAGGCGGCCCTTCGCCGGCGACCAGACAGGAGGAGTCGACAGGTATGGTGCGCGGCGCTGCTGGCCCAAGATCGCTACACCACGGTGCCAGAGGCACTTCCACAAGACTTCCAGTCGGCTCACCGTCAGTCCGCGGTAGGGGCAGCGCCAGAACTTCTTTATTGCATTGGCAAAAATAGTGCTGTGCCGCGGCCGCGACATACCCCTGGATGGTAGCGTGCATCATCCGGCCGGACCGTGGACTATTCTCACGCCAACCGGGGCACGATAAAGCTTGGCAGCCGTTCAGCAAGCCACAAGGGTACGAATCGATATGCCATCCTAAGGCGCCGAGCACTCATCTGAAGGTCCACGTTTTTTGGACGAGCATTCCAATAAAGATGATAAACTGGTTCTTCGTGACAGCCCCATTTCATTTTGAAGTCCCTCAACCCCTTATGCGAAGGCGGAGTCAGCCCAAAGCTGAAACGCTTTGCGCCGAATGAGATGGCCTTTTGGAGTGACTGGTCCAGGATGTACTTGACCAGCCCGTCCTTCTCGGCCACCGGATCCTGCGCCGACCAAGCATAGACCCATTCGTGCCGCCCTTTAAGAACAACAACCCCAGCAACAACGTGCCCCTGCTTACGCGCAATCATCAGCTCTGCCAACGGGGACATGTCCTCGTCCATGCACAAGCGGCGGAACAAAGGCCACGGTTGCGTGACCATCAGATGTTTGTCCCTGTAAAGCCGAACGAGCAGCCTGAACCAGGCTCTCACGTCTGTCTCCACCCGCGTCGCTACGATCTCGACGCCATCTTTGCGGACTCGTTTATCGATGGTTTGCAGTGATTCTCTGTGGCGTTTGGCGAAGCCGCGTTTCAATACTTTGTAACTATCCTCAAGGGGCAAAACGTGCGCCAACGTTGGAGTCGTGACGTTTATGTTGTGGCGAGCCAGGCACGCCTCAGGCAACGCGCCAATGACTTTGTATTCGACATAGGCTCGACGGCCCAGTCCAGCCGCGAGGTCAGTTAAATAATCCAAAGCACGGCGATGATCCTGGTCTCCAAGTATGGTTGGATAAAAGCCAAACGGCGCTGTCGTCACCTTATGCCCGGAGAGCGGCGTTCGCACTTCGAATGCTGGCACTCCCAAGGGACCGTTGCTGCCTTTAATGACTGCGCTGCGATTTATGCAGCGATAAACATCTTCAAGGCGGTTCAAGAAGTGCGAATTATTATATGGACATGCCGCGCCCGTCTGCTCATAAAGGTCGTCCCATGCTGGTAGATGCGTGGACTCGTTCCCCCCTTTGCTTTGTGACAAGCTGCCGCTCCCGTTCAATGCGCGCCGGCGGCTGTCGCCCGGCTGCCGCCAACGATACCGATCCTCATGCACCGGTTGGCTCCGTTCCTTAAAAACAAGGCGGGCCGGAAGGCACTGCTGATTCGCGGGCTTGGCATCCTGGCTACGCCAATTGACATGATGCTTATGGCAGCCTTCCCGGGAATGCGCAATATCTATCTGGATGTGCCCGATCCTGCCGCGTTCCCGATATTCATCGTCAGCCCGCCCAGGGCCGGGTCAACCCTGGTGTATCAATACCTGTGTCAGGCGCTGTCTGTCAGATACATCTCCGGTTTTTGGGAAGTTCTCCCGCAATCCGGCCGATATCTTGGGTTCGGCATGCGGCGTCCAGCCGCTTCGTTCGACAGTTTCTTTGGAAACTCCGTTCATCTGAATGGTCCACACGAAGGTGGCAGGGTCGTTGGGCAATGGTTTCCAGCCGGGCCGACTCACGCCTGTCAGAAACTCGGGGATTCCGAAGTCATAGCCATGAGGCGCTACTTCCGGGACTTGTCGAGCCGCGCGGGACGCCCGGTTCTCATCAAGAATGTCCGCAATGCCGTCCGCGTCGCCGCATTGCGGCACGCGCTCCCGGACGCGCGGTTCATCCGGATCCGCCGACCGTGTTCCGACATCGCCGCCTCCGTTGCGCGCGGCGACGCAACGCTCATGCGGAGCAGGCATGAGACGTTCACGGTCAAGCCGGAAGACTGGGTCGCGTTGCGCGATCTTCCGATCCACGAGCGCGCGAGCCAACAAGTCGCGTCGATCGAGGCCGCGCTGGACAGAGACCTGGCAGGGCTCGACCAGGACCGGCTCTATGATCTATCCTTCGAAGCATTCTGCAAGACGCCATGGCACATGACCCTGAGCATAGCAGAGCGGTTCCCGCCGATTGAAATCCGGCCCGACATGCCGCCGGATCTCAAGCAGCGGACGTTTACGGCACGGTGACGGGCGTCGGCATGAGTCCGCCACCGCCGCGGCACCAGGGCCGTTTTTGGAGTTTGCCTCATGAGCTTTGTCGTGCGAAATTCTCCTCGCCCGTCGCTTTTTAGGTTGCCCAAGCGCCAGAACAAGAGAAAAAATTGTCCCTTCCGGAACTGAACCTTCAGCGGCCCATATTCCTGCTCGCGTCCGAGCGGAGCGGCACCAACCTGCTCCGTTCGATGCTGGGGGCACATTCCGAGCTTGCAGCGCCCACTCCCGTGCACCTTCTTGCGACGTTTGCGCCTCTGTTGCCGCTGTACGACCGGGCCGACCCCGACGGCATGGCGCAACGGCTCTGTGCGGATGTCGCTCGCTTCCTGAAGTTTCAGATCGGGTCGTGGACGTCCAATCCGACGGCAGAGCAACTCCTCGACTGTCTGCGGGAACCAAGCCTCCTCGGAGTGCTTGACGCCGCCTACGAAGTGGAGCGCCGAGCGATTGGCGCTTCCCGCATTGTAATCAAGGAGAACGATCTGTATCGGCATGCGGATCGACTGATCATGCGCTTTGAAAAAGCCCGCTTCGTATATCTTGTCAGGGATGGTCGGGATGTCGTCGCATCCCGCCTTCGCTCGGCCAACCACCCCGGCGGACCGGTGGAGGCGGCGCGGCTATGGGCCGAGGAGCAGCAGCAAGGCCTGTTCCTGCTGTGCTCGCCCGGGGTGGCGCAGCATGTTCGGCTGGTTCATTACGAAGACTTGGTCTCGCAGCCCGCGGCAGTCCTGGAAGACCTGTGCGGATTTCTCGACCTGCCCTACCAGCAAGGCATGCTCGCATATCATGAGCAGCAGGATGTGCAGCGGCAGGCCGCAATGGTGAAAAACTGGGAAAACATCGGCTTGCCAGTTCGGCCAGACAGCATCGGCCGTTTCCGGCAGCACTTCTCGTCGGGGCGCTTGCGTCGAGTCGAGGCCGTCGCCGGCTGCGAACTCAAAGCGCTCGGCTATCCTCTGGTCACACAGGCTCGCAAACGGCGACGTTTTCTCGGTTCGGCAACTTTGGCCGTCCGATTGATCACGAGAGTACTGGGCGGGGCTCGCCTGTCTCCCGGCGAAATGCACCGGCGGCGCGCACGGCTGTCCAACCTCACCGCAATCGTGCACGATCTGGAGCGTGACCTGGAAACGCGCTGGCCGCGGCGCTTCACTGGACACCGCGAAGACGCCTGAGGGCACGCGTTTGATACAGCACCGCACTCCCGAGACCAATAACCGGAGTCTGTGGACGACAGTGCTGGTGTCCGCACTGTGCGCCGCGTCGGTCCTTGCTGCCTTCATTGCCCTCGTCGCAATCATCGACACCAGCGCCATTAACCGAGTCTTGAACACGGATCACATACCGGCCGTTCTGGTTTTTTTGCTCCTCAGCGGTGGCGCCAGGCTTTTGCTGGCAGCACGTTTGTGGTCGATTGTCCGGCGGTGGATGCCGCACATCAGGTTTACTCTGTGGTCCGCGATCCACGTTACCTTTCTGGCGGAGTTCGCATCACTGGCATTCACGACGGCAATTACGGGCGAGGCCGTACGGATCTGGAAACTGCGCGCGGCTGGCGCATCGATCGGTCATTCAGTGCTTGTTGTAACGTTTGACCGGGTCGTCGGTAGTTTTGTTATCCTGACGACGGGTCTGCCTATGCTGACCATCGCCGCCATAGGGGTGGCGAACGTTCTGCTTCGCCATCCGACGGCAACCTCGGCAGCAGCTCTGGCCGCGGTTCTCGCCTTGATCGCGATCGGGTATGGAATCCGCCGTTTCGGCATCGCCGACGTCCAAACGCGGATCCGCGAAATCCTCTCGCACTGGCCCATGGCGCTGGCCGCTGCCGCTTTGTCGCTGGCTTCGCTCGCGTTCGCCTTGGCGGCGAACGCCTACGTGCTATGGGCGCTTGCCGGAACAACGCTTCCCGTCGCCGCTGTCATAACACTCGGATCACGGGTTGGGCGGCTTGTTCCTCTTGCAGTGGCCGGCGTCGGGCCCGGAGAAGCCTTGATCGTCGCGCTCGGTGGCTTCATGAACGTGCCACTGGACGTCACCCTGTTTCTCGTCGCCCTGACCCTGGCCGGCAAATATGTGTTTGGCACGATCGGCGCTCTTACGGAAATGGCCATACATGGACAAACATTTTCAACTCTCAGGCACAGTAATCTAGCGCAGACGCCAGAAACAGAAGAATAGATCTTTGATCACCTTGTCTCAGTGAGGCACTCGATGGCGCCGACAATCCTTCATCAAATCGCGATAAGCAGGTTTTTTCGCTTGTTCGTACCGATCGCCGTACCGATCGTGTTTGGGATTGCCGCCGGTTTGCCACATATCGATGACCTGGACATCAGGCGGGCCATCATTGGCTGGAGCCCGATCAGTTACGTTGCAGCGGAGACGTGCCCGGAATGCTTCGCCCGCGATTGGCCGACATCGATCAGGCTGTACGGTGCGTCGCTGCCGATGCGACTCCATCTGATCCTCGAACAAAGCGGCCTGATTTCGGCCGAAGCGTTTCTGAACGTGTATGTCGTCCTGCAATTGACGGTCCTGGCCGCTGGGGCCTGGCTGCTCGCGCGCAGCCTGATGCACGGCATCGCAGGACCGGCTGGCGCCACTGCATTGACGCTCACGAGCGTGCTGGCCGGCATGAACATGTCGAACTACGGCTATGGCTTTTTGAACTATCCGCCGGATTTGTTCTACAACTGGACGCACGGGTTCGTCCTCGCCGCCATCGGACTGACCGCAATGGACCGCAGGATCGCGGCGGCGATTTGCATTTCCGTAGCGGCGCTGTCACATCCTACGGCTGCGCTGCCCGGCATCATCTTTATGGCAGTCTATCCTGTGTTTGTATCACGAACAGATTGGCTTGCGCCGAGAAGCATCCTCAGTGTTGTCATTGTGATGGGTACAATTCTCTTCGTCGGTCTGCAAACGCTTGCCGCGCCACCGACAGATGCGGCACCCAATGAAGAGATTTACCGTAGAGTATTGGTATCAAATTCCCATCTTTTACCAGTTCATCTTGGTTTTCTGCAGTCATGGATGTATAAATTTACCGTCCCCTCGATGCTTACGATTATAATGGGCAGTCTGGTTTTATGGCACCGCTGGCAGGGTACGCGTGCTGAACGGTTCATTCTGATCGGTAGTATAGTAATTTTGCTGGTGACCGTGCTTGGATTGGCAGCGACGTGGTTCATCCGGGACATGTTCATCCTGCGGATGACACTGCCTCGCGCAAGTTTTATCGTAACGGCGATATCCGTTATCGTAATTGCGGGTTACTTGACACGTATTCTTCTTAGTCCAAATTTCTTACGCGGTGTTCTCGCGGGTTTTTCATTGACAGGAATGGTCTTCCTGGCGCCCGGCCTGCCGGCGCTGCCCATACTTGCAATACTGGTTCTGGATTCCTGGCGCAAACACAACACGCGAGTCTTCTTGGGATTTTGCGTGATCGCGTTCGCGGGCTTGTCCACGGCGCAGTGGCTTTACGACGGCGTTGTGAATGTTGATGTGTTGACTGGCGCCACCCCTTCATATCGATCACTCTCCATATTTTCAACGCTCTCTCTCCAGTGGGTCATCATTCTTGGCCTCGGCTTTGGAGTCTTTTTCCAAATTTATTTCGCGGCCGTACGGTGGTGGGCAGGAAATCATTTTGAACATCGTTGGCGCTGGATCCCGCACAGTGCGCTTGTTGTTGCACTTGTCGTTGCTACCGTAGCAGTGCATGAAGACAACTTCCGCCGGTATCATAATTATATTGAGCCTGGTCAAGATGCTGCCATGCTGCAGTCCTGGATCAGGCAGAACACGGACAGAACCATTTTGTTTGCGGCACCGCCAACCGGCCCTATCGCAGGTTGGCGCGAGTTTTCTCATCGAAGCTATTTCGGACATGCAAGGGGATGGCTGCACGGTGCTGGCGTATACGCATCGAGCCTGGATAATCTTGCTGAGGGGGAGCGGCGGCTTGCCTTTTTCGGCTACGCGTTTCCCGACGAGCCGACCGAACAACTTGAGGAAAGCGTCAGGGCGGATCGCAGCTATTATATGAGGGAGTTGTACGACATCGTGGGTCAGTCCTACCATGATCTGACACCCGAAAGGTTTCGACGACTCCATACCGAATTCGGCGTGGATCTGGCGATTGTAGAAACAGGGAACTGCCCCGAATGCCGGAATGCATTTCCTCTATGCCATGCATACGGGCAATTCGAGCTTTACGGGCTCTCCGGTACATGCGGGGGCGGCCAGTAGACGGCAGTTTTGCGGCAACCGCAGGCATTCTGGCAATGACACAAGTCCAGCACTCCGACGCATCTCGCCGGTGCCGCTCGACGACAGGAAACAGGATCGCACGGGCAAGGAAAAAGTTCTGCTACAGCTTGCCTGACGCCCGGCCGTCGCCGCGCTGCCGGCGGCAACGCTCCGAGCAATATCGCACCTCGTCCCACACCCGCGCCCATTTCCGCCGCCAGGCGAAGGGCCGGCCGCAGGCGGCGCAGGTCTTCGCCGGCAGGTCGGCCTTGCGGCGCATGCGGCCCGGCGTCACGGCCCGATCGTCCCGCGCCCGGCCGGGCCCGGCCGTCGGCGGCGCGCCGGCTTCGCGGGCGGCCGTCCGCCGGCGGGAAGCGACGGTCTGAAGGCGGGTCTCCCGTTGTGCCCCGCAAGTCCATCCGGCGGGACGGGCCGGAACCGACGGTGGGACCGCGCGATGACCCCGGCGCAGGGCGGTTGCATTCCGGACCAAATTCCTATAAAGGAGCCGACGACGGAGACACCGGCTGGAGGGACGGCCATGACCGCGGCGTTCGTCGACAGTCCGACACCGTCACCGGCGGGAGGCGCCGCGTCCGCCGCCGCGCGCGCTCCGGCCGCACCGTGTGCAACAGCCGGAGGATCCCGGTGCAAATGCTGCATGTCGCCCCAAATGCCAAACGGTTCAACAGGTTCGCGCGCAACACCCCGGTTGCGCGCCGGTTGCACCGCGGATGCGGCCGTCGCACCGCACCGCCCCGCCCCGGGTTCGCCGGAACCGCGTGCACCACGCCGCAGAGACCGATGCAAATGCTGCATGGCGAGCGAAAGTCCTGATGTTTCCTACGCTTGGCATGCAACGCTCCGGTTGCACGCGGTGGCGCCGGAGGATCCGGCCATTGCGCCCCGCCTTGCCGCGCCGCACACCCGGCGCGGCGAGATCGCGGCGCATCCGTCCCCGCGCTCACGAAGGAAAGCACTGTGCCGGCTGCGGGGACAGCACAGCACCGGGCCCCGGCGGGCCGCTTCCGCCGGCGGGGCATGGCCGGCGGTGCGCGGATCGCGCTTGCATCGGGCACCCTGGCCCGCCGTCACGCCGCCGCGGCGGCGTCGCCGGAGCCGTCGGCGGCCTCGTCCGGGCCGATGCGCAGAACCAGCTTGCCGCGGCGGACGCCGCCGTCCAGGTGGCGGTGGGCGGCCACCACCTCGTCCAGGGGGTAGACCCGCTCGACGATCGGGCGGATGCGGCCGGCGTCGACCAGCCGGCCGATCTCGGCCAGGGCCGCGCCATCCGGGGCGAAGAACACCCATTCGAAGCGGCGCCCGCGCATCACCGCGCCGGACAGGCGGTCGGCCACGAAGCGCCCCGCCGCCGCCGGCAGCCCCGCCGCCAGACCATACTTGTCGGTCAGGGACAGTGCGGGCGTCACCGTGGTGACCAGCACGCCGCCGGGGCGGAGCACGCGCAGCGACTGCCGCTGCACCGTGCCGCCGACCACGTCGAGCACGACGTCGCAGTCGCGCACCACTTGGGCAAAGTCCTCGCGCTTGTAGTCGATGGCGCGATCCGCACCGAGGTCCCGCACGAACTCCAGGTTCTCCGTGCCGCAGGTCGTGATGACCTCGGCTCCCCACGCCTTGAGCAGCTGGATCGCGAAGCTGCCGATCCCGCCGGCCCCGCCGTGCACCAGCACGCGCCGGCCCGCCGCGGTCTCGGCGTTCAGCCCGGCGCGCCGCACGAACGCGGCCCAGACCGTCAGGGCCACGTAGGGCAGCGCGGCGGCCTCCTCGTGGCCCAGGCTCGCCGGTTTCGGCGCGGCCTCCTCCGCCTTCACGGCGATGTACGCGGCGTGGGTGCCCTGCCCGAGCGAGTCCGGAGCGGCCCACACCGCGTCGCCGACGCGGAACCGGCGCACCCCGGGCCCCACCGCCGTCACCACGCCGGACAGGTCGCGGCCCAGCACCAGCGGCGAATCGGAGGCCCCCAGGACCCGGAACACGGCCCGGCCGTAGCCCTCGCGCCGCCGCCCGTCGAGCCGGTTGAGCGAGGCGGCGACGACCCGCACCAGGATCTGCCCCGGCCGGGCCACCGGCTCCGGCGCGTCGTCGACGACCGCCAGGACGTCCTCGGGCCGGCCGAAGCCGCGGAGTTCCACTGCGCGCATGATGGCCTTCCGGTCGCTGCTCCCCGTGCACCGGCGGCGCCGGCGCTCCCGGGATATACGCGGCGAACGGCGGCGCGGTTTCCGGGCGGGCCCCGCCCGTGTGTCAGTGCGTCAGCCCTTGGTGCGGAACAGCCAGGGGATGCCGACGTCGTACTTCTCGACGTCCGGCCCCGGCCCGGCCTTCGGGTCCTGCCAGGGAATCTCGTGCACGCGCACCGGCCTGTCGGAATAGCCCGACAGCACGTCCACGGCGGTCTTCTCGTGCTCGGCGTCGCGGCAGTGCACCCACAGCAGCAGGCCGCCGCGCGTGAGGTGCTCCATGGTCTCGCGCGCATGCTGCTCGCCCAGGCGGTGGGCCAGCACGCCGCCCAGCACGCCGCCGCCGGCGCCGGCGCCCAGCGCCGCCAGGGCCGCGGGCAGCAGCGCGCCGCCCGAGGCCACGACCGCGCCGGCCGCCGCGACCGCGCCGACATAGGCCAGGCCGCCGATCAGCGCGCCCTCGCCGGCGCCGCGCTCCTCCGGCGTGACCACGACCGTGCGCGGGGCGGACGGGTCGTCGGCGATCTCGTCCAGCCTCTCGTAGCGGTGACCCAGCTTGCTCTCGATGGCCTGCTCGCTGGCCATCAGGCTGACGTCGGCGCGGTCGAAGCCGTGCTCCTCGAGATCGTCGATGGCCGCGTCCATCGTCTGCTCGTCGTGGAAGACCGCGACGGCCTCGCGGATCATGGTTGGCTTTTCTTGCGCCATGGCGATTGCGTCTCCTCGGTTCACGATGCCCCCGGGCGGGGGCCGTCCGGCGATGCCTTGACCCTGCTGCCCTTGCAGTTTTGGGCCAATTGCCGCCGACAGGCAAAAGGTTTCGCTTTCGTTTCCTCCGCGCGCCCGGCTACGGTCCAAGGCTACGGGGGCCGCCGATGCCCGGCGCACTGGGGTGCCGGGTCTCGGTCCCTGCAGAGAGGGAGAAGGCCATGCAGACGTTCCAGGTGTCCGGCATGTCGTGCGGCGGCTGCGCCGACGCCGTCACCCAAGCCATCCGAAGGATCGATTCGAGCGCGCAGGTCGACGTAGATCTGGGCGCGGGCCGCGTCCGTGTCGAGGGCGCCGCCGCGCCGGAGGCGATCGCCGCCGCCATCGAGGACGCCGGGTTCACCGTGGAGGGCCGGGCCGCCTGAGGGCACGGCGCGCTTCTACAACGGGTTGCGGTCGGGTACACTCGCCGGGCGGGAAGCACGCGGCGGCCGCAAGCCGGGCGCCGCGCGCGGGATCCACACCCCAAAAGCCGATCTGGGAGCGCCGAACCATGAGGAACAGACTTGCCGTCCTGCTCGCCGGCCTCGTCCTGGCCGTGCCGGGCGCCGCCCTCGCCCACACCGGGGTCGCCCCGGCGAGCGGCTTCGCCGCCGGCTTCCTGCACCCGATCGCCGG
>Ga0081526_100215_pt1 | contig 33829 bp, 22 predicted proteins | sample HotLakmasection2_FD_70991 | JGI IMG/M metagenome (GOLD analysis project Ga0081526, IMG submission 70991) | Hypersaline microbial mat communities from Hot Lake, Washington, USA - Section #2 (SPADES assembly) (version 2) | ecosystem: Environmental > Aquatic > Non-marine Saline and Alkaline >... | reverse complement strand
TGAGGGAAAAGGGCCCTCGGCCCACGGTGTAAGTACCACGGCGGCCCCAACCCCCCCCCCCCATCCCCCCCTCTCCCCCCCTACACCCTTCAATCCCTCACCTTCCACCTCCCCGCCGGCCAAGTCCTCGGCATTCTAGGGCGCACAGGTAGCGGTAAGAGCACGCTAGCCCGGCTGCTACTGCGGCTTTACGATATTCAACGGGGACAGATTCGCTTAGGGGGCGTCGATGTCGCTCAAGTGCCGCTACGGGAACTGCCGCACCAGGTGGGCTTTGTCACTCAGGATGTGCAGTTGTTTCAAACAACAGTGCGGAACAATCTGACGTTTTTCAATTCCCACATTCCCGATCGCGCCATTCTACAAACGCTGGATGAGTTGGGACTCATGCCCTGGCTGGAGGTCCTGCCGCAAGGGCTCGATACAGAACTCGGGGCGGACAGTGGGGGACTTTCAGCAGGGCAGGCGCAGCTTCTCGCGTTTGCCCGCGTGTTCCTCAAAAATCCGGGGCTGGTGGTGCTGGATGAGGCGTCGTCGCGGCTCGATCCCCTGACGGAGCAGCTGATCGAGCAGGCAGTAGATCGGCTGCTGGAAAACCGGACGGGGATGATCATTGCCCATCGGCTACAGACGGTCGAGCGGGTAGATCAGATTTTGATTTTGGAGCAGGGGCAGATCGTGGAGTATGGCGATCGCCGCTCCCTTGCTAACAATCCCCAGTCGCGCTTTGCCCAGTTACTCAAAACTGGGATGTCTACCCAGTCTCACTAGTACCGCTCGGCGTCAATATGTTCACTATTAGCGATGATGGGGGTGCAGGGTTTAGGGTCTCAGGTGGAACCCTTCACCAGGGTAGGGAGACTGCCGCCACGGAGGACTAGCGAATGGATTAAAGAATGCGCCTGGAAAAAGAGACCCGTCGTCGAGTGGGTCCGCCCCTCCCCCATCTGCTCACAATCTCCGCCCGTCTGTGGTGCGCCCCCCCAACCCACAGGTTGCCGCATCCTTGGTAGCGGTTGGAGCGTCGCGATCGCGTCATGGGCCTCTGCGCTGCGATCGCTCAGCCGCCTTCATTAACCCGGTACGTCAGAGCGGATCGTCATCTGCGTACCATGCAGAGGCTGGCTTAGGGATGAGGATCATTTAACATCCCAATTTTCGCGAAGAATAGACCTCACGGACAAAGGATGGCCGAGACGGCGATCCCAACTGATTGAATTTCCATTCCTTAGTTCTTTTCAGCCCAGGCGGGGTGACTCATCAGGGCATCCATCACCCGCACGCCCCGAAGCTGATTGGTCAAGGGCAGGTGACCGATCGGGGCCTCTAAGCTCCAGATAAACTCTCCAGGATAGCGAGTCCAAATGTTGTCTTTCTTCCAGGCAATCCGGGGCCAGAATTTATCCCAGTTTTTGCCAACTCCAAGCCAGATTTCCCGTTGTTTAGAAAAGCCAAATTTGCCTTCTGAGTAGATTAACCAGAGTTGATCGAGGGTTTGTAGATCGAGGTTGGGGAAGATATTGACTTCGGTAAAATAAAGCCATTTGCGCTTGGCCGCATTGGCACCGGCCAGCTCACACATTTTTTGCAGAGTCAGGCGATCGGCCAACTCAAAGTCTTGCTGCATGAGCGCTGTTTGGATTTCGCTATAGTCCACCCCACAGTCAGCAGGCAGGGTTAGCAGGCCGTCTGCAAAGTGAGTTGCGAGAAAGGCTTGCACGTCGGGATCATCGATTTGATACAGCCATTGCAGCGATCGCCCCGCCGCAATGGAAACCGTTGCGCTCGTCTGGGCCTCCTTTAAGAAGTCCATCATGACGTGGTAGCCAGGTGGCCCCGCTTCGACTAGCTGGGGCAGGGCGGCGAGTTGCTGCTTGAGGGCAGTATCCCAAAGTTGTGTTTTGAGAGACTCCAACAGTTCTACAGAGGAGGGCGAATTATTAGCGATAGAACTGCTCATACTAAATGACAAAAATTTTTGTACCCGAAGTTTTTCCGTCTCGATCCTACTAGGACCGCTGAATACCGATGGTGAAGTCCTTTGATCCTACAACTCAAACCGTTCACTATGGTCGAATGTTCAAGGAAAATCTCATTCGGTCGTCGGGAGGCATGGGCATTGTGCCGATTGCCGCTCGGCGATCGCTGCGGACTGACCACGCCAAAAGCCTGTCAGAGCTGATGTTAAGCGGTTGAGTAGGCGTTGACGACAGATATTTTTGAGGGCAAAGGCCCTGACCTTTAATGCCCACAGGTGGACGGTGATCGTGCTGCCTAGCAGAGACGGTCGTGGCAGCTGAGGCTCTGGTTCGATCATCACGAAGGCCCCTACCGTGTACAGACATGGCGAAGGGGAGATCAAAATCCTCCATTGGCCCCCCGTGGCTCCCCAATTCCGGGAAAACCCAATGGCAAAGTCTCCCAGAATGGCCCTCTGGCCACGCTTCGCGACCGGGGGATTTAGGGGGCTGTAAAGCCGGAAACCACATCACCCAGAATTTGTGGGTACCCCGTAGCCCCCTTAAACAGACCTAAAGATGAGATTACATCAAGGCTTTCCGTATTCTGGGTGACCGATAAATCTTGGGGACTCTCCACAATGAAGGGTGACCATCGTATGGTAAGCCTTACTACATCGTTTTTCAGCGAGCGCCTATGTACGAACGTATTACTCCGCCCACGACTGGCGAAAAGATTACTTTCCAGAATGGTGAACCGGTTGTTCCGGATATGCCCATCATTCCGTTCATTCGCGGTGATGGCACCGGGGTCGATATCTGGCCTGCCGCTCAAGCGGTGTTTGATGCTGCCGTGGCTGCGGCCTATGGCACTCAGCGACGCATTGTTTGGTTCAAAGTGTATGCCGGCGACGAGGCCTGTGACCAGTATGGGCAGTATCAGTATCTGCCAGAAGATACGCTCCAAGCGATTCGCGACTTTGGCATGGCCATCAAAGGCCCGCTGACGACACCGATTGGGGGCGGCATTCGGTCGCTGAATGTGGCGCTGCGGCAAATTAATGATTTGTACGCCTGTGTACGCCCGTGCAAATACTACGCGGGTACGCCTTCGCCCCACAAAAGCCCGGAAAAGCTGGATGTCATCGTTTATCGAGAGAACACCGAAGACATTTATCTGGGCATTGAGTGGAAACAGGGGGATCCGACCTGCGATCGCCTGATCAAACTGCTGAACGAAGACTTGATTCCCAGCACGCCTGAGCACGGCAACAAAAAAATCCGCTTGGACTCAGGCATCGGCATCAAACCCATCAGCAAATTTGGCACCCAGCGCCTCGTTCGCCGAGCCATCAAGCACGCCCTGCGATTGCCGAAAGCCAAACAGCAGGTCACCCTGGTGCACAAAGGCAACATCATGAAGTACACCGAAGGGGCCTTTCGCGACTGGGGTTATGAACTCGCAACCTCCGAGTTTCGGGATGAATGTGTGACGGAGCGCGAATCCTGGGTGCTCAGCAACAAGGCAGCCGATCCCGACATTTCCATCGAAGACAATGCCCGGCAGGTCGAACCGGGCTACGACTCTCTCACCACCGAGAAAAAAGCCGAAGCTTGTCAAGAAGTCGAGGACATTCTCAATAGCATTTGGGAAACCCACGGCAACGGCAAGTGGAAAGACAAGATCATGGTGAACGATCGCATTGCCGACAGCATTTTCCAGCAGATTCAGACCCGCCCCGATGAGTACTCCATCCTGGCGACAATGAACCTCAATGGGGATTATCTGTCGGATGCCGCCGCCGCGATCGTCGGCGGTCTGGGCATGGGCCCCGGTGCCAACATTGGCGATACCTGCGCCATCTTTGAAGCGACCCACGGCACCGCGCCTAAACACGCTGGCCTCGATCGCATCAATCCCGGTTCCGTCATTCTCTCGGGGGTGATGATGCTGGAATACATGGGTTGGCAAGAAGCCGCCGACCTGATCAAGAAGGGCATCGGCGGGGCCATCGCCAATCGGGCAGTCACCTATGACTTAGCCCGCATGATGGAACCCAAAGTTGAAAAGCCGCTAAAGTGTTCGGAATTTGCCCAAGCGATTATCAAGCACTTTGACGATTAGCCTCGAACTTCCATCATCCATAACGCGATACGTGAGGGGATATGTTGGCACACTGCCCATATCCCTTTTTTTGTGAATTTTATGGAAACAGCCGTTACTCACCTGTATCTAAGGGGTGAAGTCAACCGGCATTTGATCCAGGCAATGGCTTGCGGCAGCAACCTTGCAACCCCATGAGCTGCCTAAAAAGGTTTCCATACCGCTGCTGCGCATCTGGTCAAGTGCCTGGGCAGACTAGGGACTGACCGAGCAACCAATCTCTTTTGGACATGGCGCGATGGGAATTTTCGAAAAAATCACGGGCGAATTTGTCGACATTATCGAATGGCTCGACCAAAGTAACGACACTATTGCCTACCGATTTGAGCGCTTTCAAAACGAGATCAAAATGGGAGCCAAGTTGACGGTGCGGCCTGGGCAAAAGGCCGTTTTCGTCAATGAAGGACAGGTGGCGGATGCGTTTGACCCTGGCATGTATACCCTCTCTACACAAAACATGCCGATATTGAGCACCTTAAAAGGCTTTCCCTACGGGTTTAATTCCCCTTTCAAGGCTGAGGTTTACTTTTTTAATACCAAGATTTTCACTAATTTGAAATGGGGGACGTCGAACCCGATCGCGGTTAATGTGCCTGATTTGGGCGGCACCGTGCGCATTCGGGCCTACGGCACCTACAGCATGCGGGTACAAGACCCCGTGCACCTGTTGCAAGAATTGGTCAGCACCGATGGCCTCTTTCAAATTGACGAGATCAGCGATCAGATCCGCAATATGCTGGTGTCGTCATTTGCCACCTGGTTGGGGCAATCAGGACTGAACTTTGCCGATTTTGCCGCCAACTATCGAGCCTCCGGCGATGCGATTCGTGTGGCCATCCAGTCCGATATTGAAGCCTTTGGCATCACCCTGCCACACTTTTTGATTGAGAATATTTCGCTGCCGCCCGAAGTCGAGCAAGCGCTGGACCGCCGCACCTCCATGAATGTGCTCGGCAATCTGCAAGCGTACACCCAATATCAAGCAGCGAATGCGATCGAAGCTTCCGCCAAGAACCCCAATGGCGGCAATCAAGCCGTCGACCTGGGGGTCGGCCTGGCGATGGGCCAGCAAATCGTGAATGCCATGCAGGGCAGTGCGGCAACCCAAGCCACCCCAGGGTCGCCCCAAACGGCTACAGTTGGCCCGCCGCCCCCACCGCCGCCGACATCAACTCAGTGGTACATCACCCGCGATGGCCAAAACTTTGGTCCCTTCGCCGCCAACCAGTTGCTTGCTAACGGCCTGACTCCCCAGTCATACGTTTGGAGCAATGGGATGTCTGGTTGGCAGCCAGCCGCCAATGTGCCAGAATTAGCCCCCCTATTCGGTGCGCCCCCGCCGCCCCCACCCCGGCAGTAATTGTGCAAACAGGCTCATCACACTCCTATGACGACTTCCACTTCACCGTCCTCCAAGCAGGCCTCACTCTGTCCGGGATGCGGCGCTGACTTAGTATTCAATCCCACATTAGGTAAGCTGTCGTGTCCTTATTGCCACAGCGCCAAAACGGTCATGGGCACTGCCCAAGCAGTTGAGGAGCAGTCCCTCGACGAGTGGCAGCAGCGCAGTAATCAGGCCCAAACGTCGCTACTTTCGGCCCAGGCGTTGGAAGTGGACTGTCACAGTTGCCACGCGAAAATCACCTTTGAACCGCCGGAGGTGGCGGGCGACTGTGCCTTTTGCGGTACGCACCTCACTGCCCAGGCGCAAACGGCTAATCCGATCATGACCCCAGGGGGCGTTTTGCCTTTCAAAATTGGGCGCAAAGAGGGACGCCAGCGGCTGACGAAATGGTTAAGTACCCGCTGGTTTGCCCCCTCTAGCTTGAAGCAACTCGCCCAGCATGAATCTTTGACCGGGATTTATCTACCGTTTTGGACGTTTGATTGTCAGACCCAAACCCGCTACAGGGGAGAACGGGGAACCTATTACTACGTCACGAGAACTCGCCAGGTTAAGAACTCTGATGGCGAATGGGAAACCGAAGAATATCAAGAGCGGCATACCCGTTGGCAGGCTGTATCGGGGCAGGTCAGTCGCTTTTTTGATGATGTGTTGATTCCAGCGATGAAGACGGTAGACCTAAACCGCCTGGAAGACCTTGGCCCATGGCCCTTAAAACAATTGGTGGCCTATGATGCATCGTTCTTACAGGGGTTTCGCGCGCAGCGCTATCAGGTCAGCTTGTCCACTGGGTTTAGCCAGGCGAAGCGGGTCATGGGGGCACACATTGACTCAAGCATTCGCTCGGATATTGGCGGCGATGAGCAACGCATTCATTCCCAAAACACGTCTTACCGAGACGAGACCTTCAAACATATTTTGCTGCCGGTGTGGATGGCGACCTATCGCTTTAAGAACCAGCCGTATCAGGTGATGATTAATGGCGAGAGTGGAAAAGTGGTGGGCGATCGCCCCTACTGCCCGTTCAAGATTGCAGGGGCCATTACGGGGGCGCTGGTTGCGATCGGGACGATTTGGGGGGGCTATTCCTACTCCCAAGGGGATTGGCAGCTACCAGATTGGGGGGCTCAACCGCAGTCAGTCATGACCTCACCGCCACCGTCTGAGTCTGCTCCACCGGCTGAAACGATTCAGCCAACACCGCCGCCCGCGGCTGAGGAGGCTCCCTCTGAGACTCCGAATCCAGCATTTCAAAAGGGGTTGGCCCTTGCGGGGCAGGCCGCGAATCAAACTCAAACCGCCCAAACCCGGCCAGAGTGGCAAGCGGTTACCACTTTGTGGGCACAGGCGATCGAGCAGTTGAAGCAGGTGCCTTCCTCGGATGTGAATGCCGCGATCGCGCAGCAAAAGATTCAGGAATATCAGAAGAATCTCAACTATGCACGAGAACGGTTGGCCAATGCACTATAGGGATAACCGACATTCCGTGGGTCGACAACGGCCCGATGACAACTCGCCGGAATTAAGCAGGTGGACACAAATAAACGACACTGTAGGATGCTGTGAGGCGAAGCCGTAACGCACCATTCCAAAGTGATTTGATGCGTTACGCTGGCACTAACACATCCTCCAAATAATTAAGCCCATCTACTTACCAGCAAGCCGTTGTGGATGCATTGGCAGCCGTTAGGCAAGAGCTAGGAATGGAGTCAATATAAATTTACTCCGCTTTTGAAACATAAGATGAGCGCTGGACTTTTGAAGCATAAAGTGAACGTTTGTCCAACTTATGGGTAAAGTCACACAATCAACAGCTTCCAGAATGATTTAAAAATGCGGATGGCGAGACTCGAACTCGCACGGCAAAGCCACACGCCCCTCAAGCGTGCGTGTCTACCAATTCCACCACATCCGCGTGGGAGGTACGGTGCTCAGAGGGATTGCAAGAACCGCTCATCTAAGATAGCTCAGATTGAGCCGTTTTCAATGGCAAAATTTGAGTCTGTTTACGGTTCTGACCATGGGGAGAGATCACCTTTGAAGCACTCAAGCGCTGCGATCGCTAATCTAGCTCAGGCGATCGCGCCTCGCGGTGGCCTACGCGGCAACTTTTTGCTGGCCCAAAAAGCGCTGCAACCGCATCAAATTTAGACTTTGCCCCAGATTAATCGGCAGCACCGAAATGCCCTCAAGTCGGGACTGGACCCAGCCATCGCCCCAACACCATTCATGAAAACCATCGACGCCTTCCCAGAGCAACAGCCGAATGCTGTTGGGAGTCAGCTCGATGACCTGGTGTTGCACCTTGAGTGGCCCCAGATAGCTGGTGAAGGTCGTGCCCTTTTCGAGCACATCCGGCAGGCCCACCGAAAAAGTTTGCGGCCATAGCCACTGCTTAAACTGACGCGGCTGCAGCAGGCTATCGCGAATCACCTCAGCGGGGGCGTCTATCTCCACCCGCACCGTCGATTGCTGAAACGTGCCAATCATAAGCTTCCATTTGCCAATACACGTTTATTGTGACCCAGTGTGGCAAATTTTGTCGGGGGCGGCGACTGAGAAAGGGTGGGGGACTGGCGGCGATCGCACCCTTTACCCACTTACACATGAGGCGGCCCCCCTCTCAACTTTGTGGGTGCGGCTGTGCGGCCCTGCTGGTATGCCCCTACCGATGGAAAATTAGTCGGTCAGCCAATTTTCACCAGGAGGCCGGGAGCGATCGCCCCAAAATTTTCGCTGGCGACGTTATTTTCTGAAACATCACGCCGGACAATGGAAGGCGTTACTGTCTTCAGGTTGCGCTATGGATGCCAAAATCACTGTTTTACCGTTGCTGCAAATGGCCTCAGGCGATACGTTATCGCTGCAGCACTACTGCTTTGTGGGGGCACATGCTGGCAAGGTGGTGTATGTGCAATCGAATCTCCACGGGGCGGAGGTGGCGGGCAATGGGGTGATTCATCGTCTGCTGACCTATCTCAACACCCTGGAGGCGACGGCCCTGCATGGGGAGATCCGACTGGTGCCAGCCTGCAATCCCATCGGGGTGAATACGCGGGCGCACAACTTTGGCAGTGGGCGCTTCAACCCCTATGACGGGCACGACTGGAATCGCATCTTTTGGGATTGGGAGCAGGAGCATCACGGAGCCCGAGCCTTTGCTGAGAAACATCAGGACAGCGATCGCGCCACCATTCAGCAAGCTTATCGCCAGTTCATTGGGCAACACTTTCAGGCGGAACTCGACGCCCTCAACTCCCCGGTCGGCAGGCCTGTCCATGAGCGCTACCGCACCCGCTTGCAGCAGTTGGCCCTGGATGCCGACATTGTGATTGACCTGCACACCTCGAGCAATCAGGGATTGGTGTATACCTATTACTTTCGCGATCGCGCCGATGCAGTGCCCTACTTTGATCTGGACTTCGCCATTCTGCTGGATGAGTTTGATGGCAACGCCTTTGACGAAGCTTTCATGAATCCCTGGCTGGAACTGGAACAGGCCTTTGCCGACCTGGGGCGATCGCTGCGGTTTGATGTGGAAGCTTGGACGCTGGAGCTGGGCACCGGCATGAAGCTAGAGGCCCTAGCCGTGGAACGGGGCACCAAGGGCGTGCTGAACTACTTGCGCCAGCAGGGCGTTTTGCAGGATGACAAGGACATTTTTCATCAGCCGGTGCCCCTGAGCCGCACCAGCCAATTGACGAAGTACTACGCTACGGCGGGGGGCTTTGTGCAAAATCGAGCCGCGATCGGCACCTGGGTAAAGCCGGGAGAGGTGCTGTATGAGCTGCTCTGTCTCAACAAGACCGGACAGTTACCCACGACGGTGAAGGTGGCGGCGCAGCAGGCCGGGCTGGTTTACGACCTGTCGACGAATGAGGCGATCAGTGAGGGGGAGTATGTGATGGCGGTGATGGTGCCGGATTAGTGATGGTGCCGGATTAGTGATGGTGCCGGATTAGTGAGGGTGTGAGGGTGGTTGGGACATTTTGGCGATCGCGTTGTCGCTATGAACGCTTGCGGGCGATGGCGCGATCGTAGGCCGGATCATGTTCGGCGAAGCTCAAGATTTCGACCCGTCGGGGCGCAGGCGACTCGTAGATGCGATACACCAGCCGGTAGGCTACCCGATTCCACTCAATCTCTAAGGCCCGATAATGCTTTAACGGCCCTTTCAGAGCATGATTCGGAATGCCGCGAGCATTGACCGGATCAAGGGTCAAAATTTGCTGATAGCGGAGTAAATCGTGACGCAGTTCGGCGGGCAGTTCTGGCACATCTTGGGCCATGATGCCCTGATGCAGGTTAATTCGATACCGGTTTCTTGTACCCACGATCCACCAACCATTGATCCAGCCTTGCCAGTGCGGCTTCGTCAATTTCGTCGCCAATTTCCATGACGGTGATCCACTTGGTGGGATCGTCACTGTCGCCCAGGCGTTCAATAGCGCGTGCCTCAGCGGATTTGGGGTGAGGGGCGGGAGCGGCGGCGGGTTGGCGCTTCCAGAGGAGAAATTCCACAAAGTCGTGAACCGTCTGCAACTCGTCGGCGGACAGCGTGGGGAGGTGTTGGGTGATCTGCTCAATGAGATTGGGGGTAGGAGAGTCGGACATGGCGATCGCGGCGTGAGCGGTTAGTTTTATTGTGGCATGGGGGTCGGTGCGGAGTTTGTAGATAATTGCGCCACAAGTTACAAGTTTCTCGGCAAAATAGGGAAGTTATGCTGAAACCCAAATTCTTCTTCCTGGCCCTGGCTTTTGCGCTGTTCTCGATCGCGCTGCCAAATTTAGCTCCCGCCCAGTCGGCGGCTGAACCCACGCTGACACCGGAGGACAACCTGGTGATCGAAAACATTCCGCCGATTCCCCTGAGTCTGGTGGAGCAGGCCGATCGCTACACGCAATTTCGCACGGCATCCCTGCAAAGCTGGCACCCGACCCGGCGCGAGATGCTGATTTCGACCCGGTTTGGCGACACCTTTCAGACCCACCGGGTGAGTGAGCCGCTGGGCACTCGCTACCAGCTCACCTTCTTTGATGAAGGGGTGTCGGGGGTGAGCTACCAGCCCACCGAGGGCGATTACTTTTTATTCAGTAAGGACATTGGCGGCACGGAGGCGAACCAGACCTATCGCTATGACGTGGCGACGGGGGCGGTGACGCTGCTGACGGATGGCACGTCGCGCAACAGCGGTGGTGTCTGGTCCACGGCGGGCGATCGCATCGTCTACACCTCAACCCGGCGCAATGGGGCCGATGCCGACCTCTATGTCATCAATCCGCGCGAGCCGGAGAGCGACCGCTTGCTGGCGGCAGTGCCGGGGGGTGGCTGGTTTCCTACGGATTGGTCGCCGGACGATCGCCAGATTGCCGTGATTGAGTACATATCCATCAACGAGGCGAATCTGTGGCTGTTTGATGTGGCCACGGGGGAGCGCACGTCGCTGACGCAACAGTCCGGCGACGTGCCGGTGGCTTATCTGGACGGCATTTTTAGCCCGGACGGGCAGCGGTTGTATACGGTAAGCGATCGCGATTCGGAGTTTTTGCACCTGGGCTATCTGGATCTGGGGACTGGCGAGCTGACCCACCTCACCGCCGACATTCCCTGGAATGTGGAGGCGGTTGACCTGTCGCCCGATGGCTCGCAGATTGCCGCCATCCTGAATGAGAACGGCGCAAGCGTGCTGTACCTGATCGATGTCGCCACGGGCGAAAAGCGTACGTTCGACACGATTCCTGCTGGGCAATTGCAGGGGCTAGAGTGGCACAAAAGTGGGGCGGAACTGGGCTTTACGCTGTCTTCGGCGCGATCAACCGCCGATGTGTTTGCCCTCAATGTGGCGACGGGCGAACTGGAGCGCTGGACCCACAGCGAAACCGCTGGCCTCAATACCGACACCTTTGCCGAACCGGAGCTGATTTCCTGGGAGAGCTTTGACGGGCGCACCATCACCGGCTTCTTGTATCGCCCTCCGGCGGACAAGTTCCCCGGTCCGCGTCCGGTGGCGATGTACATCCACGGGGGACCAGAGGGGCAGTTTCGTCCGTCTTATCTGGGGCGGCTCAACTACTACATGAATGAGTTGGGCATTGCCATGCTGTTTCCCAATGTGCGCGGTTCCACGGGTTATGGCAAGACGTTCACCAAGCTCGACAACGGCTACCTGCGGGAAGACTCAGTGAAGGACATCGGCACCCTGCTGGACTGGATTGACGCCGAGCCGGGACTGGATGGCGATCGCGTCCTGGTCAGCGGGGTCAGCTATGGCGGCTATATGTCCCTGGCGGTGGCGACCCACTACGCTGACCGGATTCGCGCCTCCATCAACGTCGTCGGCATCTCCAACTTCGTCACCTTTTTGGAAAACACCGAGGACTATCGCCGCGACCTGCGCCGGGTGGAATACGGCGACGAGCGCGACCCAGAAATGCGCGAGTTTCTGATGGAAATTTCGCCTCTGACCAACGCCGACAACATCCAAAAGCCGATGCTGGTGGTGCATGGGGCCAATGATCCCCGCGTACCCCTGAGCGAAGCCGAGCAACTGGTGGAAATCTTGCAGGGCAAGGATGTGCCGGTGTGGTACCTGGTGGCGACGGACGAGGGCCACGGCTTCTCGAAGAAGCAGAATATCGACTACCAGTTCTATACGAACATTCTGTTCATGCGGCGATTTTTGCTGGATGAGGCGGTGGGTGAGGGAGTGTGAGGGTGGCAGGGTGGCGGGGTGTGAGGGTGGTGGAGTGGGTGTTGGGTCTTTGGGACGGCAATTCGGGCAGGTTGGATAGCCGTCTCGGCTGTCCCTTGGCAGGGCAACTTTGGGGCGAGGCAATTTCATCGCATCCCGCTCGATTCCCCAAATCCCAGTGCCATGCAAACATCAATCCCGAATTCCGAATTCTGCCCTCTGAATTCCGACCTCTGAATTTCGAATTCTGCCTTCTGAATTCCGCTAAGGTGATAAGCTAGCTGCGCACTATCGTTGTCCCAACGGTGAACCGCCCTGTGTCTGACGCTAAACCCGCTCGTTCTCTGGCCAATATCGCCACCATCGTGGCGGCGGCGACGCTGATCAGCAAAGTGTTTGGGCTGGTGCGCCAGCAAGCGATCGCGGCGGCCTTTGCGGTCGGCCCGGTGGCGGATGCGTACAACTTTGCCTATGTGATTCCGGGCTTTTTGCTGGTGCTGCTGGGGGGCATTAACGGGCCGTTCCACAGTGCCATCGTCAGTGTGGTGGCAAAGCGCGATCGCGAGGAAATCGGCCCCCTGGTGGAAACCATCAGCACGTTAGTCACGCTGGTTTTGTTGGTAGTGGCGGTGGGCATGGTGGTGTTGGCTGCGCCGATTATCGATTTTGTGGCCCAGGGCTTGAGCGATACGGATCCGGCGGCGCGGGCGATCGCCATTCGCCAGTTGCAGATCATGGCCCCCATGGCGATCTTTGCGGGACTCATCGGCATCGGCTTCGGCACGTTGAATGCGGACGACCAGTACTGGCTACCGTCGGTCAGCCCGATGTTCTCCAGCGTGGCGGTGATTGCCGGGTTGGGGCTGCTGTATGCGGCGATCGGCAGCGACATGACCCAGCCCGACTATTTCATGCTGGGCGGTGCGGTGCTGGCGGGTTCGACCCTGCTGGGGGCGGTGATGCAGTGGTTGGTGCAGATTCCGGCGCTGTGGCGATCGGGGCTGGGGCGGCTGCGGTTGCGGTTTAACTGGCGCGACCCCGGCGTGCGCGATGTGTTCCGCATTCTCGCCCCGGCGACGTTTTCCTCCGGCATGATGCAGATCAACGTCTTCACCGATCTGTTCTTTGCTTCCTACATTCCGGGGACGGCGGCGGCGCTGGGCTACGCCACGCTGCTAGTGCAGACGCCCCTGGGCATCATCTCCAACGTGATTTTGGTGCCGTTTTTGCCCATTTTTGCCCGCCTCGCCGCTCCCGAAAACTGGCCGGAACTGAAGGAGCGCATTCGCCAGAGTTTGATGTTGGTGGCGCTGACGATGCTGCCGCTGGGGGTGCTGATCATGACCCTGGCGCTGCCCATTGTGCAGGTGATTTATGAGCGGGGGGCGTTTGACCTGGCGGCGGCGGAAATTGTGACGGCGGTGCTGGTGGCCTACGGGTCGGGCATGTTCGTCTACCTGGCGCGAGATGTGTTGGTGCGGGTCTATTACGCTTTGGGCGATGCCCAAACCCCCTTTCGCATCAGCCTGGTCAACATTGGCCTCAACGTCGTGCTGGACTACTGGTTTATCCGCTGGTTTGGCGCACCGGGTCTGGTGCTGGCGACGGTGGGGGTCAACATCACCTCTACCCTGGCGATGGTTTTCATCCTCAATCGCAAGCTTAACGGTCTGCCCTGGGTCGACTGGGGCCGCTCCATTTTTGCCCTCACCCTGCTCAGCGGCGGCGCGGGACTCGCCACCTGGGGCACGCGCCTGGGTCTGGAGCAGGTACTTGGCATCGAGGGCTTTCTCAACCGCCTGCTGCAACTGGCGATCGCCAGCGCGATCGGTCTCACCATCTTTGCTGTCGGCACCCTGGCCCTTCGCATCCCCGAAGCGACTTTGTTGGTGAACCGAGTGCGATCGCGCTTCACCCGCCGGTAAGGTGTGAGGGTAGGGACATTCTGAAAGGAAAAGGGTCGCATAGGCAGTCGGTGATCGCCTGTTTGTGGGGCGATCGCGCTACCGAGCTCCAGCTTGAACGATACGGCTGAAGGCGATCGCCCTCAATCCATCACGTTGGAGCTTGGGAATCAACCGTCTTCTCTCGCAGCTTTTAGCACCATTGAGTAAAGTTGGCGGCTGACGCGAAAATTAGCCATTTCAATGAGCTGATCCATCAGAATTTTGACGCTTGGAATGAGGGTATTCTGCTTAGCTTGTAGGAGAACGCCTAGTAAACCAATCAGGTTGAGCCCGTAATGGGTTGCTAAGGCTCTACCCCGCCGCTCATCCATCAAAATTAAGTCAGCTTTGAGTTCTACTGCTAACAGGATCGCTTCGGCCTCTCCGACATCAATATTTTGCTGACGGGTTTGGAGGGCGATCGCTCCTTGATCATCGGTAACGGTCTGAACTTGAATCCAGGGCAACGTTTTCACCTCGACTGCGCCCGGAACCGGTTTGCCTGCTCCGGCCATTTCGGTGTAGACCGCTTGAGGAATGACGATGCTGCCGTAGAGCTGTCGCAGTAGATCGAGCTGGCCAATGGCGGCAAGGTTTGTAATCGGGGAGGTGTCGCTGACAACAATCACAGCAGGTTCATTGATTGCAGTGTGGCCACATCCGCCTGAAGATCTTCGACATCGTAGTTGATGTATAAATCTCGTTTTGCCAATTCATGCTGAAATTCAAGCACGGTCAAACCCGTCCACGCCCGAACTTTGCCACTGCTAATTTTTTGTTGCTGATACAGCATCATGGCAATCTCTAATTTCAGCTCATCTTCCTGCAGTTGGCTGGCATGGAGGATGTCATCAGGAATAACCAGGCTCATAGGTTGATGGGAAGAGATGACTTAACTTTCAATATAAGCGATCGCCCCTCGTTACTCCTTGCTTGACTGCGGCTGAGCTAAACAGTATCTACGGCGACGAGCGATCGCACTCCCCGAAGCGACTTTGTTGGTGAACCGGGTGCGATCGCGCTTCACCCGCCGATAAACAAAAAGAGGAAAATCTTTATAGATAAAATTGTCGCTGAAACCGAGGATCTGTCGAGTGACTTTTCTTCTGATTACACGCTTGACATAACGTTTGGAAATTACTGATGTCGTCCACGCCGCCCTGTGCGACAGGAATGATGTGATCAACTTGCAGCTTCGCCTCAGCAGCGGTTTTTCCACAACTGCGACATTGGTAGTTGTCTCGCTCTAGGACGTATTTTCTGACTTCAGGCGGGATAAAAGCCCGTTTTCTGCGAACCATTCAGTTCAACCTCTTGCAGTTTCAACTCATCAAAATCAACCAACTAAAATTGGCACTTCTCAACTATCACCTCAGTCAACTTCAGTGTTTCGCAACTCGTCTAAAGGCGAATTATCCTGATCGAATACCTCAGATTGAGGACAGAATTCGAGTTCGATTTGCTTGATCCTAACTTTTCCTTTTTGCCAACCAGTTTGATCTGTGGTCATGACCTCACATTCAACACCTTCCAGTAAACCCTTGTTTATATTCTTTTCGAGGCGCTGAATAAATAATTCGACTTTAAACGTCTCGGCTTGAGCGATTTGTCTAAGTGGACTAGAGTTATCAATTGCATGAATAACCTCATCCGAATTGAGTTTAATGAATTCCTTTTCCATCTCTTCTCCCTACTTTGAATCCACTGCTGCCCGTAAGGTATCTAAATCTGATTGAATGATTTCATCCTTATGAATTTCTTCGCCCTGTTCAGGAATAAATTCAAGTTCAAACTTGATTTGAACTTTACCCTTTTTCCAGCCTTGAGAATTAGCACTTAAAACCTCACATTCAAGGCCATTTTGAAAGAAATGAGGATTTATGTCGATTTTATGATATTTCTTTAGAACCTCACAAGCTCTGGCAGCAATATCTGGTAGCTGACCTTGAAATGCATTGGCGATTTGATCAGCTCTATACATTCCGGTTGAGAAGGAAATAACATCATCTCCTCTGCAACCAGCTATATGCAACTTATTATTTACATTATTACCCATATTTACACTAGTCCTTTTTCTGAATCGACGATTGCCCATTATGGTTAGGTCTTCAAGAATTCATCTGCCTAAGTTCTTCGAAAGAGTCAGCTGCATTAGGCTCATCTGCTTGAAACTCAATCTCTACACGAACTTTGATAACTCCATTACGCCACCCAGGTTTATCCTGACAGAGAACCCGACAGGTAAAGGTTTTCCCAGCCAACTCATCTAAACTGGTTGCCTCAATGCTATCTTTCAACTCGCGTATACGAAATGTTTTGGGCATATCCAATCGATTCGAGAAGACATCATTTTCCACTTCCACAGTAACGACATCTTCTTCATGGAGACGTTCTTGCATGACTCAATTTCTCCTTAACCTGTTGTTGTGCTGACAGATATTGCTGTCTGACTGTCGAATTCAAAAGCTTCAGATAATTCCGATTCTGGTTCTTTGTCGATTTGAGGAATAGCTAAATCTGCTTCTGAAATGACTGGCAGTTGTTTGCGATCGAGAGCTATCTTTTCAAGGCAGCCATTGATATTGTTGATGGCCTGATTGTAAGCCTCAATATCTTGTTTTAGTCTCTGTTGGGCTTTTTGGTTTTGATCGATTTTTTCAGCTGCTTCTCTTTCCAGCGTGATGGCTAAATATTCGCGGGCGTGGTCATAGTGTTCGAGGATGCTTTCTACTTGCTCGTTAGCCATCTGAAGCAAATGAACATTGAGAGTTTGGTTGACGGTTTGTCGGTAGGTTCGCATAACCGTTTCTTTCACCTTTTGCTCAAAGTCGAGCTTTAACAATTGGCGAATTGCGGGTTCTGCCTCAATCATGCTTTGGTAGTCATAACCTCTACAGGCTTGCTGTAGGGTCTGCCGGAGTTGCCAGATGGAGTAAGTGCCTTCCATATAAAAATCTGGGCGTTCACGCACATAGCGATCGCACTCCGTTTGGGCTTCATTTACCAAAGCTTGACTTACTCGTTGTTGAACTTTAGAAAGCCTGTTTTCGATTCCAGCATCATTACCTAGCAAGCGATAAATATCGCGGTAACAGCTCATTTCGCGGACAGTTTCAGCTAACTGACGAAAGTATTTCTCGACTAATATCTGTGAACTACTCACTAACACATCTTCCAAGCCATTCGCCAAATAGTAAAAAGCTTCTGCCAAAATACCCAGCAGGGGAACGACCGAATTTCGGCGATGACTAGCTTGAGCTTGTTGGTAGACCGCATCAACGCTAAAAGTATGCAGTAGTTCATCCAGACGAGTCACCATTTGAGCTTTCAGCTTGAGAAAGTCTCGCTCAAAGTCTTCATTATTGCTGCTGGCTACGGTGCGATTGACTTCATCTTTGATAGCATGGTGGAACTGTTCGCCAACGGCTTTTAAGTCTGAGGCCAACTGCTTAAGTTTTTGAGTTTTCAGTTCTTCCTGAGTTTGGGGTTGCTTTTCTAAAGCTTGCCACTGAGCAATATAGGCATCACGGATAGCAGTGCATAGGGGATGCAGGTCATCTGCCAGCGAGCTAAATAACTGAGGACGTTTTTCGTGGGTCAAATAATACACGATGGAGTCCCGAAAAAATTCAGTTCCACTATCTTTGATTAATTGCTGAATAAGCGTTTGACCATACTCCCCGAGAATGCGGATATAGTTCTGGTTAGGGGATTCATAGCCCCTAAGTTCTGGTTTGAAGAGGCTACCAACCAACTTGCCAGAAGTCCCGCAGTAGTTGTTGAACTCTGTGACAAATAGGGGCGATTCTTCCTGCCCATCTAGACCTCGAACTTCTTCCGCAAATAAAGAATCTAAGCCAAAGCGATCGCGATCGCTGGTGGTCTGTAGCAACCGACCATAAAATCCTAATAATCCACTCGTGCGATACACTCTCGAACTGTCACGAAATTGACTAGCAATGCAGCGATCTAAACGTTGACGGAGTTGAGCGTTGTACCAAGTTTTATCGATGCGATTAAAGGCATAAAAAACGCGATCGCGGATGCCAGGATTTTGGCGAATGGTTTCGAGTAATTCAGTTTCCTCAGCGGTAAGTTCTCCCGTCTCAGCAGTTTTGAGGACACAGACCACCGCAGCCGTATCGGGACTTTGGATTTTTCTGTAGGTCAGTTCGGCATCTTTGCGGACTGGGGCATCAATACCTGGGGTGTCAATAAGGACGTTGCCATCTTGCAACAAATCATGATGGCAGAAATAATCAAGCCGTTTCAGCACAGCGCTGTTTGAACCTCGACGAGCATATCCTGCGGCTTCTTGTAGGTTAGTAAAATTGAAATGCTCCATTGCATAGGTAGCATTTTTCTGAGGCAAGATCTGCTCGCGATTGCTTTCGTATCCTTCCAGCAACAGCTTCAGGGCATGCGCTTGTTTTGCCTTTTCAGAACGGTTTGCTCCCCCTTCTTCCCCTATGATGCTGTGGCACATTTGTCGTAGGTTTTGCCGAGTGGCAGATTCTAGCAAATCATCCTGAGGGAGGATTTGTAGTCGCTCGATTAGGGCGTTGGCCTGTTCAATAATTTCAGCTTCACTCAGGAAGGTAAGAACGACTTTCTCCTGATCGGGTTCAGCGTAGGCAATGTGGCACTCGGTACCAGTAGCATGACCTTCGGCGCTATACAGCAGTTTGCGTCCCAATAGCGCATTGATCAACATCGACTTCCCGGCGCTAAAGGCCCCCGCAAAGACAATTTCGAAGGTGGGTGAAATTGCTTTATTGAGAGAAGTTTGAATAGCTGTCGTGTCGTGCTTTGCCCGTAGCGTCGATTCTTTAGCAGTCAGTTGGAGCAGTTGAGCAACATCTTGCTGAAGCGAAGAACACTGGGAAGGAAGGTCAACCATGAGGCGTGAAGATTGAAACGTTAATTTGAGCTTGAAATTAGCTTCACCTTAAGAATTCCCATTTCGTAAATTTAAATCTTGGTTATGAGCCAGATTACCCGCAGAGTTTTCTAACCCAACTGCCCCAACTGGACGGCAGGTTGGTGATCGACGAGGATGTTGCCAGTCAGAATATCATCGACGGTGATGCGGAAAGTGCGATCGCCCCTTACCCGCGTCAACAAATCAACAAATACGGTTGTACGGGGCGATCGCTTCTTGTACTATCTTTCCTACGGGGAATGGTTCTAGGCGGGGAAGAGAGGAGGTTCCAGCTCCTCAAATCCCCTGAACATCCCGACTTAGACTAGGTAAGACGAGATATCTGGGATCATTTTATGATCTAGCTTCTTCGTTGCGCCTCATTTGGGAAACGCTAGACACGTTCCCCGTTTTCCTTAACGTGAAAACGGAGACACCCGCATGTTTCAATCATCCGGCGGTGGGGGCAATGCCCCGGCCAGCTTTAACCTACCCTCCTTTAATCAGGAGGCCGTTCGTCATATTCTGCTGGGCGACTACGGCGCGCTTATCGACGCCATCAACCGCATGGCCCTCCTCGGCTACTGTGAAAGACTCGCCTGGAGCGAACCGCTCCCCACCGGGCGCACCGGCGAATATATCAGCGTCATGACCCGCAAGCGCACCCTGCCTTAGCCGTTGGGGCACGCATAGAACTCCGGTTTCTGGTTCAGGTTCTTCCAATCGGTAGAACGGCGACCCCAGAAACCGGAGTTCTGTGATCGCCGTTTTACCCCATCGGTAGACCCAAAACCCGCAACCGGGGTGCTGAGCAACGCCCACAGCCCCAGCGCCGCGATCGCCCTCGTTCGGGGCAATCAGAATACGCACCTTGGCGCTTTCCTGGCCCAAGGCGTCCACAATGCGGTTTTGTTCCACATCGGTGGACTTCACCAACCACTCAGCATCGCGACAGAGAATTCTGGCACCGGGGGCTATAACGTTCGGCTGTAACGGCGATCGCTCCTATCGGCATTCCCATCCATAAGGACTGGGGCTAGCGTGCCCAGTAATGTTACTGAGCACACGGGGCGATCGCTGATTTTCTTAAAGAGAGCGTTTGAACAGAACCCCAAGTAAGCCTATTTTTAAGCACACCTATGCTAAGGAATGAGGATCAAATAACAGCCAAATTGTTTAGGGCAGGCATCTTGCCTGCCTTGGGACAGCCGCGACGGCTATCCCAACTGATTCAATTCTCATTCCTAAGGGAAAAATCAGGGTTTGAAGCCTTTCTCCCCTTGGGCTGCGTAACCGTCCCCTGAGCGGAGTCGAAGGGGACGTTCTAGCTGAGTTTTGGCTTCGACTTCGCTCAGCCAGCGTAGTTCCTGGGACGGTTACTGGGCTGCTAAGTATACACATCTCGGGATAAACCTCAAAATGCGGCCTTGGCCCCCCTTAGTCCCCCCAATTCTGGGGGGAGACCGGAGTTCGAAGTCCCCTAGAATTGGGGGCTTAAAGCCCTCCGGGCATACCAGAAAAGGGGGCTAGTACTCAACGGCTTAAGTCCCGATACCGATTGGAAGTCCCTCTCCCAAGGTTGGGAGAGGGATTTAGGGTGAGGGCCAAGGGTATGCAAATTTACGCCGCACTGTACTAGATAGCGGGAAGCAGTCGACTAGCAATTTATGTATAAGCGGTAGCCTTGCGAAGGAGAGGTTAGGTGAGGTTTTTTCGATCACGCAAAACTCCACTTCTCAATATAGACGTGGTTTAATAGAATTTTTTCTATGTCTTCTTCGCCAAGGGATTGTCAGACGATATTGTTGATGACAACTAGTCCTGAAGATGCCGATTTGTCTCAGTTGAAGAAAGCGTTGCAACCTATTTTTGCTGGGGGAGAGCGATCGCAACCAGGACCGCAATTTCGGCTAGAACAGCGGCTCGCCGTCCACCCGCGCGATATTCAACGAGCAATTTTAGAGGTTGCCCCCACAATTGTCCATTTTGCCGGAGCGGGTACCGGGGATGCTGGATTGCTGTTTTCAGATGCTGCTGGCAATGCTCAACCCCTTTCTGGAGCAGCTTTAGGAGCGCTATTTGCCTTGTTTGCCGACCACCTGCAAGGTGTGGTGCTGAATGGCTGCTATGCACCGGCACAGGCGCAGGCGATCGCTCAGCACATTCCCTGGGTGATTGGCATCCAGCAGGCGATCGCGGACCAAGCCTCGCTAGAATTTGCCATCAGTTTCTATGAAGCTTTGAGCACGGGGCGTGCGGTCGATTTCGCCTACAAGTTGGGATGCAGTGCGATGCAACTCGCGGGCGTTTCCAACCGCCTCATTCCGGTTTTATCCAATGGTTTGTCCGGTCAGGCGGTTTCCCCACCAGCGGCCAATCCGGCCCCTACACCAGCCCCCAATCCAGCCCCCGTCCCTGGCAACACATTCAACATTGCCGGTAGCACCATTAGCAACCTGACCGGCGCGGGAGACATTCATCATCAAACCACCCAAGAAACCCGCGTGCAGCAGTCGGAATTAGCCGATGCGCAACCGCCCGCAGGGATCGCGCCGATCGCCTGGTCTACGCCGAGTGCGACTGCTCCCCCGCCTTCCCGAGATCAGCCCAAAAGTCGCCAAATTGAGTTGTTCTTTTCCTACTCTCATCGCGACGAAGCACTGCGCGATGAGATGGCCAAGCATCTCAGCATTTTGAAACGCCAGGGAGTCATTAACGCCTGGCACGATCGCGACATTGAAGCCGGCAGTGAGTGGGCCCAGGCAATTGACACCCACCTCAACTCAGCACAGGTAATCTTGCTGCTGATCAGCCCTGACTTTATTGCCTCAGACTATTGCTTTGACCTGGAGATGCGCCGGGCTCTGGAGCGCCATGAAGCCGGGGAAGCCTACGTCGTTCCCGTGATTTTGCGTCCGGTGGATTGGAGCGGCGCGCCCTTTAGCAAGTTGCAGGCGTTGCCCATCATGCGTGGGGGCGGCGCAAAACCCGTGACCACCTGGGCGAACCGGGATGAGGCGTTTGAAAATATCGCGAAAGGAATTCGCACCCTGGTTGAGCGCCTATCCAAGGCTGAGGAATGAGGATCAAATAACAGCCAAATTGTTTAAGGTAGGCATCTGGCGTACCTTGGAACAGCCGAGACGGCTATCCCAACTTACTCAATTCTCATTCCTTAGTCACCAATAAATAGGTGGACATCAACCAACAATTTTGTAGGGTGCTGTTAGGCGAAGCCGTCACGCACTATTCCACAGGGATTTGATGCGTGACGGCTTCGCCTAACACATCCGACAAATAATTTAGCCCACCTGCTTACTTAGAACTCAAAAGTCAGATCAGTCCGATGCGTTAGATTCGATGCAATTGGCTCAACTTGTTGTAAATATACGAGTACTTGATATAGCATGGCGACCACTTCAGCACGGGTGGCTAATCGATTAGGGTGCAATCGATTTTGCTCTATTCCCGGTGGATTGACGACCAGATTATGTTGCGCAGCGATCGCAATACTCTGCTGAGCGTTATCCCGCTTGGCCCAGGGTGGAAGGGCATTTGCATCGGCGTAAGCGCTCAAAATTGCGTCAGTTTGGGTGACATTGGGCACCGCTTCTGGGGATACCGCAATGGCCCTCCCGAGGGAAACCATGACCTCAGCTCGGCTGATGTGGGCACCATAGTTAAAACGGTTTGCGGAGATCCCCTGCATCAGTTGCCCCCGATAAGCTTTTTCGATCGGCCCCCGTACCCAGTAATCTTGGTGCTTAGGATCCTGAGGCAGATCTACAAAGGCGATCGCCGGTCGTCTGGGGGATGGATTAAAGACCTTCACTAGCAGGGCCGCATACTGGGCACGGGTGATATTCTCATCAGGTTTTGCAGTGCCATCGGGAAAGCCCCCCAGCAATCGGCGATCGCCCATGGCTTGCAAAAATGACTCCGCCCAATGCCCCGCAATATCGGTGAAATAGGCCGGTAAATCGGGGGATACGACGTAGGCAGAGTTCAACCCGTTCGCCCGGCTCCGGCTGACCAAAGCTTGATAAATCAGCGCTGCCATCTCGGCCTGAGTCAACCGCGCATTGGGACGCAGTTGCTTTGGGTCAGGATGGCTCACCACCAAACCCCATTGGGTGGCGGCAGCGAGGGTCGGTAAAAATGGGTGGTTTGAAACGGCGATTTGACCGCGATCGATATAGAGATTGGTCAGCGCGGGGTCTTGATCAGCCAGACCAAGCCGCTTGGCGAAGACGATAATGGCCAATAATCGCGTAATGGATTTCTGAGCTTCCGCAGAGTTGCCGATATTCAGCGGGGCTTGGAAGGCTTGTTGAAACACCTCGTCAAGCTGCTGTAAGGTGGCTGCGGTGTCCCATGTCTCCGCCGTCGTGGCTTGGAAGAATTCAATCCCTAAATCTTGCAGACCCGCCACAAAGTCAGTCGCCCAGTGAGAGGGGGCAGGGGGTTGGGGCGGTGCCGGTGGTTGGGGCAGTGCTAGCGGTGAGACAATAAAGGGCGAGTCGATCGCCTCTACACTCTCTTGGGCGGTTTGCTGTTGCGCGACCCATCCTTGATACACGATCGCCGCAAGTTCGGCTCGGGTGAGTTCATCATTAGGCCTGAAGTCACGCACATCGGGGTAGGAAACCACCAGTCGATTAGCGGTAGCGGTGGCGATCGCTACCCTATCCGTTTCGGGAATCTGGTCGCGATCGCGGTATACCATCAGGGTTTCCACATCGCCCCCGGTCAACTGTAAAGCATTGGCGAGGTGCGCGGTCGCTCTCAGTCGGGTGATTGACAAGTCGTTAGAGGGTTCTAGAGTAATGCCTAACACCCGCTGCATTAAACCGACATATTCTTCAACGGGTACCGCTGTATGAAGTGCAAAGTCTTGATCAGTGAGATATCTGTTGACCTGTTCGTCGCGATCGGCCAGGGCTTTCAGGAAGGGCAGTGCCCAATAATCTGCTGGGATGACGAGCTTCTCAACTGAAATAACCCGCGACTCCGATTTCAGGGATTCACCCTCTAGCTGGGATTCACTCTCTAGCTGGGATTCACTCTCTAGCTGGGATTCACCCTCTAGCTGGAATTCACTATCTGTCTTGGATTCACCCTCTAGCTGGGATTCATCACTTTTGGGCGGTTCGACGATGGCCGTAGATGGGATATCTGGAGCTTGCCCGATCGCCACTAAGGTGCGGGAAAGCAACGTGGCAAATGCGGCCCGAGTTAATGGCTTCTTTGGGTTGAATAGAATTTTCGGATCTTGGGCTGGGGCATCATCATTGTTGCTGTCGGTGCGATCGTCTTGAAGATCTGCGGCATTGCCTGCGGCAGCTGAGTGGACTGGAGTACTCTCGGTGGGCTCACCTTGACCTTTTGTAGGAGCGCTTGGGGCGGCAGGGCTGACAATCATACGATGGGCCGTGGCGATCGCAATCGCGGTTCGATATTGCGGGTCAATGGCATCGACATCCTGATAAAAGCCGTTCAAAAACTGCTCGGGCTGGTCCGGAGTCACCTGTGCGGCCTTTAAATCGAGCTGTACCACCAGGTGGGCGATCGCCCTTTCACGGGTAACCTGCTCGTCATTACTTTCAATCAAGTTAATGCCGGGAACCGTTCTCTCGATCGCGGCATTGTATGACTTTAGGGTAATGGGTTCGTCGGGCTTAAACCGGGGGTCACCACCAATCATCCCCGCTGACCAGAGATCAGATAATAAATTGCGATCTAAAGCCTGCTGAATCAACTCCGCCGCTGGCTCTTGCGCAATATCAATGGGCACATTGGTCGCAATGGGGAACCAGGTGGGTGTCGGAACATTTTCTTTTTTGCTTTCAGTGTCGGAATGATCAGAAACCTCCATATGGTTGGCAAATCGGGAGCGATCGCGCACCTTCACGCTGCCGTTGCTCCCAATGGTTTCGTCTAATCGCCAGTAGCCCAACAGGTCAGGCTGCTTTTGTGGGTCGAGGATGCGGTTATACAGCGTCGAGCGGATTTGGTTTTGGGTACGGCTCGTGCTCCAGATGCGAACTTCCGCGATCGCCCCATCAAAAAAGGTGTCTTTCTCTTCGTCTTTCAAGACATTATTGGGATTGATTTGAGATTTAGATAATCTTTCGCCCGTAAAAAAGCCACCAATTGTTAAATAAGTGCCAGGTTCAATCTTGATGGGACCTCGAAACACCCCCACACTTTTATATAGCCCGCCCATTAAAATGCTACGAGCTTCGCCCTGCACAGCAATAATGTTTTGCCGCACGCCATCCACATAGATTTCCACTTCCTGATTTTGGGCTGACCAGGTAAAGGCCACATGGTGCCAGGCTGAATCACTGGGAAGGCGATCGTGGGTATCAAAAACCACTGTTTGGTCTTGCTCGGCTTTTTCGCCTAACGTCATTCGCAGTTTGCCTTCATACCACTGCAGCGAATATTCTTTCTTTTTCGCCTGGCTTGATTGTCTCAAAATATAGCCATTGCCAAACTGATGCTTTACCCAAGCCTCAACCGTAATTCCTTCGCTCGCAGGCTCCATCTCTGTACTCGTATCGTTGGCATCTGCCGATGACTGAGTGGGTTTTGATCGCTTTATTTGGAAGGGGTTTGAATGCTTAAGCTGCAAGTATTGATTGATGCCATTAAATTCCATCCCAAAGGGGATTGGTAGAGGCGGCGAGTAGGTGGTGACTCGCTTTCCACCTGTCACAATGCCGTAGCTGTTGTTGGTAGCTGCGTTGTTGGTAGCTGCTAAGTTATAAACTCGGTTCCCTTGACCTTCCTCAAATCGCCAATACCCGACGAGATGATCTTGGTGCTCATTGAGGCGAGCAAACATAGTTTGCTGAATTTCAGCCTGCTCACGGGTCTTATTCCAGATCCTGACCTCAGTCAACATCCCTTTAAAAAAGCCCGCTTTGTTGGTATTTTGTTCGCTTTTACCCTGCTGTTCTGTACTGTCAGTATTAGCTACGAGTAGCTCACCCAAGAATGCGCCAATTAAAAGAGGTGCTTTTTGATTCAGATGTTCTGAAGTTGTGAATAAAGAGGAAGTTTCAAGGTCTGATTGACCATTAATGTAAATATGAATGTTTTCTGTATCGCTAGTCAGTTCGTAAACAATGGCAACGTGGCTAAATTGACCAAAAGGTACAGCACTATTTGACACATACTCGCGTTTGGCTCCCAAAAAAACGGTATAAGCTACCTGTCCTTCCGGCGTAATTCGCAAAACGTAGGCACTTTGGTCAGGCTTTGCCTGATTAAAACGACTCATAATTGTGCCGCCCGTCCCGTCTGGATGGGGATTAACCCAGGCTTCTAGGGTGATAGCAGTAGTCTGATTTGTACTCGGAGTATCAGGTTCGGATGATGGTTCTGTCAGGCTGCTATTAGGTGATTCGGTGGGTATTTCAGCTTTTTCTTCGGTGTAATTAAAGAATGAGTTTACGGGGGTTACTGTTGTAGTTGGACTATGCCATCTCCATAACTTGATCAATCCATCGGTACTGGCTGTTACTAGACTTTGGGCATTTTTCCGATAGGGATTGAATGCCATGTGATTAACCCCAGTAGGATGCCCCGTTAAAGCCATAGGAGAAGAAGGGCTCCAGCGTTTGTTAGTAAAATCTATTTGCCACAGAAGGATAGTTCCGTCACTGCCGGTAGATACAAGGATAGCAGCCCTGCCATTAAAGCTTCTTTCGTTGACAGCAGTGCCAAGAATTTGTACACGACTAACAGTATCGTGACGACCTACTAAACCTGGAGCATCTTGCCACTCCGTGGTAGACCCAACGAAAGCTTTGATCTCTCCATCTTCACTTGCCGATGCTAATAAGAAGTTCCCGCCGCCAATGCCATCGAAGGTAATGCTTTTGATGGCTGTATTGTGCGCCGTTAGCGTTTCCTGGCTGTTGAAACTGAATGTGCCTCCTTGTAAATAGCCAAAAAAGAATTCTTGGATTGTGCCGTTCTCCAAAGCGACTGCTAGCTTAATGCCCACATAAAACCACTGAGATGCCTCACTTGATATTCGGTAACACAATATTTGGGTAATGTTGGAGTCAAACGTCTGCTCTATATCTTGCAACGTCTCATACATTTGTCTGCGATTAGGGACAGGTGCTTCCTGAGATGGGTCATCTGGAAGTTCTCGGAAAACTAATCGGCAACTTGGTAACTCAGGACGATTGGGATCGGAGGTGGCGATCGCTAAACACCCTGCCCTAATGATGACTTCTGCATGGACTACTCGTACTCCTAAATCGATGGGAGTGGCAATGCCTTCAAAGTAAAGTTTGCTGGGGTCACCCGTAATCCAGAACGGGCGATCGCCTAAATGCCAAATCGGACCTGTATAACCCGGAAAGTCGCCATATTTGGGGAGGAAACCGAGAAACTGAAGTGGGCGGCTTTCGGCTTCGGAGGGTTTCAGAGTCTTGACTACTGAACCTTCACGATTCCAGAATTTCAAAGCTCCTCTCGCGTCAGCGGTAATCAATTCTGGTTCTGAAAGGGGAATTACCTGTTCCCAATGGGTCGGTATGAAACGTAGGCTGGCGAGTGATTCGGTTGGGGGGAGTTTTTGGTTCCAAAAGGTGGGCTTAAAGCTTGCCCTAATGAGGGCTGCCTTCTGATTAAATGAACCGATAGGGGTTAGGGTACTGTCCAATTCATGCCATTGCCACAACTTAGTGAGCCCATCAGTACTGGCTGTTAATAAGATGGGGGGGGCCTGATATGGATTAAAGGCAATTTTATTAATGGCAGTGGAATGTCCTGGTAGCGAAATAGGAGAGTCAGTACTCCAGCGTTGATTTGCCCAATCTAATTGCCATAACCGAATACTACCATCGGCTCCAGTCGAGACTAAGACGGGATTGGCACCGCTCAGGATTTGTATCTGGCTAACGGTTTCATGATGGGCATCTAAACTGGGAACGGGGTTCCAGTCCCAGTCCCACTCCCATTCTTCAGTCGTTTCGTACGTAAAAACTTTGATGGCACCATCTTCGCTAGCAGATGCCAGCAAAAACCGGTTGGGCATGACCTTATCGACGGTGATGCTCTTGACGGCTGCTTTGTGGGCGCTGATTTTTCTCTTACTATTTAAATTTACTGAGCCTTCAATGTACATCAAGATGAATTCTTCGATTGTGCCGCTTTCAAAAGCGACGGCTAGCCGAATTCTTCCATCTACCCAAGTTTGCGATGCATTATCTGATGTCCGGTAACAGTGAATTTGAGTAATGTTAGAGCTAAATGTTCTTTCTATGAGCTGAATATCGTACTCCCACACTCTCTGATTTTCTTCCCACTGAGTACGTAGCGGTATTTCTCCTGTGCGATATGGAAGTGCGCGGAAGATTAGTTTGCTACTAGTGAGGTTGGGACGCTCAGGGTCAGAGGTGGCGATCGCTAAAAATCCATGTGTAGCAATCACTTCCGCATGAATGACGCGGGTATTTAAATCGATAGGTGGCTGATTGGCGTCGTCATAAAGCTGACTGTTGAGATTGCCGGCAATCCAAAAAGGGCGATCGCTCAAGTGCCATTCTGGAGATTCCGAACCGGGAAAAATTCCATATTCAGGAAGAAAACCAAAAAATCGTAATGGACTACTTCCTACCGTGAAAGTTTCTAAGGAATCCACTTCTAAACCTTCTAGGTTCCAGAATTTTAGGGTTCCACTAACATCTGCCGTAATAATTTCGGCATCTTTGCGTTCCTGCCCTTCGATTCCCACTTCTGCCTGCACAAAGGAACTCACCCCATCAAACTCCAACCCTGAGGGCAGGGGCGGATAATTCAGTTGCTCGGCAGTAACCACATAGTTTTCCACAAATCGGCGCAACTGCGGTTGCTCAAACTGCCGACGTTTCAGGTCTTTGATAATGGGATGAATGCGGATGCCCTGCTGCGAGGTGACCTTAGTCGGATCGCTAAGGGGGCGGATAGCCGCGTGGTGTAAGGCCACCAACTGCCAGCGAGAATTAAACACCGGACAGCCCGAGGAACCATAATCAGAGTCGGCGCGGTAGCGGAGAAAATCCCTAAACAACCCGTCATTGATAACTTTGTTATCGGTTAAAACCACCTGCTTTTGCCGACCTTTGGGGTGTTGCACCAGATAAACGGGTTCGCCGCTTTCTTCCTCCAGGGTGTAAATGCCTTTGTAATCCTCATCCTCTAGTAGTTCCTCGAGCTTGGGGGATTTTGCTTTTAAATACTGAATATTGCGGTTTTCTTCTCCCAGGGGCGCGCGAATCACAATAATGGAGCGATCGCCCAGGGTTTGTCCCGGCTCAATCCGGTATTCATCTTGCCCTTCTGCTGATTCCAAAATGCGATCCAACCGTTCGAGCAGCTCAACATGCCGACGAATGCTCTTCTGAATCTTCTGCTGAGAATCTTGTCCAGAGACAGTCCGTTGAGGATCCTGTTCAGAGACAGCCCGTTGAGAATTTGGTTCAGAAACAGTCTGTGAAGGATCTTGCTCAGAGACAGTCTGTTCCTTTTGCTCCAGCCAGACCAGTCCGGGGACGATATCGGCCTCGTTTTCGATGAGCTGAATCCAGCCAAACTCATAGCCCGCTTGCTGCCGTAGAGGACTGGCCGCTAACTGCACCAGCGTATAGTCAAGACTCGGATTGGTAATGAATAAGGCCCTCGGATCGAGCCGATAGTCAGCGGATTGCTGGGTAACCCCGGCTTCATTTTCGACGTAATTAAACTGGGCAATACACTGTTCTGCCAGACTGGCTGACTGTACGACGTGATGGTTCGTCAGGAGATGGTTTTCTCCCACCAAAAAACCCGTTCCCAATGGCACGGGATTGAGCTTGGCCAGATCTGAATCAGTGATGTTGTGCAATAAAGCGGCTAAGGGGGGCTGGGGCTCGTTGGAATCGGCTGGCTTAAACACTGGCTTAAACACTGGCTTAAACAACCGATCAATCATTTCGTCCGGTATCGAGAAGATTTCTTTGATTTTGGCGATGGAGTCAAAGCTCTGAGTATCAAATTTATCTGAGTTTTGAATTGTCCTGATGAAATTCCTGAATTCATCCAACGAAAACTCTCGTGCAATGCGGCAAACGGCATTGGCTTTGCGGCTGCCCCCCTGCAAAAAAGATACTGACTGGAAGTCTTCTTCATCAACAACTGCTGTCCGAATTGCCTGAGGGCGCGATCGGCGCTTCTGAGCAACCACCCTCAATATATTGGCGAGGCTTTCCTGAGAAGGCGAAAAGGGATCTTGAACTTCGCTTAAAATCGAAAGATATTTTCCACCCAAAAAGCCCTGACAAATCCAAAGCTCTAGATCATTCTCCATCGCAGCAACACCCTGATTTACACTAAAGGTCAAGAATGATCAACGGATCTGATCAATTCATCAAAAGCCAACTAATGTGAGCACACCAAAAACTAAAGTAACGTTCAACTTAACCAAAAAGCAATTTATTTCATTGTAATTTTAATGACATATAGCGGTTCTCAGTCCAATGAGGTACATATGATAGCCTCAAACCCTTATGTATAGGTGAAGAGGTGTACCTCACCAGGCAGGGAAACGCTGTAAACTAGCTTTTGTCCCTATTTAACACCAACTCCCATTGATTTGAAGACACCTCTCTTTTGTTTAATGAAAATTAACTTGAAAAGGAGGTTAAGGGGAGGGTATCACCCCGCTTCCAAGAAGGGCACCCTCAGTCTTGCAAGTCCAGGCCTGAGACAACTCTTGGAACTCCTTGGTTACAAGGGTTTAATGATGGTATGCCTGTACTTATCGCAAGAGTTGGGATGCACTCCATGAGAATCTGGAGTCGAGAGTCTGTGCTCCAGCATGTACTTATCCCTAGTTTTTTACTGAGAAACCTGATCGATTTAGCATAAAACAAATAACATTGTCTGATGCCAGGCACCTATTATGGGAATGTTTTGGTATGAGAATGTTTTGGCTTGAAGTGTAATATTTGCTACGACTTAGAATGTGCCACTATGAAGAAGCAACAGAAAGCTCAGGTCGGGGAGTTTCCATCAAAGCAAAAACGGATGAGAGGGGTAAACTTTAAGCAGTCTTCTCTTTGTCCTCAGCTCGATGGGATGAGCTTTGGTCAAAAGAACTGGTCTCAGTTCATTGTGTTACTTTTACTGACTTTTCTTGCGTTCTTGTCCGCTAGGTTAGTGGGGCAGTTTATGGGTTCGATTAGCGGATTAGCGACGTTAGGCCTAGGGTACTATTCGATCGGTATCTGTGTTGCAGTTCCCTTGCTTGTATGGACGATAAGTGTATTTTTTAGAGATTTTATTCAGAGTTTTGCGATCGCTTTTCTGGCATTTGTAAGTATTTTCATTCTTTTATTCGTTTTAGATTATTTTGAGATATTTGAGATTGTGCCTAACAGACTGCTTATAGCACTTGATGAAGAAAGTATGAGTTATGCTGACAATTTTCTATTTGAATCGGTTATACCAAGCATCGTGGTGCTAATAGGTGGAATGTTATGTTTCCACACGAACAGACTCGTTCTTGCCACTATAAATCTTCTTCTGGTCGATCGTTGGAAAATTCTATTCAGCAGTTTCGTGACGGTCTTGGCTGTTTTTTGGGCATTTTTCATCGGTGGAATCAATGGCTTTGCTGTAATCGTTGAGCAGATTCGACCCATTATTGAAAACCTCGAAGGATGGGAGTACTTGGCTTCATCACAGGCGCAGATTAGTAGGAGTGCGGCGTTACTAATCAGTACAAGCTATGGAGTCGTGTTATGGATGGCGGCATGGCATGTCAATAGGCGGCGCAATGTGCCCTGGGAGCATCCCGATCTATTCCGGAATCTTGCTTTGATTCTGGGTTCCTGGCGAGGCACTTCGTTCCACAAGCTCGATCTGAGTGGAGTGAGCTTTCGAGGGGCACATCTTGCAAATACTGATTTGCGGGCGCAGAAGCTTTACCGCACCTGTTTTCAGGAGGCTACTGGGTTAGAGAGAGCCAGAGTTGATAGCCGCTATCTCGATCTAGAAGTTCCCAAAGTCCAAAAGTTGCTGACTTATGGCACTTCCCAGGAAATCGACTATGACCGTCTAAGTTTGCGGGGAGCTTACTTGCACGGAGCAGACTTGCGGCGCATGTCCTTGATCGATACTGATTTGAGCGGGGCTGATTTGAACAATGCCGATCTGCGGGGGGCCATTTTGGCCCGGACTCAGGTAATTGGGGCAGACTTTAGTAACGCCAACCTGACCGGAATCTGCATTCAAGACTGGAGTGTGAATAGCGAGACTGATTTCTCCAACGTGCTCTGCGATTACGTGTATCGCGAGCTGGATGAAAAAGGCGAGCCGACCGATCGCTACCCCGCCGATCGCAATTTTGAACCGCAAGAATTCGAATCTTTATATCAGGAAATCGGCAACGTCGCCGAACTGGTATTTAAAGAAGGGGTCAACTGGCGAGCCTTTAGCTTCAGTATGCAAAAGCTCGATCTGGAAGACGATGGTCTGGGGCTCGAACTCAAGGGATTTGAGCGCCGGGGCGATCGCTGGGTGGTGCGAGTTACCCATAATCAGCACGTACCGAAGCAAGAAGTAGAATCGCGCTTGCTCGCGATGTACGACGACATGAAAGGGTTGCTGGCGGCGAAAGAAGACCAAATTCACCAGCTCCTGGGCATTGCCTCCGACCAGGCCGAATCGATTAAAGAACTGAGTCAAAAGCCCTTTGGCAATAGCTTTTTCATCACCGGCAGCACCATTACCAACCTCACCGGCTCCGGCAACATTGAGTACACCGAAGTGGCTAGTCAGGTGCGCGAAATCATCACCCATGGCAGCGATCGCCAACAGGCTGCGCCGTTCGTCAGACAGTTTGTGCAGCAACTCAAACAGCAAGACGTCGCCGTTACTGGCGCAACTCAACTGGAACTGATGGAGCAACTCATGATCTCGGAAGCCGAAGCTGACCCGAGCTTTCGGGCTTACCTGCTGCAAGAAAGCCCTCAGATACTGCAAGCGATGGCCGGTACCCCCCTCACTCAAGTCATTGAACGGGCGATCGCCCAGCTGCGTCAAGATCAAAAAAGTAATTTCAGAGTCTAGCCGATCGTCCGACGAAGGGTTCTAAAGGAATGGTGCGTTACGGCTTTGCCTAACAGCACCCTACAGCATCATTTATTGATGTCCACTATTTATTTCTCCCGATTTATGACGATGAAGCAGATGTGACCTTACCTCGAAAGGGTGAATATTTTCCTTCGTTGTCGACTCTTTGGGAAGGTCCACTCTTGCCAGGTTAGGTCAGTCACATGCAGTCCATTCATAGCTCAAGTAAATTGCTGATCCCCTCCGCCGGAGGGCGGGGTGGGTTATCTGGCTCATCGTTGCCCACTAAACCTATCCCAACGCCCCTCCCAGGAGCGATCCCTTACCCATAAGTTGCGGTATCACTGATCTGCAAAAGGTTCTGAAGATCGGTTGCGGTCCTTGTCCGGCTGTAGAACCTCACCTAACCTCTCCTTGTCAAGGAGAGGGATCGGAGGCTCGGCTCAATTCGAGTTAAATCGTTGAGCAGACTGTGCATAAACCTCTCCTTAGCAAGGCTACCGTGTACACACATCTCGGCCCTCACCCCCTCAGTCCCCCTCTCCCAAAATTGGGCGAGGGGGAGGCCAGACAAGGCTTTCCGGCTCCCCTTCTCCCGCTTTGGGAGAAGGGGTTGGGGGATGAG
>Ga0081526_100213_pt1 | contig 34585 bp, 39 predicted proteins | sample HotLakmasection2_FD_70991 | JGI IMG/M metagenome (GOLD analysis project Ga0081526, IMG submission 70991) | Hypersaline microbial mat communities from Hot Lake, Washington, USA - Section #2 (SPADES assembly) (version 2) | ecosystem: Environmental > Aquatic > Non-marine Saline and Alkaline >... | reverse complement strand
TCGCTTGCATATACACCTTGACTTGATATAGCTCTATCGTCACTGGACACACCCCCAGCATTCGCTGGGAGTAGTCTCAGGGGTTCTGGTTTGCAATGCTGACAGCGGGACTGCTTGGCGCTGTACTACCCGCCAAAATAGTTGTCGTCACCCGCCAAAGTAATTGTCATCTAATAGGCAATTATTTGGTGTTGAGCAATGCTGGCCAATAGAACGTTCTGGGGGGTCTGCCAAGCCATGGATGCGCTTGAACTGTTCAAGATGCCCTGGTATTTGCTGAACCAATGGCTCTACTTCTTGGGTTACATCTTGGATGGTGAAAAGGCTGAAGAGGTCTGGATAGTAACAATCCCGACTATTGATAAGCATTAAGGCCGCATCACAGATGTTGAGACCAACTCCAGTGAGGACGTAGTGCTGGATGGCAACATCCCAGAGATGTTCAGTTTTGGCCTTGGTGGAGGATTTAACCTCAATCAAGGTCCAGGTGTTATCAGGGTGGCGCTGAAGGATATCGGCACGGATGAGAATGCCGTCATACTGAAAGGCGGCTTCGAAAAGGCAGGTGGAGCCTGCGGCAATGGCATCCTTGGTTGCCTGGATAGCTTGGTGACCATGCCCTTCAATCAGCAGCCCGTCAGGAAACCGTAGGCGAGCGTATTGCCCCACTTCTTGCCCCTGGTCGATGATGCGCTGTTGGTCAGGCGAAATTGATGGTGTGGGGCTCTGGTGGTTAACTTCGTGCCAGAGGCGCTTATGGCATTGAAGACCGCTCAGGAAGTGCGATTTGTTAAGGGTGTAGGTCATGCGGTTGAGGCTCCGCTGCTTTGCTGTCACAGTTAAAGTACCCAGTTGGGGAGGTGACTAAGAATGCAGGATCAACCCTTAGGCAAATATTTAACCCTGGAAGAGTTTTGTACCTGCACCCAGACCTACCGCAGGTACGCCGACCAGATTGACCCGTACCCCAAAAACCTTGATGAGATACTTCCAGCGCTTGAGGCACTGTGCCACCACATTATCGACCCGGTAATCGATGAGTTTGGTCGGGAGCGCTTTCAGCTCACCTATGGGTTCTGCTCAGCGGATTTAAAGCAATGGTTAGCGAAGAGAGATCCGAGAACAGGAATAAAGAATGGCAAGGTCAGCCCTAGTCTTGATCAGCATATGGCTCATGAATTGAACCGCAATGGGCGGTATTACTGCCAAAGGTTAGGGGCTGCTTGTGATTTTAGAATTCAGGGAATAGCGAGTGATGCCCTTGTGACATGGATGTTGGCACAACATCTACCGTTTGACTCTCTCTACTATTACGGACCAGATCGCCCTATTCACGTCAGTTACGGCCCTCAGCAAAAGCGAGACATCTGGACGTTTACCGTCCAAGGCACCCCAACAAGGAAAGGGGTCGAGCAATGGTTGAAGTGACTTCTTTATTAACGTTGGGCAGACCGCACTCGCTTTTTCTGGCTTGCTTCAGCATCTTTACGCCACACGAGCCGATGTCCTCTTAATTCTGCCCCATGCTCCAAGAGGCATTGCTCCCAACCCTGACGGTTGAAAATTGCCTTAACGTCATCTAGCAAACCCCAATTATGTTCCTGCTGGCTGAGCTTTGCAAACTTCTCATAGCCGGGATAGTCCTCCATCACGAGCTGCTCCTTCTGATGCAGCAGCGGTGGATTATCCGGGTCATAGTCCCGATAGCGCACATGCAAATCCCGCAGCCCAATCGCCATGCTGGTGTGGAGTACCGGATGGGGTTCCTTGTCGAACCCCGGATAAAACAGGTAAGTGATCTGCGGCTTCTGAACGTGGAACTTCACCACCGTCGCTTCTTCTGGTCGCCCAATGGTGCGGGAAGCACAGCCTTCGTAAAGCCTCAGCAGGGGGTCAAGCTGATCCAAAGCAGACACATGCACCCAGAGGGAGTTGGGTCGCTGCTGGCCGATGGGGCTCTGCCGACAGCGTTCCTCAATCAGTGAGGTTTGCCCCAGGCTCATCAGCATCAGGTCGGCGGCAGTACAGGCTTGCTGATAGCTACCGAACAATGCCTTCACATCCGCCTGAACAGAGGGCGATAAATCTTTGAACTTAGGCCGTTTGCCGAAGTGGCTGAGGGCCAGGTAAACCAGCAAGTCATTGCGGCGTTTGTCTGCGATCGCATCCCACTCCCCCGCATCCGTCGCCTGCAGGATGACCTTAAACGCTCGCCTGATGCTGCCGAATTCAGACTGCAGCGGTCCCAGAGCTTCGGTGCCTAGTTCTTCGGCAGCGGGCAGTCTCCCCCGGTCGGTGTAGAAGTCCATCAGGGGCTGCAGCAGTTCCCGGTACTCCTCGAACTTGTTGACCTTGATACGAATCCGTGGAGCCGTAGCGCGGGAACGGAACCGGGAGGCTCGGAAGGTTTCGGCCTGGGCTTCATCCCGGAACACGAAATAAATGCCAAGGGCTACGGGGATAGAATCCACCCCCAGCACCTGGTCAATGTAGGCTTTTAGTTCCTCCTGCTCAAAATATTTCTGGAAGGTGTTGCGGCTGGTGATGATGCCGTCGCCGTAGGCAATCACCCCTCGGGTGCGGTCATCAATCAACACCTGGGCGGCAACAATCAGCACCTTTTGGGCCAGGTTCCAGGCGTTGATCAGGGCTTCCCGTCGTTCCGCAGTGTCTTCAATGACGTTGATGACATAGCCGATATTCACTACATCGGCGGGGCTGTGGGGCACCTCAGGCCGAAAGTAGGGGTCCCAGCCGGAGCTGGCGAGGCCCATACGCTGAACATACTCAATATCAGCACCATGGCCACAGCCGTAGTCGAAATAGGTTGTCTCGGGAGGAAAGAGACCCGCTTCGACGGCAAGACGAACGGGCTTAGAGGCAGTAACACGGGCAATCGCCGCCTTATGGCGCTGAATCGTCGGGGCAGGTTTCAAACCTGCTCCTGACCCAGCAATGGGACAGGCCAAGGCATGATTGTGGATTTCGATCTGTTGGCTAGCCAGCCGCTGTTCCCAGGCATTGCGAAAGCCGATGCCTCGGGAGTCATCGAGTAGGCCCAGCACTTCCTCCTGTTTAGTTAGCCAGGCAAAGGTCGGGTAGAGGGGATTGTCTACAGCGATAAACGTTTCCTTACGGTGCAGGACTGGAGGATTATCGGTGGTGCTGTAGTCTCGCTCGCTGGCCTTGAGACTGTTGAGATTGACTTGAATGCTGCTTTGTAAGGCCGGATGGGCTTCCGTCTCAAAGTCGGGATAAAACAGGTAGACGATTTGCGGCTTGTTGAAGCTGAACTTAATGATTGTTGCCTTTTCGACCTGAGCGGTTACCTTTCTAGCGAGTTGCTCCAATTCTTGCAGGGCAGCATCCAGGTAACCAAGGGCTGACCTATGAACATAGAGGGCATCAGGCAGGCGCTTGCCTACGGAGCTGCGCTGGCATAGCTCAACATAGGATTGCGACTGGGTGGATACACGCGCCATGAATCGCTGAAAAACCGAGGACTTTACCGTAATGTTCCTCATCCTACCGAAACCTGGGAGATTCAAACCTACCCACCCCTGTTAAGGGGGCCAACTCATGCAGACCAATCTCTAGGGCGGTCATGAACTGAGGACTCCGGCTACGACCACCAGGGAGTCAACTCCCTGGCTCATAGCCAAAGTCTGCTAAAGCAGACTCGGGAGCTTGGCCACCAATCCTCTTTAGAGGATCGCCCCCTAAACCGAATGGCACTGAAATAAGGCTGGTGGGCAGTGCCCACCCTACGATAGATCAAGGCTTCTGCCTTCTGCCTTCCCCCTTCCCCCTAGTGTCTCTATACGGATGTCAACTCTACCGGTAGAGTCGTATAAGAGTTAATCGGGTGAGTTGCTCCAATTCAGGTAAACCGTGCTGAAATATTCCTAAACTTCAGCCTGGATAAACGGTCGGAGCATCGCCATAATGGGGTAATACAATTGACCTAATTGCCAATGGCCAAATCCTCAGTTCAAGAAAAACCCAAGGCTACAGCGGTTTTCGCTCGCCATGAGACCTTTCATCCCCGGTTCGGTTGGCTCAAGAAGGGCTACGACCTGGCGATGGAAGACCCTGGTATTTTCTTGAGGGACGACGCTCCGGTGTTGCTCGGGGTTGGGAAAAACATGGTGCGGTCGATTCGCTACTGGTGCAACGCCTTTAAGGTGTTGACGGAGGAAGACCGCCAGAGCAAACCGACCATCTTTGGTCAACAGCTTTTAGATGACGACGGCTGGGACCCCTTTTTGGAAAACCCGGCCAGCCTCTGGCTACTCCATTGGAATCTGCTTAAAGAACCCTGCACAGCTACTGCCTGGGCCTACACCTTTAGCCAGTTTCAATCCATTGAGTTTGACCAGGAGACCCTGCTGGATGAACTGCGGGACTATGCCAGCAGATTGGGCGGACGGACTGCCGATTCCTCCCTTAAAAAAGATGTGAGCTGCATCCTGCGGATGTACGCTGAGCAGGAGAGCAAAAAAGGCCCCACAGAAGACTCTATCGACTGCCCGTTCACCGAGCTACGGCTGCTGTTTAGTGCCGGAGATGGCCGTCGCTATGAGTTCCAGATCGGCCCTAAAGAGACTTTACCGGCAGAAATTATTGTCGCCGCCTGCCTTGAGTTTGCCAGTATCTCCCAAAACTTGAGTTCAACCATGGGCATTTCTCGCCTGGCCCACATGCTGGGCAGCCCAGGGCGCGTGTTTAAGCTGCCGGAGTCTGCCATTGCTGAAGCCATCGAAAAGGTGAGTCAATCCAACGACAACCTTTTCATCTCTGACAGTGCCGGTTTGCAACAGCTTCAATACGATGGTGATCCCTTAGAGATGTCTGAGGATATTCTGGACGAGTATTTTGCCGCTCAACGGGTTGCTGTATAGTGACGACTCAACGCCTGGCCGATTTTCTATCGATCAATCGCCGCTACGCCCGCTCTATCAATCTAGAGCGTGACTTTGATGTACCCGAGGCCGTCGAAGGTTATATCCTGACCGACCGGGCTTTAGATGCCCTGCAGCGCATGGTCGCTTCGATTTTCGGACGTAAGCGAACCACGGCCTGGACCTTAACCGGGGTCTATGGAACGGGTAAATCATCCTTTGTTCACTTTCTGATTAGCCTGGTCGGCCCATCCGACAGCCCGACCCGCCAGGTGGCAATGGAGATTGCCCGCCAGAGCTTACAGCCAGATAGCCCTGAATTTGAGGCCCTTGAAAAGAAGCTGCCCTCCAAAGGACTGTTTCGGGCGTTTGCCACAGCCCAGCGAGAACCCCTCAGCCATACCATTGTTCGGGCCTTGGAGAAGGGAGCCAACGAATACTGGCATGGCAGCTCGCGGCCCAAAATTGCCCGACAGTTAACCGATTGGGAAGTCAGCAGCTCTGGAGGCAAAACCAATTTTACCGATGGCGATGTGCTAGAGCTGGTCAAAAAGATTATGGAGGTCGCCGAGACCGACATCATCCTCGTGGTTGATGAGCTGGGCAAGTCTCTGGAATACGCCACCCACAATCAGTCAGCGACGGACCTTTACCTGCTGCAGCAGTTAGCCGAACTGTCGCGCCAAAAGGGAACCCATCGGCTTTACATCGTCGGCCTTTTACACCGGGCCTTTGCGGACTACAGTCGGCGGCTGGCCTCCCTGGAAAAAGACGAGTGGGGCAAAATTCAGGGACGGTTTGAGGATATTCCGTTTACGGAATCAACCGACCAGATGCTGCGGTTAATGAGTCAGGCCATTAACCGTTCCCAGATTGAAAAGCTGACCTTCCCAATCCACAAACTGACCGAAGACTGGTGCGAGGCTCTCGGCGGGGAACCGAAAATACCAGACCTATCCCCCAAACTACTGGAGGCCGCTTACCCCTTACATCCGGTCTCAGCCCTGGTCTTGCCTGAGCTGTGTATCCAGTACGCTCAGAACGACCGTTCCCTATTCACCTTCCTGGCCAGTGCCGAACCCTATGCCTTCCAAAGCTTTTTGGAATCCTCATACATTGAACTGCCCTCCCCGCAGTCTGGCTCCCCTCTACCTCTGGGAGAGGGGATGGGGGTGAGGGGGCTCCCCTCCCTCAAACTGCACCACCTCTATAACTACTTTGAAGCTTCCCTGGGGGGCGGCATTGGCTCACGCTCTGGGTCCCAGAGGTGGCTGGAGATTCAGGCTTTGGTAGCAGACGCCAAACACCAGAACGAAGACATTGTTGCTCTATATAAAACCATTGGTCTGCTCAACCTGGTCACCAGGAGCACGACTTCACTACTGCGGGCCTCCCGTTCTCTGGTCAAGCTGGCGTTGGTGGATCAGCCTGACCCTGAGGCATTGCAATACTGGGATGGTCTGATTAATCAGGTCTGCCAGAAGCAGGGGATTGCTACCTATCGCAGTTCAACGGATGAGCTGCGTCTGTGGGAAGGGTCCGACTTTGATGTGGACGCCGCCATTGTGCGGTACACCGAGAAGGAGACTCGCCCCCTGGCCGATTTGCTGAGTGAGTCTTATCCCCTCAGGCCGCTGGTGGCTCAGCGCCACAGCTACCGCACCGGCACCTTACGGTACTTTGAGCGGCACTATATCGATAATTCAGCGGACTTAGAGGATCTATTCTGCAGCCAGCCCGACTGCGACGGTATCGTGGTCTATTGGTTACAGGAAGAGGCTCCCCAAAGTGTCCCCGCCGCGACCCAAGACGGCAAGCCGCTGGTCCTGATTTGTGCAGCTAACCTGTCGGTTCTGAGTATTCGTGCCCAGGAGTACCATGCCCTGTGCAAAATTCAGCAGAGCGAGACTGGCCTACAGACGGACAAAATCGCCCTGCGCGAAGTTCGCCATCGCCGAGTGCAGTTGAAAGAGCTGCTGGATGAAACTCTGACTCAAGCCTTCAACTTTGGCACCCACCACAACGACTGCTGGGTAGAAGGAAAACCCGCAGAAATCGGCAGCATTACCGATTTCAACGCGCTGCTATCCCAGGTCTGCGACAGAACCTATACCAAAGCTCCCATTCTCTGGAACGAGTTAATCAACCGCCGCACCCTGACCTCCCAGGGGGCTAAGGCCCGACGTGAATTGCTGGAAGCCATGCTGGATCGTCCAGAGGAGGAACGTCTGGGTCTGGAAGGGTATGGTCCAGAAGTCGCCATGTACTTTTCGGTGCTACAGCAAACCGGAATTCACCGCCAGGACCAGGGAGAATGGAGCTTCTTTCCACCCCCCTCCGTTTCCCCTCTCCCCCAGGGAGAGGGGCCAGGGGTGAAGGCCAGGGTTTCTGCCAGAGGCCACACCAACCTGGATTCCATCTGGCAGGCGATTGCCAAATTTTGCCTTGACGCAACAGATACCCCCCATTCCCTTGGGGATCTGTACCAACTGTTGGATGCGCCCCCCTACGGCATGAAGCAGGGGGCCATACCGGTGCTGTTAGCCGCCGTGCTGACCTTCTATGCCGACGAAATCAGCGTTTACAAGGACGGCACCTTCATCCCGGTGCTGGGGCCTGAGCACTTTGAGCTGTTGGTCAAAGACCCGGCGCGCTTTTCGGTGAAGCATATTGCCGTCACGGGCGTGCGTAGTCAGATCTTTCGAGAGCTGGAGAAAATTTTGCGCGGAGGAGCCGGTAAACCCCGCAGCCCTGCGGGGGTGCGTAATTTGACGGTATTGTCGGTGGTTAAGCCGCTAATTCAGTTTGTGCGTAAGCTGCCTAACTTTACCCTCAAGACCCGTCGCATTTCGGAGATGGCCAGGGAGGTGCTGCAAACCCTCCTCAATACCCAGGAGCCGGATGACCTGATCTTTAACGCTTTACCTAAAGCCTGTGGTTTAGAGCCGATTGTTATCTCTGAGGAGGACGATGGCACCATTGCCCGTACCTTCCGGGAGCGGTTGGTTGAGGCGCTACGGGATATTAATGCCGCCTACGATAGGCTGCTGGAGGAGTGCGAGGAACTGCTCTACAACGCCTTTGGGGTTCATAGCAACCGCCAAAAGCTCAGGTCTGAGCTGCAGTTTAGGGCGGGTCGGCTGCTGGGCAACTATGTCGAACCGAGCCTGAATCGCTTTGCCAGAGCGGCAGCGGATGAAGCCAAGGATGACCGACAGTGGCTAGAGGCGGTGGTGATGGTGGTTGCCGATAAACCCGCCGAGTCTTGGACGGATGAGGATGTCACCCGGTTTGAGCAAAATCTCAGCGACATTTCTCGGCGGTTTAAGAACCTGGAGGCACTACAGGCGACAGTTAAGGCTAAGAGCAAGGGTGGGTTCGAAGCCCGGCGGCTCACGGTTACCCGGCCTGACGGCACTGAAGTGAACCGGATGGTGTGGGCAGATGATGAACACCAACCCAAGGTAGACCCGGCCATTGATCACCTCTTTGAGCAGTTCCCCGATGAGCAGCTCAGGGAAGCCCTGCTAACTCGCTTGGCCGAGCGCATGTTTGATCAGGCAGAATTATCACAAGAGGCCAGTCGCCCGATTCCTACCCGACGTCGCCGGACGCAAAGAGGCTAAATGGTAACCAACACCCCGACCAGAAAGAAAAATTTCTCAAGCTTCTCCAAAAAAGAAGCCTTCAAACAGCTCGGTCTGACGGACTTATTGCCCTGGCGAATTGAGGCCGATCCCATCCCACCCAGCCCATTCTTCCAGGAACATCTGAAGCGCCTGCAGCAGCACTTTGACCTGGAGAGCACAGAAGAGTCGAAAAAGCTGTTGATTGATGCGATCGCCAGCGAAGCCCTGGAAGGCATTGAGCGCATCAAGCTCTGGAAATCGGCCCCTCTGGAAGGGGAAACAACCTGTGGCGTTGCCGATTATTTAGGCGCAGAGCGGAAGCGATATCTAGAAGCGCCCTTGCTCTGCATCATTGAAGCCAAAAAGGATGACTTTGAGCAAGGGATGGCTCAGTGCCTGGTGGAAATGCAAGCCTGCCAGTGGGAAAATCAATGCCTGGGGCTGCGCCCTGAGATTTATGGCCTCGTCACCAATGGCAGCGGTTGGGTGTTTTACCGGCTAATGCCTGGGGGAGAGGTCTATGAGACGCTGCTGTATTCTGTGAATGATTTAGCCACCTTAATTGGTGCTCTCCATAACGTTTTTCGCCAGTGCGAACGCTATTTAGAAGTATCGGCTCAGCAATGAGAACCGTATAACATCCAATCCTTGTAGGGCAGGCATCCTGCCTGCCTTTGGACAGCCGGGACAGCCATCCCACGTTATTGAATTCTCATTCCTCAGGAGAACTGTCATGTATAGTCTCAAGCCCCACGTTGAGCAGACCGATCCGCCCCGGCCTGCCAGTGAAACCCTGCCCACCATGTACGACTTACCTAGCGAAGATCCAGAGGAACCGGGCTTGCCAGACGAATACCATTATCTACAGCCCCATTTGCTGAGTGCTACTTTGCAACTCACCACCTACGCCGCAGACGAAGTGTTCAGCGTTGGGGATATGAACCTCTACTACGATGTCGATCATCCTCTGTGGCACAAGCGCCCCGATTGGTTTGCAGTGGTAGGAGTACCCCGCCTCTACGAGGGTCGAGATATGAGGTTGAGCTACGTGGTGTGGCAAGAGCGAGTAAATCCCTTCGTGGTGGTAGAGCTACTTTCTCCTGGCACCGAAAAGGAAGATTTAGGCCAAACAGATCGGGTTTTAGGCACACCACCGACGAAGTGGGAGGTTTACGAGCAAATTCTACGGATTCCCTACTACATCCTTTTTGACCGATACACCAACAATTTGAGGGCGTTTCGCCTGGAAGGTGGGCATTACCAGCCCCTTGATGTAACCGACCAGCGTATTTCCATCCCTGAGTGGGAGATTAGCCTGGGCGTTTGGCAGGGAATCCACCGGGGCATTGAACGCCTGTGGCTAAGATGGTTTGATGCCGAAGGTCAGCTCATTCCCACGACTGAGGAACAAGTTGAGCAGGCACAGGCTAAATCTGACCGTCTGGCCCAGCGGTTGCGAGAGCTGGGAATTGACCCGGATGACGTTTGAGGAAACATCCCATGGTGCTAACCGTTAGCCGAGATTATATTGAGCTTCCGCCAGGCAGCACAGTCACCTTGACTTACCAAACCTGGGAAGACTACGAAGCCCTGCTGGCCATCCGTAATGAAAATGCGGCCACAAAAATCCGCTTCAATGGTCATACGCAACAGATAAAGCTGGTGTCCCCTGGGGCTGGATACAGCAACCGAGCATGTAGTTTAGCAGCCCTCGTTAAGTCCCTACTGCGTCACCAGGGCCGCGATTGGGATAGTTCCCATCCGATCACACTGCAACGATTACAAGAGGCCGGAGCGGAACCGGATGCCTGCTTTTACATCGCAAATTGGCAAGCGGCCATTGGGAAGGAGCGGATTGATCTATCGGTTGATCCGCCGCCTGATCTGGCAATCGAGGTAGATATAACCTCCTTAACTGACCTGGAAATCTACCAGATTTTGGCTATTCCTGAAGTTTGGGGCTATCGTCAGGGGCAGCTCAGCATCTATGTTCTTACGGCCAACGGTTATGAAGACCGCTCTAACAGTCCTACGTTTCCAACCGTGGATGTTAAGAACCTGTTGCCTGAATATGTTGAAAGAGCCTGGTCTGCTGGCTCTAGCGTTGCCCTGCGGGAGTTTGAGCAGGTGCTCAATTCTGACTAAGCATCCCTACGATGTCATTATCCCAGACCCGCACAATAGAGGTATTCTCCTGGAGATTGACCATGGCCTTTGTCCAGCGCCACAACGACTTCACCCCTGAAGACTATCTGGCCATCGAACGGATTAGTCCAATCAAGCACGAATATCTCCAGGGGCAACTGGTGGCTATGGCTGGGGCTAGCAAAGCCCATGTCATTATTGTGGGCAACCTATCCGCTCTGTTGGTTAACCATCTCCGAGGCACGGGCTGTCTACCCTATGCCACCGATATGAAGGTACGATTGCCTGAGCTGAATATTTTTTACTATTCGGATATCGCCGTCACCTGCGACGAGCGCGATCGCAACTCTGAGGAAGATTTTATTCTGCATCCTAAGCTGATTGTGGAGGTGCTGTCTGACTCCACGGAAGCCTTCGACCGGGGCGATAAATTTGCCGACTACAAAACCATTCCAGAGCTAGAGGAGTATGTCCTGATTCATCAAAAGCAGGTCTTGATCGAACGGTTCGAGCATAAGTCAGATAACCTCTGGGTACCCCAAATCTTTCGCGATGGAGATACGCTTGAGCTGAAGAGCGTGGGGTTTTCGAGTGCGATCGCCACCCTCTACGAAAACACTAATCTCCTCATTTAACATCTCCTCATTTAACCCTGACAAAAGGTAGACGGCGTATAAATCAGGAAGATGACATAGATCCATTGGCCTGCCATGGGTAGTTCTATGGGCTTCCTATAATAAATTTGTCCCATCCAGGTTACTGGCTATGGTCACCATCCCTCTCCCCGACGCCCAGTTAATGACGTTTAACCAGTTTATTGACTGGAAACCTGATAATCGGCGATTCGAACTCCACCACGGCACCCCTGTCGAAATGCAACCCACTGGCGATCATGAAGAAATTATCTCCTTTCTAAATTCGGTGCTGGTGCTGGAAATTCATCGGCAACAACGACCTTATCTGCTGCCCAAGCAGGCTCTGGTTAAGCTGCCCGACGAAGATACAGCTTATCTGCCGGATGTTTTGCTGATTAATCGAGAGGGTCTAGCTCAAGAACCCCTCTGGAAAAAGGCTTCCACTGTTATTCTGGGTACGTCAGTTCCCCTGGTGATTGAGGTGGTTAGCACCAACTGGCGGGATGACTACGGTAAAAAAAGTGTGGATTATGAGAGCTTGGGCATTGCTGAATACTGGATTGTCGATTACCTTGGCCTGGGTGGACGCCGTTATATTGGCTCTCCTAAGCGACCCACTCTTTCAGTGTATTGCCTGATGGATGATGAATACCAGGTTAGCCAGTTTCGTGGTAATGAACTGATTCAGTCTGCTCTGTTTCCTGAACTGGCCTTGACGGCTGAGACCGTTTTTCGGGCTGGGCAGTAGAAGCCATAGGCGAACTCAAACCTACAATAAAGGAACCTGACAAAAGGTAGACAGGCCATGTCACTCACTGCTCAACAACTGGCAGATCTCATGCCAGATGCCACCCAACTCGATAGTAATGAGCCAGAAATGGAAAGTTCGCTGCACTATGCTCAGCTAGCCCTGTTGGTGGCTTGCCTGGAGTGGCTATGGCGAGACCGTAACGATTATTTCATTGGCGCAAACCTGACCATCTACTTTAGCCGGGAACAACTTAAGAGCCGAGATTTCAGAGGGCCGGACTTCTTTTTAATCAACCAGACCGAGAAAAAGCCCCGTCGTTCCTGGGTGGTGTGGGAAGAAGGAGGACAATATCCCGATCTCATTATCGAGCTGCTTTCGCCTGCAATCGCCCAGGTGGACCGCACTCTCAAAAAGACCCTGTATCAAGACCGCTTCCGTACTCCAGAATATTTCTGGTTTTCCCCAGAAACCCTTGATTTTGCAGGCTATCGACTAGCAGGGCAGCACTATGTTGAAATCGCCCCTAATAATGAAGGACTGCTCTGGAGCGAGGTACTGGGTCTCTATTTAGGCGTTCAGGACAACACGCTGCGGTATTTTCAACCTTCTGGCGAATTGGTGCCAACCCCAGAGGAAGCTGCAGAGCAGGCCCAGGCCCAGGCCCAACAGGCAGAAGACCGAGCTGCCCGGTTGGCAGAACAACTCAAAGCATTGGGGGTTGACCCTGAAGCATGACGATGCTGCCGAAAATTTAGCATTGATGCTGTGGATATTGGATAGGTGTCCCATGGAAAAAGCGACCCTCTACAACCGCGACTTTCTGAAATGGACGGAGCAGCAAATTGCTTGTCTACAGAAGGGGCAGTGGGCCGATCTGGATGTGGATAACCTGGTTGAGGAGTTAGGCGATTTGGGCCGTAGTGAGCAAAAGGAGCTGGGCAGCTACTTAAAGGTGCTGATGATGCATCTACTCAAGTGGCAGTATCAGCCTGACCGCAGAACTCCCAGTTGGGAAGTAACGCTGTCGAACTGCAGGGATAGCATTCAAGACTGCCTGGAAGACAGCCCCAGCCTGCAGCGGTTTCTGAGGGATGAGGCATGGGTGGCCAAGTATTATCGACGGGCTCGCAGGGATGCGGCGAAGGAAACTCAGTTAAAGGTGAATGAGTTTCCAGGGGAATGTCCTTACACCATGGAACAAATGCTGGACGATGATTTTCTGCCTGAGCCTTTGTAACATGACATCCAAATCAGCAAGGATAATTTCGGCTTAGAAACAAGCTATCAGAAAAATTTATGCATTAATCGATAAGACATAAGCATTACAGGGAAATGAGTTCTCATTCATAAGTTTAGTTTAAGTGTTTCCTTGCAAAGCATAAGCATTTGTCGAAAACACTTGAACGATACAAGCAAACGCTTAAGCAAGATCAATAAATGCTTATAGGTTTCTTTGTAAGACATAAGCATTTGTCGAAAACACTTGAACGTTACCAGCAAATGCTTAAGCAATATCAACAAACGTTTGAAGGTTACAAGCAAACGCTTGAGTGTTAGCCGTAAACCCTTTGACATTACCAGCGAACGCTGGAACGAGAGGAGCAAACCTTAAAACAGTCCTTGGCAATGAGTCAGTGACTGTGGTTAATGCTTAAACCGTAGCAATAAAGCAAGGGCCAAATCCGCTGCGGCTGACAATCTAAGAACTTGGGTCCTTGAGGAGGGTAGGATCGTTTGGAGGAATGGGAAGGTCTAAACTTCGATCACCAATGCAGGCTAGCACACCTGTATTAAGATAGACAGCAACACACCATCTGTAGTGACTATGGCAAAACCAAAGCGGCACATTTTGGGACTCTCCGGCGGCAAAGACAGTGCGGCTCTGGCGGTGCTGCTGCATCAGGAAGTTCCTGAGATGGAGTATTTCTTCTGCGACACCCACAAAGAACTGCCAGAGACTTACGAGTATTTAGACAAAATTGAGGCCAGGCTCGGCATTAAGGTAGTGCGCCTGGAGGCAGAGCGGGGGTTTGACCACTGGCTCGATGTTTATGGCGGCACCCTGCCCTCGCCCCGGATGCGCTGGTGTACCAAGCAGATGAAGATTCTGCCCCTGGAAAAGTACATCGGTGACGATGAGGCCGTTAGCTACATTGGCATTCGGGCCGATGAGCATCGCGACGGCTACATTTCCAAAAAGCCGAACATTACCCCGGTGTTTCCGTTTAAGCAGCGGGGGCTGGTTAAGACCGACATTTACCGGCTTCTGGAAGAGAGCGGCATTGGTCTGCCCGATTACTACCGCTGGCGCAGCCGGTCGGGATGCTTTTTCTGTTTCTTTCAGCGTAAGTATGAGTGGGTTAAGCTGGCGGAGGAGCACCCAGACCTGTTTGCGGAAGCGGTTAAGTATGAGCAAGATCATGCTGATGGTCGTACCTACACCTGGACCGAGGGCGAAACTTTACTGGAATTGCTCGAACGCAAGGATCAGATTATTGCTGACCATGAGCGGGCGATGGCGCGACAGCAGCAACAGGCTCCTAATCGGGCTCTGGCGGATGTGCTGACCGATGTGTTGGATGAAGAGGATGACACCTTGCCCTGCCTGGCCTGCCATGTGTAAGCCCAGTTATTCTTGAAGAAAGTTCAGGCAAAATCATGGTCCTAACTGTTAGCAGAGACTATATAGAGCTTCCGCCGGGAAGTGAGGTAACGCTCCATTACCAAACTTGGGCTGACTATGAGACATTGCTAGCCAGTCGCCGTGACGATGCAGCCATCAAAATTCGATTCAATGGTCATACTCAACAGATTAAGCTCATGGCACCCATGGCTGGTCATGGCAGACGCATTGACATGCTAGTAGACCTGGTTAAAGCTCTACTGCGCTACCAGGGTCGTGATTGGGATAGTTCCCATCCTGTTACCCTGAAGCGACTGCAAGAGGCCGGAGCAGAACCAGATGCCTGTTTTTATATTGAAAATTGGCGAGCGGTCTTGGGTAAAGACCGCATTGACCTGGCTACAGACCCTCCCCCCGACTTAGCGATCGAAATGGACATGACCTCGTTGACGGATCTGGAGGTGTATCAAACCCTTGAAGTGCCAGAGGTTTGGATTTATCGGAAGCAGCAGTTAAGGATTTATGTGCGGATGCCTGAAGGGTACGAAGAGCGCTCAACCAGTCCTACGTTTCCCTCGGTGGATGTTCAAACTCTGTTACCAGAATACGTAGAACGAGCCTGGGCGGCTGGTTCTAGTGTTGCTCAGCGGGAGTTTGAGCAAGTTCTGACATCGCTAGAGTCTGAGGACGATTAAAGTTGACACAAACAACCCCATTTCCCAAAATGCCGCTGAATAAGGCGGATTTGCGACAGTGTTTGGCGGCTTGGGCAGAACAGCCAGAGGCTTCGATTGCTACTGTGGCGACCCAAATCGGGTTGAGTCGGCAGCGAGTAAAAAGTGCTCAGCAGTGGGCGTTACTTAGCAATTTGCTGAATCTCCAGGGACTCACCGATGTAGGGAAATTAGCTTTAGAAAAAGACCCTTATCTTGAGGCTACAGTTACAGATTGGGTTATCCATTTTTTTAGCAGCCTAAGTGACAATGGATTACAGAATCAGCCAGAAAATCCCTCTGACTGGGGATTTGCAACATTCGTCATCTACGACTTCTTACTTGCAAATCCATCTTTTACACAAGAAGAATTAGCTCAATCAGCAGCGTCATCTTTAGAAAGTGATGTGGGAGCATACATCAAGATATGGTTGAAGACTTACACCCAAAGGGATGGACTCGCAAATTGTCAGTTTCTCACCCACAACAAAAACTCCTACACTACAGGTAATCCAAATCTGCAAAACCCTCATACAGTGGGTTATTTACTCGCCAATATTTGGGCGAGGGATTTTGGGCAGCAATCCTCGTTACTGGTTGGTGATCTGATTAATTCGCCTATGGGGCTTGCTGCGGTCTTGGGGATTCAAGAACTTCAGTTGCGCGAACAACTGGATCGTCTCGCAGAATTGGAAATAATCGAACAACGTTCAGCAAAGCCTCACAAAATGGGAACCCAGCCAGAGCGGAGACAGCAAGAGGAACCGTCATATATGGTTGTTCGCTGCTGGGACGACTCTCTAGAGTTGCTTGCCAAAGCCTATGAGCAAGATCCAGCCGTTCCCAACCGACCTTTGATCCAATCTTTAGAAGGCATCTTGGATGATGACGATGGAGAATTACCATTCCTTTCATCAGTACAAACCTGGTTCTCAAACCTTTGTCCAAAGCAACCTCAGCTTCCGGCTAAAGGTCCCACGTTCGATCCGCCGTTGCATCTGGCAGGCTAAAACCTGATTGCGTTGAATGCCATAAGCGCTCATCGTCGCGTCAATCACTTCCTGGAGATCCGCCAGTTCAGTGACCAAGTTGGCCTCAACGGCCTCGGCAGCTTCCTGAGCTTCTTCAATCAGCTTTTGTCGCAATGCCTGACAGTATTCAGCCTGGGGCATTTCTTCAATAGCAAACTGCACATTTTGATCTTTCAAAATTTCAGGAATGCGATCTCTAACCAGCTTGTTGTATTCTTTGCGAACCATGTACTTTGATTCCTCGCCTGGTGGGTAGTAAAGCAAATCGTAATCCCTGCTGGGGGATGTTCGGCGTAACACTCGAAGACATTCCTCGGCATCCGAACGCCGTCGAAACCGATTGACGACAACTTGCTGCATATCCGGAAGCAAACGAATAATGGCCCATACGTGGAATGGACTGACACTCATAATGGAATAATTTGAATCAGGGTAAAGCAGGGTGAGACACTGGATAAGCGTCTTCCCAAGGTTTTAGCCTGTTCTAGAACGAAACTAGAAATCAGTTTCTAGAAAAGAAGCGTTCTTGTCAACCCCTGTTTCTAGAAAACAATTTCCAATGTCGTTATCCCAGTCCGATCAGTCCTCCCATCCCACCCTTAAGCACCTGAGAGAGCAAGCCGGTCTTTCACAGGAAGGCTTGGCCAGGGTTGTTGGTGTGAGCGGCAAGACAGTAAGCAACTGGGAACGAGGCATGAGCGTTGCCAGCCTGACGGTGCCCCAGATGAAAGCCCTATGCAATGCCCTAGGTGTAACGCTGGATGAACTTCCCGATGACTTTAGCTCAGAGAGAGAATAGCTTGGTAAGGCAAGTGACAGAACCCAAAAGCCAATGGATTATAACCGGTCAGCAGAAAGCAGTTCTAGTGAAGATCTGTTTGTAGATATATTGCAAGATGTACTGGGCTTTGAACGCACCCAGCTTTTAATTCCTCAATATCCATTTACGGATATTTATGAGGGTGGTCGGTTCATAGACTTTGTATTTATTTCCCGGTTAGACAAATATGCTTTTGAAATAGACGGTGAAGTTTGGCACGCTCCTGATGGCGCAATGGTTAGTCCTGCACATTACCGGGATCAGCTCCTGCGGCAAAATAGCCTGGTTTTTCAGGGCTGGAAGGTTTATCGCTGGACAGATGTTCAGCTCGCTCAAGAGAGAGAACGCATTCAGCAACAACTTGAACTTTTCTTAGAAAAAGAAATTTCTGCAGGCACACTTGACGGCTTTTTGCCCAAGCAAGAGGCCAGCGAACTGTCTCTCAGAGAACACCAAAACGATGCGATTCAGCAACTCGTGGAATTAAGAAAGCAGGGTAAAACCATCACTCTACTTACTCATGCTACGGGCACAGGAAAGACTCACATCGCTATTGCTGATGCTAAACGCCTGGGTTTGCGGACTCTTTATCTGGCTCATCGTACAAACTTGTTAACCCAAACTCAAGAAAGGTTTGGTGAACTTTGGCCTGAAGTAGAATCCTCTATTTATCGCAAGAAAAGTGGAAAGCCAAACTCCCATGTCATTCTCTCCACGGTGCAGGCTATTTCGAGTGGGTTAGAAAAATTTGATGAACGAGAGTTTGGTTACATCATTATTGATGAGAGCCATCATGCTGCAGCTGAGACTTATCGCAAGGTAATCAGCTATTTCCGGGCAAAATTCATTCTTGGTTTAACGGCTACTCCAGAGCGGCACGATGGACAATCGTTAATCGAAATTTTCCAGAACTGTGCCCATCGGCTTGAACTTGAGGAAGCCATTGAACGAGAGCTATTAGTCCCTATTCGCTGTGTCCGAGTTAAAACCAATATCGATCTAAGTAAAATTCGATATAACGGAGTCGATTATCGTTCTCGTGATCTTGGCGAAACACTTCTTGTTCCAGATCGAGATCGATTAATTGTTGAAACTTATCTCAATCATGTCCAGGGAAAACGAGCAGTTTGTTTTTGCATCAATGTTGATCATTCTGAAAGCATGGCGACAGCTTTCAATCAAAAAGGCGTAAAAGCAGCCCATGTTTCAGGGCGTATGGGAGAACAGCAGAAGCAGCAGATTCTTGAGGCTTATCGCTCTGGAGAAATCCAAGTTCTCTGTGCATGCGATATTCTCAACGAAGGTTGGGACTCTCCTGAAACCGAAGTGTTGTTGATGGCGCGTCCTACCCTTAGCAAAGTTGTTTATGTACAACAATTGGGGCGTGGTACCCGAAAAGCTCCCGGTAAAGATTGTCTACTAGTTTTTGACTTTATAGACAACACCAGTCGCTATGCTCAGGCCATGAGTGCCCATCGCCTGTTCAAAAAGCCCCAGTATCGTCCTGGGGCTCTAGTTGCTGCTCCCAAAAACCAGTTGGCAGAAGAAGCTGGAAAGTTCTCAGTCGGGGAAAAGCCATCAGCGATTTTGGCCTTACATTTGTGGGCTGAAAAATACGAAGCCATCGATATCTTTCGTTGGCAAGACGAAGTGCAAGATATGTACCAGGCAAGCGAACTTGAAGCTGAACTCGGTATTGGTGAAAGCGTCGTGCGCCGTTGGGTTGAGACCGGAAAACTCACTCCAGACCATTCAATTCCAATCGGTGAACGGCTATACCATTATTTCAAGAAAGACCGCATCGACGACATTCGGCAACAGTTCAAAATTGAGCCGATTACTAAAGCCAATATCAAGGCCAAATTCTTCGAGTTTGTTGAACAAATGGACAGGCGCTATTCCTACAAACCCGTATTGTTGCTGGGCCTGTTGCAACTGGCCGACGAAGTTGGTCGAGTCCATGTGCCCGACCTGGTGCAATTCTTCAAGCAGTTCTACACCCAGCGGCTAGAAAACGGCCAAATCGTTGAGCAACCCACCAGCCGCATGGCTCGCATTGCCGACCTCACCGACAGCGACATCGAGCGCATTATGCTGGCCATGCCCTTCGAAAAATTCGAGCGGCGCAAATTTGTTCGTCGCCTCAAAGAACTCACCCGGCTCAAAATTGACCCCGTCCTCTGGCGGCAACTCACCGAGGCCGACCGGGTGGCCCTGCAGCAAATGGCCCAGAAAGCCTTGGACTTGTATTACGATCAGCTTAAAAATAAACCCTATTAGTCATGCCTTACACCGCAACAGACTATAAACATATTGTTCTCAATGAGCATCAGGTGCCGATCCTCGAAGGCAGCACCATGAAAGTGATCGAGGTTGTGATGGCTCAGAGGGCCTACGGTTGGACGCCAGAGGAAATTCACATCAACCATCGCAATCTGAGCATGAGCCAAATCTATGGAGCCCTGTCCTACTATTGGGACCACAAGCCAGAACTCGATGCGACCATTGATGCCGATCTTCAAGCAGCGAAAGCTATGCAGGCTGAAGCTGGGGAGTCTCCCTTTGTCGCTCGGCTCAAAGCTCAAGGCTTGCTGACATGAGCCTCAGCTTTTACATGGATGAAAATGTTCATGGCGCAATAACCACAGGCTTACGCCTGAGAGGCGTAGATATTATTACAGTGCAGGAAGATGGATTTTCTGGCATGGCCGATGATCTGGTGTTAAAGCGAGCGACTGAGTTAGGACGCATCGTTTTCTCCCAAGATCGAGACTTACTAGTCGAAGCAAAACTTTGTCAAAGGCAAGGGATATCATTTCTGGGCGTGGTTTATGGTCATCAGCTTTTAGTTCAAATTGGAGACTGTGTTCGAGACTTAGAACTGATAGCAAAGTTAGGTAAACCCCGAGAATTTGCAAATCGCGTTCAGTTTTTACCACTGTAGTACTGCACCCTTATGCTCTATCTGTGATCTATCTCGATTACCACGCCACCACGCCAGTGGACCCCAGAGTGGCCGAAAAAGTCCTCCACGCCATGACTACAGGCTTCGGCAACGCCAGCAGCATTGACCACGAAATTGGTGAATGTGCCGAAGCTGCTGTCAAAGCAGCCGCAAAGCAGGTGGCCAATTTAGTCGGGGCATCCCCCCGCGATATCATCTTCACCTCCGGCTCCACCGAAAGCATCAACCTCGCCATTCAAGGCACCATCAACCACCTATCTCCCCTCTCCCGTTCTGGGAGAGGGGCCGGGGGTGAGGGGTTCTCCCGTTCTGGGAGAGGGGCCGGGGGTGTAGACGCAACAGCGGCTTCTCCAGGAGTGGGCAAGCCTCGCGTTGCTATCTCCACCGTTGAACACAAAGCCGTTCTCGACACCTGCGAAGCCCTCCAGAAGCAAGGACGCATCGACCTGATCACCATCGGCGTAGACCGTCAGGCCCAAATTGACCTGGTTGAGCTAGAGCAGGTCTGCGCTAGCGGCATCAACCTCCTCTGCGTCATGGCCGCCAACAACGAGGTGGGTACCATCTATCCCATCGAAAAGATAGCCCACATCGCCCAACGCTACGAGGTGCCCTTCCTCTGTGATGCCTCCCAGGCTGTCGGCAAAATCCCCATCCGCTTCGATGATTGGGGCATCACCTTACTCTCCATCTCGGCCCATAAGTTCTACGGTCCCCAGGGGGTGGGGGCACTAGTCGTGCGCCGGGGCTATCCATTAGAGCCTCCGTTTTACGGCGGAGGTCACCAAAAAGGCTTACGCTCCGGCACCCTAAACCTGCCCGGCATCGTTGGGCTGGGCGAAGCCTGCCGTCTTCGCTCCCTCGAAATGGAAGCCGACGAGGCAGAAGTTGCTCAGAAACGGGACCAGCTCCAGCACCTGTTGGTCGAGAAGATTCCTGACCTGGTAGTGAATGGAGATCAGGAGAATCGTTTGGCGGGAAATCTCCATATCTCAGTGCCTGGGATTCCCAACAGTGCCGTTATTGCTAGATTGCGCCACAAGCTGGCGATTTCCACCGGGTCTGCCTGCTCTTCAGGGGTTGAAGCGCCATCTCATGTTTTAAGGGCTATGAATTTAGAGGAAGATTTAGTAGAGGGTTCGTTGCGTATTGGTTTGGGTAAGTTTAGTACTTACCCTAATATCGAGAAGGCTGCGGACATCTTAGCTGGTGCTATTTCTCATATCCGGAAACTCATGGATGCTTAGGAATGATGTGTATAAGCAGCAGAGGGTGGCAGGGGGGATTTTTGAGGTGTATTTCATTCGAGTCAGCTTCGCCATAACCTCTCTACAATCTTTAACAGGACTGAAGCAGGGCTGTTGATGCGATCTTAAGGCTCTATCGGCACCACATCATGGAAGTGGGAAAAATCGATGTAGCTTTCTCCATTGCCTGTCTCATGGATGATATCCACAAGTTGGTGGTTCCATAAAATGTCTCGCGCCTGGTAAAGATGCCGGGCATGAACGGCCTGGGTAACGGTCTCATCAATCCCGCTCAGGGAAATCACAATTTGCGCCCTGAGTTGTGCTAAAGATGCTTCGGTTTGTCCTGCCAACGGGCTATCTGCATCAATGGGGTGGATGGCCGTCCAGGTCAGCGCAAAGTTAGGCGTTTGGCTACGCAATAAGCGCAGGGGGTACAGGCGGCGCATGAACTGTCCTTCCAGACTGACTTCATCCCGCAGTAAATAAGCCCGCATTTGGGCTTCAATCACCTGGTTGCCCCGTTGGTTTGCGGTACGAAACATCAAGGAAGGTAGCTTATTGTAGCGGGAAACGACCGCATACCGACTGAAGAGCACTCGAGCCGTCGATTGCGAAAATCGGGCAAAGGCCAGACCCGTAACGATGGCAAACCCCAGCAACCCTACCAAGGCTTCAATTGTCACAACGACATTAGCGTATATGGTCTGGGGATACATCGCTCCGTAACCAATGGATGCCAGGGTTTGCACACTAAAAAAGAAGGCATCCCCAAAGGAACCCGATTGGGCATTCGCGATATTCTCCTCTCCTACCAGATATGCCAGGGCGAATAGGGCGTTCAAAATTCCGTAAGTCAGCACCAGCATCAGCAAAAACCCTGACCAGGGAATCGTCAGCAACAGGTGGTAGGGATCACGCCAGTAGGAATGCCAGACTCCAGCGCTGGGCAACTGCAGGACTCCCTGGGGAATCAACCCCTGTTGTCGGTGATTGCGAAACGTTTGCTGCCACAACCGCATAGTGATTATTGTTTAGAACTGCTCGTGGGTTGAAATGGTGTCAACGCATAAACCGGCATCCCTCGATCAGCCAGCAATGGGGAGAAAACAACAGCAAGGGATTAAACAAGAGTCCCGCCACTCCTTTGCCCGGATGACTATTGCCCGGATGACTATTGCCCGCCCGCAGTTGCAGCACCAGAGGCTACCCACTGCTGGCCTTCAGCACCGGGTAGTACATGTGATGACCGTACTACCCATTGAAACACTTTTTTCTCGCAGAGGCTGATTCTATTGCGCTTCAGGCTCTTTTTTCTGCCCGTCCTGCACTTCTTGTGAATCATTCAGCCCCAACCGATGGGGCAGGGCTCCGCCGGCGATAATCGCTGTCATCATCAGCGATCGCGTCCCAGGAAAGGCCTTGCGGGTCGTGACGACCGACACATTAGGACTTACGGCTCTAGCTGGTTTCACAAAGGCGGCGGGTCGCGTCGCAATGCCAGAGATATATGCCATCAAGTTGAGGGCCACTCTCCAGGCGATATGCAGAGCTTCAGCGATGCTCCCCCAGCAGCCCCCGACCACTGGCGGTATTCTCAACCAGAACTGTAATCAAAAGTTGTTCAATCATCTTTGAAACAATCACCCATGCTTGAATGTCACTGACATAAGGCTGGTGGGCAGTGCCCACCCTACGGCAGATCAAGGCTTTCAGCAATTTGCAGGGGGTGATTTCAGCTTAATTCAGTAACAATCACCCATGCTTCTCTAACTCGGTTCAGCAACCAGTTCCGCCATCAGGGCGGAGACATCTACAAGTTTGGTCGCTCTCCCGGCATGACTCCCGGCAAAAATCAAACCATTCTCCACATCTCCCCTGGCGGCCTGGTCAAGAACCTGCATGATACAAAATCCTTCTCTGGCATCTCGACACTGACAGACCTTTAGGCAATTGGCGATGCACCGTTTTTCCAATGTGTCGGGCTCATGCAAGAGCCTTTCGATAAACGGGTTCCGCAGCGCCCGTCCCGGCAGCCCCACCGGACTCGAAATCACCATCACATCCTCAGCGCTGGCCTGCAGGTGAAACTCTTTGTACCGAATATCCGCATCACATTCAGTAGTGGTGATAAACCGGGTCCCCACCTGAACACCGCTGGCTCCCAGGGATAACATGCGATCGATATCCTGACGATCCCAGATGCCCCCGGCAGCAATCACCGGAATCGTTGCCCCTAGCTCATGGCGCAGATAATCCACCAGCTCTGGAATCACCTGATCTAAATTTAAGGCTGGACTGCCTAATTCCTCGAATTTTGCGCCCAGGTGTCCCCCAGCTGCATTCGGGGTTTCGACAACAAAGGCATCCGGCAAGCGGTGGTAGTGGTGTTCCCAGCGGCGGCAGATCAGCCTGGCGGCACGCACGGTAGAGACAATGGGCACCAGGGCCACCTCTGGATAAGACCGGGTATACCCCGGCAAATTTAGCGGCAAGCCTGCGCCGCTGATAATGATGTTGGCCCCCTGTTCCGCAGCCGTGCGCACCAGGGTTTCATGATCCCGAACCGCCACCATGGAGTTAATTCCAATCACCCCACTTGGGCTCAGTTCGCGGGCTCGCCGTAGCTCATCGATCAATGCCAATCGGTTGGCTTCAAGCAAGTTTCCCGACCCTCGACGGGGGTCAAAGTAGGGGGAGTTGAACCCCAAGCCAATGGCAGAAATGATACCGACCCCGCCCGCATTCGCAACGGCAGCCGCCAGTCTGGCACCGGAAATCCGGATACCCATTCCTCCTTGAATAATCGGATAGGGAGTCGTGTGTTGACCCATGCGAAGCGCGGGTAGAGGAGCCATTTTATGTCCTAATCAGGTTTAATTTAAAGGTCCAGGCCGGGTCAGTAGTTGTTAAGTCCGCTCCCTCTCTGGACTTGCATCAGACTTAAGCTAAATGTCACTGACATAGGACTGGTGGGCAGTGCCCACCCTACGGCAGATCAAGGCTTTCAGCAATTTGCAGGGGTTGATTTCAGCTTAATTCAGACATAGGACTGGTGGGCAGTGCCCACCCTACGGCAGATCAAGGCTTTCAGCAATTTGCAGGGGTTGATTTCAGCTTAATTCAGTGACATTCAACTTAAGCTGACAGTCTTTGGTTATTGAAGTCTCCTTGACTGTCTTCGACAGCGCTGTCTGCCCCGGCCTCTGTTCTGCAAAGCGGGTGAATGCTCATCTCCGGTGACCTCTAAGTTTGCCTGCTGAGACATTTTATCCGTTTTGGCAAGACTGATGGTACTGGTTGAAAGCGGAGCTATCGTCACGGTAGCGCTGTTGCAATCAATGGATTTCAAATATCCCAAGCCATTTCTTTGTCGTCTTCGGTTTCTCATGATTTGTCCTTTTCCAGGTAGTAAACGAATTGCAATTTGAATCATTAAGCAGCTTCTGATGAGCAGAAATTGTGGAAAATCTATACTTTGCAAATCAGTAAAAGCTACAGGATGAAATGTTCAAGCTCTGGCAACGGGTTCCTGATCAAACGCCATAACGGGCTTCACCAGATCGACGCCGAACATAGCCTTCAGTCCCAACCGCTCAAACCAGGGCAGGGCTACCCCCAACCGCATTTTGGCCATAAAGTACTGATCAAAGGCCATTTTGCCCCAGGTCACCCATTTACCCTGCACCGCATAGGCATAGCGTCGTTGCTGAGTAGCCGGATTTGGCAGTACCGGGGCAGCGGCATAAAGAATGCCCGTATCGCCAAATTCTGCAAAGCAAAGGGCCTCCAGGGTGGGCACCTGCAGCGGGGCTGGCATGGCTCCTAATTTCACGGCGATATTGTGGGCTACGGCCATGCCCATAGCCTCGGTCATCTGTCCGCTTTTAGGCAGCCCAATGGGGACACGGGTCTGTTCCGGTTGGGTCAAACTAACGCTCACCCCCAGGGCATAAATATTCGGAAACTTCGGATGTTGTTGCGTCGGCAATACGGGAATAAAGCCCTTTTCATTGCCTAAATTTGGTGTCTCTGCAATAAATGGCACTCCCCGAAATGCTGGCAGCACCATGGCATAGTCATGGGAAATTTGCAGCCCATCGTCCAGGGTGATGGTATCAGCATCAATGGCCTGGATTGCCGCATTAGCCACTACATCAATGCCCCGTTTGCGGAGTAGGGCTTCGGTCAACCGCTGGGCATTTTTGACCCCGCTGACCCCTAAGTGTCCAGCATAGGGTTCTGGGGTCACCAGGGTCAGGGATGCTTTGTGCCGCAGCCCTTTGCGGCGGAGAATCCAGTCGGCCATCAGCACAAACTCGTAAGCTGGCCCCAGGCACCCCGCCCCCGGCGCAATCCCCACAACTAAATCCCCCGGATGATCGAGAAACCGTCGCCAGGCGTCCCGAGCGGTGAGGGCATGGCTGCCAGAACAGACGGAGTGGGTGTACCCTCCATGGGGGCCTAAACCGGGAATCAGATCGAAGGCAAGCCTTGGGCCAGTGGCGATAACGACATAGTCGTACTCAAGGGTTTCGCCGCTTTCAACGGAAATCCGTCTGGTGTAGGGGTCCAGGGCAGTGACGCTGCTATTCACCAGCTTCAGACCATGGTGCTGCGCCAGGGGCTGCAAGTCGAGTTGAAAGTGCTCCAGGGGAGCCAGATCCAGCGCAACTCGGATCAACCCCGGCAGGAAGGTGAACCTGGATTGATCCGAAATCACCGTGACGGTGTGATGGGAGGGCAAAAAATGCCTGAGTTCGTAGGCGGTGGGTAACCCGCCTAAACCAGCACCGATAACAACAATATTAGCCATGATTTTGGGGGAGTCCTATCTAAACGTCTCGGGTGGGGTTATCGGTCTTAAGTCATTATTGAAAAAAGGCCGGGGAGCATTAAATTAGAAATAATGTTCTGAGCAAACTCCCCTCAAAGAGTAGAGCCAGGGGAACAAAGATTAAGCCAGCCAGCGCCCCTATAATCGATGAATAGACGACCACTAATTTCTGAGATTGACGACTCAGACTTCGAGTAGAGTCTGACTGGGAGGATAGGCTAACTAAGGCCCCTCCAGAATTAATTTTTGTCCCTGCAATTGCGATCGCATACTCACTTTCTCCTGACCGGTTATACCAATCTGGTTTGAGATAAGCCGTTTGCATATTGGTAAATCCAGCCTGCTTATACCATCTGCAATAATCTGCTTCTGAAGGAAATAACATCCAACTGCTGAAGAACCAACGGGCAAATATATTTCGGCGCTCCAGGGGACCAACGATAAGCGCGATACCTCCAGGCTTTAGCACCCGATAAGCTTCGGCGATGGCCTGTTGAGGTTTTGGCCAGTATTCAATGCTTCCAGCCGATACATAGCGGTCAAAAGTATCCGTTGGGAAAGGAAGATCCTCTGCATCACCTAACAGTTTTTTGCACTGACTTAAAGACGCTTTCTGCCTGGACTGTTCCAATTGATGAGGGCTCTGATCCAGCATCGTGATACATTTTGGATTGACGTTTTTTATCAATCCTTCGGTAGTAAAACCAGTTCCTGCACCGACATCTAAAACCATTAAATCCGGACGGTTTAGTTTAGCTAGCTCCAGCGCCTGGGAACGCATTGACTCATTCCAGAAAGGAGCATTGAGCCTGTCATAGGATGTCGATACAAATCGATAAAACCAGAAGGCTGATTTTTTATCTTGAATTACACTCATAATTAGGTGTTCCCTGATCAAAATTCCTTGTATATGCAAGACATCTGGATGAGTGCGATGTTATTTCAGCCGTTTGCATAAGAGCCCAACTAACCCGCGTTGGACTCTTATGGCAAATTCCATCATCCAGCAACGGGTTGAGCCTGATGAGTTAAAGCTATCTCGACGGTAATCCAATGCACACCGGGAATAGTTTCAACTTGTTTGATCAGATTGCGTGCAGTGGTCTCGTCCTTAACAGCGCCCGACAGAAATACAGAACCGTTATCTACTTTGATATTCAAGTCTTTCTCATCGGGAACTTTGGCAATGATGGCATGCAGCAGATCGGAATCGTCCTGAAAGCCTGTGTACTCCTGGGCAATGCATAACCCACTACATTGATCGGTAGAAATATTGACATCTTCCTCAAACTTGAAAGACTGCTTCTGCAGCAGTTGATCGTTGCTATTGGAAGCCGCAGGAACTGTTTTGGCAGCAGCAAATGCTGGTAAGCCCGCTGACCCCACTAAAGCAACTATAGTTGATGTCGTAATCAGAACCTGAGCGAGCTTTCTGGGTTGTGTAAAACACGGACCCATTGTGATAGCGATCGCAATGGCCAGAACGGCTACGAGTGCATAAATCATGTCTAAACCTCCAATCATTCAACGTGCTTTAAATTGACTGAAGCGTTGACCGAACCTTCCTGTTGAAAACGATTAGGCGGTAGAGAACATCGCCGGATTTGCCGCAAATTGAATCCTTATACCCAGTCCAGCTCGAAATCTGGAGTTTTCTCTAGGGCAAAACTTCACTTCCCATGCCCTGAGCCTGGAGAGCTTGAGTAATACAGCGCCGCACAGCTCCCCAGTTTTGCTCCATTTCCCTCAAGGCATCGAGTTCTGCACCCCACAGATTGGCTCGAATCAGTTTTGGGTCGTGCCCTCATGACAAAAACCTCTCACTTTATTTAACCCACCAGGGTTGCTTGCCAGTGCGGGGGTCGGTCTCGTTCCAGGGATAAATCCAGATGGCGTCATCCTGAACGGTCACATGAACAATCTTGAGCGGCAGCGGCGCTGGGCCTCGAAGGACGTTACCCTCCGGATCATAGAGAGACCCATGACAGGGACATTGAAATTGCTGATCCAGGGGATTCCAGGGGAAGGTACACCCCAGGTGGGTGCAATTGTTGACAATGCCCATATTGCTCAGAGACTGATCGTCTTTCACAGTCAAGTAGGTGGGCTCCCCTGCCAGGCCCGCAATCAGGGCACGAGTTCCGGGGGGATTTGCCAGGATTTGGCTGGCGGGGATGGGGTTACCCAGTTTGTCTTTAGCGAGAATTCCGCCTCCCTCGATGACCTCCCGAGGGGGAACCAAGAATTTAGCCGCTGGGTACAGTGCGCCCCCTACAGTCGCAGCGACCGTCGCTCCGGTCAAGAAGTTGAGCAACTGGCGACGAGATAGCGAGGGGCTTTCATAGGGAATTGCATTTTCCATGATCGATGGGTTCTCCACTGGTTGCAAGGATGAATCGATGTGCATTCATACTGACGATGCTGTGGTGAAGCGCTAATTCGCTTTGCGGGTATTGATGCCCAATAAACTATAAAGAGCACAGAAGCCAAAGAGTCCGGTTAAGGCTAAGACAGTTCCCACCAAATCTAGACCGATGCCTAAGCCCGAATGAGCATAGGGATATAAGCCTGCGTAGAAGAAGCCACTGGCTAAACCTAAGCGAATCAGGCGATCGTGGGTTCCAAGATTGTTAAACATGAGTATGACCTCCAGAAAATGGTGAATTGAACCTTGTCCAGGTCCAGCAGGGGAGTTTTCCCTGAGAGAAAACTACAGATTTCGAGCTGGACTTGGTATAAAACAGACTGAAATTCAGTTTTGGATGGGTTTGGAAGAATTCGGCAGAGGTTTGCGAGTCCAGAATGACATCCCTGTTTCGCAAATGAAAGATGTCTGCTATCAGCCCCAAATACTCTCGATTTAGGAACCTCATATCCAGAGAAAATTCGTGGATGACTTCTCTCTTAGCCCTTTCTAGTGAAAAAAACTAAGCCTTAAAACGTTCAAAATGTCAGTGATAGACCGACTGTCAAAAATCCCAAGCCAGTCCGATGTTGCTTCTGAATAATCGCTCCATCCATTGACTCTAAGTCTCCCGGCTTGATTTCAGTCTGGGGAGTCTTCAAGTCAGAAGCCCGATTTCGATCAGATGATGGCCTCGGTTTTTAACTGCAAATGACTTGAAACGGACCTACGTTACAATTCTAAATGCCCTCCTAAGATATGACCTTGACCTAAGTCAATTGGGGCAAGATTTTTTCGTTGGAGCCTGTGAAGACAGCTATGGTTCAATTATCCCAGGAGTTAAACGAGTTTCTTGGCCAGACAGCGCTGCTACAAAACCTTTCGGAGCAGAGCCTGGAGCAGGTGGCCAGCATCGGAACTCTACAATCTTTCCAGGCCGGAGATCTCCTCTTTGCCGATGGAGATGAGTGCCAGGGTTCTTACCTCATTCTTGAGGGACAGGTGAAAGTCTTTAAATATGCTGAAACCGGTCGAGAACAGATTATGGGAATGCTGGGACCGGGTGAATACCTGGCCGGGGTGCCCGCCTTTGACGGTCGCCGCTATTCCGCAAACGCCGTTGCTTTAGAGCCTCTCAAGGTTCTGTTTCTTCCCCGTGAGCCCTTCCTGGAGTTATTGCGACGAGACCCGACGTTATCGTTCAACTTACTGACGATTTTCTCCCATCACCTGCGACGGTTTGCCCAATTGATTGAAACCTTATCGCTGAAGGAAGTGTCTGGGAGAATCGCCACCTATCTCTTGCTGCTCAGTCACCAGTCTGGCAATAGCGAGGTCGTAGAGTTAGCAATCACCAAGGCGCAACTGGCAGCCTTTATTGGCACCGTGCCTGAAACCCTGTCTCGGGTACTGCAAAAAATGGGGCGGGATGGCCTGCTGAAGCTGGATGGGAACACCATCACTATTCTAGATTTCCAGGAATTAACCGCTCTCGCAGGATGCCGCTCCCCTCGGGTGATGTTTTAGGTTTACCTACCCATGATGGTGATGGCCGTGCCCGTGACGATGGCTGTGCCCGTGACGATGGTCATGCCCGTGACGATGGTCATGCCCGTGATGATGGTCGTGCCCGTGATGATGCCTATGGTGCTGATCATGGACCTCCGGCACTCCTCTGACCAGGGAGCCGTCTAGATAAGCCGCAATCACCTGATCTGGATCGGTCTCGGCAGTAACAATTCCTTCAATGCCGTACCGCTGGAGTCGGTGAACAAAGCCTTCACACATGCCCTGGGCGATGAGTACCTGTACTCCGTCAAAGCCCGGCGGTTGATGCGGCGCGGTGTCGTGAAACGACTGGGCAACGGCGAGCTCCAGCAGCCTTTTATCGGCTATTCCAGCATCGTTGGTCTCATAAATCCAAAATTTTCGGCACTGGCCAGCGTGGGCGGTGACTTTCCGCTGATTTTGACTTGCGATCGCAATTTTCATGATGAACGCTCTTGGGAAAAGGACAAGATACATGCTTGCTCAGAGACTCAGAACTACTTTCTGAGAGAGTCCACAGGATTGACCGGGCATCCATCAATGGCCCAGCCAATACAGGCTTGACAGGGACTCATGAATAACTGAGAACTGAGGCGTACTCAAACTTTAAGCCAAAGCGCTAAACAGTGCCTTGACATAAGTCAATTCGAACCAGTTTTTTTCCCTAAAAGAAGGAAGACCCAAAAATAAAGCGACAAAAATCAAAATCCCGATGTTTCAGGTCGCCACTCGATTTACAACGCTGAGCAATCAGAGAGTGTTCTGATTTTTGTGTAAGGGCCAATCAGCCGATTAATCAAGTTTTCTGCAAGCCTTGTAGGGCAGGCGTCTCGCCTGCTCAGCTGGGACAGGCAGGATGCCTATCCCACAAGATTCCGAACACTCCCAGCAATCAAGGCCATTTCTTGCCCTAGTAAGCGGCGACAAGTTTCAGTTGGTGCGCCATTATTCACAAACCCTACGCCAGCAGTGGCAAAAGCTTACGGATGAGGCCAATGGTCACTGCGGGTTGTTCGAGTTGAGGGGTGTAGCCCACATCGTCCAGATGTTCAAAGTGTCGAATCGCTTGGGGATTCATTTCTGCCAGTCGGCGGCCCAGGCTGGGTTGGGTAAATTCTGTACCCTTGCCCCAAATCATGGCTGTGGGAACGGTCAGGTCTGGGATGTACTGGGACAAGTCAAAACACAGGTCTCCTCGCACAAAGGCAAGGGCTGCATACTCGGCATTGGGGCGTTTAGCCGATTGCAGATAGGCAGTTGGGTCACGATCGCACGTTCGCCAAAACCACGGGGTATGAACATTGTTTTGATCCTCATCGAGGGGATGCAGGAGGGGCAGGGCAGGCATTGGAGAGGGTGACGGTCATTACGGTAGGGCCAAGTTCGGCGGCGGCTTCATAAGCCTTCTGCAAAGCCTGGAAAACAGCTGAAGAACTGCCGGAAATTTCGGTATACATCGATCGCACCTCTACCGTTACATCCGCTTCCTGGCAAGCGGCGATGGCCCGATGCACCGCTTCATAATCGGTCTGCTGCAGGGGATAGAGCGCAACCGTCGCCTGAATCATCGAGGTTTTCTCCATCGTAGAACTTCTAGAGCGGGGGCATTCCCGGCCCTTTGACCCGCCTGATCAGCAACGGCATAAGGAGCCTTGGCCTTTGGGGCTAAATACACCGCTGATTCCACCTGCTCTGCCGGAAAACCTACCCAGGACTCGACTTCCTCTGGCGTATAAAACCGAGCGGCGGCCCAGGGCATGGCACCGCGATCGCCCTTGTAGCGGTAAAAGGCAGCCCAGGCACTGAGGGCCTGAAGTAGCCCCACAATCAACCATCCGCCCGGACGAACAACTCGCAGCGCCTCCTGCAGAGCAGCTTGCGGGTGTTCAACAAATTCCAGCGTGGTAAACAAGACAACCCCATCAAACTGAGCGTCCGGAAAAGGTAACTGTTCCGCCCGAGCAGCCTGCCATTGCACAGGCAGATCGGTCAATCGGCGTTGCCCCTCGGCTCGCATCGCTGGGGATGGCTCAACCGCGACAACCTGCTGGGCATACTGGGTGAGTAACCGCGCAATATGCCCCGTGCCAGCACCGACTTCAAGCATGGCATTGACCTTATCCTGCGGCAGTGCCAGGGTCAGCGCCTGTTGTTCAGCCTGGTCGACGAATGCACCCAGGGGCGAGGCAAACCAGTCTTCGTAAGCTGAAGCCACCGTCGAAAATGCTTCAATGCCACTCATCGCTTCAATCTCCTCCAGCCGTCAGTAGAGAGAGTCTGCGCCTGAGTCCGGATGAGGATGCTAGGAGTCTCCCTGCACTACCAATACCGAACAGTTGACATGGTGCAAGACATAGTTGCTCACGCTGCCGAGCAATACTTCGGACAAACCTCCCAAACCACGCCGCCCCAGGATAATTAAGTCGGCCCCCCATTCCTGAGCGAAATCTCGGATTTTCGGGCCAGGATGGCCGATGGCACAGCGAGATTGCACTGGAATATTCTGCTCCTGAGCCTTGATAACGTACTGCTTCAGCCAGTCTCGAATGTCGTTGAGTTGATCTTCCATTTGCTCCTGCTGCAACTTGGCAAAAGCACCGGAAAGGTCGGTTTCCATCTCAATGGCATCAAACGTGCCCAAGCCCATGTGAAAGTCCCAATCTAAGACGTGGAACAGCATAAGCTGGCTCTCATTGTCCAAAGCGGTTTTCACAGCCCTGGCAAAGACATTGTCAACCTGCTGAGACTGATCTATTGGGACCAGGATTTTGCTGAACATCATGTTCTCCTTATTGGTTAATTGCAACGCTGTAGAGCAGTACCGCCGGTCATCTGTGTGGTTCAGGAGAGGGTTCAAATCCACCAAGACAGGTCAGTGGATTTGAGTTTATTGGACAGGGGTTACAGCTGACTTAACATTTTTTGCACAATCTGCACGCCGGTTAAGGCTTGCCAGCCAAACAATCCCAATAACACCAGATTCAACGCCACATGGACATTTCGCAGCCCGTCTTGCTTTTGCATGAACGGCACCAATGCGGTAGCTGTGGCTGCCACCCCAACCATAGCCAACCCCACAAACAGGTGGGGATTAATCACAATTTCACCCCGTGTAAGGTAGGTCACTGTGATTCCACCAATCATGCCGAGCACCAGCAGTGCCAGCAAAATCGCCCCCATTTGATGGTGTCGGAGGGGAAAGCGCTGTTTAATCAATACAGACTTCAGTTCGCTGCTTGCGGTTCGGGTGCGTCGGGTCTGGATGCCCAGATACATGGTGTAAAGGGCAAGCACCAGCACTACCCACATCATGACGGGATGAACAAAGCCAAGATAAGGCTGCAGCGCAGCCAGACTTTCTGAACTCATAACGGGTACCTCCCAGCTGAACAATCTGCATACAATTCATTATAACCATATAACTTTTTAGCTATATTAAAGGGCCACTTCTCCGGTCTGATCCCTTTCTGTTGTTTTCTCCCCATTGTTGGCTGATGGAGGGATGCCGGTTGATGCGTTGACACCATTTCAGTTTAGGACGCTCTGGCGACTGCGCCGGGCTTGGCCGGGGGTGACAATTATCCTGAAGGCCGATAGTGGCTCCTGAAACCTTTAGCCTTTTGGGCAAATAGTTCACCCATGAAATACCCCTGCAACGAGCAAAAGGTTTGAATTCAGGACCACTGAGATTTTGCCCTGCGGCGGTGGTGGAGATACTTATCTGCTGACAACGCCGCAATACATCCCTCTGCGGCTGCGATCACAGCCTGTCGAATGTCCTTACAGGTAACATCTCCCACGGCGTAAACCCCTGGGACGGAAGTGGACATATCGGTAGGGTCTACTTGAATGCAACCGGTGTCGGACAGAGCGATCTCATCTCCCAGAAAGTCCACCACTGGCTGATTCCCGTGGAGGAACACAAATACTCCGGTCACTGGCAGGGTTTGCTCCCCGTCCGGCCCGGCAACGCGAATGCCTGCTACCTGGTCATGGCCTAAAATCTCTACCAGATGGGACTTCTGCATCAGTTTAAGTTTGGGGTTGTTCTGAAGTTGCGCCAGCTGTTCTGCCGTGGGAGAGGGGCCTCTCAAAAACAGGTAAACCTTGTCGGCAAATTGGGTAATGACATCCAGCTCGTGGAAAATAGTCGGCAGTTCACCGACCACCGCCACAGGTTCATCCTTAAAGAAAGCGGCATCGCAAATGGCGCAGTAACTGACGCCTTTGCCTAACAATGCAGATTCACCCTTCAGGGTAGCCTGGTGCCCCATGGAGCCGGTGGCGACAATCACGGTCTTGCTGTGATAGGGCTGTTCCATTGTCAGCACTGTTT
>Ga0081526_100211_pt1 | contig 34915 bp, 31 predicted proteins | sample HotLakmasection2_FD_70991 | JGI IMG/M metagenome (GOLD analysis project Ga0081526, IMG submission 70991) | Hypersaline microbial mat communities from Hot Lake, Washington, USA - Section #2 (SPADES assembly) (version 2) | ecosystem: Environmental > Aquatic > Non-marine Saline and Alkaline >... | reverse complement strand
CCTGAGTTTTAGTTGATGAGCAGCTCAAACCCTCTAATCCTCGTGAAAAGCAACCAAGTCGATTCACAATGCAGATCGCCAAAATTATTTTCCAGCAGGGGTTTCAAGACTTGGAGATGTCTAATAGTAGCTTTAGGGTGCATTTTGCCATCTACCTGCGCACCCCTTGCTTTGCAATTACAACCCGGTAAAGCATGGGCTGGTGGAGTCCCCCACGGATTGGGAGTTTTCGAGTGTGCATCGGTTTTTGCGGGAGCGTTGATGGTTTTTTGGGGGGGGATTGTCTTTGAGATGGTTTTCTCCCAGGGTGGGGCGATCGCAAGGTAAGACTGGGCTCGCCGGTAGTCTTCGCGTTTTTTGAGATCATGTTACTCGCTCCTGGGTCACGTCATACAGGCGGAAGCGTTGCTCCAAAAGCATGTCATAGTCTTCCTGGGAGAGGCGCTTGACGTAGTTAATCTTGATTTCTTCCAAAAGAGCCAGGGTCATGGCTTCCAGCTCTTCGAGGGTATTGTCTTGCTGAATTTCGCTACGCAGGGTAGCGGCAAACTTAGCGAGCAACGCTTGCATTGCCGGGTTTTCGGAGGAACTGGCCAGGGATTTTTGCAGCGCCTGGTACAGATTTTGCGACACCTCCGCCACCAGGTGCTGAGTTATTTGATCAGGCACCCGGCCAATGCCGGGAATCTGTTGAAAGCTGCGATAGCCCGGTGCTATCCCCATCGCTTTCTGCATACTCTGGTTCACCACCACATCCAGCTCTGGCTTAATCTGGGGCAGCACCTGGTTGATGATGACCGTCAGGGTGCGCTGGGTGATCACCTCCAGTTCATTGATGCCGTTGATGTCGATGTATTGCCGCCCCCCGCCCGTGCGCAGGAGCCAATCGCTGGCCTCACCACTGCGAATCAGGTTTTGCAGCTGATCAATCACCCGTAGCAAAATCACCTCAGTCAGCTCAATGGCCACCTGGCTGATCAGAAACTGGTTGATGCGCCGTTGCCAGGGCCGCAAATCAATCAATCGAGCCTGATTCAAGCGGATAGTGACAGGGATGATTCTCACCAGGGCCAGCCAGGGCAGGCGGGTGATGGTGAAGGGCATAATCAGCAGCAAATCGTACCACCGCCATACCACCGCATCGCGCATAGTCAGGTTCTTGTAGCGGCGGCTGAGGATAAAGCAGCGGGTGGTTAGCTCAATAAAAAAGATCAGAACAAACCAGGCATCAATCCGCCAGAACTGATTAAGGGGGCCGCCATCAACGCTAATGCCGCGATAGTAGTTGGTTTCAATATAGGGGCGAATGTCGTCGTTAAAAAACCGCAGTTCCTGGGCGTAACCCTCCTGGCTCAGGTAGGGGCGACTCCAGAATATGTCGAACGCTTCGGTGGAAGACTCGGTACCGACGCGATCGCGCATCTTCAGCTTAATCAGCTCCAGGGTGCCCGACTTGTTCGCCACCTGAAAGGGGTTTTCGTCAATCATGTCGGTGCTTTGCTGGCGCAACTCTTCGAGCAGAGACCGGGCACCGACAGACATGAGCCCGGTCTGGGCTACCTGTTCCTCCAGTTGGTCAACGGTGTCTAGATAGTTGATGGTAAACGTATTGGGCTCGATCCCCTTAAAGGTTTCGCCATACCAGGTGGTGAACTCCGGGAAAAACCGCAGGTACAGATCCCGAAAGGGAATATAGCTGACATCGAAAATGACCAGGAGCAAATTGGCCAGGGCAATCAACGCCATGGTGCGCTCGAACCACAGAGACCGCTTATAGCGAGTGGTGTGCTTTGAAAACTGACGGGGACGGGATAAGGCAGCCATGGCAAAGGTTCGAGATGCTCGTTAAAACAGGGAAAATTTCAAATCTTTGAGCGGTTTTTGAAATCTCAATAGATTTTAAGCTGAGAGCCTCAAAACTTTTAACTCTGAGATAAGAGCATCAACCGACTGAATCAACAAATCGCTAAACGATGTAAACATTGCCTCCTCTGTCAACATTGATAGAAAGGTCTCCAGGGGAAACATCATCTATTTCAAGGATTTCGATAGTGATTGTGTTTCCTTCTATAGTGGTGCTCTGCCGGATGCTGACTTCACGGTCATCGGGGTAGAAAAAAAGGCTGAAGGGTACCGTCGAAAGGTCATCTTTTGAAGAGTCCAACCCCAGCCTTAGCTGCAACTTCTGCTCCAGCTAAATCAAAGGCTGATGGGTTTTCCAGTTGAAGCGATAGCCCTGGGGCAGAATGTGCAGCTTTACGTCGCAGAGGGCAATGGGTTCGTCTTTGAGCAGCCCTTCCAGGTTGTTGTGGGTGGCGGTAGTTTCATCCACAACGGTGACGCACCCCTGACCAATGACTTCGAACTCGTCTCCCTGAACGATGATGCCGGTGTCTTCGTCAATGCCCAGGCCCAACATAGCCGGTTGCAGCACCAGGGCCGTCAGCAACCGACCGATGCGTCCCCGTTGGGCAAAATGCTGATCCACAATAATACCGGGCATAAAGCCCATCCCCGGTCCCATATCCACCGCGCCGATGCTGGGGTTAGAAACTGACGCTCCCCCGATAATCATCTGGTCGGGCATCATAGCGGCTCCGGCACTGGTACCGCCTATAACGGCTCCAGCTTCATGGCGCTGGTGGATAGCAGCCTCCAGGGATGTACCTTTAATGAAATCCACAATGCGGGACTGGTCGCCGCCCGTGAAGAAAATGCCGGTAGCCTGCTCGACCATGCGAATTGAGGCTTCTTTTTTTGAATCTTCTCGATGCTCAGTATGGATGGGATGGGCTGATTCTGCCCCCAACCGCTCGAAAATTTTCCGGTATTCTTCGCCCACCTCTTCGGGATAGCCCGTAGCGGCAGTCATGATAGCAATACGAGCCTTGGTCCCTCCGGCAGCCCGAACGAAGGACCGCAGGACGAGACATTCCCCCTCTCGGTCTTCGGCTCCGCCGATGATAACTAACGGTCCTCGGGTTAATTCAGCTGACATGGTTATTGCTCCTGATAGAACGATCTATGGTGGAATGTCACTGACATAAGGCTGGTGGGCAGTGCCCACCCTACGGCAGATCAAGGCTTTCAGCAATTGGCAGGGGTTGATTTCAGCTTAATTCAGTGACATTCACCTATGGTGGGGATGCTCAATTCAACAGTTTGGCTTTGGCCTGATCAAATTCCGCTTCTGATAAAGCTCCGGCATCTCTGAGCTGAGCCAGTTGGGCCAGTTGATCCACCAGGTCGGCAGAGGCGGCATTCGCAGCAGGGGCGACAGGGGCTCCCGCTGACATCGGCAGAATCATGACATCCGCTTGTTGGGGTTGGTCCGCCAGCTTCTGATTAGCTCTTTGGCTGGTGCGGTTGTGGATGGCATTACTGGTGGCGGTGGCGGTACTGGCAATCAGGGCGGTGCGACCTGCGGTACGGGCAGCGCTACGGAGTAGGCCGGGGCTGCGTCGGTTCCTGGGCATTTTGGACTCCTTGGGTGGGTGGATGGGGTGGGTGAGGTGGGTGAGGTAGGCGGGGTAGGTGGGGGGGGTGGGGTAGGTGGGGGGGGGGAGAAATGCAAAATGGAAGAAACTGTAGCGTGGGTTAGGCCGTAGATCAATTTAGCAAAAGACAGACTTATTTAGGATTGGCCGTAACCCACAGAAAAGCATTTTGCCGACATAAAAATCGAGAAGCTGTACCGTGGGTTAGGCCATAGATTTATTAGGGGAAAGATAGACACATTTGGCATTGGCCGTAACCCACAGAAAAGCATTCTGCCTACATCAAAATCGAGGAAAGCTTTAAAGCTGAAAGTTCCAGACGATAGAGATTTTGCCTTCTGCCTTCTGCCTTCTGCCTTCTGCCTTCTGCCTTCTGCCTTCTGCCTTCCGCCTTCTGCCTAAGCCTTAACCGCCATCACGGCTTCAATCACGCTGTGGGGGATTCTTTCGCTGAGTAGCAGTTGGCCATTGGCCTGTAAAACAGCATCGCGGAAGGTGGTGGCCCAGGTGTTTTCAAACAGCATTAGAGCGGCGAAGGAACCGTTATCGAGTTGTGTTGCGATGTCCTCAATGTCTTCTTCGGAAATAAGGCCTGAAATTTCAGAAATGGAGGCATCCAGCAGGCTGTGGTCAACGTCTTCCATTTCGTCAATTTCGGTGATGAGGATTTCTCCGTTTTCTCCTTTTCTAACGAAGAGGATGTCAACAATGCGGATGGTTTTTCTATCGACGAGTTCCTTCAGGGCCAGGGCAATGTCGTCTTTGATGGCCGTTTCAGGAAATTTGAGGCAGATCATTTCGATGGGTCCGAGAGGCATGGTGGGTACTCCAGGTTATAGGAATTTTGCTGAATTGGAAATGGTGGGCAGTGCCCACCCTACGGTTTTTTGGAACTGGGGAAGTTTGCCGGGTTGGGAAATGATGATAGAGTCCGCTCTACGGTTATAAATTAAGCAGAAATTAACCCTAGAAGATGGCTGAAAACCTTGATCTGCTGTAGGGTGGGCACTGCCCACCAGCCCTGTAACAGTGACACCCTATGATTCTTAAGATCTGGGGAGGTTTGTCGGGTTGGATGGTGGGCAGTGCCCACCCTACGGTTTTTTTGAACTGGGGAGGTTTGTCGGGTTGGATGGTGGGCAGTGCCCACCCTACGGTTTTTTTGAACTGGGGGATTTTGCCGGGTTGGATGGTGGGCAGTGCCCACCCTACGTTTTTTTAGAACTGGGGGATTTTGCCGGATTGGATGGTGGGCAGTGCCCACCCTACGTTTTTTTAGAACTGGGGGATTTTGCCGGGTTGGATGGTGGGCAGTGCCCACCCTACGTTTTTTTAGAACTGGGGGATTTTGCCGGGTTGGATGGTGGGCAGTGCCCACCCTACGGTTTTTAAGAGGTACTTAATATCGCAGGATTAGGGCGATTTTTCGATGGTTGGAGAGTTCGTCGTCGTCCATGAGTTCGACTTCGCCGCCTTTGAGCAAAACGGTTTCAATGATTTCATCTACGGCGTCATCCATGACGTCGGTGCCGCCGGGTTCTTTGACCACTTCTAAGCCGCCGTTTTCGGTGACTACGGCGGGAACGTGGTAGTTTTTCTCCACCAAAAGCACCTTGCCGCGACCGTCGTTGGCCAGTCGCCAGACTTCTTCAATGGTGGAGACAACTTTTTGCTGGCCTGTGGCTTCGTCGAGGGCTTTCAGGGCATCGTCGTGGCGCTGTTGGCGTACCGATTGGGCGACTTCCCAGATGTCGGGGGCGAGCTCGGAAACGGTAGCCCGGTCAAAGTTGCCGGTGAGGGTACCTGCGATTGTGCCCTTGTACTCCGACACTTCCTTAAAGAAGGAGATTTGCCGGTCTACCCCTCCCAGAATCAGCGGTAGGGGTTCCGGTTCATCCTGGGTGTAGGTAGCAAAGGCGCGATCTACCTGCTGGAAGAACCGGCGATGGCGATCGTCCACATAGGCGGTATCTGCACTGTAGGGAATGGGTTGAGTGGCCGCAGGACCGGTCATCTGCATGGGGAAGTTTTCGTCAAATACTTCCTCCAGATTTTCCCCAGTACCGGCCAGCAGGCGGGTGGCGTTCTGGCTGAGGAGAAACACCCAATAGCGAAGGTTGCGGTGCATCCCGTACACCAGATCGCGGGTGGCAAAGGTCTGGTCAATAACGACCCGTTCGGGCACCTGAAAAGGAAGGTAGAACTTTTTGGCAAAGTCGTGACTGACGAACAGGGCTAACCCGTCCTGGGTGTGGTTGTAGTTGATGTCTGCGGCCAGGGTTTCCAGCCGCAGCAGGAGGGGTTCTATTTCCCGTTGGGAAAATTCTTTGCTCAGTCGTTCTGTGGCGTCATCGACCAAATTTTTGACCCGAATCGGGTCTTTTTTATTATCAGGAAAGTTGCGGTAGGTGGGCAGCAAAATGGACAGAGCCGGAACGCTGACCATTGACTGCAGTTCTTTTAGATCGTGGCGAGTAATCATATTAACTCTCTCTGAAAGTAAGTAATTTTTAGCTGACGGCATCATGTCCGAAAGACCTGATATACCGTAGGTGGGGTGGAGCGTTAGCGGATGCTGTTGGCGAATTCCTCAAATGCCTGTTTTCCCTCTGCTTCGCACGGGCAGAGCCCTACCCCCTGCCCCTACTCCCAAAATGGGAGCAGGGGGGCCGGAGCTTTCAAAGTCCCTCGCCCAATCTTGGGAGAGGGATTTAGGGTGAGGGCCAGGCTGAGCTAAAAAATATTTTGCCAACAGCGTCAGCGCTAGCAGAACCCAGCAAATCTGGCGGGCGTTGGGTTCCACTCCGTTTCACCCAACCTACAATTGGCAATGGCTCAGACCATCAGCGTTAAGCCTGTTGGGGCGAGGCGGGTAGGTGAAAAAAGCGGAGACCCTGTAACCCACCCCTACCCCTTCAGGAGGGGAAAATGCAGCGAACTTTCTCGCGCCAACTTCCCCTAAACCTAGTAGTCCACGGCATCGCGAATGATGGGGCAGGTCATGCAGTGGCCGCCGCCGCGACCGCGACCCAGTTCGGCCCCGACGATGGTGACGACTTCGACCCCTTCTTTCCGCAGGGCGGTATTGGTGGCGGTGTTGCGGTCGTAGGCGACGACAACCCCCGGTTCCAGGCAGACGAAGTTGTTACCGCTGTCCCACTGCTGGCGCTGGCGGGCGTAGATGTTGCCTGCGGTTTCCACAACGCGGAGCTTTTTCAGGTTGAGGGCCTTGGCCACCACATCCACAAACGTGTCAGCTTCTTTAACCAGCTGATAGCCGGGGGCTTTGTCGCTGGGGTAGAGGGAGAAGGGCGTCACCTGATCCATAATTTCGGGGTACAGGCTGACCAGGTCGAGATCGCAAAACGTAAACACCGTATCCAGGTGCATGGCCGACCGCAGCTTGGGCATGCCGGCCACAATTACCCGTTCTGCTGCATTCTTTTTGAACAGCTCAATGGCCAATTGGGTAATGGCCTGGTGGGAGGTGCGCTCGCTCATGCCGATCAGCACCGCACCGTTACCGATGGGCATGACGTCCCCCCCTTCCAGGGTGGCAGAGCCGTGGTGGACGGTGGGATCGCCCCACCAGATGTCAAACTCGGCATCCACAAAATCGGGGTGGAATTTGTAGATGGAGGTGGTGAGGATAGTTTCCTCGTGACGGGCAGGCCAGAAGAGGGGATTCAGGGTGACTCCACCATAGATCCAGCAGGTGGTGTCGCGGGTGTAGAGGGTGTTGGGCAGGGGCGGCAGCAGATAGCCGGTGATGCCGCTGGCCTCCTGGGCGACTTTGAGCAGTTCCCCGGCAAAGTCTTCGGGAATGTCGTAGGGGGCGAGTCCGCCGATCAGGTACTTCGCCAGTTCGGTAGAGGAAAGCCCGTCCAGGTAAGACCGCACCTCATCCACCAGACCGGGACCGACTTCATTGGGGACGATCTGCTGATCCAGAATCCACTTTTTCGCTTCCGGTACGTCCAGGGTTTCTGCCAGGGCCTGGTGCATTTCAATCACGTCGATGCCGCGATCGCGCATCTTCAGCACGAAGTCGTGGTGGTCGCGCCTGGCCATGTCGACCCACAGCACATCGTCAAACAGCAGGTCGTCACAGTTGGACGGAGTCAACCGGGAATGGGCCAGCCCAGGGGAGCAGACCATAACCTTGTGCAGCTTGCCCACTTCGGAGTGGACGCCGTAATTCTTTGTCTTGGGTTTGGTGGGGGTTGTTGCTGTCATTTTTTTAGAGAGGTAGAGAGCAAGGGAGCGAGAGAGAAAGGGGGTGGATGGATGGATGAGTGGATGGGTAGGGGGTAGATGGGTGGGGTAGGTGGGGTAGGTGGGGTAGGAATGCAAAATGCAAAATTAGAAAATGCAAAAAGGGGAGCTGTAGCGTGGGTTAGGCCGGAACTAAACCTGAACGGAGCAGGTAATTTTTCGTTGGCCGTAACCCACAGGGGAGGGTTTTGCTGACATAGAGCCGAGCCCTCGAAAACTATCAACTCACTATTGAGAGAAAACTACTCCCCTCCTGGGATGGGCGAAGGGGTGGGTTAACTCCGCAACTATCAACTCACCATTGAGAGAAAACTACTCCCCTCCCAGGAGGGGCGAAGGGGTGGGTTAACTCCGCAACTATCAACTCACTATTGAGAGAAAACTACTCCCCTCCTGGGAGGGGCGAAGGGGTGGGTTAACTCCGCAACTATCAACTCACCATTGAGAGAAAACTACTCACCTCCTGGGAGGGGCGAAGGGGTGGGTTAACTCCGCAATTTAGAAACTTACTTTCAGCAAATTCCTGACGGTGAAGGCTCGACCCACCCCGCCCTGGGGGCACCCCTCCAAGGAGCTTTCCTTTAGGCAAAAGTCGATGAAACTCTTGCGCTGCCATCTTTTCCCTCTTCCCCCAGCCCCTACTCCCAGAACGGGAGCAGGGGGGCCGGAAAGCCCCATCTAGCCTCCCCTTCTCCCATTTTGGGAGGGGGGATTGAGGGGGTGAGGGGAGATCTGCCTAACGGAGTTCTCCCAGGAGGGGATGGTGCCGTTAGAAAGCGATTTGCCCAGATAAGAGTCCCACCAGGGCGGTGATGGCCGCAATCGCAGCCACGGTAAACACGAACCATTCCACCGGGGTAAATATCTTTAACCGCTGTTCGCGCCGGGCCAGGAAGAACAGGATAGTGCCGGGGGCGAGGATCAATGCGGCCAGCAGCAGTTTGTCCAGGCCACCGGCTACCAGCATGAGGATGGAGTAGGCGGTGGCAATCAGGGCGATGAACAGCTCCCGGTTGCGGGTGGTGGAGTCTCGCTCATAGGTTTCGCGGGTGAGGGCGAGTTTCAGGGCGTAGGCGGCCACCGTCAGGTAGGGAATCAGGGCCATGGCGCTGGTGAGTTCCAGGGCCAGGTCGAAGGCATTTTCGGCAAATAGTGTGACAATCAGGAACGCCTGCACCACCAGGTTGGTCATCCACAGGGAACGAGCCGGGACTTTCTGGGCGTTTTCCCGGTTCAGAAAGTTCGGCATCAGGTTATTTTTGGCGGCCATGAAGGGCACTTCTGCCGCAAACAGGGTCCAGGCCAGAAACGCCCCCAGCACCGCAATCAGCAGACCCACGCTAATGAACATATTGCCCCAGCGACCCACAACCACCTCCAGAGCACCAGCCATGGAGGGATTGCGCAGGGTGGCCAGCTCCGCTCGGGGCAGCAAGCCGTAGGGCAGCACTGTCACCATAATCAGCAGGCAGAGCACCCCCACAAAGCCCAGCACCGTCGCCACCCCAACATCGGAACGCTTTTCGGCATAGCGGGAGTAGATGCTGGCCCCTTCAATACCGATGAACACAAACACCGTCACCAGCATGGTGTCGCGCACCTGCTGCCAGAGGGGTTCGTCATACCCCTGCCCCCCCATCAGATTGCCGACAAACACCTCGGGGTTAAAGGCAAACAGCAGGATGAAGATGAAGGTCAGAATCGGCACAATTTTGGCAATGGTGACGATGGTATTGACCCCCGCCGCCTGTTGCACCCCCCGCAGAATCATAAAGTGAAACAGCCAGATGATGATGGACGAGCCAATTACCGCCGCCACCGTGTCGCCATTGCCAAACACCGGGAAGAATTCCCCGAGGGTTGACTTAATCAGCACAAAGTAGGAAACGTTACCCACACAGGTGCTGGCCCAGAACGCCAGGGCGGCGAGAAAGCCAATGTAGTTGCCAAATCCGGCTTTGGCGTAGATGAACACCCCCGAATCCAGATTGGGCTTGCGCTGGGCCAGGTTTTGAAAGACGAACGCCAGCATCAGCATCCCGACTCCGGCAATCAGCCAGGCGATCAGCGCACCGACGACTCCCGTTGCTCGACCGAAGCGACCGGGCAGGGTAAAGATACCCGCGCCCACCATGGAACCCACCACGAGGGCGGTGAGTGCCCATACGGAAAGGGTTTGGTTTTCTTGTTTAGCGCTATAGTCCGGGTCTATAGCCGAGCTATAGTCCTGTGGCGATGCCATTGTTTTCTCCTAGTTACTTTTGACGGCATGTCGTCAGTCGTCTGAAAAGGCTTAAAACTGCTCTAGCCCTAAAAATCGGGTCGAACCGTCGTCGGCAACGGTGGTGCAGTTGCTGTAGATCACCCGCGCATCAAACACTTCGATGCGGCAGGTGCCGGTGGTGTTGGGCAACACCCGGAAAATTTCAGAAGAATCGAAGCTACGCACCCGAGTGGTCAGGGTAAAGTTGTTGGGTCCACCGGAATTGGGGGTGCGTCGGACGATGGCCCCCCGGTACTGCACCCGACCGGTTGCCCGATCACGGTTTGCGGCCTGGGGTTCGGTCATTTCCAGCCCGAAGTTGTCCCTCTCCAGGGTCAACGATACATTGGCGTTGCGCCCTCGGGAAAATGCCGCCCCCTGGGCCACCCCCCGCCCCTGGAAAAATTCCGTTGATGGACGAGGCTGGGCGATTGCCTGGGACGACCACAGCCCTCCCAGGACGGCAACAGCACCCATGAATCCGATGAATTGTTTATTTTTCAGCATTTTGCATCATCCACTTTCGGGAACCGGTCAGGGGAGGGGAGGGGAGGGATTAAAACTGCTCCATGCCGCGAAACTGGGTGGCTCCATCCCGCACCTGGGGGGTGCAATCAGCAATTACCACCAGGGAATCGAACACTTCAATGCGGCAGGTGCCGGAAGTATTCACCACCCGCATACCGTTTTGGGATGAGGCGAAGCGATCAATCTGGGTTTCCAGCACAAAACCATTGCTCCCACGGGTGCCGGGCAGGCGACGGGTAATCGTACCGCTGTAGTTCACTTCCATGCCGGAAGCGTACCGGGCCGCCAGGGATAGCGAAAAGCCGTTGTTATTGAAGTTCAATACGGCATCGCTCTGCCGACCCAGGGTAAAGATCGACCCCGTGGTTAAGCCTCTGCCGGGCATGGTGCCTTCAGCTGGGCCACCAAAACCGGGGTTAAACATCGGCGGCATCTGGTGAGGGGCGTCCTGCTTGACCATTGCAGATTGAGCCTGGGAGGCAGGTTTCTGAAATGCGGCCTCAATATTCAAGGGCTCGTTTGCTAAGGCTGAACCGGATAGGCCCATGACCCCTGCGATCGCACCACAACCCAACCAAAATGAAACGTTTCTCAGCATCTAAACAAAATTCTCCAAACATTCTTTTCAAGGCTAGAAATTAGCCTGGCTTACAGGAGCGTTTTTAACCAAATCTGGCTTTTAAAAACCTCGACCCAAAACGGGGATCTCGGCGAAAAAACGGCCATTTGCCCCTATAAATCGGCAGCCGGCAACAGGATTTGGGATAACAAAACGTCGCTCCTACGGGGGAAAAAACAGGTCAAAGGCCACTGATCTAAGGTTAGTGGGCAGAGCTCCCCCATCCCTGTCAAGGTGAATATTGGTACGAATCAACGACTGGCGTAGGGTGCATTAGCGGCTCACACATCTGCGCAAAACCTCACAGGCTTTGTCTTTGGGTCGCAATGCACCGCTTGCGATATCAAGATTCTCGCTTAACGCAAACGGTGCGTTCCGGCCAGGGCAGAAATTTTGCATCATCGCACGGTGAGCCTGAAGCCGGGACACACCCTACGCATAATCGAGATTTTAGGGGGTTTAATGGAGTTAAAATCTCCCTTTTCGGAACACCTTGACAGGGCTGACAGTGCCCACCCCAGGGCAGATCAAGGCTTCTGGTGATTTGCCAGAGTAAATTTCAGTCGATATAGCGGTTCTCAAATCAGTGAGATACAACTTTGATTAGCTCAAGATTCCCTCAGGTTTTGGGTGTCGCAGCTTCAACCTTTACCCCCCTTAATTAAGGGAGCAGCGGGAATCTTTGAGGCGTACTTCATTCGAGTGAGATCCGCTATATCAGTGGCATTAAACGCCAGTCTTACTCGCAGGCCGCCACAGCAATAGTGTAGAAGTTACCATTCACCCCGCCCAGGCGCGTATTCACTACCGCAGGCTGCCGCCCCGTGGGGGATTCAAACGGAATCGAAACCGTTGTACCGGCTTGCAAATCTGCCCGTTCGCTGAACACTTTTTCAGACCCGCCATGGGACTGTCTGAGATGTACATCCATCCAGTAGGGGCCATTATTTTCTGGCGTTACCAGGGCCACAAAGTAGCTGAAGTTCGTGTCATTGGGCACTACAAAATCTGTATGCCAGTTGTTACCTAAAACAGAGCGGTTTTCGATGCGCTTGCGCACTTCGTTTTCCCCGGTGGTAACCTCTTGCAGAGGAACACAGGTGGTCGCTTCTCCAGTAGCCTGGGCAACCTGGAGCGGAGCAGCAGCATCCTGAGCCTGGGCTACCAGAGCACCTGAGCCTAAGGCCAGAGCCGCAGCAGCAGTACCAATCAGGATTCGAGTTTTAAGGATATTCATGGATACTTTGATCCCTTGTGAAACAACAAAATGTGGAAATCAAGTTAGAGGTCTGCGCCAAAGTCTTCCTTCAGCTTGGCTTCTTGCTCGGCGGACAGGTTAGACTGCACCAGCTCACCGCGCTCTTCGGGAGCAAAGGCATCTTTAACTTTGTCAACGGTGACCTGACCGGTCAGCAAAAACAGGGCAGACTTGCCTTCGGTTACTTTTTCGCGAACTTCTTTGATGAAGCTGTCGTTGATGCCATAGTCGGTAAACTTGCCGGAAATTGCACCAGCCGTGGCTCCCACAACCATGCCGAACAGGGGTGCCAGAAAAATCAGACCGAACAGCATTCCCCAGAAGGCACCACCCAGGGCACCGATGCCTACCGTACTCACAGCCTGGTAGGTCTTGGGCTTCTTACGCCCCTGGGGCCAGGTGACGATAGCGGCATCCATAAGTTTGATCAGCTCTTGCTTCTGCAGATCTTGAAGCTTATTGAGAGCATTTTCAGCACCGTTGGCGTTGTTGAATTCCCAAACAGTTAAGGTGGACATACATTCTCCTGAAATAATTTTTGTGTAGCTATCTAATGCAAAACCTACGGTATCACTCTTTACCTGGCTCATCCCACTCTAAAATCCGAGCAATTTGAGCCGATACAGTAGAGGGATTAAAGGGTTTACTGATAGCACCAGCAAAGCCCATTTGACGCAGTTGTTGCTCTGTAAACAAACTAGCCCTCGATGAAATTAAGAGAATAGGGATGTCCTGGTTCAGAGAGTAGGTTTTGAGCTGTTCTGCAAAGAGCAATGCGTCAAGTTCTGGGGTAGAAGTATCAATCAAGATAGCGTGGGGATGGGCTTGCTTACACAGCTGAATGCCCTCCCGTATGGAACTTGAAAGAGTCACTTGCCAACCGCCAAATTCTTGCAGGCTAGCCCTCAAGACCTCTCGAAGACTGGCTTCATGCTCAATCAGTAGAATCGACTTCGTAGCCATAGAGTCGCCCCTTTTTTGGCTAGCCGGGGTAAGGCCAGGACATTCGTAAATTGCCTATCCTCAACGCTTCGTGTCTATCCTAAGCAAAGAAAATATGAAAGCTATAGGATATGGCCAGAATGTAGAAGATTTACGTGCACGCCATAACGCAACGGCTGTGATGGAAACGATCAGGTATTGCCGCACAGGAAAAAACCCCACAGTCTGAAGGAAACTGTGGGGAATAGGTTAGAGAGTGTCGTGTGAAACGCTCCATGGTGCTTTAGAGGCACCACAAGTGATGGAGAAAAGTTAGTCCTACACAGCTACAATAGTAATCTTCAAAAATAAGAAAATGATATGACGATCTGACAATCTCCCCGGTCTCATCGATACTTCAATCGGGGGGCTAAAATACGGCTATCGTTTTGACTGATTCAGGATGATCGGCTATGGCCCTCTTTCTCGTGGTCGAACAGGACACGTATTTCAAACTCAGGCCCCAACAATCCCCAGAACTTGAAGACAATGAGAAGGAGTTTATTCAGGCCGGAAGAACCTTTGAGTTGCATTCCTATGCCTATGCTGATGCAACCCTGGGCAGCTTTAACGGACACATTAAATTTGCATTAAAAAATGCGTCGATTCAAGGTTTGAATACCTGGTTTGCCTTCAGTGCCCACATCCAGGTTGAGCAGGATGGCGAAGTGGTCTATCCCATTGAAGATCAGGTCACTATCCCGGTGCTGTGGGTGACGCAGGATACTATTTTTAAGCGGCGTCCGGCTCAATCTACCGCCCTGCCGCCGGCGGAACTTGCCCCGGTGAGCGGCGGCACAAAATACTTTTTGCATTCCTACGCCTTTGCCGATAACCAGGGAGACTTTGCCAACCACGTTAAGGTGGCCCTGCGCTATGAGCAGGATTTTCTGCGCGGGCTCAGCACCTGGTTTGTGTACGACGGCCACTGCTACGTGGAGTACGACGGGGAAATTGTCTATCCCCTGGAAGGACCGGATACTCCCATTCTGCGGGTGACCGCCAATACGGTGTTCAAGCGGCGACCGCTGCCATCTTCAGAACTGCCAGCGGATGAGATTTTTCCGGTGCGTCCGGGGCAGACCTGGCGACTGCAGTCCTACGCCTTTCGGGATGTGAATGGCAACGACTTCAACAACCACATCAAATTTGCCTTCAAATACTCCAAAGACGCCATCAACGGCTTCAATACCTGGTACGCCTTCAACCAGCATGTGCAGGTGGAGATGAACGGACGCATTGTCTACCCATCCCCCCAGATGCCACCCGCCCAGCCGCCCCAGTATTCGGGCATCCCCTTTCAGCTACCGGGCAATGTCAGCACCTTCTATACAGATCAGCCCATCATTCCTGGCGGCAACTTTACCTGGGGAGAAGCCACCAAAAACGCCACCCGCATTCCCGAGACGGTTCAAATTGTGGATAACATCATCGCTCTAGCGCGCCAATTACAACGAGCCCGAGAGCAGCTGAGGCGACCGTTTCAGGTCAACTCCTGGTACCGTCCTCCGGCGGTGAATGCGGCGGTTGGGGGAGCCTCCAGAAGCTACCACCTGACGGGACAGGCTGCCGATGTGGAGGTGTCCGGGCTGAGCGGTCGACAGGTAGCTAACCTGGTGTTTAGCTGGTGGCCAGGGGGCATCGGCATTTACAGCCATTTGCCCAACGTAATTCACCTGGATATTGGCCCTCGCCGTACCTGGGGAATTTAGGAGGGGCGAAGCATCTGGGCAGAAATTGACGCAACTCCTCAAAAAGGTTGCATCCAGATGCGTCGCCCCTCTTAGGAATGAAGATTTTATAACATCCAATTTTTGTAGGGCAGGCATCCTGCCTGCTCTTGGACAGCCGAGACGGCTATCCCACATGATTGCATCCCCATTTCTTAGAGTGCTCAAATTAGTAAAACATCCTTCTGTAGGCCCTTACCCTAAATCCCTTTCCCAGAGCGGGAGATGGACTTTGAAGGAATACTCTTAAACCCCCCAGCCCAATAAATCAGCCACCTGCTGCCAGATGGTCAGGGGATTAAAAGGTTTGGTAATGACCCCAATAATATTTAAGTCGGCAAAGCGTTTGCGATCGCGGGCCAGCACCTTCGAGGTCAACAAAATCACCGGAATATCCTGAGTCACCGGGTTGCTCCGCAGTTTCGCAAACATCTCAAAGCCGTCCATTCCCGGCATTGATACATCCAGCAGAATCGCGTCAGGATGCTCGGCCTGAGCTACAGTCAGCCCCTCAGCCCCGGAATGGGCCAGCAACGTCTGCCATCCGCCAAACTCCTCCAGGGAAGCCTGCACCACCTGGCAGATGTCTTCTTCGTCATCAACGATGAGGATGCGTTTCATGGTCTAGAGGGAGCGAGAGAGTAAGGGAGCAAGGGAGCGAGGGAGTAAGGGAGCGAGGGAGCGAGGGAGTAAGGGAGCGAGAGAGTAAGGGAGCAAGTTTAAGCCTATCAGTACCTTACATCAGGACAAAACTTTAACTGCTACATAACATGACTTACCATCTACCACCCTCCACCCTTTACCCTCCACCCCCCAGACCCCCTAAACCTGGCTAACCCGATAGCAGTTGCGCTGTTTTTTGGCTTCGTAAAGAGCTGTATCCGCATGGTGAATGGCTTCTTTTGGCAAAATGCTAACAGGCTGGCTAATTACAGCCATACCAATGCTGACCGTTACGCGATCGCTTACCAAGGAACGGGCATGGGGAATGTTGGCCTCATACAATGCTTGTTGAATCATGCTGGCCACCTGCCGGGCTCCATCCCGATCCGTTTGGGGCAGCACCAGAATAAATTCTTCCCCGCCGTAGCGGCTCACCAGATCACTGGCCCGGCTGATGCAGTTCCGCAATATCTGAGCCAGTTGTTGTAAACATTCATCTCCACGCAAGTGGCCATAGTGGTCGTTAAAGGCTTTGAAGTGGTCCACATCGATCATGAGAATGGCAAGGGTCGATGTGGAATGCTGGCACCGTTGCCACTCCAGGTCTAAAAAGATGTCTAATTGATAGCGGTTCGAGACCTGAGTCAAGCTATCTATTGTGGCTTGAACTTCAAGCTGGGCCTGCAGTCTGCGCAACTCTAGCTCAGTCTGTTTGCGTTCAGTAATGTCGGTGACAGTGCCCACCAGCCTAATCAGCTGACCCCGGGCGTCAAAAACCGCCTCGCCTCGACTGATAAAGTACCGCAGCACGCCATCGGCTCGAAACACACGATGCTCTAATTCATAGGGTTTGCCCTGGTTTTTGGCGGCAGTGATGACTTGCTGGAACTCCTGGCGGTCCTCCTTAGGGATCATCTGCAGAATTGCTTGCTCGGTGGGAACTGACTGTCCCGGGTCCCAACCAACTAAGCGAAACATCTGCTGGGTCCAGGTCATTTGCTGGGTGGTGAGATCCAACTCCCAACTCCCGGTCTGGGCGATGCGCTGGGCTTCTTCCAATGCAGCGGTTTTGTAGGCTACCTCCCACTCCAGTTCCTTTTGATAACGAGTGGTGAGTCGTTCGACTTCCCGCCGTTCGCGGATATCCTGAAAGGCCACAATGGCATAAACGATATGGCCATCAGCATCGAAAACCGGCGCACCATGAACTTCCAGGGGCACCCGCTGCCCTGTTGTGGGGGAAACAATATCAATGTCAGCGATGGTTGTCGTTTCTCCCCGCAGGGCTCGCATCGCCGGAAGTTGGTCGACTGGGTACAGCTGGTCAGTATCAGCCCGGTAAACCTGAAGTAGTGACAGGCGGGAGATCTTTGTGCCCAACGCATCCTGGCCGAGCAACTGCCGAGACATGGGATTTAACCAGATCAGCTTACCTGCTGCGTCAAAGACTGCGACCCCCACGGGCACGTTTTCCAGCAGAGTGGCAAACCGCTGTTCGCTGGTTTTTAGGGCTTTAAAGGAAGCATCCAATCGGTGAGCCATCTGGTGAAAGGCCTGCCGGAGCGATTCGACTTCCAGAATGGGGGTGGGCTGGGTTTCCGGGGCCAGATCGCCATCGGCCAGCTTTTCGGTGGCCTGATTCAGGGCCAAAAGGGGGCGTATCAGGCGGCGCGTGCTCCATACCCCAAAGCCGATGGAGACCAGCAGGGCGGCTAAGGAAATGGCAATGGTTCGCTGGCGATTTGCTTCAATTTCCGCCATAAAGTCTGACTCTGGAATGACGGTGACAATCAGCCAGTTCAAACCGTAGCCCTGCCGATAGGGAATGGCCTGCAGAAAATGGCGTTTTCCATCAAAACGAACGGTCAGTTGCTGGGGAGCTTGAATCCTGTCCCAGTTTTCCAGGTTTTGCTGCAGCTGCTGGGCTCCATTCCGTATCAGGGGATTGGAACTCTCTAAATCCAACAGCCTTTGAAAAGCGATATTTTCGGGGTGGGTTATCGGTAGGGATTCATCTGCTCTCTCAGGCTGACTCTGGCCATTGACAACCGCAGCAATATAGGCCGGGTCTCCGGCAGAATTGGCAATTAATGCACCGTTTCGCTCCAGGATGAAGACTTCTCCGGTTTGCCCAATGGCGACCTGTTCTAAAAAGTCATTTAACTGATGCAGGCTAATATGTGCGAGAAACATCCCCTGCAGCTGATTTTGTTCATCATAAAGGGGGGTATGGGCATTGATGATGAGGTGGTTAGTACGCCCCATCTGAAAGGGCTTAGTCCATCCTGGTGCGCCAGTTGCCATAACCTGACGATACCAGGGGCGATTGCGCACATCCAGGTCAGAAATAATTTCCACAGGGCGCAGCAGCTGACCGGTTTCATCCAGGGCATACAGGTGAAGCTGACTGGGGTCATTGGGGTCAGAACGCCCTGCCTCGTAGGGTAAATCGGTCAGTTTTAGACTGGTTGCCCCGCTCTCAAAGTCCGCTTGACTGACCTGATTACTCGTCAAAAAAGTGCCGTCAGGTTGCGCAAACCCAACGGCCTTAATGGCAGAATTCTGCTGATGTTGACTAATAAGATAGCGGTGCAGTTTGTCAAGGTCATTCAGGCTAAGGATGCCCGCCTCTAGAGCGGCGATGTGGTTATTGTTGAACTGATGCGCTCTTTCAAGGTAGTTATCCAGTTTTTCGGTAATGCGGTGGCCCGTTTCCGTCGTCAACTGGTGGACCAGATCCTCAATAGCCTGTTGCCCGCTGCAGTAAGACAGATAGCCCACCAGGGAAGTGATGCCTATCACCTGCAGCACAAAGGGAACGATCAGCAGGGTTCGCAGTGAATACTTCATGTTCTTTAAGACGCATGGGTCTATCATCCTTAGGGTGCCCAGTTTTCAGGGTTTTCATAGAGAACTCAGCGGTACTGTAAAGAAAAACGTACTGCCCCGTCCCAACTCACTCTGCACCCAGATGTCTCCCCCATGCTGCTGCACAATGCGCTTGCAGATAGCCAGCCCCAGCCCGGTGCCCCCTTTCTTGCGGGAATCCGACGCATCCACTGCACGATGGCGTCGGGGGCGGCGTGGAGGGTGGCGGTGCAGGGAGTCATGGATAAGGTGATGGCGGCCTGGTCGGCCAGGGGGCTGACGCTATCAATGGCCTGTTGCATCAGGTCGTTAACCTGGCAGAGTTCCATGATCAGCTCAACTTTGCCGGATTCAAGCCGTTCAAGGCTGAGGATGTCATCCACCAGGCGCGCCAGGCGATTGCTGTTGTTGATGGCGATATCGAGCATGTGCTTAGCTTTGTCGGGCCGGTTCTTGTAAATGCCAGAGCCCAGGAGCATGAGGGAGCCTTCGATGGAGGTGATGGGGGTGCGCAGTTCGTGGCTGACAATGGAGATAAATTCGTCTTTGATGCGATCTACTTCAAGCCGGGCGCGGATGTCTTGAATGTGGCCAATGGCATAGAGGGGCAGGCCATTGGCATCGTAGACGCAGGAGGAATTCAGCCAGACTGGAATGATGGTGCCGTCTTTAGCGATGTATCGTTTTTCCATTTGAAAGGTTTGCGTTTCGCCCCGGTTCATTTGCTCGAAACCGCACAGGTCGTCCTCCATATCCTCCGGGTGGGTAATGTCTTTGAAGTGCATTTGCAGCATTTCTGCCTGGGAATAGCCCAACAGGTCGCAACAGCATTTGTTGACGCGCAGGTATCGACCGCTGGGAGAAACTAGCGAAATGCCGATGGGGGCATCGTTAAAGGCGCGGCGAAACAGTTCTTCGCTGTCCCGCAGGGCCTGTTCCAGCCGTTTGCGGTCGGTGATGTTTTCTACGGTGCCGACGATGCGCACCGTTTTACCAGTTTCGTCTTCCAGGGGAAAGGCTTTTGACCGCAGCCAGAGCCGCCGACCATCGGGGTGCAGAAACCGATACTCAACGTCAAAGGGCTCGCCGTTCCGTTCTTCCTGGAGTCTGGCTTCAACCAAAGGGCGATCGTGCGGGTGGATATGGTTCAACCAGTGGGACATGCCCCTGGCGTAAGCCGGTTCATCCGGGGATGGCCCCACAGGAACGCCGGTCAGGTCAAGAATCGCCGGATTCAGATAGGAGTATTGAGCAGTTTCCGTCTCGAACACAAAAAAGCCCTCTTTGACGGTTTCCGCTAACTGACGGAAGCGGGCTTCGCTTTGCCACAGGGCCATTTCCATCTGCTGCCGCTGGGAGAGATCGCGAATGATGATGACCACTTCTTTCGGGTTCAGGGGAAAAATTCTGACTTCTTCCCACAGGAGTTCTTCCCCCACCTGCAGCGGAAATTCAAACACCTGCATCTGCCCGGACTGCAGCACTGCTTCCGCCGCATCAAGGCGTTGACGGGCGACCTCTGGCGGCAGTAAATCAACGATATTGCGGCCCACATCCGCCGCCGAAATCATCAGCGGAAAGGCGTCGGTGAGTTTGATATCTAAATAGGTGCCATCCCGACCCATGCGGACAATCAGATCAGGAATGGCGTCTAGAATGGCGCGATGGCGTTTTTCGGTCTCCTGCAGGTCTGCTTCCGCCCGTTTACGGTCAGTAATATCAATGACAACGCCATACCAGGCAATGGCCCCATTGGGGCGGGGCACTGGTCGATTAAAGGGTGATGGTTAAAATAGAGGCGTAGCAACCGATATAGCTATGCAGTGTGTTCATTGCCAGAGCGAAACAGTCGTCAAAAATGGAACTCGCCGTCTCCAAGATGGCCAAGTCGTGCAGTACTATCGCTGTCGAGAGTGTCATCGGAACTTCAACGAGCGCACGGGAACTCCCATGGCTCGGTTGAGGACCCCCTCGAGTGTCGTAGAGTTTGCGTTGAAGAACCGTTCAGAAGGGATGGGAGCACGGGCGACAGGCCGCGTGTACGACAAGTCCCATAGCACGATTCTGCGGTGGGAAGAGCGGTTGGCCGATACCGTCGAAATGTGGTCACCGTCTGCGCCCGAAGGCTGCGACGTGACGTTAGAAGGCGATGAAGTGTACACTCGCGTGGGCGAGAACCTTCCCCCCCTCGGACAGCAAAGGTTGGACGTTAACCTTCCTAGAGCGAGAGAGTCGGTATTGGGTGACCGCCCTGGCGGGGGAGAAAGACGATGACCTCTTTCGTCAGGGAACGGAAGCGACCTGGGTCTGGGCTCAGGAGGCTTTCTTGATCCGATGGTTTACCGACGGTGAACGCCGCTATGGCAAGACGTTGTGGCCGTTAGCGAGTGAGTATTTGCCCGAGCGAGGCTTGGCGATGAGCTATCCCTACCGTAAAGTCTGGCGGGACGGACTCGAAGTGGCGATGAAGGTGAAGGGGTCCCAAGGTCAGCGTCGGGTGGAATGGGTCAAAGTAGACCATCCGTTTACGGCCATCAGTCCCCCCTCGGAGGTGCATGCTAACCATAATGAGGCTCATAATGCCGCCTTGCGGCGACGATGCAGCGCCTATCGCCGACGACAAAACCTCTATGCCAAAACCAAAACGGCCTTGCAACGTACCCTCGACGTGCAGCGGATTATTCACAATTGGGTCAGACCCCACTGGGGATTAGGGGGCAACGTGACGCCAGCGATGGCGATGGGGTTCATTTCTCGACCTCTCACGATGCATGAAATCCTCAATTCTAGGGGTTTTGAGGCCCTCCTACCTTAACGGACCAGTGCCTGGGGCGGCGCTGGGGTTGAGACTTGCCCTGGACCCACTTGACCTGCCCCGAGCGGGTGATGATGCGCCACTGTAAAGAGAAGGTGCTCAGGGTTTCGGTACTGGCCTGCACGGCGGCGCTGTAGATTGGCAAGTCTTCGGGGTGAATGGCGTTGAAGATGACGCTGGCATCCTGCAGCACCTGCTCTGCGGATACTTCATGAATGGTCTCAATGGCAGAACTCACGAATTCGAACCAGGTGTGGCCATCTGGCTCCTGGACCAGAATGTAAAAATTACCCGGCGAAAGCTGGCTGTATTGCTGTAACCACTGCTCGTTTTTACGCAGATTGCTTTTGCATAGCTGATGCTGTTGCTGCAGCCGATGAACTTGCAGGCGCAGACGATGGGCCGTTACCCAGGCCAGTGCAATCGCGCCCCCCACTGGCCCAAACCCCAGCCACCCCAGGCCAGGGCTCAACATCCCCTGGTGGGCCAGGTAAGCCATTATCCCCACGACTCCCAGACCAGCAGTTGCCACCGACACCAGCAGTAGCCCCTGCAGAGAAAACGAATTTAGAGGACGGCGCAAAAACGCAGGTAAAGCGAAGGGCATGGGCACGCGACATCATTCATTTTGAATTATCCCAGTAACAGCAGCTTTGCCATGACCAGATTTTGCCGCCTGGCAAAGGGCCTGCTTTAATTGGCTCAGCCGGTCAGCAAACTGATTGGTCCATTGCGCTTCCTGCTCTAAATGCTGCCTCAGTGCTGCTTCAAAAACTTCAGCAATGGCGGCAGCGTCGTTGTAGCCAAAGGTGCCCAGCCCTCCCACCAGCTTATGCACCGCGGCCAGAGCCGCTTCCTGCTGCTCACGGGTACAATTTCCCGCCTGCAGAGATGCTGCTGCCGTTTCCAGAACCGCCAACCGCTCAGCCCAGGAGGCCCGGAACTTGGCATCCACCTGCTGCAGCACGTCCTTAACCCGCTGTTCAGCGGCGCTTTTTGCCGCAAACGATGGGGCCGCAACGGGAGCATCGTCACGGCCCATCGGTTGAACTGGTGGATTGGAGGCTTCCGCCTCGGGCTCGAGTTTCAAGCGATAGCCCAGACCATAAACCGTTTCAATCGGGTCGGGCTCTACTCCAGCGGCCTTGAGCCGTCGCCGCAAATCTTTGACTAAGGTCGTCACTGAGCCTTCCACCGGGACGTCATCGTAAGCCCACAGGTGGTCGATAATACTACTGCGGCTGAGCAACCGCTGGGGATTCCGCAGAAACAGCTCCAGCAGGGTATATTCCTTGGGACGGCAGGGAACAGCGGCGTCCTTAAATTTCACCTGGGCGGATGAGGGGTCCAGACACAGCTCCCCCCAGGTCAGAATGGGATGGGCAGCACCTTCCCCGCCCCGCCTCAGCAATGCCCGCACCCTGGCCATGAGCTGCTCCGGCTCGCAGGACTTGACGACATAATCATCGGCACCGGCATCGAGTCCGGCAATCACATCTTCGCTGGCCCCCCTGGCGGTGAGAATCAGAATCGGGGTCTGGCAGGCTTCCGCTCGTAACCGGCGACAGACTTCAATACCGTTAAGCCTGGGCAGCATCACATCCAGCAAAATCAGGTCGTAGGGCCACTGCAGGGCCATCTCTAAACCAGACTCCCCATCCGTAACCACATCCACCGCATAGCGATGGGCCTCCAGGGTGGCAGCCATGAGTTCGCAGGTGTGTTGGTCATCTTCAACGAAAAGGATTTTCACAACCGGGCGTTCTCCAAAACCTGAGTTCAAACTGTTGGTATCATGCCCACACTTTTAACATTTTTCTATTCCCCAAAAGCAAATTAAACCTGGCCCAAGTCGAGAAGTGGAGTTTTGCCTGACAGAAAGCTACAGTTTTCGAGCTGGACTTAGTATAAAGCTTATAATGTTGAATCAAATGAAAGCTCAAATTGATAAATCTTGATATCAAGAACTTTTAGATTTTAGATTTTCTTTAGATTCAACATGAAGACTCTTGTAATAAAAAAGCCCCCCAAATGAGAGGCTGAGAGTGAGCTATGCGTAAAGCAGACATCTTGCCTACCCCAGGACAGCCGGAACGGCTATCCTACATGACTGAACAGCCATTCTTAAGGGCAATTCAAATCGGCATCCATCTGAGCGCGAGCTGCTTCCACGGCAGCCACCTGCCCAGAAACAGAATCCATAGCCTGTTGTAGCGTGGCCGTTTCAGGGATGTTTTGAATGGTACTGTCCAGATCCTGATAGGCCGTCTCTAATTCTGCCACCTTAGCATTCTTAACGTTCTGGGCCGTCAGCTTGACCTGCTCAAAGTTGGTTTTGACCTCATCACGGGCGCCCCTAAAGTCGCTGACGGTAGAGCTGGGGCTCATGCTTTTCAGCGTGGCCACAGAGGTATTAAATCGAGCCAAATCGGTACAAAGTTGCGCTTGCTGATCGGCCACCGACTGAGGGGCCTGACCACCACAGGCAGCCAACAACATAAACGGTAGGGCAACAACGGAGAAGTGAGCTATTTTCATGATTAGAACCCTTCAAAAATCTAAAGAATCGATTAAAGAAACGCATCGGGCGTATTGCGATGGCGGCTAACCTGTTGAACGAGCAGAAGGGCAATAATCACCCCCACCAGTCCGGCAGCAATGGCATGCACCATGGCTTGAATGGCCAGCATATTGGAGGGAGATACTAAAGCCCCCTGGGCGACCATTTGATTGGGGGTCACGACCGTTGCCCCCTGGGGTACGGTCAACATGCGAAACGTGAGCTGGCTGACGCGCCCTAGCGCTATCAAAACTGCGATCGCCATCACAGCCAGATTGGCCAGCAGCCCAACCCTTAAGGTGCGCTTCACCCCCGACTTAGACGGACGGGCTTCGGGCATTTCCAACCGACGGGCCATGCGGGTATAGCGGTAGCTCCAGTAGGTGCTGAAGATGAGAAACCCCAGGCACAGAACGGCGAGCCACAGCCCCAGGGAAAACAATCCCCCAGGCCACTGCCCCAGCCTGGAAAATACCAGCCCCAACACCACCAGCAGGGGAATCAGCCCCAGCACCGCCTGGAGCCAGAAGCCTATCCATCCAAATTGCCGACAGTTGCGGGCAATTTGCTCAGGAGTGGGACTACTTGAACCCGATCTGATAAAACTAGCCATCGCTAAACACCCGAAAAAACAGCAGTTCTTTAAACTGCCTGGTGATGAAAGGAAAGGATACTTTTCGAAAAAGAAAAGATTTCCTATTAGCCTAACCAAACCTTAGAACGGAAACCTATGAAAGTGATATGAATAATGAGGATCTTCAAAAATCAGCTTGCTGGAGTTGATCTGCCTGATAATTTCGTTATATAGCGGTTCTCAGTTCAGTGAGTTACAAACTTGATTAGGTTGAGATCCCCCCCAGTTTCTGGGTGGTGAAGTTTCAACCTTTACCCCCCTGATTAAGGGGGGCGGGGGGATCTTCGAGATGTACTTCATTCAAGCGAAATCCGCTAAGGGAAGTATGATAAGATCCAGATCTTTAGGAACTTTATAAGGCGATCTATGGAAGTTTTGGGTCAAGCCAGGACTACCGCATCACAACATTCTAGCCATGCATTTTTTCAGCCAGGTTTATCTTCTAAATAGCAGTAGCAGAATCCGGAACTTCATTGCGCTGCTGGTGATTACAGCTTTTTTCCTGGTTCTATTACAACTTTTTTTCAGCTTTTTTGATCAGTCAGATTCATCCTCAGACCTCCGTCCCCTGACTGAAATTCCAGCTCAGGCAGAACAGGTGGAAACGGGCATCTATGCCATGAATCTGTACGATATTGATGCCGCAAGAAATACCTACTATCTGGACTTCTACCTGTGGTTCAAATGGCAGGGGGAGATAGACCCCACCGGCAGTCTGGAGCTGGCCAACGGCGTCGAGGATTGGGGCGTCAGCTTCGTGCCGGTCTACGAAGCACCAGAAGAACTCCCTGACGGCAGTTTTTATCAGGCCTGGCGGGTGGAAGGGCGATTTGTGCAGCCCTTAATTCTGGAGCGATATCCTCTGGATCGCCACAATCTCAATATTCTGGTAGAAAATTCTGTCTACACGACAGACCAGTTGGTGTATGTGGCCGATGGTGAAGAGTCTGGTTTTTCAGATACCCTGGCGGTGCCCGATTGGGACATTCGGGGCTTCGAGGTTGCCAGTCTGGTGCGGCAATATGCCACCAACTTTGGTGATCCGCGTCTAGGAGACGAGGCGCAGCATTCGGTGTTCCAATACTCCTTAAAAATTGCTCGCCCCGTCAGCTTTTTTCTCTGGAAATTGCTGCTGCCCCTGATTATTGTAGTGGCCACCAGTTGGGGTTCGCTGCTTTTAAATCCCCAGCATATTGATTCAAGAATTGCGCTGCCCGTAACCGGTCTTTTAACGGCGGTATTTTTGCAGGAATCCTACTCCTCTAATCTGCCGGATGTGGGCTATCTGGTGTTGCTGGACAGGATCTATGCCGTAGCCTACATCCTGATTTTTATTTCGATCCTTGAAGTCATCGTCACCGCTGAGTGGATTAACAATGAAAGACCAGAGGGTTACGAGCAGGCGATCAAACTGGATCGCCTGCTGCTGAAGGTGCAAACGGCAGTGCTGTTGTTGGGTATTGTGCTGATTATTTTGGTTTCGTGAGATTTTCTTCCCACTTGCGGGGTGGGCTGGCTCGACGAATGTTGCGCCAGATCTGGGTGGCCGCCAGGGTGCCATCGGCCACGGCAATGGAGACCTGATTCATGCCCTGCTTCAAATCTCCCAGGGCAAAAATGCGCTCGTGGGTGGTTTGGGCCATGGCGTTGGTGACCAGGTTTTCGCCCTCCCAGGTCAGACCCTCAATGCCCTTAAGATACTGGTTGTGGTGAATGGAGCCCATATTCACCAACCCGGTGGTGGCTTCAACCCGAGTGCCATCAGTCAGTTCGACGCTGTGCAGCTGGTGGTGCTTACCGTGGAACCTGGCGATGGGGGTCTCGTAAAGGGGATAGCCGTGGTCCGCCAGCTTTTGTTTCATGGTGTCGCTGACGGAAAACAGCCCGTGGGTGAGCACGGTGATGTAGGGGGTAAACCAGTTGAGCACAAAAGCGGTGTTGATCTGGGATTCAGACCCGGCAATCAGCACGGATTTCTGGTCCCACATGTCGTAGCCATCGCAGATCATGCACACATGGAGGCTGTAGCCTGCGAAGTCGTAGACGTTTTGCATGTTATCCAGCTCGGGCAACACGTCGATGACGCCGGAAGCGGCAATCAAATATTTGGTGCGAAAAGTGGGGTAGATGCTGTCTTTTTTGCCGACTTTGACCCGCACCGCCAGGGTGTCGCCCTTATCGGTGACTTCTTCCACATAGGCCCGTAGCAAATCGGCTCCCCAGTCCACGGCCTGTTTGGCCCCGTGGCTGAGGATGTCGCGACCGGGGGTGTCGGGATCATAGCCGATGAAGTTACGCAGGTCCTGCATCCAGACCGACCGGCCTTTGCCTTTTTCCACCACCAGGCACTTGAGCCCATAGCGGGCCAGGTAGATGGCGGCAGATAGCCCCCCCATGCCCCCGCCAACAATGATGGCGTCGTAGACCTGGTCGAGGCGAGTATCGAGATTTTTGCGAGAAAGTTTCATAACTGGAGTGCTGCTACCGGTTTAGCAATGGTGACTTTATCAAGATCTTGGTCATAGGTTATGGTAGCTGAATCGCCCTCCTGCAACTCCCCCTGGAGCAAGTCAGTGGCCAGCTGAGTTTCTACCCGCTGACGAATCAGCCGTCGCAGTTCCCGGGCTCCAAATTCTGGTTGATATCCTGCTTCTGCTAGATAATCAATCAGGTTTGAATCGAACTGCAGTTGGATATCTTTATCCTCGGCCATCCGTCGCACCTGTTCTAACTGCAGATTCACGATGTCTTTAATTTGCTGCTGACTGAGGGCATGAAAAACGATGATTTCATCAATGCGATTGAGAAATTCAGGCCGAAAATGGTGGCGTAATACGTCCATTAACTGGGCTTTCATGGCCTGATCGTCAAGCCTGGTTTCAGCCTGCAAGTTGTCCACAATCAGATCAGAGCCGAGGTTGCTGGTGGCAATAATGATGGTATTCGTGAAGTCCACGACTCGACCTTTGCCATCGGTCAGGCGACCATCATCAAAGACCTGCAAGAGCACATTGCTGACATCGGCGTGGGCCTTTTCGATTTCATCCAGCAGAATGACGCTGTAGGGACGTCGCCGGACCCGTTCGGTCAGCTGTCCGCCTTCGTCATACCCCACATAACCGGGAGGGGCTCCAAGTTTAAGAATGGCCTGAACGACTTCACTCTCGGGCAAAACGTAGAGCAAGTGTTCCGTATCGACCTCTGTTTTGCCCAGTTCTACTGCCTTTTCTCCGGCTTTTTGCAGAAACTCTTTGGTCTGCTCACTGAGGTAGTCGTTAATGTCGATGGATTCGCGATCGCTAAATGCTTTCTGATTCAGGGCCTCGCGAAACTCAGGAAAATCTCCTGTGGAAGTCCCAAAGGAACGGTTAAACAGATCGTCCCCCATAAAGTCATCGAACAAACTATTACGAAATAGGGATTCCAGGGGAGAGGCTGGCTGTTGCCGCCGGGTAAGTTGTCGGTAGTGATAATCGCAAACATCTAGAGATTTGCGACGCCCATCTTGAACGACATTGACTCGAACAGCAGCCGGGCGTTGCTGGCAAATATCACAAAGTTGCTCAGGCATCATTCCTCCTTATGGAGTTTCTAAATGAACAAGATGATGGTTAAAGCTAAGGTTAACCCTCACTTTTTTTAAAATGGATTTCTATGGCTATACCCAGTCCAGCTCGAGACCTGGAGCCTTCTCTAAGGCAAAACTCTACTTCTGGACCTGGACAAGGTTTATTGACAGCAGTTCTCGCATGGATAGGTACAGATTCAGAACTGAAACTCCTACACGGCAAGGATTTCAGGACCTGCACTGTACCCTATGAGAGCAATAAACGCTGATTACTTCATCAGCTTTGTTGAGAGGCTGGCAAAGAACGAATCACCAGAGAAAGCATAATGCGAGAAATGCCATTTGTTATGATACTGAGGCCAATCAGTAGCCCTACGACCCAGGTGGAACTGCTGGGCCACTCAGCCCAAATCAGCACTGCAAAGGCGATGGACAAAATCCCGTGGGCAAGGATCCAAATCCAATTTGACGAAAAGTAGCGCAGCTTGAGGGCTAGCATTAACTCTAGGATGCCTTCAACAAGCAGAAAAGCCGCCAGGACTGCCGTTAACGCTATCAGCCCTTTAAATGGATTAAGCAGCAGAATGATGCCTCCTGCCAGGTAGAAGAATCCCACCAATAGCTCAAGGATAAAGGCAAGTCGATCTTCGACCTCAGACTTGAAGGCAAAGACCACCTGAGCAATGCCGACGAAGGAAAAAATAACACCCAGCCAGAGCGTAAGCCCCAATCCTGTTGCCAGGGGCAAGCTAATGGCAAGAACACCGGCAATTATCGTTAAAATGCCTCCAAAAATAGACCAGCGTGTTGCTTTTTTGATCAATTGATCCTGGTTGATAGCAGTCATTGAAAATTCTCCTTTTTGTGCGTAAAAACAGGGGTTGAAAAAACACCTGAAAGCTCGGTTTTACCACTGCTCTGGCTACAGTAACCTGAGTTCGGGATAAAGATTTTGGGTACACCGGTAACTCCATCCCCTCCTCGGAGGGGTGCCCAGCGGGCGGGGTGGGTCCACACCAGATGGGAAACTGAGGTGCGCCAAAGGCAGCCTCAGTCCCCAAACTTTTCTAACTACCAGGTCAGCTTGATATGGCTGTTGCCCTGGCTGTATTCGGGCACTTCCACTCGAACGGACGGAGTTTTCCAGATGTGGTTGCGGTAGTCGCTGATGGAGCGATCGCTGGAGAAGTATCCCATCCGCGCCACATTCAGGATGGACATGCGGGTCCAGTGTTCCTGATCGCGATAGGCCCGGTCGGCTTCATCCTGGCAGTCCACGTAGGCCTGATAGTCGGCCAGCGCCAGAAACGGGTCGTGATACAGCAGCGAATCCACCAGGGGCCTGAACAGATTCGGGTCGCCGTGGGAGAAATAACCCGAGGCGATGCGGTCGATCGCCAGCTTCAGGTCAAGATTGCTGTTGTAGTAATCCCAGGGATTGTAGCCACTGGCCTTCTTCGCCTGCACTGCCTCGACCGTCAACCCAAACAGGAAGAAATTTTCGGGACCAACGGCCTCGCGAATTTCGACATTGGCCCCATCCAGGGTGCCGATGGTCAGGGCTCCATTCATGGCGAACTTCATATTGCCAGTACCGGAGGCTTCCTTACCCGCCATAGAAATTTGCTCTGACAGGTCCGCCGCGGGGAACAGGCGCTGGGCAAAGGTGACATTGTAGTCTTCCATAAACAGCACCTTGAGACGACCCCCCACATCGGGGTCGCGGTTTACCACATCGCCAATGGAATTGATCAACTTGATAATCAGCTTCGCCATGTAGTAGCCCGGTGCCGCCTTTCCGCCAAAGATAAAGGTGCGGGGGGTAATGTCCAGACTGGGGTTGGCCTTGATGCGGTTGTACTGGGTAATGATGTACAGCGCCAGCAGGTGTTGCCGCTTGTATTCGTGAATGCGCTTGATCAGAATGTCGAACAGAGAGTCAGGGTTGATGTCAACACCGTATTTAGCCTGGATATGATTAGCCAGGTCCTGTTTAATATCACGCTTGATCTGGCGGAACTCTTGTCGGAAGCCGGCATCGTTGACAAAGCCTTCGAGCTTGTGCAACTCATCCAGATTTTTCATCCAACCGTCGCCGATTTTTTGAGTAATTAAACCCGACAATCGAGGATTGGTAAGCACCATAAAGCGGCGGGGAGTAACGCCATTGGTGATGTTGGTAAACTTCTCAGGATACATTTCATAGAAGTCGTGCAGCACCGTTTTTTTCAACAGTTTGCTGTGCAACTTAGCCACCCCGTTGATGGCATAGCTACCCACACAGGCCAGGTGGGCCATACGCACATATCGCTCCCCACTTTCGTCGATAATGGACATCCGCCGGATGCGGTCATCATCATTGGGAAATTTAATCCGAACCTCATCCAGAAATCGGTAATTAATTTCATAGATAATTTCCAGGTGGCGGGGCAGCAAAGTACCAAATTTTTGCAGCGGCCAGCGCTCCAGGGCTTCCGGCAACAGGGTGTGGTTGGTGTAGGCAAAGGTCTGAGTCGTCACCTCCCAGGCTTTATCCCAATCGAACCCATGGTCATCCAGCAGCAGGCGCATCAATTCGGCCACCGCCACCGTGGGATGGGTGTCGTTGAGCTGTACCACAAACTGCTCGTGAAAACGCTCCAGGGCAATATTTTTGAGCTGCAAAATTCGAATCATATCCTGCAAAGAACAGGACACAAAGAAATACTGTTGCTCTAGTCTTAAAAGCTTGCCCTGGTAGGTTTCATCATTGGGGTAAAGCACTTTTGAGATGTTTTCGCAGACGGTCTTTTCCTCAACCGCTCCGAAGTAATCTCCTTTGTTGAAAGCTTCAAAGTCAAAGGACTCTGGCGCTTCTGCTTTCCACAGACGGAGGGTATTGGCGGTGTTGGTTTTGAAGCCCAAAATCGGGGTGTCGTAGGGAACACCTTTTATCACCTTAAAGGGCACCCAACGCACTCGATAGCGCCCATATTCGTCGTAATAAGCTTCGGTATGACCACCCAGCTTCACCTCGACATCGGATTCCGGACGGGCGACTTCCCAGGGGTTACCGTAGCGCAGCCATTTATCAGTAATTTCGACCTGCCAGCCATCTCTAATTTCCTGGTCGAAAATACCGTATTCATAGCGAATTCCGTAGGCAATCGCCGGGATTTCTAGAGTGGCCATAGAGTCGATATAGCAGGCCGCCAGACGCCCCAGTCCTCCGTTGCCCAATCCCGGTTCCTCTTCCTGTTCCATGATGTCAGTCAGGTTCAGTCCCAGGTCTGCCATCGCCTGCTTTACAGGTTCATACAGGCCCAGGTTAATCAGGTTATTGCCTAAATGAGGCCCCATCAAAAACTCGGCAGACAAATAGGTAGCAATGCGGGACGTTTTTTCCAGATAGGTTTGCGTGGTATGAAGCCAGCGGTTAATCAACCGATCCCGCACGGTATAGGCCAGGGCCAGATAGTAATCATTGCGGGTTGAGACCCTGGGAAACTTGGCCTGAATATAGCGCAGGTTATCTAGAAACGCCCGCTTCAGAGTCTCTATGCTGGTTCCGGTACGATCGTCTTCAATTTGAAGACTGCTGGGAATATTTGCAACCATGACGGATAAATTCTCCTTTTGAGTCAGTTTCTAGACATGCAGAAAGTTGAAAAACGCACGGTAGGATCAGCCGTCGGGATGAGGCTTCGGAAAAAATTTTCATCGAGCCAGTGATCTGGCCGGGGTCAGGGTTTGAGTGGCAACCATCAGACTAGAGGGCTGGGCCTTATTCCCCTGCAGAGTGACGCCACGCTGATTTGCCGCCAGGTGACGGACAATTTTGTAAACCGTTTCCACCTGGTCGGCGGCTCCGGCGGTCTCAGCCAGGGAGGTCAGGTTGATCGGTTGCGTTTCCCACTTCAGCACAGCCAGGATGCGCCGCTGCAGTTCCAGCACCGAAGCGGCGGCTTGTTTCCCGGCTTCTACTCCCGGTTGATGGTAAGCATTCACATTAACCAGCAAGGCGTATAGGCCCACAGCCCGCTCATATAGGGCGATCAGCGCCCCTACTGTTCTGGGGTTGACCTGGGAAATGGTAATCGTAATGGAGTCCCGACCGTTTGCGTAGAGGGCCTCGCGAGTGCCCTGCAAAAAGCCAGACAAAAAATCGCCAGAAGTCGCATCCGCTTCCACTTCCATCGACGGACCTTGCCGGTCTTCCAGGACTTCAATGAAGGTGGCAAAGAAATTGGGAATTCCATCCCGCAACTGTTGGACGTAGGCGTGCTGGTCGGTAGACCCTTTATTGCCGTAAACCGACAGGCCCTGGTGAACGATGTTGCCGTCCAGGTCCTTTTCTTTACCCAGGGACTCCATCACCAGCTGTTGCAGATAGCGGGACAACAACAACAGGCTGTCTTTGTAGGGCAGCATCACCATATCTTTCTCGCCTTTGCCGTTGCCAGCGGCATACCAGCTCAAGGCCAGCAGGGCGGCGGGGTTTCGCTTCAGATCAGGCACTCGGGTGGCCTCGTCCATGGCCTTAGCTCCGGCCAGTAAGGCGTGGATGTCAATCCCCAGCAGCGAAGCCGATAACAGCCCCACTGCCGACATTTGGGAAGTGCGCCCCCCCACCCAGTCAAACATGGGAAACTTGGCCAGCCAGCCCTCCGCTTGTCTGAGTTTGGCCATGGGGCTTTCGGGCACCGAAATGGCCACGGCATGGGCGGCAAAATTCAACCCCTGCTGCTCAAAAGCGTGCCTGACTTCCAGCTTGGCATTGCGGGTTTCGGGAGTACCGCCCGATTTGCTGGTAATGATAACGAGGGTACTTTTAAGCCGATCCTGCAGGCGGGTTAAAACCCGATCCATGCCCGCCGGATCGGTATTGTCGATGAAGTGAATTTTCATTGGGGGAACGTCTGGAGCCAGTGCTGCGGCCACAAACTGCGGCCCTAAAGCCGAACCGCCAATGCCGATCGACAGAATGTCGGTAAACCTGGGAGCCTGGGCAGGATGAATGACGCCATCGTGAATTTGCTTGGTAAAAATCTTAATGCGATCGATTGTGTCAATGATTTGTACCCTCAAGCGATCCGGTGCCAGATCGGGATCCCGCAGCCAGTAGTGACCGACCATGCGATTTTCATCGGGGTTGGCAATGGCCCCTGCTTCGAGGGCTGCCATAGATTGAAAGGCTTTCGCAAATTTAGGTCTCAGGCTCTCGACCCAATCATCTTCAAACCGCATGCGGCTGATGTCTAAATACAGATCCAGCCCAGGATGGTAGTAAAGCCAGTATTGATACCGTCGCCAGAGTGCCTGGGTAACCATGCACACCTACCTCTTCCACTTTCCACTGTCAAAATCCAAGGATTAATGGGTTTACGCAGGTTTGCTGTTAAACCCATTTCTTATGTGCCCAAAACATAATCTACAAACATATGAAAGTCATATGACAATCATTAATGAGAGGTAAATAATATTTCCAGCTTTTTTGAAAGTCTTGTAGCAAGGAATCTGGATTCACAAAGAATCGCTAAGTATTTTTCTAAACCTTCTTATTGCCCATTTTACCCACGAATAGAAAGGTCATGAATTTGGGTAGTGGCCTCATTTTTTTATACCAGGGCCAGCTCGAGATCTGTAGTTTTCCCTAAGGCAAAACTCCATTTCTGGACCTGGACAGGGTTTATATTGGTTTCATATTTTTATGTTCTACCCTTCCGGGGGATGAGGAATAGTTTCTCTCGTTTGTATATCCCCTGAAACATTAATGCAATCAAAGTCTTTTTGTACGAGCATTGCCGGTTTCGCTATTGATCTCATCCGAGTGAAAACCGCTATATTTTTCTCTGGGAATAGTTTGAGAGAGAGTATCTTGAATAACAACCACTCTCGTTCGGGCTATGATAAAATAAAGCGATGCAAACAAAGGGAATTTTTCCCTTTAGGGTATTCACTCAGGCCATTTACGTTTAACTTTTTTGAGGATTTCCTAACTAGATGTCCTGACTGCTTAAAAAGCCATCTATTCCCTCAATAGGGGATGTTCCTTATTTCATTTGGAGAATATCGAAATGTTCAGCACCGACTTTTATGCCAGTACTCAGGAGCAAATGAATGAGTCTCAAAAGCAAATGACTTCCCTTTGGCAGGATTACCAGATGAAGCTGCTTGAGTCTCAAAAAAAGTTGATGAACAGTTGGACGAGAACGATTCCCACAGACATGACTCCAGAAACCGTTTCAGAAAGTTTCAGAAAGACACTGGACTTTCAGCAGGAACTGATTAACGCAACTCTGGAGACTCAGCAAGCCACCGCTAATTTAGCCATAGAAGCCCAAAAGAAGCTGTGGGATGACTACTTCAAATTGACTCAAAAAACAGCCGGGAATATGCCTGCGACCAGCTAACCGCTTTCCTTCCAAGCTAATCGCTACGTGATTTAAGCCACCCGGCAATGACGGGTGGCATTGTTGTTTGTACCCTATGGCTGACATACATGCCGATATGGCCTACCGGGAAAGACTGTACTGTGTAGTCTTTCGTGCCGACAAAGGTTTCCAACGCCCAGGGTAACCGCAAGAAAATCTCTGGAAATTTATGCTATTGAGGCAAGGCTGCAGTCAACACGGTGAGCATGTAGTCCGGACTCATTGCCGCCCGTTTAGATTTCT
>Ga0081526_100208_pt1 | contig 35430 bp, 25 predicted proteins | sample HotLakmasection2_FD_70991 | JGI IMG/M metagenome (GOLD analysis project Ga0081526, IMG submission 70991) | Hypersaline microbial mat communities from Hot Lake, Washington, USA - Section #2 (SPADES assembly) (version 2) | ecosystem: Environmental > Aquatic > Non-marine Saline and Alkaline >... | reverse complement strand
CAAAAATTTGCCCTGCCACCGACAATCTCTCCCCTCAACCCACTGTTCAGGCCTTACCAGGTGAGGGGGGCCTCCCTCAAAACGTGCTGGTGAGAAATTCGGGGTCTAGCGTTTCCCAAATGAGGCGCAACGAAGAAGCTAGATCATAAAATGATCCCAGACATCTCGCCTTACCTTGCTTAAGTCGGGATGTTCAGGGGATTTGAGGAGCCGCTAACTCCTCTCTTCCCCGCCTAGAACCATTCCCCGTGCAAAAGATAGTACAAGAAGCGATCGCGCCGTACAACCGTATTTATTGATTTGCTGACGCGGGGGCGTTGGCGTAGTTGCTCCGGGGGGCGATCACTGAGTTGCATTAGAGAAGCGATCGGTGCAAGGACGCGCTCTGAGCCTGAAAAGATGTGGAAAGTTTCTCGCGATCTGGTTGATTTCAATAGATCAGCGGAAACTTTCTGCCTATCTACCCGGATAAGGATAATATGCGGAAACTTTCTACAGCGTTTCCTTGCCTGGCAAGGTACGGATTCGGATCTGAAAGTTTTGAATGGCATGGGTTTCAGCGTTTTCGATGTACCTCACGGGAACCGAAACCGCTACATCTAATAACGTTGTTAGCTGGCTCCGCACATAGAGCTTGCACTTGTCCTTCGAGGCAATCGGTCATTCTGAATTCCTCAATACAGATCGTCTGTAGCAATGGTTGATAGACAAGTGATTTGCCGGAATCCAACACTCCCCAGTCAATTACTTGTAAAGAAAAGAAGGTGCATGAATGTCGAGATCGCCCTCAGACTCTGAGCAAAGCCAGCCTCATGACGAGCTTGATTCTCCACCACGATATTCTGAACAACTCCCACTACTCCCTACATTGGCGAATAATAAAACGGAGTGGAGTAGTGTCAGCCTGGAGTATTATCATCTCCCTCAGTTAGGAGAAACCCCAAAGCTTTGTTTTGATCACTATGCGATCGCGGTTACGCTTGGACAGGGTTTCCAGCTAGATTGGCAAATTGATGGGATTGCAAATGGGCGGGTGCAGCGGCAAACGCTCTTTCATGGTGGTATGACCCTTGTGCCCATGCAATACGTTCACTGGGGAGCATGGAACCAACCGCACGAAGGATTCGCGATCAGTTTAAAGCCAGATCTGCTGACTCGTAATGCCGCAGAATTGTTAGCGGTTGATCAGGTTGAGTTACTGCCTCAGAAACCTCTGTACGATCCCCTCATTCTTCAAATTGGGTTGGCGCTCAAAGCCGATTTAGAGTCTCATCGCCCCGGCGGAAAGCTATATGCGGAGACGATGGCAACAGCACTGGCAGTTCACCTGCTGAGGAACTATTCCGCGCACAGCCATAAGCCTATTCACCATTCGGGCGGCTTGTCTCCTACACAACTGAAGCGGGTGGTTGACTATATCAATGACCATCTAGACCAGGAATTGAGCTTAGAAGAATTAGCGGCGATCGCCCAGCTCAGCCCCTATCATTTTTGCCGCTCTTTCAAGCGATCGACTGGGTTAACGCCACACCAATACGTAATGCGGCAGCGCGTGGAACGAGCAAAACTGTTGTTGAAGGAAGGCAAGATGAAGGTTTTAGAGATAGCTCTTGCCTGTGGCTTCACCCATCAAAGCCATCTGAATCGCCACTTCAAGCGATTGACAGGCGTGACCCCCAAAAAATTTTCCAAGTCATAGCAATTTTGTGCAAAAACAGCAATTTTGTGCAGGATATTGCCAATGCACTTAATGTATTTTTCCTACATTCTTGAGGTGGTAGCAGATGGTTTCAGAGTTTCCACCTGAATCAATGAGCAAATAAGCGTTAGGAATCATCTATGCTACTTTCAAGCTCCACGAAGCAATCAATTCAATTCATCAACTGCATTACCCATGAGGGAAAGGTACTGCTATTTGGTACTGCGCTTGATGGGAAGATTTATTACACAGTCAAACAAGATGGCTATGAAGATACTCATAACAGTTTGGGTTGGGAGAATTGGAAGAGTTTAGAGTTTCCTAGCGAGAATGATGACGAATCAGTCAAAAAGAAAGAAGAAAAGGAACTAACCTACAAAGAAGGGCCAGAACGCTTTATTCTTCAGTCCCTTTACAGGACAGATGATAAATCTGCTGTTACTCCGGTTCAGTTAGTGTCTGCGTTAGGTCATATTTATGTTTTCCGCCAGTCTACGACCAACACCTTGTTAGTGGATCGCTTCGTTTTAGACGGCATGACCAATACACTCAACCGGAAATATGAAGTGCGCTACCAGCAGAGCCGCAAAAAATATGAACCTGCTAAGAATGATCGAACGAGCCAAGGGATTGGTCTATCTAGCTTCGACTCTCTGAGCTTTCAGGATAAGCAAGGAAAGTTCTTCTACGAGCCTACAACAGAGATCAGTGTCGTTCAAAATCTTTACAAAGGTTGGTTTTCGGTTGTTTTACTACCCACCAACGAGTTGGATAAGTACCGGTGGCATATTTTTGCCTATAACAACAGCAGTAAGAAAGTCGAGTTGATCTCAATTCGAGCTTCGGAGGAAGGCTTATTTGATGTCAAGGATTATACTACATTTGATCCCAAGCCAGGAGAACCAAGTGTTTTAGTGTCCCGTAGCATTCCAGGGATTACTCGGCGTAGTTTTGAATTATTTGAAGTAAAAGATAAGCAAAAGAATTCCCTACAAGTTGCTAATGGGTTATCGGCAACGAAATATGATGTGCAATCTGAGCAGTTAACTCAGGATGGTGAACTTCAACTGATCAAAGATGCCACAAAAGTGATGCTGGTGATCCCTACAGATCAAGGGAACACCGTTGCATTAAGTTTTGCGGCTGCAAAGGATGGAACTCTATCACAAATTTCTGAAAAAATTCCAGACCAGGAGGAATTGCGAAGTGTTAATCGTGCCGTTTTGCTACCTTTGAACACCCTGGATAACATTAGGGCCATTGGAGACAGTACTCCCCCTGCTAGTGGTGCGATTACCAGTATGAAGAGAACCGAAGGCGATCTCGTTCAGATTACTTCAGTAGAAGCCGCGAGTTTAAAGCCTGGAGATAACGTCAAAATCCAAGGTACGACCCATTACAACGGCTATTACCTGGCTCAGAAGATTGATGAAAACACCTTTGAAATAGCAGCAAAGTGGGTCGGTGGCGATAGCAAAAACTGGAAGCTTGGCACTTGGGAAGAGATTCCAAACGAAGAAAGTGGCTTGATTTTTGATGGCATTATTACTGCTGCTGAACGCACAGCCGACGGTAAGTTAAGAATTACAAGTCCGAATCATGGACTGGAGAGTGGGGATGGTGTACAAATCTCTGACACTCAGGGATTGAATGGTACCTATCCAGTTTTTGAGGTTGATGGCAATGGTTTCGTCTTGGATGTGCTGTGGCAACCAGGAACAGCCGCTAATGTCAACCTCGAATCACGCAAGCAACGGGGTATTAGTTTTGATGGTAATGGAGACTACATCGAGACTCCGGCTCTGTTTGAACTGAAACCGCCATCTCCAGACTATGACTTTGGCGAAACGTACTCTGCCTGGATTCAGGTGCCAAGCAGTATGACGGGAGAACAGATCATTGTGGGTGAAAAAGGTCAACTGATGCAGTTGATGCTTAAGGATAGCAAGGTAGTTCTGAAGGTTCAATGCAATGATGGTTTCCACCAGATTAAAGATCCCAATCCGGTGCCTACCAATCAATGGGTGCATTATGCGGGCAGCTTTTCGTGCATTCATCCAAAACCATCGGAAACGACTAGTTCAAACGATAGCTCAAAACCATCGGAAACGACTTTAGTGCTGTGTCGAAATGGGCAGCAGGTGGCAACGAAAGTAGTCCCTGCTATGCCTAAGTCACCTGAAACGAAGCCTCAGGATCAAGACCGTGATGAAAGCAGGAATAGAAAAAAACAATCATGGCTGCCTGAATTCTTGATTGGTGGAACAGCGACCTCCAACTATTTCACAGGCAAAATTGCGGATGTTCAGGTATGGAACAAAGCCCGTGAACCTAAAGAGATTCTAGATAGTATGTATCTTCGGCTGACTGGCAAAGAAATTGGGTTGGTCGGGTATTGGAGGTTGGGTGCCATTGCCGAAGGTGATCAGCGGGAAGTGGTTGATTTTTCTGTGTTTGGAAATAATGGTGTCGTCTATGGCGATCCATTCGTTAGTGCAGTCACTCTAGAGCGCACCCTACGGAACGAGGATACTCAGGTTGAAAAGTATACCAGTGATAATCTGGTTGCAGTGACTCAAGGAGCTACCTATAAAGAGAGCTTTGAGTTTAAGTTGGACGATGAGTCTCTTGATCCCAATGACATTGATGGAACTGGGAAGAAGGTCTTTGAATTTGCTTACTGGGGTAAAGCTAATCGCGACTCAGAAAAGCCAGAATTCTTTACAGGAGTCACGGAAACCTTCCAATTTAAAGATGGTTGGCATCAGGCTTCTGCAAGCTTTACTGTCCCCGATGGGGTGAAACTGCTTCGTTGCTTTGGGTTGAGTAATGTCTCCGGTAACTGGGAAACTCTGGAGATTCGCAAGCATCGGATGCAACTAGTGTCTGATGCTATTACTGAAGCAAAATATAGCGGTGAGGTTAACCTGACAACTCTAGACGATCAACAAGTTGAGCGCAGAGAAGCTTTTCAGAAACTGGCACGGTATGAGCAAGAAGAAGCAGCTTTGATGCTCCGTAAATGGCAGCTAGAGCAAGCGAGCAAACCAGATATAAAAAGTAACTTAGAGAGCCGAATTGCATCTTTGAAGACCGAAGTGGCTACGCTTGAAGCCAACTATAACGTTGAGGTGAGTAATTCTGAAAATTACTGGTGTAAAATCGTCTCTCAGTGTAGTGGAAAGGTTATTACTGTATCAGGAGGTGGAGCGAATGACGGCACCCCTGTACATCAATATGCTTGGGGAGACGTAGACTACCAAAAATGGATGTTCAAGCGTGTTGAAATCCCATACTGCGAAATTGTTTGCAAACACGCAGGAAAAGTTTTGAATGTCAATGAATCTAGCCAGAGAAATGGGGGTGACATATCTATATGGCATTCTGCTAATGTAGACCAACAAAAGTGGATTGTTGCACTAGCAGGTGGCGACTCTGCTCTCTATAGCTTCACAGCCAAACACAGTGGCAAGGTCTTAGATGTAGCCAATGGCAGTATAGACAATGGTGCTAAGATCCATCAGTGGGAATGGAGCAATGTAGAAAACCAAAAATGGAAAATCGAGAAGCTTGAACCTTGTAATGATAGAATTTTACTTGCTAACAAGGTATTACAGGAAAAGAGAGCCGACCTCACAAAGGCGGAAAGTGATTTACGCATTATCAATGATGCTGACAATAAATTGAGCCTTGTAACTGATCGACTTGAGGTTGTTCAAGGGGAGATTGCAACCCTGACCTCAGGACATAGTGGTAGCGAGCCAGTTGCTGTGGAAATGGCACTCCTGAAAATGGATGCCCGAAAATTAAAGACTCAAGGTGCATTGTTAGATTTTGTCCGCTCTGCCAGTCGCATTGCTGCCATTGAAACCTGTGAAGGCAATGTGCAGCTGAGCTACTTTGATGACCAAGGTAAGATGCGGCAGACCAATTTCGATGCCACGGCTGACAGCCGAAACGCCCAGTTTGAACAGTGGCTTCCTGATCAGTTACCTGTCTGTTTGAAACTTTCTGGCAATGGCTCTATCAATTGTGGAAATATAGATCTGGCTAATCATAGTTTTACCATTGAGTTCTGGGCAAAACGAGATCAACTTGATCAGCAAGCATTTGTTCTGAGTCAAGGCAATCCTGTTAAAAATAAGTGCCTACATATCGGCTTCCTTGTTGATGGCAAGCTTACCTTTGCTTTCCAGGATAACGATCTCAACACCGAAAAATATTATAACGATTTTGAATGGCATCACTGGGCTTGTGTTTATGACAAAGAAGTTAAAACACGGACGATTTATCGAGATGGTGAGCTAATTGCAACGCAAGAGAATGTCGCTGAAGGTTATCAAGGTTCTGGAGATTTAATCCTTGGGCAACACATTGACGGGAAGCATCCCTTGGTTGGCAAACTTGCAGAAGTCCGAATTTGGGACATTGCCCTAACAACAGAAGAAGTTGAAATCAACAGTAAACTACGGCTCAGTGGAAATGAGCCTGGATTGCTTGCATACTATCCCTTACACGAAAAAGATCTCGTAAGAGATTTTACTGGACAGCAGAAGAATAAACCGATTCAGGGCACTGTGAGTTGGTGTAGATCTGCAATACCCATCGGTCAACTTAAGCGTTCGGTCGTGAAGTTAGATGGAGTTGATGATTACCTGTCTTTACTTGAAATGACTCATGACTTCTCCAAAGGATTTACAGTAGAAGCCTGGGTGTGTTACGACAGTTTCAACTCCTGGTCAAGAATTATAGATTTTGGTAACGGTGAGCGATCTGACAACATCGTGCTTGCAAATGATGGGATCTCTAACAATGTGGTACTCGCTGTTTACGTAGGAGGAGCGTCACAGCACATTACAGCATGGGATGTATTAGAGCTTGGACAGTGGACGCACCTGGTTGCCACAGTAGATGAATCAGGGAATGCCAAACTATACAAAAATGGGAAGGAGATTCAAGCAGGTCAAGTGAACCTTCCTAGTACCCTCACCCGTGCTAACAACTATATTGGTAAGAGTAATTGGTCTCAAGATGGCTACTTTGATGGCAAGCTTAGCGATGTTCGCCTCTGGAACAAAACCCGTACTGAGCAGGAAATTCAGGCTGATATGCATAAGCGGCTCACAGGCGAGGAAGAAGGGCTGATTGCCTATTGGTCGCTCCAGGAAATTCAAGGTGATGAAGTTTTAGATTTGAAAGGTACCAATAATGGAACAGTTGATGGTGCAGTGACTATTCAAGATACTTCGCTACCGATTGTTGGAGATACCTTGATTAGCTGCGAATACAGCGCGTTCGGGGTGGATGCTAACCAGAAAAAAATTGCCATTATGCGGCGTTTCTTTGCTTCTACTAGCGGAGCAGGTGTCAATTTGCTATCAGGTCAGCGCATTGAAGAATTAGAACCAGTTTGGGTTGGCAATGCTCAAGTGAAACCCACTTTGCTGGGTTACATCGAAGGTGCTCCACCTGTCCCCAGCGAAAATCTAACCTTAATGACCTCTGGTACAGCGGCATTCAGAAGCTATAACGATGCCTCATCTGTTGAGCTTTCCACTAATGAAAGCGTATCTTACAGCTGGAATCGCTCTCAGGATGCGGGGCTTGGAGGCACCTTTTCGTTTTTTGGAGGTATTGCCTGGAATGCTGCCCTCGCAAAAGGAAAGTTTGGTGGAACGCTGGATTCAACCTCAAAATACAGTTTTTTGAATACGTCTAACATCTCTGCTTCCTCTGGATTACAGGTTACGAACCGATTAAATCTCCATGGTTCAGTTGAGCAGCAAGCTGGGTTTCCCTATCTAGGTAAGCGTTTTGTCCCTAAGAACATAGGTTACGCGCTAGTTGTATCTGGTTTAGCGGATATGTATATTGTCCGATTGAGCCGCAGTAAAAAAATGGTGGGCTACCAGATGCAACCCAACGAAGATATTCCTTTGGATGTGAATACCATTACGTTCTTAATTAATCCAGCTTATACCATGAACGGCACTCTAGATGGGTTGACAGGTAGTAGGGCAACAAGTCAGCGATTCTTCCAGCATGTGCCAGAGATGAGATCGCAGCATGGTTCTCTCTACCCAGCCAGCTACTTTCGTTTGCGAGAAGCATATGCGTTGAAGAAGCAAATTAGCTATCGAGACAATCAGAGGAAGGCGTACTTCGAAAACTTCAATGCACGGCTAGTCCATGAAGCTTCTTTAGATACGATAAAGGAAACAGAAAACTCAAAATACAATACTGGCGCACCTATTGTTGGTCAGGAGAACGAAGCTGCGAAATCTGCTGATGGCTCAACAACAAGGGATAATACTGATGCAATTGCCGATAAAAGCGTGAAGTCAGAAGAAGTAGAAAAGAAGAAAGAAATTGCATCTCGATTCAAGCAAGTATCTCAGCAAGTTCATGCCACAGAATGTTTTGCAGGTTGGCAAAAAAAAATGGAAAATATTCAACTTCTTGCCAGCAAGCGCAATATTGTCAACACTTATGTATGGGATGCTGATGGAGGTTTTTATTCCGAAAGCCAACAATTTGCAACAATTGTTGAACACACGATTGGTGGCTCATTTAGTTTCACTGGGGCTTTGGGTTTACAGTTTGAAGAAGGTTCAGCTACTCTATTAGGTCATTCTATTTCTCTCAAAGCTCAATTGACAGCTCATATGACTCAGACAGTAACCAAAAAGGAAGCTCGAAGTAAAGGGTTTGCACTTAACGTATCGGTTGCTGGGGTCGAGCGGCAAGGCGTGACGGATTACAGAGATCGTCCCCTCTTGCCCGGTGAAAAAGTCGATCGCTATCGCTTCATGAGCTTCTACCTGGAAGGCAGCACCAACAATTTCAACGACTTTTTTGCCTATGTGGTCGATCCAGAATGGTTAGCTAGCAATGATGAAGAAGCGCGTGCTTTGCGTCAGGTGAATACCAGTTCACCCAACAAAACCTGGCGAGTGTTGCATCGAGTTACCTATGTGGAACGTCCTGCTTTAATGAGTTAGATCTTGTAGTTTGGGTTGAGACACGGAAGCCAACACTCACAAGCTTTAGCCAGCACTAAGCAATCCCTTTCGCAGGTAACAGACGCAAGCTAACAACGCCCATGCACAACCGACCGCCGAGAGTTGAGCGGTCATGATGCAAAGGCTATCTGCGGCGGGTGATGGGCACCGTTAGACTGTTGTACCGCGATTGCCGATAAACTGCTTTGTAATGAAAGGAGACGTCATTGCTGAAAGCAGCCCACCATAATCCAGGTTGAAGTTCACTTCACTGCCAACCTTGCAATCATAGTTATGGCTGTCAAGAACAACATGATCACTGCTAGAACCCAGTATTTCTAGATCGTCATTAGGTCTTAAGCCAGATACTAAAATATCCTGCCTCCCTAAGGCAATAATAACTCTGCGGCAAATACCGCGATCGCGAAAAGTGGGAACAACCCCAAAAGCGTTCTGACAAATCTCCCCAAAGGGTAAAGATGGCTTTTCTTTTGATTCGATCACTTCAGCAATTAATCTGAAGGCGCTGGTGTTTAAACCGGGAATAACTGTTCGGTTAATGGTTTCACGACCTAAAAGAATCGATTCACCCAGACGTAGATTGTTGATTCGTCCGATCTTTTGTGCAGATTTGTACCATTCATAGTTGGCTGAATTTCCGCCCGAAATTATTTCCAACTTAATCTGAAATTCTTTTTCAATCGAATCAGCTAATTCAGATAATTCATACATTTTTTGGTTATCTGGCTTGATTCCGCCATAACAAGCTAAATTGCAGCCAATTCCAATGATTTTAATATGGGGTAGGTCAATCGTCTTTTTGATAAATTGGGACAGATCACCAGGAAGTACTCCCTCTCGCAGATCGCCCAATTCCACCATGATAATGATTTGGTGAATTGTATCGTATACCTGGGCATACTGGGAAAGTTCTCTCACCGTCTCAAGTTCCGTATTGAGACTAATATCCACATTTCTAATCACCGCTTCTGCTTGACTCAAAGCCGTACGTAGAAGCACAAACTGAGTCGAGATCCCCGCATTTTTCATTCTTTGGATATTTTCAATGCGCGAATCAGCAATGAATTTTACGCCACCTTGAATCATCGCCTCCGCGATCGCCGGATCTCCTAGTGTCGCTTTGGAGACTCCCATTAAGGCAATTTCTTTTTGCCCATAAAGTTCGGATAGTATCCGAGTATTATGCCGGATTTGAGATAGAGAAATTTCTATCCTTGGCAGTAACGCTTTCATCTATATTTGTCCAAGCGTTTTGGGTCTATTTCAGCGCCAATAGAGGCGTTTTTTCTAAGCGGCTTCGCGTGTTTTTTTGATTTAGCCTTGGAAAGCGATCGCCTAAAGCTTGCACAAGTTTTTGACACCCGTAGTTCAACACATCGGTGGTTGGTAAACCAAAGCGGTCTTCATAATCCGTGATGATTTTCGGAATTTCTTCGTCTGTTAGGTTTTCGTGATTTAATGCGATCGCAATCACCTGAGATTGAGAGATGGCTTCAATCAGTTGAATTTCGCTCTCAACCGTAGGCATCATTAAATTAGGGAAATCACAACGAGATTTTCGGGCCGGTGGATGTTGTAGAATAATTCCATCAGGCACACTTCCCTTTAGAATACCAATCGAACTCATAAAGGCCGGATGGCTAACTGAGCTTTGTCCCTCGACTAAAATAATGTCGGGATGTTCGTGTTCAAAAGCCTGAACAACAGCGTTTTCTAATTCCCCAATCGCAAATTGGGAAATCAGCGCATCCATTGAGGCACCATACTTTGCCCCCTGCATCAGGCTCGTTTGTCCGGTCGCAATCATGACCGATTTCAACCCTAAATCGTTTAAGGCTTTGTTGAGTTCCACTGCGGTAGTCATTTTTCCACAGGCACAATCGGTGCCTAATATCGCAATAACCGGAACATTTACCTTCGATATTTGCCCCGTAAAGACACGAGAATCTTCTAGTTTTGGCGGTTTTCTGATGTCTGTGATTTGGATGTTGCACTTGGCAGCCATATAGGCAAATTCTTGATCTTCGGAGAAGAATTGGTGAAGACCGTTAATGATATCCATTCCTTTTCCCATTGCTTCCAAAATGAGAAATCTTTCTTCTGTGGAGATATAAGTATCTAAGGGTGCTTTTCCATAGATGTAGCAGTCTGGAACCTCTAAAAGGTTACTTAAAGATTCATCTAGAGTGGCAAAAATGGGAATATTACTCTTTTTATCTCCCAATGCTTCTCCAGCATCTTGACCGGCTAATGAACTATCAAGAATCCCAACAATAGTATAAATTTCAGAGTGTCTAACGAGTCCTGCGGCAGTTTTTCCGTCTACCAAACCAAATTCTTTCTCGCAATAAACCAGAGCTGTTTTTTTAATGATTGTCATTCAATTAATTTCCTTCAATTTATATCTAAAGTCTCCAAGAAATACAAAAACTTCTTGAAAATTACAAAGCTTCTCTAAAATAAAAGACTCTATTGGTAGCATTGGCAGGCAAAATTACGCTCCAAATTTGTCTGATTTGAAACTTGTGATTTGTTTGTTGTCACTAGAAAGATATGCAGCGCAAGCTACGCAATCTTGTAAATCTTTTGAAAAGCCTAAGTGTTGTCGGTTCTGTAGCGAAAATCTCAAGTCCTAATCGAGTTTCGGTTTAGACTTAGCGTGCCTCAACTGTAACACACATTACCATTTTGCATTGAGTGGCCGAACAAATCGCTGAACCGGAACGAACCAAAACTTGTCTGTAGTGTTGCAAAGGCTCTCTCAGTCAGGTCGGCTCAATTGTTAACAATATGCTGAACCAGTTGTTCTGGTTAATTGAAATTTTTGCTTCCAGCGATCGCCCTCCTTATTTGCGCGATCGCTGAAAGCAGAAAGCCGAGCAAACCAACTTCCTGGATGGAAAGATTTACTCGGCCCCTGCGATTAGCAATGCTCAACTCTATCGCTTAATCTGCGGTGTGACGCCCTTTGATTCCATGCAAGCTAAATACTCCAATTCCGTTTCATCGAGCTTGTAGTCGTCGTAATTCGATTTGGTGTCAAATACCTTTTCGAGAAAGTCATTTTTTGACTCTTGTAAGGCCCGAGCTAAATTCGGTTGGCTCAGCTTTTTGGGCAGGCATTCCGCCATCGCGGTCAGATCTCGTCCGTCAGCGGTCATATACTTTGGAGCATCTGCTAAGGAGTCAGCGACAGCAGGGCTAGCCATCCCTAAAAAACAGACGATGAGGCCAACGATGAGGCCTCGCACGGAGTACTGAGCCAAAGAGCGTAACTGTTTCAGACTATGCAGCATAATGAGAAAATTTGTTAGTAAAGCACAGCCGTATCCTAACGAAATTTATTAAGAAATGTGAAAATAGTCGTTTATTGAAGGGAAATCTCGCCATCCTCCATTAGCGCGATCGCTTTAACGGTGCTTAGAGGTCGTTGTGACCGACCTTCCGAGTCAATTATCGATGGTCGAATGGCACTGCACTAAGATGGACATTACCCATCGCAGATGCTTGAAAGGCTTGATCTACCGTAGGGTGGGCATCGCCCACCGGCTTTAATTCAGTTACATTTACCGATAGTCAAGTCGAGATATCAAAGCGCTTCCGGTTAATGGCCCCACTAAGAGCTAATCCTGTAGGGGTTTGGCAACGGCTGCCGCTCCCTGTTTAACAAAAAAGAAGCGTTCCATGGCCGTGGCTAAGACTTTGACCCCTGGCCAGGGTTGTTTCTTAGGCATGGCAAAGCCAATCAACTGAGCTAAGGCGAGCGTGGCCTGACGCAACGAGTCAACGGGGCGGCCCGACAGGTGATGCAACAGGGTCAGTTCATCGGGGTCAAACATCGTCTCAGCCGGTTGTTCTGGGTCATGGCGCAAGGCATAAGTCAGCCCTAACAGTCGCCCAGCGACCACCGAATAGAAATCACCCCGAGCGGCAGGACCCCGTCATCCATCAGCAACACGTTATGTTGCATCAGCCCCCGCACCTTGCCCTGGATGCGCCCGAGCCCCGACATCTGTGCCTGACCCGAGTAGTTATAGTCCGTCGTGTCTTGGGCCGCTATCAGATACTCGCGATCGCTCGCCTGCGCCCGTGCTCGCGTCGCCGCGACGTGACCGGACAACGTCGTGGAATCGTTCATCTCATCCCTGGAAAACAACCTGGCGACGGTTTGCCTGAAACGATTACCCATGCAGCTCGAAAAGGACAGGGTGGGGCGCTCGCAGGTCAGCTCGTAGGCTTGGTTCAGGCTTTTTTGACCTGCGGTCAAAAGGCACTTAAACCTCATCCAGATTCAGAAGTGGAGTTTTGGCATGTGGGAAACCTCACCGCCTTCTCAAGGAGAGGTTTGACAAGACTCTGGTTCCTCTCCTTTGAAAGGAGAGGTGAGGTGAGGTTCTGCCCGATCATACAAAACTCCAGTTCTCAACTTAGACGGGGTTTAATTGGCTAAACTCAGACATTTTTTTGAAACTAGCAGTTTAAAGACAACTAGCGCTGCCCGCCTGGATTTTTGAGAAGTGAGTGCGATCGCTGCCCTCGCACCCTCTAGGCAACTGGTAGAATCCAGGCGGTTCAAAGCATCGACAGTTGCTTGGCGACTTCCACGGGACTAACCTTTTGGACCGCCACCCGATCATCTTCATACCTACCATGCAGGGTTGACTCGCTGCCAATGGATAGACTTGCCTCAAACTTGTCAAAAACCGATCATTTTTATTTACGATTCTTAAAAAATATTGTTAAGTTATAAATATACCACTGCAAATTATTCCTTAACTATCTGACTCGACATGCAACTTACTTCTACTGCTGCCAAGCTTTTCAGGCCTAATGTCTCGGCGAATACCCTTTCTCAGGCAACTCTGGCAATTCTGAGAGTCACGCTGGGGGTGATGATGGTCCATAACGGTCTCGACAAGCTGGCCGACATCGAAAACTTCGCTCGCGCTTATGTGGAATATTTGGGTTTGCCGTTCCCAATTTTCCTGAGCTACGTCGCGGCTTACACTGAGTTGATCGGTGCGCCCCTGTTGGCGATGGGCTTGTTCACTCGGTTTGCCTCGCTGGGTTTGTTTGGCACGATGTGTGTTGCGATGTATCACCACATTTCGGTCGCTGGTTTGAGCCTGCCTTACCTGGAGCTTTCAGCGATTTACGCGGCCTCCTTCTTCTACTTCTTGATCAACGGTGCCGGACTGTTCTCCTTTGATGCCCTGATTGCCAATCTATTGGACAGCGCTTCTTTGTCTCTCAAAGAAAAGCAAATCATGCGCCTGGAAAAGTCATTGCAGGTCTCAGAGGCCAACCAGGATAAGAATGCGATCGCATAAGCTTGAGCTGTCGGTTTGAGGGCTATCTCATTTTTGTGATGCCACCCAATATTGGTGATCAAGGGAAGGGGATATGTTATCTCCTTCCCTTTTTGCGTAATTGGCGTAATAGTGATGCGTTGTCGAGCGGCGGTGGCGTTTGCAAGGGTTGGCACGCGGTCAATCGCATTGATCGATCCTCGTCGCTACCCAGACGCTACTCAATAGTGACGCCTGGAAAAGCGGCATGATGTCAGCGTCAAGGGGCAGATGCGGAAGCACAATGGAGGATGGTCTCAGCTCAAAACGAGTCCCATAAGTACATGCGAAATGAACATTACACAGTCCATCACGGCAGCGTGATAGTTTCAGCCTCGAATCTTTGTAGTTGATGTTGCCCGACTACTGATATCGTCTCAACGGCAACTTGCCTGCATGGCACTCAGCGCCGCAAATGGTCTGTCATTTGCTTAACCGTAGACTTGCCTAGCTGACAGGTTTCCCGTAGCAGTTGCCCGCAGCGGAGAAATCTTAAGCCATAATGGATTTACACTTCTTAATATGACGCTCAGGTTTCTTTTAGAGGCCAATTTACGCTCGCCGGTTTTTATCGTGACACCACTGCAAGATTCAGATTTGATGGTTCCCAGTCAATCCCCCCCGTCGTTTCCTAAAGAGTCGGGTAAGTCTGCCAAAGGTTATGGCAAACTGCTGGTCGGTGTGGGCATTGGGGTCGCGATCGCCCTGGGCGGTTCACGCCTACTGTCTGGTTTAGCGCCCCCTGCCACCGACGACGCCCCCGCCGCCCCCGCTCAGGTAAGTGCGCAAACCGTGACGGTGGCCCCGGTACAAACGGGGCAGGTGAGCGAGCGCCTAACCGTGACCGGAACGGTGCAAGCGGCGGATTTGCTGGCAGTGACTCCGCAAATTAGTGGGTTGCAGATTCGGGAGGTGTTGGTGAGGGAGGGCGATCGCGTCGCGGCGGGTCAACCTCTGGTCATTCTCGATGACACCGAGTTGCGGACCCAGATTCAGCAGGCTCAAGCGCAGATTGAGGTGGCTCAAGCCCAGTTGCAGCAACAGCAGGCGACGCTGTCGCAGGCCCAAGCCCGGTTAGCCGAGGCGGAAAGCAACCGCCAGCGATATCAATCTCTCGCCAATCAGGGGGCGGTGAGTCGGGAAGAATTGGACAGTCGTGCCACTCAAGCCCTGACCACCCGTGAAGACGTGGGAGTCGCGAGGGCCACGGTCGCCAGTGCCGAGGCGAATATCCGTAGTCAGCGATCGGCGCTGGCAAGTCTGCAAACCCAACTGAACCGCACTACCGTCGTCGCGCCTCTAGCGGGCATTGTGGCGGAGCGTCCGGCCAGTGTCGGCAATGTGTCTTCTACAAGCAACGCTGTGGTGTCGCTGATTCAAGGGAATCAACTAGAACTGCTGGCCGAAGTGCCCCAGGCACAACTGTCACAGGTGCAGGTGGGAGCCCCGGTGCGGGTCACTTCCAGCACGGATTCGGAGGTGCTGGTAGAAGGTGCGGTGCAAGAGATCCAACCATTAGTAGACCCCGAAACTCGCACCGCCAAAGTGCTGGTGCGCCTGCCGGTGAGCGATCGCCTGCGCTCGGGCATGTTTCTCACGGCGGCAATCCAGTCAGGACAGCGCTCTGGGCTGACAGTCCCCGCGACGGCTCTGTTGCCGCAACCGGACGGTTCAGTTCGGGTTTATGTCTTAGATGCCGACCAAACTGCCGTCGCCCGCACCGTCGAAATTGGGGCGCGAGTTCCTGGTAGTGGGGATGAGAGCGATCGCGTCGAAATTCTTCAGGGACTGGCAGCTGGCGAACAGGTTATCGTCGCGGGGGCTAGCTACGTACAAGAAGGCGATACCGTCACCGTGGCGGAATGAGGGCGATCGGATCGCCCGCTACCACTGCCCCATGCCGTCGGGGCGCGATCGGGTTGACCTAGCGCGATCGGGTTGACCCAACACATTCTTTAGGCGCAACCCAACCACCCAAGCCCTCCGGGCAGGCTTCGCCAACACACCCAACCACCCAAGCCCTCCGGGCAGGCTCCGCCAACACACCCAATCACCCATCCACTCATCTATGTCTTTCAACGTTTCCGGCTGGTCCATTCGACGCCCCATTCCCACCCTGGTGTTATTCCTGGTGCTGACCCTGGCGGGGTTGGTGTCGTTTGGGCGTTTAGGCGTTGACCTTAACCCCAACATCGACTTTCCCGCCGTCATCGTCACGGTGAATCAGACCGGGGCGGGGCCTGAGGAACTGGAAACCCAGGTGACCAAAAAGGTAGAGGATGCCGTTGCAGGACTCGGGAATATCGACGAACTGCGGTCCACCATTACGGATGGCAGTTCGCAAACGGTGATTAGTTTTGTGCTGGGCACGGATAGCGATCGCGCCACCAATGATGTGCGCGACGCGATCGCCCGCATTCGCTCTGATCTGCCGGGTGCGGCCCAAGACCCCGTTGTGCGACGGCTGGACTTCGAAGGTGGACCGATTCTGACCTATGCGGTCACGTCAGATCAGCGATCGGTCGAAGCCCTGAGTGACCTGGTGGATCAAGAAATTAGCCGCAGTTTACTAGCCGTTCCCGGCGTTGCTCAGGTCGATCGCGTCGGCGGCGTCGATCCCGAAATTCGCGTTGACCTTGACCCCCAACAGTTAGATGCGCTCGGCATCACGGCGACCCAAGTCAACGACCAGATTCGCGCCCTCAATATCAATCTGCCCAGTGGTCGAACCAACCTGGGCCAACAGGAGCAGGGCATCCGCACCCTGGGCAGCGCCCCCACCGTGGAAGCGCTGGCAAATTATCGGATTCAGTTGCCCAATGGCACCGCCGTGCCCCTCCAGAGTTTGGGCACCGTGGAACGGGGCTACGCCGAAGCCCGACAAGCGGCCTATTTCAACAATCAGGGGGTGGTGGCGTTTTCGGTGCTGCGGAGCACCGGCAGTGTGTTGGTTTCCGTCGAAGAAGGGGTGACGGCCCAGATCGCCCAGCTCGAAGCCACCCTCCCCGAAGACATCGAATTTCAACTGGTTTTTACCCGTGCTACGGACATTCGCGACTCCTATCAAGCGTCGATTGAGGCGCTGATCGTGGGCTGCATTCTCGCCGTGGTGGTCGTTGGCCTCTTCTTGCGCGACTGGCGAGCCACACTGGTCACCGCCACCGCGCTCCCCCTGTCCATCATTCCCACCTTCTTGGTGTTGGACTGGTTTGGCTACACCCTCAACAGCATGTCGTTGCTGGGCCTGACGCTAGCCGTGGGGAACCTGGTGGATGACGCGATCGTGGAAATCGAGAACGTCGAGCGCCACATCCACATGGGCAAGCCCCCGTTCCAGGCGGCGCTGGACTCCACTTCAGAAGTGGGCTTGGCCGTGATTACGACGACTGCCACCATCGTCGCGGTGTTTATACCCGTCGCCTTCATGGGCGGTATTCCTGGTCAATTCTTCAAGCCGTTTGGCGTCACCGTGGCCACCGCGACCCTGTTCTCCACGCTGGTCGCCCGCCTGATGACCCCCATGATGGCGGCCTACCTGCTTAAATCGAAACCCGCGATCGCGCAGTCTGTTGCAAGCAGCAATGGCAACGGTGACGGTAACGGCAACCTCAATGGTTATGGCCGCGCTCCGCGCCGTCGCTTCCATCCTTATCAAACGTTGCTGAAGGCGGGATTGCGCCATCGGTTGCTGACGATCGCCCTCGCGCTCGTGTTTTTCATCGGCAGTTTGATGCTGGTGCCCTACATTCCCACCAGCCTGTTTGAATCGGGCGACACGGGCCTCTCTACCATCAATGTGGAACTGCCCCCCGGCTCGACACTGCAGAGTACCCGTCAAGTCACCGAGCGCCTAACGGCAGAACTCCTGGAAAATGAAGCGGTTCTCAGTGTGCTGTCGTCGGAAGGGACGGATAGCGTCAATAAAGCGACGCTGTTCGTCAATCTGCAGCCCAAAGACGAGCGCACCGCTACGCAAGCTGTCTTTGAGCAGAACGCGCGCCAAATTTTTCAGACAATTCCAGGGGCGCGGATCAGTTTTCAAAGTCAGGGCGCTGGGGGTGAAGGTAAGGACCTGACCATTATCCTCAAGGGTGATAATCCCACGACGCTGTTGGAGTCTTCGAACGCGCTGACTAAACAAATGCGGGAATTGCCGGGGCTGGTGGAAGTCACTTCCAGCGCTAGCCTGGTGAAGCCCGAAATCTTGATTACGCCTGATCCCCTACGGGCAGCCGACTTGGGCGTATCGGTGCAGGCGATCGCCACAACGGCTTTTCTCGCCACTCTGGGCGATACGGAGTCGAACCTGGCGGAGTTTACGCTGGGCGATCGCCAGATCCCCATCCGCGTCCAGCTTGCCCCCAAGTACCGCGACCAGCTCGATACTCTGCAACAGCTCAAAGTCCCTGGTCAAAACGGTAATCTGGTGCCCCTCATCGCTGTGGCTGACATCGCCTTCGGCAGTGGTCCGGCCCAAATTGACCGCTTCGATCGCGCCCGTCAGGTCACCATCGGCGGCAACCTCCAAGGGCTTACCCTGGGTCAGGGCATCGCCCTGGTCGATGAACTGCCGGCCCTGCAAACCCTCCCGGCAGATGTGCAGCAGCAGCCGGCGGGGGATGCCGAAATCATGGTCGAAATCTTCAGCCGCTTCCTCCTCGCGTTGGGGACGGCGGTCTTGATGATTTATGCGGTACTGGTGCTGCTCTACAACAACTTCCTCTATCCCTTTGCGGTGATGGCGGCGCTGCCCCTTTCTATCGGCGGGGCTCTGATGGGCTTGCTGATTACCCAGAAACCTCTGGGACTCTTTGCCCTCATTGGTATCGTGCTGCTCATGGGGCTGGTGACCAAAAACGCTATTCTGCTGGTGGACTACGCCCTGATGGCGAGACAGCAAGGTAAGAATCGCCGCCAAGCGGTGATGGAAGCGGGCACCACGCGCCTCCGCCCGATTCTCATGACCTCAATTTCGACGATGGCCGGGATGGTGCCCATTGCGCTGGAGCTAGGTGCGGGCTCAGAAACCCGCAGTCCAATGGCGATCGCGGTGATTGGCGGTTTCACGACCTCAACGCTGCTAACGCTGGTGGTGGTGCCGGTGTTCTTTACCTATCTTGATCAGTTCCAGGGGGCGATCGCTAAGCTCTTCCGCCGCTTCAAAGGCTCCGATGACTCTGAGCCACTTCACAAAGTTTTAGAGCCCTACAAAACTCCGACGGGCAAATAGCCGTATAATAAAGCTTCATAAGTTTTGAGTGTTCAATGTTGAGTTTTGAATTCAGACCTGTCTTCTCAACTCACAACTAAAAACTCAACCCTCTTAACTTCTTCGCGGGTGTAGTTCAGTGGTAGAACGTCAGCTTCCCAAGCTGAATGTCGACGGTTCGAGTCCGTTCACCCGCTTTCAAGCATTACAGCCTCAAACGCCCTTCGAAAAACGGTTTCAGCCATCATGGTGTTGATTAATTTCCAGGAGAATGGTGGAGAGGTTAGGTCACTTTGGGCCAGTTTGGGTGTAAAAACTGGTACGAAATTGGTATAAAACACCGGGCACGAAAAGCGGATGGAGTGGGTCAGAGGTAACTGTGACTAACAGTGAGGGTGCAGGCGATGTACTTTACCCCCCTTCCGAACTATGGCCAAAGGACAAGTCAAGGTTGAAGCTTACGCCGAACGCTTACGCTTGAGATGGAGCTATCGGAGCAAGCGTTATTGTTTGTCAATCGGGTTGCCGGACAGCATCATTAATCGTAAAGTCGCGGCGCAAAAAGCCCAGCAGATTGAACTGGACATGCTCAGTGGTAATTTTGATCCCACTTTGCAGAAATACAAGCCTGAGGATCCATTACCGATGGTTGCGGTTGGGTCTGAGAAAACTCAGACTTATACCGACGTTTTTAAGCAGCATTGGGATGAGTTTGTGGAAGATAAGGGGCAGCGGCTAGACAACCCCTTCACCATCGTGGGCATGTACAACCCGATCCCCAAAAAGGTGCGTAATTTCGGGCGCAAGATCATTGGCTGCCGTGAAGCCCAAGAGTTCGTCACGTTTATGCTGCAAAGTGCTTCTCCCGCCACCATTAAGAAACAGGTGATCATCCTGAATGATTTTGGCAATTGGGTGCAGCAGCATAATCGGGTGGACGCGGGCTGGGAAAACCCGTTTACCGGGCTGACAGAGATGTGTCACCCAGTGCCACCGCTCAAAGTCTTCCCTTTAGCGAAGCAGAAATTAAGCAGATTATCGATACCTTTCGCGGCGATCGCTACTACGCTCACTACACCAACTATGTGCGGTTCTTGTTTATGACGGGCTGTAGAACCAGTGAGGCCATCGGTCTCCAGTGGAAGCACATCCGTCGCGACTGTACCGGAATCACGTTTAACGAAACCCTGGTGCGTAAGGGCACAGGCACGGCTCGCCTGCGAAAAGCCACCAAAACGAATCGGGCTCGGTTTTTCCCGTGTAACGGTGACCTACAGAACCTGTTATTAACCATTCGCTCTGAAGACTACAAGCCTGATACCCTGGTCTTTCCCAGCCCAAAGGGTAAACCGATTGATGCGACTAACTTCCTAAATCGGGCCTGGCAGAGCATTTTGAAGAAGTGTGGCATGACTCAAGAAAACGGGCTGTATCGCACCCAATACAACACCCGCCACACGTTTATTAGCCACATGCTGGCAAAGGGGATGTCGGTGATTGAAGTGGCCAAGCTGACCGGCCATGATCCTAAAATTCTGTTGGAGCACTATGCTGGCCTCATTAGTCAGATTGAGGTGCCAACGTTCTTTTAGGGGTTGGTGGTTGCCGAGGAGCGCTATCCGTCATGACCTGGAACACCCATTTGGGCAAGCGCGTGCTGGAGGGGGCTGAGGCTAAGTTTTACCTGCACATTCTCCAGGCGGCGGTTGAGTTCAGCCAGGAAGCGGTTGCATTCGATGATGTAGAGATTATCACTGGAGACCGCATCTTCGACAGCGCCAGTTTTGAGCAGCGGGTGGTGTTGTGGCATCGGTGCCTGGAGGCGTTACTCAAGCCCGAGGTGCCGGTGTCACCCCTTACCAATGTGCTCGAAGCGGCAGCCTATTTCCCTTTCGTTTGGTTGACCCAACGGGTAGAGGATGAAATTGCCTTCGCTGACTGTATTGAGGAGGATGGCGATCCGTTTTACTGGCGAAGACTGATCTGGGAAACCCTGAATGCCTTGGGAATGCTCAAGGTTTTAGAAGCCGAGTTTGACGATGAGGATGACATTCTACCCATTGAGGTGGAATCTGAAGATTCGCTGGAATGGGAAAACTGTATTGATGAGTTGGCCGACCGCATCTTTTGGGACCGCGATTGGCAAGTGACGTATACCCATCCTCAGTTATTGGACGGCATCGAGGATAAATTTGTGGACCAAACTGGGATTTCGGAAGCCTATATCCAGAACCGCTTGCCGTCTGTCACTAAAGTTGAAGCCGACCTGGCTATCCAGGCTATAGTCAATTGGGATAGTTTAGAGTAGATGGCTAATTCTTTCCAAGATTTATGCTTCATAATTCTTGTCAGTAGAGTTCGATATCGAGAGCAAAAAATCACCTCGGTTGCGTTTGTCGAAAGTTCAAGAATTTGTGCATCAGTGAGATTTTAGTTACTTGTGATTGGAATTATCGCCCTTAAGTCTTCTAAAGCAGATATTAAAACTTCTCTGATCCGGCTCAATTCCTGGTATGTGTTGTTAACATTTGAAGTCATTATTTCATTTTCTCTTCTTGCTTGGGATATTGTGGACTGAATATCATCGTAAATTTGCTGTTCAAACTCTTGTAACTGCCCATTCATCTGTAGTTTCAGATCATTGGCAACGCCTTGGAACTGCTGTTGGATATTACGGCGGACGTTTAGAATTTTCTGATCTCTCTTACTTTCTTCGTAAATCGCATATCCTTCCGAAGCTACACCAATTAAAGCTACGGCTGGCCCCAAGAATTTAGCTGCATTCCCAATATTCTTAGATATCTTAACTGCTTCCCAGGGCTTGAACTTATAGCCAAAAGTTTTACCAATAGTTTTCACAGTTCTAACCGTTGGCGTTCCTATAACGTCCAAATTCGTTAGAGGTCTTCCCTGAATTGCAGTGTTTAAGATGCCTTCTCTAGTTGTTTGACTAGAGATAGTGCTGCCAGCTTTCTCGGCTATTTCACCTAACCAACCTACTGACTTTCTTAGTTGCTCTGCTGAGCCTTTATTCTGAACATCGTGCTCCTCAGCTATATATTGAGCCCTCAAACGTGCGACAAAAGCTTGGGGTAAATCCTTCTCTAATTCGGTTTCGATTTCATGCCGAATCTTATCAATCGCCTTTTCCAAAACCTGCTGTAACTCTTTTTCAGCTTTTTCGTAATGCTCTCGCACTCTTATCTCAGATTGTTCATTTAAGTCTCTGAAAGATTCATCACCAATGAACTGTACTAAATTATTGCCCTCTGCAAGAATCGCAGAGGCCATTTCCAATTGAATACCTCTGACCTTTGTTCGCAAGCTCTCCCGTTCTTGTTCAACTCGAAGAGATAATCGCCTCAGAATTTCCAAGTAAACCGCGTCTTGTGAATTATCAGGAATTATAATTTTTTCTGTATCATCAACAGTGCGTAATACGATACGAATCGGAGTATCAAGTTTTGAATAAGAAGCCTTGCGGCCAACGAAATCATTTAAGGCAGTGGTGAAAGTGGCAAAGCGGCTTATTTCCTTTAATGATTCCTCACTGTCATCCACTCCCTCGCAATAATCTTTGGCATCAATGAAGCAGAGCGGGAAATCATTAAGATTTTGAGGATGTAAAGCTTCAGCTAAACTTTTTTTGTAACTCTCAATTTTATGTTCTTCTTCTCCTGCTTCGTCTGACATCTTGTTAACTACCAACATCATTTTCCAGCCATACCGTTTGTCGTAAGCAAGCTTTTTGAAGTTGGTAACAGTTATGCTGTCAAAGAGCATGTAAGTCAGGCAAAAAACTAATAGGTCAGCTTTGTCGATTGCTTTATAAGTAATCTCATCGTGATCGCCACGATCAGTGAAAAGTCCAGGAGTATCAATTAACTTGACTCCATTCCAAGCATAGGCCGTTGTTTTATCCGTTGCGATATCAGCATCGATATGGATATCCCGACGACCGGTCAGTGCAGAAATAATTGTAGACTTACCAGCACTGTATTGACCAATAAAAGCAATACTTAAAGTGCCTTGCTGCTTGTATTCTTTGACTCCAGCACGTAAATTTTGCCTTAAGGTATCTGCATCAGCAGTTCTCAGTGAGGCAAGGAGTTTATCTAAGTCTAAACAGGCTTGCTTAAACTTTGCCCCGATAGATGCGACCTTAAATTCTTTTGATGTCTGCTCCATTTAGATCTCCTACAGTAACTAGTGGATAACGATTTCTTCTTGGAGAATGCGACTAATTTCTTCTAAGGGCCTTAGCAAACTAACAGGGTGAGATGGCCATATCTGCATTTGCTTGCCAAAATCTCGTTCTACACGACGAACTTTACATCTTTGACCAGTAGCCCATTCAAGAATACGTTCACCGTAAGCTTTATTTAAGGTGTCGATGCTTTTCTGAAGATCAGATTCTGTAACCTCTAGGCATCCTGAAATGCGTTTTAGGCCCTCACTTAGGCGAGCAAAATAGCTATCTATTTCAATAATTGTCTTCTGAGATGTTTCTTCGAGTTTTTCCTGAACCAGCCTAATAACTCTGCTTTCATGATTCTTAAGTTGTATACTCAGTTGCTGGCAGATATGTTGCACCGATTCACTTCGCCTAGTCTCTTTTTTCTTTAACTTGCTCGTCAGTAAAGTGATTGCAGTTCCTACTGCCGAAAGGGAATAAAGTACTGGACCTAAGGCTGCCAAAGGTGGAAATATAGCTAAAATGGGTGCTGCTATTAAGAGCAGGCCACCTAATTTAATAAGTTCTCGATTTTTATGAAAAAAATTATGTGTAGCCTGTGAAAAACTTGCAGATCCCACTTTGAATTCTGCCAACAACTTCAAGTCAATGCCAACCTCTTCAAGTGCTTCCTTTATTCTAATTTCTAGTTCTCTCTGTGATTCTGAAACAGCAGTTTTGAGATGTTTCTCTAATTCATATTGCTTCAACCTATCTTTCCAGGCGCGCTGTAACCTCTCTTCTGAATCTTCCCAGTGCTCAATAGCAAATGCATCAATAGAGGCATATATATCAGCAAATATCTGCTGAATCTTCTGGGATAAGCTTTCTTGTATATCATCTATCGCTTCTTCAAAATCTTTCCGTAATGATTCGCGCTTTTTTTCAATGAATTGCGATAGCTCACGATAAATATTTGCTTGCTCTCTGGCCCATACTTGAGGAGCCTCTACTGAAAAAACTGTCGAGCCAAGTAATGTTTGAGATCGACGAATCGTCCCATAGTCGACAACTGCTAAACGTAGGGAGTCCAAGAAATTTTGAAGACGACTTGCTCTAAACAGCTGCTTTGAGTGATGGCTACTTTTGTCTTTTCTTGATATCTGTGCAGCTAAAAGCATGACGGGAACAACATCTAAATAACCATTAGGATAATGGTCCTCAGCATAGCGCCTGAATCTTTGTATATGTCCACTAATGCCATCTTTTCCTTCTTCTTTGAAGATCTCGTCAGGATTCTTTAAGAAACGCTCTAAATGACTCGGATGACATAAATTTTTCTTGAGGTTAAGAAGAATAATTACTGGTTTAGTTCGCTCTCTTAAAACTTTAAGAAATTCCAGTTCGGGTTCTTGAGTACTATCATTGGTGACGACATAACAAATGACATCAGCTTCTTCAACAATGCTTTTAGCTATTTCTTCATCACTTTTCCCTCCCGGCGCACCAATCCCAGGAGTGTCAATTATTCGAATATTTTTCCACTCGTAAACACGGTTGTAGCGCGTGGTTCTTTGAGTTCCTACACCAATGGCTTCCCAGCCTTCTCCTGTAATAACTGCATGTAAAGTGCTTTTTCCCGCTTTGGTTTTGCCCATGAAAGCAATACTAAAGTGGTTTAGATTTCGATGCCTAGCTTTAATCGATGCCTGAATGTTTTCCAGTTCTTGAAAGATTGTTTCATTCAACTCTTGGCGAGTCTCGTCTAGTTGTGTAACTACCGCATTCAGGTTTTCTGCCTTGCCAGACAGAGTAATGCTTGATGATAGCTGATCAAGAACATCCTGTAAGTTCCCACTCAAGTGATTCAAAACTGTACGAACGCTTTTGAGGGATGCCTCAGCAAAACGATAGTCTTTTTGAGCAACCTCTGCGCACTTTGAAATTGCTGAATCGTATTCTGGCCCTGCAAGCAAGATTTCTCTTTGGAGTTCACGGACTTGCCGTCCCAAACCTTTTGGAGCAATTTCACTCAGGCGGTTTATAAGCTCACGAGACAGGACTGATTCTGTACCTTGAAGAAGACGTGCCCCCAAAGACAACTCGTCTTCCATGGCGTTGGAAACTGACTGAGAATACTGTTGCTTCCTGGCTTTAAGACGCAACCGTTTGACCTCAAGTGCTGGAATGTTCCAAAAACCTGCTATCTGTTCTATGAATGCTTCTTCTAAGGGAGCAACATAGCCATCAATACTTGCCACTGCTAGGAGTTGTTGTAGTGTCTCTGTTTGTTGACCTGGCTGAATCTGATGGGCCAATATATCAACTTTCGGAGCGGCTGAGGATTGAGACAATATGGCTTCTAGAGCGTCTTGGGTCGATTGATTGACCTTGAGACGGTGAGCGAGAGATTTAAGAGCTCTCGCCTCATGAATATGTATTTGCTCATCCGCACAGATTAGATGAGCTATCAATAAGAGGTTACAATCTAATCCGGCATATTCTGAGACTGACATAGCTGTAGGAAGGGAATGCCGTGAAAAGTAGTCTTGAGTTATCGAATTCCAAGAGTGATGCTCTCTTGTCAACTCTTTATAAGCGAATTGGGAACTTCAAACATCTTCCAAAGTGTGCCCGGAAAACCCGGAAAGTATCAGCATAATAATCTATTGTTTTTCTTACAGTCCTTAACTGCGAGCCTCATACGCTCACCTCAGGCGATCGCACCATTGCTGAGCAAGTGTTGCAATTTCCTGCCGCTTGCTCTCATTCGTCCACAGTTCCAACCAGCTCAACTTCCATCGGCTCAGTAATCGCTGTAGTTCTACCAAGTCAGTAGCAAATGCCATATCCTCTTCCAAATCAATCGTCGGCACTGCCCATTCGATAAAAAACTGACTCTCCCTGACCAAGTGTTGAGCCATTATTTCCTCTGTTCCGCTGCGAGCCAAGAACTGAATACGCATCAGATTCAGGGCCAAACTGTCTAACTGTGTCGCCCGGTTAGCTTGCAGATACTGCGCTCTAAGCATGTCCCAGTTTGTTGCCATTGAGCTTTACCCAAAAGAGATTGCGACTCTACACCCGCTGTCCGCACCAGACTACCTTTCCCATAAGGCTGAGCCCACTAGTCTTGTCCTGCAAACTCACAGAAAATCCTTCATAGGCAGGGTGGTCACTCAGCACTCTCAAGGTGTCGTCTGCAACATATTGCAGGCGTTTCACCAAAATGCGATCGCCCAGCTTCAGCAAATAAATACCATGACTGATGGTGTCAAGGTCGCGATCGCTCGTATCGACCAGAACTAAATCTCCCCTATGCAAAGTCGGCTCCATACTTTCGTCTGGAATCTGAATGAGGAACAGGTTGTCAAACGAATCGGGGAACTCGTTTTGAAGCCAATCAGTCTTAAAAGCTAGTGGATCCTTGTAGAGATACTTTTCGGCTGGCGATGTAGCCGAAGCTTTTGTTGTCGCTGGACCAGCCGCTAGCCACTCCAGATTGACGTTGGCTGTGCGAGCTATAGCGAGTAGGGCGGGGCGGGTTGGCTCGCTCTGCCCATTCAGGTACTGCCGCAGCACGGTGTCCGAAAACCCGCATTCACGGGCAAAACCGCGAATGCTTTGATCCCCAAGAGCCTGCTTTAAGCGCATCGGAAACGTTTCAGCGCTCTCAACACCCGCCGATTTCTCCTCAGAGGTTGGGTTCGTCATTTGTCATTCACTCGTTGAGTACAGCTGCAAATTATAGTTCTTGACATGCAATTTATAAATTGCTAGCCTCATCGATATCGTGATGGAGCTTAGACAAGCCTATGCATGTAGAAGACATTAAAGCTGCTCTGCGGAAGCAGGGATGGACCCTGGCCAGCATCGCTAAAGAACTCGATATTGGTCCTTCGGCAGTATCCCATGCCTTAACCCGCCAGCGATCGCGCCGGATTGAGCAGGTCATTGCCAGCAAACTGGGTCTGTCTCCCCATGAGATTTGGCCCCAGCGGTACAAACGAGGAAAGGTCAGCCATGCCCCAATTTGTCAGCAAACAGGAAGCCATTCAATATCTCAAGCTCAGCGACTCGACTCTAAAACGTTATCGCTTGCGGGGACTGCTGGTCGAGGGCATTCACTGGGTTCGAGTCAATAGCCGCTGCATCCGCTACAACCTAGAGCTGATTCAAGATTGGCTACACAATCGTCACGATCCCATTGCTCATCAAAGGGCTATTCACATCTACCAGTCCAGTTTATTAAGCAACCAAAAGAAATCATCTCAGCGAGTCTCTTCAAAGCGAACTTAAGGTTGTAAAACGGACAAAAAACTTCTTGAGAATTCATCAGTAAGTTGAACGCTCTTCTGAAGAAGATAGCTGAATCAGAAGAGTCAAAAAAATACACCCTAACCTTTGAATCGTCAGGGTGCATCGCTTTTACTTTTGTCTTTTGAGCTGGGTCAATCAACAATTTGAAGGGGTTTGTCAGAACCGCTTCAGAGATCGCCCTGCTAGTAAAACTTGTGTTTTCAACTATAGCAAAGTTGCTGGAAATGTCTATGGCAAAAATGCAACTTTGGCCATTACTTTACCAAGAATTAGCAGCTTGAGATTGATGACCCAGCTTCTGGAATCAGGAGCTGATAATGACACAGTATGTATACTCGGGGCGATCGCGCCCCTGCCCAATTTGCGATGGTCCTCTGGACCGGTCTTCGACCATCGCACCAAAGACCCAGACTGTCGCTGGAATAAGGAGGTGGTCTTTTGTCACAGCCACATCGATCAGGATGCCAGTATTGAGGGCTACGTCTATCGCGGGGCAACCGCTGATGGTCTTTGGGGGCAGTATTTCTCGACATTGGCCCACTCAGAGAAGCCCGCTCGTCCCCAGCAGCGGCAGGACTTTTTTTATCCGACGCGGCAGGGTCAGCCTCTGGTGAAGGTGACACGGGTAGATCGTGGAAGCGGCACCAAGTTCTTTGTTCAGTATCACTGGGATGGGCAACGGTGGATGAAGGGGCTGACGCCAGCAGTTCGGAAGGAGGTGCCGATTTATCGCTATGCGGAAGTGAAGCGGGCGATCGCCGCAGGCCAATCCATTTGGATGGTGGAGGGGGAAGGCTGCGCAGATGCGTTGTGGAATATTGGCATTCCGGCAACGACAACACTGGGTGGCTCTAAGAAGTATCGCAGTTATGGCAACTATGCCCAGGACTTGGAGGGCGCTCGTCTGGTGTTGTGTCCTGATCGCGACCAAGTCGGCATGGCTCACATGGAAGAGATTGCCCAGGATTTTCCGGACGCTCAGTGGTGTTATCCCTATCCGGAGAGTCTGCACTGGCAAAACCTGCCTAAACATGGCGGGCTTGACATTGCGGATTGGATTGCCGAGGGCGCAACGGCTGAGCAGATTCGAGCAGCCGTGGGAGAACGGCGACAGCTTGGCTCGTCTTCCCCAGTCGTGGCTAAATCACTTGACTTGCCTAACCTGAAGGAGCAGTTGCGCAGCTATCTGGCGGCGGAGCATTCGGAGTTGGAATTGGCGGCACAGGTTTTGCAATGGCATCGGGAATCGGGGCTAGCGGCTAAGGATATCTGGAGTTTAGTGAAGCCGATTCAAGCGGAGTTGGAGCAGGATGAGGAACGGGGCGATCGCACTGCTCAAATCCGGCAACTCCTGAAGATTGGTGATTACCAGCTGCAGTTAGGAGAATATCTGCATCCTGATTTGGCGGCACCGTTGGAGCATATAGCGGCTTGGATCGGGGCGACGCCAGCGGCCATGTTGGTAACGCTGTTGCCAGTGGCCGCTTCTCTGCTGCGGGTCGGGACGGAATTGGAAATTGATGCCGGGATGGGGTTTTATGTGCCCCCGATTCTGTTTACCGGGCTGGTGGCACCCTCCGGCAGTAAAAAGAGCCCCCTTCAGCGACAGATTTTGGGACCGCTTTCTCAATTGCAGGCAGAAGCGGATCAGGACTATGAGTATGCGGCTGCGGAGTATGAGGTGAACCTGCGGGACTGGGAGCAGGCCAAGGCTGAGGACAGGGGAATGCGGCCTCGGAAACCGACGCCCAGGGAATATCACACCTCGGATGCCACACGGGAAGCGATCGCCCGCATTCAATCCCAACAGCCGGAGCGAGGCATTTTGGTGACGCCGGATGAGTTGGCAGGTCTGTTCAAGGGGCAGAACCAGTACCGCAATGGTCGAGGAAATGATAAAGAATCGCTGCTGACAGCCTTTGATGGCTCAGGATTGAAGGTAGATCGAGCCAGCGGGGCGCGCATTAGCATTCCTCGCACCAGTCTCAGCATTACCGGCACAATTCAGCCGGACATCTTGCGGGAGATGATGGGCGATTTCTCTGACGCGAATGGGCAGTGGTCACGGTTTCTCTGGTGTTTGCTGCCGCTGAAGCCTGCTCCGTTTCCCCAACAGACGGTGCGGTATGACCTTTCAGAACGGCTTTATGGTTTATACCGACAGTTGGAGGACTCTCCTCCTAAGCGCTATCGGCTGACAGCAGAGGCGAAAGCCCTATTTGCGGAGTGGTATGACCAGTTGGATCACCTGCGGGTAACGGAGACGCACCAGGGGTTGCAGGCGGTTTACTCGAAGATGCCGGGCCACACGGGGCGACTATCGTTGATTCTGCACTGTTTGCAGGGGGCGGTAGATAGGTGTTTACCCGCAGAGAGGATATCGGCCCAGACGATGGGAGCAGCCATCAAGCTGGCGCGATGGTTTATGGGGCAGGTGAAGCTGCTATATGCGGAGGGCGACTCAGTAGACGGAGCGCTGGAGGCGGTTTATACGAAGCTGATTCAGCTTTCGCGGGTGCGAGGGTGGCTGCGGGCGAAGGATGTCCGCAATTATGAGCGCAGCTTGCGGAAGGCGAGTGCGGAGGTGATTCGATCGCACTTTCGAGAGCTGGAGGCGATGGGGTATGGGGAGACGTGTGGGGTGGGGAATCGGTTGCAGTGGCGAGCAACGGTAGACGCGGTAGACAGATCTGAGGCGACGGTAGACACTCTGTCTACCGCTGAGAGCATTGATGTCTAAGGGTTTTGGAGGAACGGTAGACAAGTAGACAGGTTTTGTCTGTGGGGAGCCTCTAGAAAGTGTCTACTTGTCTACCGAAATGCTTGAAAAGCTTATGGATAATGGATTTTGGGCAGTAGATTGGCTGTCTACCAAGCGTCTACCGTGGGAGCACGTCATCCGCTGGGGGAAGAAAAATAATCAAGTTGATGGTTGAGATAAAGGGATCTCAAGTTGAGCATGTGTGGCAAAGACTCTTCATTCCATTGAGCCCCCGTCACCTGCAATCTGGCATCAATTTGCTTGACCCAAGATTCGACCGGACCAGAGCCAATCGGTAAACCTTCCATCTGGTAGTAGCGATAGTTGGGAATGCGCCCAGTATGAGCGCTCAAGTAAGCCCTAAAACGTCTGGCGGAGTCATGGTCTAACTCTGAGAGACGAACCAACACCTTTTGCAGTTGACCTTCCCAGAGTTGACTCGATAGCGATTCCAGCAGGGCCTCTGGGGCCTCGACTTTGTAGAGATTCTCCTTGAGGTGATACCAATCGAGAATTTCGTCGGTGGGCATCGCTATCTCCATTTGCTCAAACAACGACCAGATGCCACAGTGACCATCCCCGAGGAGATAAATCATCGGCACTAGCGGCAAGGTCGTGACCCAGGCTAACAAAGCCGCCGGGTCTTTGTACCACGCCATACCGATGCCATCACCATTGACTCGGAGGCCGTGATACTGACGCCAGACACTGGCTTCTCCCTTGGGTGTGCGGACCCGCACCATGCCGCCATCGAGCGCGAGCTCATTCACCGGCCCCTCCGTACTCGGTTCGGGTAGCCTGGAGCGTTTCACCATCCGTTCTTGCGTCTTGGCACTTACTCGAACCCCGGTGAGCATCGCCACATCGGCTTCGGCATGCTCATAAGACGCTTTGGCACACATCCGCAGGCAGCATTTCTCTAGATATGGGCTGTGCTTGACGCGAGGCGTCACTAACAGCGTTTGAGCCTGGTGCCGCGAGAGCCACAGCTCTCCCAGGATGCTCACTATCCGTCTGTCTCGCGCACCGGCTTCTGGACAAGTTGTTTGGATAAAAAAATTCCCAATCCAGGAGAAACATGAGCTTGTAGTTGCGCACGAACAGTCTGTTCAATCGCTTCCAGACTATCCATCGGTAGGCCCTTAGTCTGCGCGTCGCCATGCAGAATCTGTGCGATTGCGCGTACATGAGAATCCAGTTGCTGACGATCCTTGGGGGTCATGGCTATCACCGAGTAGAAACGATATCTTCTAGGATATTTTTTCTACCATAAACGGATGACGTGCTCCCGTCGTCTCAGCTTTGCGATCGCTCACAAATCAATCCCACCATTGCTGACGGCTAGACCGAAGGCTTGAGCGGTGGTGGTCAGGGCTTTATCGAGTGTCAGAAATGATTGAACTTGGCGATTTTGTGAGATCGCTAAATGAAGTGCATCACCAGCTCGAAGTGTTGTCTTATCTTGCCGAAGTAAGGATGTTGCCAGTTGAAAATCGAGAGAACTGACCTTCAATATGGTGTAAGTATCCGCACAATCCGCTTCAAAGTCACGGAAAATGTGGGTGACTTGCTCAGACTCAAGTTCCCTCATGCGAACTCGACGAGACACTAAACTGGCAAATTCTACCTGGGTCCACTCGCTGATGCTGGCCTGTCTAGGAAGTTGCGATCGCAGGTAGGCCTCAACTTGGGTGCTGGTGGCTTCTTCGATATAAAGCGGTGCGAGGAAACTGGTATCAACGTAAATCAATATCGAGCCTCTTCACGCAGTTGTTTGAGGGTTTCCAGCGTTGGGGTTTTAGACAGCTTTTGGTGTGACCTCAGCTCGGCGCGACTCGGTAAGGGGCGGCCTGAAGAGGGTTGGCTGGGGAGGTGAAGGATTTCCTGCCCTGCTGCCATGACCACAACGTCTTGTCCCTGCTGGGAAGATTGCCAAAGCTGAAGGGCGATTTGGAGGAGTTCTGGCAAGCTGTCACCTGCGTCTTTGAGATGAGCCATCAAATCGTCGGGGACATCTAAGGTGAGTTTAGCCATGAGATACGCTTGTATTGAAGCAGCTAGGATATTTCCATTTTATGCGGTCGCAGCGATCGCACAACGCAGCAAAAGGAGTCGCCGGTTTGACAGCGCCGCTTTTGGAACTATCGCATCCGATCGCCCTTCCCCCTCATCTCACCCAGCCGCGATCGCCCCTTCAAAGCAGCACGTCAGCAACGCGATCGCTGTGCGGATCTCATAGCATCAGCGACAATGGAAGAAGGTTACACAACGTGTCAGCTCAAATTTGAGGCATGAAACTGAGGAAGAGGGCATGACTGCTTACAAGACTTTAATCACAATTGATGATCCGAGTCAGGTAATTCTTGCTGATGTACCTTTCCAGAAAGGTCAACGGGTTCGTATAGTGATGCTATCGGAAGAAGATGAAAGGGATTTCATCGGCGAGCGTTTTCGGAACCTATTCAAAGAAACTCAATCACAGCCTGAAGTGGCTGATATTACCGACGACGAAATTCTTGCAGAGATTGCGGCTCATCGTCGTGGCGAATGAAAATTATCGTCGATACCAATGTGCTCGTCTCTGCCATTCTTAGAGACAGAGATCCGGAACTCGTGATTCAGTTCATTGTGGAGCATCCCGATTTTGAGTGGGTGGCATCGCCGGAAATTTTGGCTGAATACCAAGCGGTTTTGGCGCGTCCTAAGTTTCGTCTATCTCAAAAAAATCAAGATGCCTGGATGACATTATTATCAGCCGCGATCGCACCGATTGAAGTTAACGTTACCGTCGATTTTCCCACCGATCCGAAAGATGCTATGTTTTTGAGCTGTGCGATCGCTGCTGATGCAGATTTCATTGTCACCGGAGATACTGATCTGCTCGATGCTGATTTAGCGATAAACACTGCTGTTGTGACTGTGGCCGCTTTCAAAGCTTTGTTTTGTGATAATCAGAAAGACTGTTAACTGGTTGCAGATCGCCCCTTCAAAACAACCCACCCGCAAAGCGATCGCTGTCCCGAGCAGCCAACGCCCAGTCACCTGTTGGCATTAATGCAGGGGGCTCAGCTTCGCGATATCGCAGAAAGCAGCAAGGGGAGCAGGCCGTTTGGCAGCGCCGTTTTCGGAAATATCCAATCCGCGATGAAGCCGATTTCGCTGACTATTGTGAGTGTTGTATTCTGCTGTGTTTCACTTAGCCACAGAGTCAATAAACTTTCTCAAACTCAAATTCAAGACGAAGTAATTCTTTTCCATAATCTTCGATGGCTTTGTTGACCAAAAACATCCTGTTCTGACTTTTCTGGTTTTGTAAAGCTCTTTCAGAAAAATAGAATAATATGTTATGTGCAATACCCATTAAGCTATGAAAACGCTCATCAAGATCTTTGCATTCAAACGGTGCTGAACCTAATCCACCTGCCTTCAAATGTAGATCATCAGCTTTTGGTACTAGCTTCTTCATTCGAGAAACATATTCTGGTTCAGTTAATTTGCATCTATCAAAGGAACTTGTGATCTCAATGGCTTCAGAAATCAAGGCTTTTGTATCATCAAGAACTTCATTAACTGCGTCTAAATAGTCACCTTTAGACAATTTCCGAGAAGCGAAGATTTTTGCGTATTCGAGATAATTTTCATTCCACCTGACGACTATTCCATTATCTAAGGATTCGCCGTTTATCTTAATTGCTGGAAACTGGTGAAGGTAACTTTCGCTTACCCATTGAGCCATACATACCCAATTAGTTTGTCCTACGTCATCCAGCGATAGATACAAATACAACCAGACAACCTGAGCCTCCTTACCTGTCCAATGTTTCTTAGTGATAGCGTTTCGATAATATTCATTGAACTTGATATCGGCAATAGCTCTTTTAGCAATTGAGAGAATTTCTGGTTTCGAATATTCTCTTCCTAAAAGGATGTTTGCAGAATATCTTTTGGCAAGACCAGTGCTTCCATCGCCTAGCTCAAGGATCGTATATTCACTACTGGAAGACATTTTTCTACTGATTTCTTCTATTTCTCTGAGTGTGGCATCAGAGATCTTATTTCCAAATGGAATGATAATTTTCCAACCTTTTCCAGTTGACTTGACTAAGTCTTTACTAACTGTCTGCCAATATGCAATTCCAGCATGTTCATCGTATAGAACGATTATTACTGGCAGTGAATGTTCTTGCCAATATTTTAAATGTCTTTTTTCGCCTCGAAAAACAAATCCATCTTTAGTACTTTCATCGAACCAGCTTTTCCCACATTTGATTTGAAGAGCAATTAACTTGCCTGTTGGCATATCGTTACTAACTACTTCAACATGGGCATCAATACCATGATCTTCAATTGGTTGTTCCCGAAATATCCAACCCAGTTTCTCAAAAATTAGCTGCGTTCCAGCAACACCAATTCGTCCTGTTCGAGATGAAAGTTGAGTAGTCATCGTTGATTTGGTACTCGCAATGGAGTTTTATCGGGGACTTAACCAAAGTCCCCGAAATATTGATTACAAAACTAATCAGGCTTTTTCTCGGGGAGGAGGCACTTATCGGAGTCGCAGCCTGCGGGGCCAGCTTCGATGAGGTCGCCTCTGTCGTATCTCGACAGCGCCGCATGAAAATCGTCAATGCCCCGACGCTGCTTTACCTGCTCCACCATCGCGTCATAAGTCGCCTTATCGATCGGCTCAAACGGCAACCGGGGGAAGGTTTGCAGATCATCGAAGCGGGCGAGCAGGGCGGCGGAGATGTAGCCTTCATCGTTTTGGATGGCGTCAGAGATGCGCTGGCTCAGACCGTCGATTTCCGGTTCCCGCAGTTCGATGGTGGCGGAGGTGTTGTGAGCGGTGTAATGCTTCTGCACCTGCATGTAAAAGTCGAACTGGGCCAGAGCGGTG